>Ga0172368_10000144_pt1 | contig 94686 bp, 71 predicted proteins | sample Lak11m_FD_114540 | JGI IMG/M metagenome (GOLD analysis project Ga0172368, IMG submission 114540) | Freshwater microbial communities from Kabuno Bay, South-Kivu, Congo - kab_022012_11m | ecosystem: Environmental > Aquatic > Freshwater > Lake | place: Democratic Republic of the Congo: South-Kivu...
ATAACAATAGTGAGCGACTCTTGTTATGAAAATTCTTGCCTGTCGCGGAAACTCCTGCTAAGCCACGAAAAAATGTGAAAAAAGTGGCGGGAGACGCCTGCAGCTAAAAACGGAGCTCCTGGTCTAGCAAGACTATCCCTTGCAATTTTATCAGAAAATCAACAATCGAATGAGCTTCGATCAGGCGATAATATGAAAAATATTCAAATTACTCGTCATGCGATACATCGATCTGATTTGTACTCTCCCTACAACATTCGCCCGGCCATGTGCGTTCTTCATCCGGCGCCTTTGCCGGCATCCGCGCCACCATATACGGGACTGGTGCCGCAAGGCGCCGGATATTCTCTGGAGGTGATGACCTATGATGGGAAACGATATGCCCCCGGTCAATCAGTGCAAGGTCGAAAATTGTTTCTACAATCGGGACCTGGCCTGCCACGCGCCGGCCATCAACGTCGGCGGCGAGCACCCCATGTGCGATACCTTCCTCTCGACGGGCAAGCACATCGCCCGCGACGGGAACAGTGCGGTGGGCGCCTGCCATGTCGACGAGTGCAACTTCAACAAAAACCTGACCTGCCATGCCGACGGCATCCTGGTCGCCTTTCACAATGACCACGCGGATTGCGAGACCTTTACACCGAAGAGCAGCGGCTTGCTGTAATCGCCGGAGTAATCCATTACGAGCATGAGTATGATGGCGGCACACGGTTGAGTCCTTCGCTGCGGGCCGCCATTATGCACATGAGCTTACCTAGCGCACCCATAAAGGGATGCAGAGTACTGCATCCGTGGTGCAGCTACGAGTTGGTATTATGCATATACCTGTTGTAGCCGCACCCTTTATGGGTGCGCTAGATAAGCCTATATGCATAGAGGAGGACAGCGTACCGTTTGTAGCCGCAATAAGCCTATATGCATAGAGGAGGACAGCGTACCGTGATCAATCGGAGATGAGAATAAGAGTGAGGGTGGCCCCGGGTGATAAAATTCGTGCCTCTGCGCGGCGATATCTACCGTCGAATACTGAGTTACAGCCCCATCGGCAGCTCTATGCCGTCCCGGGCGATCACCTCATCGCCGAACTGCTGCCGGCAGAGCATGGTGTAGATGCCGCCCTGTTCGAGCAACTCCTCGTGGCTACCCACCTCCGCCACGCGGCCGTCGGCGATGACGGCGATGCGGTCGGCGTGGCGGACGGTGGCCAGGCGGTGGGCGATGACCAGCGTGGTGCGGTCCTGCATCAATTCTTCCAGCGCCCGCTGCACGATGCGCTCGCTCTCCGAGTCCAGCGCGCTGGTCGCTTCGTCGAGGATGATGATGGCCGGGTCCTTTAGGAAGGCGCGGGCGATGGAGACGCGCTGTTTCTGCCCGCCGGACAGCCGCACGCCGCGCTCGCCGATTACCGTTTCGTAGCCGTCCTCCATGCGCAGGATGAACTCGTCGGCGTAGGCGCGCCGGGCGGCCTCGCGCACCTCGTTCTCGCTGGCGTCCGGCCGGCCGTAGAGGATATTTTCGTAGAGCGTGCCGGAGAAGAGGACGGGCTCCTGCGTCACCAGTCCGATCTGGTAGCGCAGCGAGTAGATGGTGTAGTCGCGCAGGTCGCGTCCGTCGATGCGGATCTCCCCCGCCTGCCACTCGTAGAAGCGGTTGACCAGGTTGATGAGCGTGGTCTTGCCGCCGCCGGACGGGCCCACCAGCGCCACCGTGGCGCGCGCCGGCACGTGCAGGTTGAGGTCGGTGAAGATGGGCCTCTGGTTCCCCGGGTAGGTGAAGGTGACGTCGCGGAACTCGATCTCACCCTTGAAATGCGGCGCCTTCACCGCGTTTGGGCGGTCGGCGATCTCCGGCTCGGTGTCGAAGATGCCGAAGATGCGGTCGGTGGCGCCCAGCGCGTTGGCGGTGGTGAGCTGCAGATCGTTCAGCCGCTCGAAGGGGCCGTAGAGCTGGCTCTGCATCATGATGAACTGCACGATGGTGCCGATGGCCAGCGAGCCGTCGCCGAACAACCCCATGTGCCCGCCCACCAGGATGATCAACATCGGCGCCAGCGTGTTGAGCGAGGTGACCGCTGCCTGGCTGAGGCCGTTGAGCTGCGAGTTGCGGATGCCCAGGTCGATCAGGTGCTCGGCCTCCTCGCTGAAGCGCTCGACCTCGTCATCCTCGTGGGTGAAGGCCTTCACGATGGTGGAGGCGGCCAGCTTCTCCTGCGTGCTGCCGGACAGCGCCGCCAGCCGGTCGCGGATGGCGCGCGCGTTCTCCTTCACCTTCCAACTGATGGAACGCTGCACGAGCAGGTGGAAGGGCAGTAGCGCCATAGAGAGCAGGCCGAGGGTGACGTTTTGCGAGAAGAAGATGATCAGCACCACAATGATCAGCCCGATATTCATCCATCCCTGGATCAATCCCTGGTTGACGAAGGGCTGAATCGCCTCCACGTCGCCGATGATGCGGCTGGTCAGCGAGCCGGAGCGATTGGCGTCGAAGAAGGAGTGGGGCAGTTTCTGGATGTGGGCATACAGGTCGCAGCGCAGATCGCGGGTCACCCGCTGCACTGCCCGCGCGCCGACACTGGAGCGCAGAAAGGTGGGAATCCCGCCAAGCAGCGCGAAGGCGCCGCCCGTCAGCCCGTATGTGAGCAGTCGATGCCACGCCGCATCGGCCCCCATCTTCCCCATGCTGACCTGCTGCAGCACGTCGATCGCCCGCCCGGTGAACCACGCCGCCCCCACCGGCATCAGGAACTTCACCAGCCCGAAGGCCGTCGCCCCGGCAAAGTAGACCCAGTATGGCTGGACGTATTTCAGCAACCGGAACAAATTATTCGGTTTTTTCGGTTCACGCGCGCGCACAAAGATATCTCCATTTGATATCTTATGCGCCTGCAACAGTGGTTCCTCCTAATTACTTCTACGTCTTTTCACAGGGGTGGAACACGGAATGTGATATAATATGCATTGGAGGGAAATGATGGCGGCGATGAGAGCGAAGGAAGTTTATGATGAATATGTAAAACCACTCCCGAAAGCTGAGCGACTGCGGTTGCTTGCTATGCTGGCAGAAGATGCGGCGCAGCAATCCCAGACCCTGACAACGCACAAACACTCAATCATGGAACTCCACGGTCTTGGGAAAGAGATCTGGGAAGGGATCGACGCGCAGGAATATGTGAATGAGCTGCGAAAGGAATGGGAGCACCGGCCATGAGTATGGCTAAATCATGGACAGACGGCATCACCAGACTTGGCATCGATTCTTCCCCGATCATTTACTTCGTTGAAGCGCATCCCATCTACGACCCCCTGGTAGCGGATGTATTTCGATTAATTGACGAAGGTACAATAACCGGATTTACATCGATGATCTCGTTATGCGAAGTATTGACCAGGCCATATCGAGTTCAGAATCAGTCATTGATAAATCGATATCGTTCATTGCTCCTTGAGAGTAATCATTTCGTATGCCTGGACATCGATTCGCACATCGCTGAATTAGCCGCGCGGCTCAGGGCTAAATATCAGATACTGACGCCTGACGCTTTGCAAGTCGCAATGGCGATTTCGGCCAATTGTGAAGTGTTCCTGACGAATGACAAAAACCTGCGGCGCGTCAACGAAGTGCGAGTTCTCATTATCGATGATCTCCTGGTATCGAAATAGAGTGCGTAAGGGAGCCATCCGCGCTATCTTCCGCTGATCCTCACTCCTCCTCCTTCGCCATCCCCAAAAACACCACGTATTCCCCGCCCGGCGTAAAGGTGAAGGTTTCGATGCGGAAGCCCTTGGTCAGCCGGGTAGAGCGCGAGCCGTCGGCGTTGATGCGGAACAGGTCGCCGTCCGCCTGCAGCGCGATAACGGCCTTCCCGTCCGCGGTGAAGCGCGGAAGACGGAACTGCGTGCCGTCTTGCCAGGCGGTCAGCGCGCGCATCTTGCCGGTGTTGAAGTTGAGCGCACACAGCGCGCGGCTGGCGTAACTGTTGAAGAGCAGCTGCTTGCCATCCGGGCTGAACGCCAGCGGGATATTATGCCCGCCCGGCAGGCGGTAGACGGTCCGGTTCTCCGCCGGCTGCAGGGAGTAGAGAATCAGCGCATCGGTCTCCTTGCCCTGGGCGTCGTTTCCCCCCACGCGGAAGATCAACCTGTTGCTATCCGGAGTGAAGACCGGATTGGTGCCGAACCCCAATTCGCGCTGCTCGTTGTTGTCCAGTGTGACCATCTGTAGCATGCCCATGCCGCCGTTCTGCTGCTGCACCGCCGCCAGGTATTTCCCGTTCGGACTGATGGCATACTCGTTGGCCGGGGAGAGGATCTTTTTCATCCCGTCCGCTAGCTCAATGCGGCTGACCTGGTTATCCCAGTGCACGAAGAAGCATTTACCGTCCGCGCTGACCGGCAGCGTCATGCCCAGACCGGCGCCGCCCAGCCCGCACACCACGTGCTCGTCACGCGCCGCCGTCCGCCGCATGATCGCCTCGCCGTTGTTGTTATAGGTCAGCAGGAAGGAACCATCCGGGGCGAAGCTCACCATGCCCATCCCCATGCCGCCGGCATTGCAATACGACAACCGGCGCAGGCCGGAGCCGTCCGGCTTCATCATGAAGAGCGTCCACGCGCGATCATAACAATCGCGCGTGTCGCCCAGGCTGTCCTCAATCGTCAGCGTGATGGGCTGCCCGCCCGGCGCCTCCAGCATCGCCGTATTCCGCGTATCGGCCACCTTGATGCCCAGCGCGGCCGCGCAGGCCTGCAGCGGCACCGCCAGCCCGCCGTTGAACAGCAGAAAGGCGCCCGCCTTCCCCGGTGTAAACGCCACGCTCTTCGACCCGAGCTTCAACGTGGTCGTCCGATAATTCTCGGTAATCGTCGCCCCGATCATCTCCGCCAGCGGCCGCGCCGGAATGTAGAGCGTGTCCTGGTAACGGGCAACGGTGGGCGTGAAGGAGACCATGGTAAACGGCGCCGCCAAGCCCAGGCACGCCGGCCCGAGCAGGCAGAGGAAGAGCAGCAGTCGTGGCATATCAGTGATCCTTATTACGAAAGGTAATTATCTTCAGGGTGATTATTGAGATGTCGCAAACCGCTCACGGCTTGTTCTTCGGCGTCCCGTGAAAGACCACGTATTCTCCGCCCGGCGTCAGGGTAAAGGCGTCGATGCTGAACCCCTTCGTCAACCGGGCCAACCCGGTGCCATCGGCTTTGACGCGAAACAGATCGCCGTATGCCTGTAGCGCGATAACGACTTTATTATCCATGGTGAAGCGGGCGGCGATATAAGTCATGTCATCCTGCCAGGGTGCCAGTACGCGCGGCTTGCCGGTGAGCAAATCCAGCACGCACAGGCCGTTTTTCGCGCCGGTGTTTACGATTAATTCTTTCCCATCGGTGCTGAACGCCATCGGAATACTCCCCATCCCGGCCTGGGGATACATTTTCCGGTTTTCTGCCGGCTGAATGGTATACAGCGTCAGGACATCGATGTATTTTCCATCTTTATCCTGGCCTGCTTGATGAAAGGCCAGCTTGTTGCCGTCCGGGGTGAACACCGGGACCGAGCCCATGCCCAGTTCACGCTGGCTATTATCCTCCTGCGTGACCAAGATGACCTTGCCAGGCTCTATACCGGGCCTTTGCACGGCAGCCAGATACTTCCCATTGGGACTGAGGGCATATTCTTTCGCGAAGCAGAGGGGTTGTTTATTTCCACCAGCAATCTGGACGCGGCTGACCAGATTATCCTGGCGTATGTAATAGAAGTTTCCATCGGCACTGACGGGCAGTGTGGTCTCAAAATCGGCGCTCTCGATCACGCCTACAACGCGCTCTTCGCGTGAGGCCGTGGGCCGCATCAGCACCTGGCAATAATTGTTGTAGGTGAGCAGAAATGATCCATCTGGAGCGAAACTTACCATACCAATGCCGATACCATCGGCATTGCGGTAGGAAAGGCGACGCAGATCGGAACCATCAGGCTTCATCATGAAGAGCATATCGGCGTCATCATAGCAGGAGAATGCACTGTCACCCTGGTTTTCTTCGACCGTAAGTGCGATAGATAGGCGGTCGCCGGGGAGCTTGAGGGTCACGGTGTTGCGAGCATCGACCAGTTCGATGCCCAGCGCATCTACACAGGCCTGCAGCGGAACCGCCAGTCCGCCGTTGAACAGGGTGAACGGTTTCGCCTTCTCACCGGGTTTTCCCGGCGTAAAGGCCACGCTCTTCTCACCGAGCTTTAACGTCGTGGCTCCGGTTTTCGGGTCCTCGGTAATCGTCGCGCCGATTATCTCTGCCAGCGGTCGCGCCGGGATATACAGGGTGTTGTCAAAGCGCGCAACCGTGGGGTTAAAGGCCGCCAGCGTAAACGGTGCCGCCAGCACCAGGCCGCAGGTCAAACCGAGCAGGGAAAGAATGAGCATCCGTCGCATATCGGAAGTCCTTTCGGAACAGAGATACCTTTTTTTATTCGACAGGGTGTACGAAATCCCTACCCTGTTGACAAAAAGGATGGGAAGCCCAGGCCACCCATCCTTCCAATCTTCCACTCTTCCAGCGTCTTACCCGTTTTTCCGCTCAAACTCCTGCATGAAGTCGATCAACGCCTGCACGTCTTCCATGCTTACCGCGTTGTAGATGCTGGCGCGCAGGCCGCCGACGGAGCGATGGCCTTTCAGGCCTTCCATATTCGCCTTCTTCGACTCGGCGACGAACTGGGCCTCCAGCTCTTCGCTGGGCAGCCGCCAGGTGACGTTCATGATGGAGCGGCTGTCTTTCGCCGCGTGCGGCTTCCAGAAGTCGCTGGAATCGAGCACGGCGTAGAGTGCGGCTGCCTTCGCCTCGTTCTTCTGCTGAATGGCCGCCACGCCGCCCTGCTCCAGCATGTAATCGGTCACCAACTTCACGAAGTAGATACCCCAGGTGTTGGGCGTATTGTACAGGCTGTTCTCGTTCGCATGCGTGTCGTAGCGCAGCATGACGGGCACGGTGTCCGGTGTGCGCGCGATCAGCTCCTTGCGCATGATCACCAGCGCCAGGCCGGAGGGGCCGATGTTCTTCTGCGCGCCGGCGTAGATCATGCCAAAGCGGTTCACGTCGATCACGCGGGACATGATCTCGCTGGACATGTCGGCAATCAGCGGCGCATCCGTCTGCGGGAAGTCGGCGTAGCGCACGCCGCCGATGGTCTCGTTCGAGCAGATGTGCACATAGGCCGCGCCGGGGGTGAAGGTCAGCTCGTCCGGGCGCGGGGCGCGGACGTAATTCTCCGCCTTGCCGCTCCAGATCACCTTCGTCTCGCCTTGCAGCTTCGCTTCCTTGATCGCCTTGCTCGCCCAGCTCCCGGTATCTACGAAGTCGGCCGTCTCGCCTGGCCGACGCAGGTTCATCGGGATGGTGGCGAACTGCAGGCTGGCGCCGCCCTGCAGGAAGAGCACCTGGTAGTCGTCGCTGATGCCCATCAACTGCTTAATGTTGGCGATGGCGCCGTTGACGATGGCGTCGAACGCTTTGCTGCGGTGCGACATCTCCATCACGGACATGCCCTGCCCGCCGTATTCGAGCAGCTCCGCCTGCGCCCGCTGCAGCACCGGCAGCGGCAGCGCGGCCGGGCCGGCGTTGAAATTATGAATGCGTGTCATGGTGGTCATGGCAAATCCCTCCGGAAGGTCCCTGTATTCTCGCAGAAATGGCTGCGTTCTGCAACCGGTCAGAGGGATCAGGGATCAATTGTCTTTGTCAAAGGATGAAGGAGCTACCAGGGTATGGAGGAGATCGACGAATGCCCGCGATTCGGCTAGCCACTCGATAATCTGCTGTGGGTCTGGTGAAAAGACGATATCATAATCGCTGTATCGACGGGCTTGAAACAATTGATGGTAGAATCGACCGTAAGCTCTGTCAATGAGGTTGCCCTGAACGATGTGCTCGTCAAACAGCGTCATCACACCTGCATGGCGAATGGCGGTATGCCCCTGGGCAAGCAGCACACCACTCACCGCATAAAAGCAAGCATAATACAATCTGTTGATTGTCGTGCATAGATGACCGGTATCATGCAGTATGCTTGCTTCGTCCAGAGTTTCGTATGCGCGTGCAAAGTGTAACGTGATCTCGAAGTGATGGTCTGTCATATACGGATGCCGTCTTTATCGATTTCATGGTGATATACTGTGGAGGCTACATTGGACGATTGCCATTGCTGGCGATTTTTTATGATAACACTGATGACTTCGCCGGTTCCGATAAAATTGTCGTAGAGCGCATCCCATACCGCTATGTGCAGCTTGAGTGTCACTTCCTCATCCGTCAATACCAGCAAGTCCCAATCGGAGTCTGACCGAGCATCTCCGCGCGCGCGTGAGCCATATAGAATAACCTCAGCATCAGGCAGCAGCGTGCGAATGATCGATTTCGCGCGTTGAAGGATATTGAGCCGCTGAAGACTTCTTCTTCTTTGATTGATGACAGCCAATCTCATCGAATCTGCTCCTATCTCATTATACCCGAAAAAAACACCGTTCGTGAATTATTTGACAATACCGGACATCGCCAGTGAAGGGGAATATAAGTAAATTATTGAACTTGATACACAGCGCCAATCGATTGGAGAATTATCATGCTGTCCACCCTCCCCACGGTCAAAGAGCTGCAGGTCTTCCCGTCCGCCCGCTGGTGTGTGGCCGAGCCGCGCAAGGTGCCGTTTGCCACGGCGGGACGGGAGATTGGCCGCCGCGACAGCACGCACGGCGAATTCACCATCATCAACACCCACTTGCCCGCCTTCAAGCAGACGGCGTTCAAGGTGTACCAGTGGGGGAACAACCTGCTGATCGCCGCCGCGCTGGGAAAATGCGAGCCGGGCGAGGGGCTGGAGATCTTCTTCGATCCGTTTCACGACCACGCGGGATATATCCAGTTCGTCTTCGACGAGAACGGCGCGCAGACATACACCCATCTGCCGTATGTGGAAGCCCATTCCAGCGATTTTCGGCTCATCCGGCTGCTGGAGCACCGGTGGGGGATGGATGAGAGCGTCAATGTGGTCGGGGTGAAGGAGCCGGGGAACTGGCTCTTCGCCCGCTTCGCGCTGGACGATATCTTCCGGTCAGGCGCCTGTTGCGGGTTCAACGTCGCGCGCAACATCCCCTCGCTGGTCGAGCCGGGCACCTGGAACCCCGCCGTCGGCACGCTGTTGCAGGACGCCACCGGCTTCGGCCATCTGTACCGCGAGATGCCGCACGAGGTGACCTTGACGGAAACGCGCCTCGATGGCGACCGCCTGCATTGCGCCGGGACCTTGCCGAAAGGCGACGGGCTAACCATGGTGCTGGCCGATCCGCAAGATGAACGGCGGGGAATATCGCTCACAGTAGACGGCGGTCAATGGGAAGGCGAAATACAGCTCCCCGGCAATCGCCCCGGCCGCTACCGCCTGTATCCGGTCATCAATGGCGGGGTGGGGGAGCCGGGCTTCTTTCACTTCGACCTGACGCCCGCCGATCCGAAAGCCTTCTCCATGTGCATGACCTACGACTTCCCGGACGACATGCGCGCCAACTATTTCACCCCGGAGCGGATGGCAGCGCAGATCGACCAACTCGTGAGCACCGGCGTCTCGCGTGTCTACTGGATCGACTATCCGCCCTACCGCGCCTTCCCGTCCTTCTGGCAGTCGGTGTCCGATGAAAAATTCGTGGCGGAATCCTACCGGCGCTGCGGCGACGTGCTGACGAAGGCGGCGGAGATCTGCCATGCGAAAGGCCAGGAATTCATCGGCGTATACAAGCCGTTTGATATCGGTGGCTTCCACATTGCCGACGGGCAGATGACGGACAACCCGGTCAAGGACGGGCTGATGCTGGACGTGGACCACCACGTGCTTTGCACCATGCCGGAGATCGCCGCCCACCCGGAGTGGTCCATGGCGGCCAACCCGGCGTGGGCACAGACGGCAGAGTTCCCAATCACCCGCCTGCGCATTTACTCGAATACGCCCATCCCGCCGGCAGAAGCGGAGAACTTCACGCTGTGGGTCAGCGAGGATAATCACGACTACATGCCGTATGACGGCCCCGTCACCTTCACGCAGGGTCAGGTGAAGTTGCCAAACTGTCGCTGGACGCCCGCCGGGAAGAAGCGCGAGCCGGGCACGCGCAAGCAGTGGTACCTGGAATTTTCCGGGTTGCAACTAGACACGCCCTTCCTGGCGATCAGCGCCACCCTCGATCCCAACTGCGTCAACCAGCGCTTCCTCTTCGCGGAGGCACTCGGCCGCGACGGGCACGAGGCGCCGGTGCTGCTCACCCATGGCTCACTGGAACGCGGCTTCATCTTCGGCAACAAGTGGAGCTGGGAGAATTATACCGAGGACGTGGTGGACGCCTTCTCCTGGCGCGGCGGGACGCTGGGCCTGGCCTTTGCCGAGCGGCCGGCGCTGCCCGCGCTGCTGGAACCCACGTGCCGCCCGGCGCACAAGGTCTGGTTGAAACAGGTCGAGCGCATCCTCCGCGCCGGGGTGGACGGCATCGACATCCGCACCCTCTGCCACCACCACACCTGCCTTTCCTGGCTGGTCTACGCCTTCGCCGAACCGGTGCGGAAGGCATTCCGCCAGCGTTTCGGCCGCGACGTGCAGGCTACGCCGCAGGATTATATCGCCGTCCGCCAGCTCCGCGGTGAATGCTACACCGAGTTCATCCGCCAGGCGAGCGTCCTCACCCGGCAGCACGGCAAGAAATTCGCCGTTCACCTGGAGCCCGGCATCGAAGTGCCGGTGCAGCACAACATCCGCATGCAGCTCGTCATCGAGTGGCAAAAATGGCTGGAGGAAGGCCTGCTGGACGAGATCACGTTGAAATACTGGAACGCGCAGAGCACCTTCGTGCACGAAGAAATCCTGCCCCGCGCGAAACGGGCGAATGTCCCGGTCTACATCTGCGACCGCAACTTCTCCCTGGTCACCCCGCGCGCGTCCGAGCTGGCGGAAACACTGGTGATGGACGCCTACCGCGCCGGCTTCGCCGGTATGAATTGGTACGAGACGAACAGTTACTACATGCTCAACCCGGAAGGCTACTCCGTGCCGTTCGGCAACAGTGATTACGCCGTGCGGCGGGCGAAGAACATATTAGACAAATTAATAGTAGAATAATATAATGACGGTAGCATTACAATAAGGAGTAACTGATGAATAAGGTTATGGTAACAGGCTTAGCAATCGCGCATAGCGTAGGACTTTGTGAGACTTGTAACTTTAACTTAGACTGGTTGGTTGCTCATCCATCAATTTTATTATGGGCTGAGAAAATTATTATCACTCCTGTAATGTGGGATATGATAAACGAAGGTAACAATAGACCATATTCAAAGGTATACTCAAACTCCACAAAATTATTGTTCGAGATGCTGAAGGCAGAACAGATAGTTGAAATCATCGATCCAAAAGAATATATTAATGAACCGATAAATCGCTATATAGTTGAACAACAAGAGAATGACCGAAAACAACTAGCGAATATATTCCCTGATAGAATTAAGCTTGGTGACGAGAGTAAAGTCCCAGGACAATTATTTATTGATGATACTGAATTTTGTTATGCTCGTGTCACATCATTATATGCTAGCCTATTGCTTTCAAAATGCACTGGAGCTCAATGCTTATTTGATGATAATACATTAACTTACTGTAAATATAAGTTTGGGTTGCAAAATTTCCCCAGAGCTGCCCAACCGGGTAAAATCGAAAGTTTCAAAAAGATTTTCGATTTATATATGCCTGATATCGATTTATTCCCTGATTATGTAATTGGGAATATGTTCTTGCGACAATCAAGCAAGCAATGCAAAAATTGCGCCAACGAGACTACTTGTTCGGATTCGTATCTTTCATCAGTTGAACAAAATGTTAAAAAGATTCTTACATATAGATCGATTGATGAAATTCAACAGATTATCAGTATTACAAATACAATTATTAATAGAGGATCAAGCGGTAGCGAAATAATTGATCCCAATGATATATATAACGAATTCGAAGCCGTAAGAACTAAAGCTATTCGTCAAATATATTCAGTATTCCCTAGGATTAAACGTTGGTCAAATATCCTTACGATGCTATCTATTCCAGTAGCAGTATTAGGAGTTGCGACATCAAACCCCCTTATAACAGTTCCTGCTGCTTCAATTGTTGGAATTGCACAAGCTGCAAAAGAATTCGTTGAAGCCTCGACAAGTAAAAGCAATTGGGTAACATTTATTGGTAAGCAGCTTCCCTTTGCAAAGATATCAGAGATCGAATGCTAATGATTCGAATTATTGATCAAGCACCTCGCGCACCCGCGCAATATTCCGCTGTGCTTTTGCCGTCAGCCGGGCGGCGCTCTCCTGCAGCACGCCGCGCAACACACCACGGGCGGCCCATTCCGTCTGCAGCATGTCGATCAGCCCTTGGGCGGTAATCTCTTCCCACGGCATGGGGGTGGGCAGGTTGGCGGAAACGCAGAAGTCCAGTACCTTGGGATCATACGCCAGCCCGAAGGCGGGCACCGCGCGGTGGGTGGCGAAGATCAGCGTGTGCAGGCGCATGGCGAGAATGAAGTCGACTTTGCCCACCAGCGCCAGCATCTCGCACGGGGTGAGCGGCAGGTTGAGCACGCGGCTCTCCGCCGGGGTCCAGCCGGCCATCTCCTCGGAGACGTGCAGGTCCTGCCCGGCCTGCATGGGGATGAAGAGCAACAGCGCGCCGGTGCGTTTGGCCATCTCCGCCAGCGCGTCGGAGATAGCGTGGTAGCGGTCATACGCGTCCGGTGAATTCCACTGCCGTAGCGCCACCCCGATGACCGGACGACCGTCAGGGATATTCGCTGCCCACCACGCCTCCAGCCGTTCGGACAGGTCGGGCTCCAACAGGAAGCTGGGGTCGGCGGTCACCTCGGCTGGCACCGTCACCCCCAGCTCTTCCAGCAGCCCGGCAGAGCCCGCGTCGCGCACGGTGATGGCCTTCATGTGGTTCAGGACCCGGCGCGTCCACGCCCTGGCCAGAAAATGTTTCAGCGGCCCGACGCCCTGCGCCAGCATCATCGTCGGCACCTGTTCCCGCTGTGCCAGCCACAGCATGCCCAGGTAGTAAAACGGCGACTGCAGGCTGGTCACGTCCTGCAGCAGGCTGCCCCCGCCGCTGATGAACAGCGACGCGCCGTGCAGCCGCTCGCGGATCAGCCGCAGGCTCATGCGCGGGATAGCGGAGACGCCGTGCAGCTTGAGCGTGAACGCCGGGTCGCCGGAGAGCACCACCGGCTCCACCTCCGGCAGCTCCGCGTGCAGCCCGGCGAGAATCCCCCCCAGCACCGCCTCGTCGCCGATGTTGTTGAAACCATAATAACCGGAAAGCAGAACGTATTTCATGATCGAAACCGCAAATTCATTGTAGTGATCGGCAAGCTCAGGGACTGTCCCCTCCCCGCGTGACCGGTGCCCATTTTCGCCTGTCATGCTAGCAATGGTAACCATAGGGACTGTCCCCGTCAAACGCGACCGGTAGCAATAGACGGCCGGGGACAGTCCCTACCTCACTTCCATCGCTTGCCTGTCAGCATTACCGTCGCTGTCGCACGGTGGGAGGGGACAGTCCCCTTTGCTTATATAGGCATCTTCCTGCGCATCGGCTCGATGACCAGCGCCGCATATGCGTTGAGGGTATCCAATTTCATCGTCACGATGTCATCGTCGAGATACGCCTCGACTTCAGCGCCGCGGCAACTGACCATCGGAAAGTCATACGGCGCGCGCATCGTCACCTCCACACCATGCACCGGCACGATCTCGGTGAATTCGCGCGTGTCGGTGGGCAGCGACCACGGCACGGTGCGGTTGCACAGGTGGATGATGGTGCGTGGAAGGATCGGTTGCTGCCAGAGCGTCAACTCCACCGTGCGCGGCGCGCTCACCTGTAGTTGGTGCGCTGGCTGCGCGCGGTCGAGCAGGTTGCGTATGCGCTGCGCGATGTGGCGGTCGCCGTGCTGGTTGAAGTAGCTGCCGATGGCGAAGGCGGCGTAATAGGCCTCTCCCGCGCCGAAACTATTGCGCGTGAAGGCCGGCCACGCCGTGGGCTCCAGTGCCAGCGGGTCCTTCATCGCCGCCACCGAGCCGGCGGAGTCGACGGCGACAATATGCGCCAGTTGATCTGCCTGCGCCTTCACCTGGTAATACCCGCCCGACGCCGGCTCCGCCTCGCGGTGGCCCGCCAGCGCGAAGTGGCCGTCCTCGAAGCCATGATAGGACACACCCAGCACATCACCAAGGCGGAAATCGTCGCGCATCCCGCCCGTCTCATCGCCCAGCGCCGTCCCCGCGGTCGCGATCAGCCGCCCGCCTTGCCGTGCGAATTCCTGCAGGATGCTACAGCATCGGTCGCTTAAGTGCACTGCGGCCGGGAGGATCAGCACTTCGTATGCCGCCAGGTCTTCCACGCGCTCCAGTCGTTCGGCGGCGACGATCTCGAAGGGCAGGTGCTCCTCGATCAGCAGCCGCGCCCACCCGGTCAGCTCTTCCGTCCACTGCAGTTCCCGGTCGCCGGGGAGGGCATATTTCCGCGTCGCCCAGGAGAAGAGCAGGCCGATATTCGCCGCCGGCTCCGCGCCGTCATCCAGGTCGGCGTCCTGCATGAAGAAGTCGAAGCCGTCCTTCACGTTGTCCAGCAGCTCCTGCGCGCTGGTGGTGTCCGGTTTGGCTCCCACGCCGCACGGGCCGAAGACCTTGCACCCGTTCGCCTTGCACGCCGCCGCGTAGACCTGCCACTGCGCCGGGGTGATGGGCCAGTGCGCGTAGCGGGAGGGCGTGGAGGTGCGCAGGATCCACGACGGCTTGCCGATCGCGCGCTGCCAGCGCACGTTGATACCGGTGGAGTTCAGATCGGTGTTCGGCGTGCCGAAGGCGTCGAAACATTCCGAGGTGTAGACATCCATCGCCGGCAGCCAGGCGTCGGTCTGGCCGAACAGCGGTGACATATGCAGCGGCGCGAAGCCGTTGTGCGCGCCGATGGCCCCATATTGGTGGGCCAGCGCAGTCAATTCGTGTACCAGCGCCGCCGTCCGCGCGCAGAGCCAGTCCATGTATTCGCGCCAGTGGGCGTTGATCACTTCACGGTTCAGCTCCGCCGTGCCGCAGATGGTTTCCAGCGCCGGCCGGCAGTACTCGCAGACGCACACCTTGTAATTGCCGAACATGTCCAGGTGGAACCCATCCGGCCGGTAGCGCTCCAGCAGTTCGCGCGCAATGCCCAGCACTTGCTCGCGCTTCGGCGAATTGATACAAGGCATCTGCCACTGCCCGCCGGGGAGATCATGCACGTTGCCGTTGAGATGGGTCGGATCTGCCCAGGACGCGAGGGGGAACGGATAGGATGGCTCGCCGTCGCCGAAAGTCAGACTGTTCCACGCCGGGTGCTTGGATTCCAGCCAGTTGATGTAGGTGATCACCTTTTTCCCGGCGGCGTGCAGGCGGGTGATGAGGTCACCCACGTAATCACGCCCCTGTAAGCCCGGGTGCTGCGGCCAGATGGCGCTGGGGTAATAGGCGATGCTGAACTGGTTCGCCGCGTAGATCGTCACGACATCGGCGCCGGTGGCAATCAACTCGCCGGCGATGCGGTCGGGATCGTACTGGCTGAACGCCGTCGCCTGCTCGTTGTTGGCGTACTGGTCGTAAAAATAGATGCGCCCGCGCGTCGTCGCCCACGCCGGCAGTGGGGTAATGTCCGCAGCCACGAAGGGGGTTTCAGGCATCGGCGTCCTCCGGATCAGAGCTACATTCTTCTTCCACTCGGGTCGGCGGATACCTGCCCCGGGGATTTGAAAAAGCTCAAGTTGGCGCGAACAAGGGCGAGCGTCCCCGCGAGCCACGATTATGCGCCTGGTTTCAAATTTAGCGCTTTTTGAGAGCCGGTCTCGAAAGGCGCTGGAATCGAGGGCGGGCGCATGATCGTGGCTCGCGGGGACGCTCGCCCTCCCATGATCGCTACACTTCTGCCGGCTGCCGCTTCAACGCCTTCCGCGCGAACACAACCACCAGGATCACCCCCACGCCGATCCCCAGCCACAGCCCGTTGGCGGTGCGCAGCAGCGAGAGCAGCACCGGGGTGTGCGCGTGGCAGTAGGTGTTCAGCACGTCCACCTGCCCGATGGCGGCGCCCAGCAGCAGGATCAGCGCCAGCAGCCGCTGCCGCTTCGCCCCGGCGATCATCGCGAAAATGAACAACGGATGGCCGATGAGGAATTCCTTTGTACGCGGACGGGCGATCATCCACTGCTCCAGGATGGAACGGAACTTCAGCTCAAGGTCGCTCACCCCCACGCCGCTGTCGTTGCCGGAACGCGCCAGCAGCAGCGCCACCGCCACCAGCGCGACGACCCCCGCCAGGATGCCCCACATGTAAAGCGGCTTCCACAGGAACTCCCGCAGCCGGGCGCATACGCGCGCGGTGTAGTCGGCGAAGTGCTCGCCCGCCTTCGCCACCCCGTCGGTGACGATCAGCGCGCCGAAGAGCAGCAGCGGCACCGCCAGCGCGAGCTTCACGCCGGAGAACTGGCCCACCTTCACCAGGAACTTCGACTCCGCCATCATCGCCGCGATCAGCAGCGCGCCGCCCAGCGTGATGAGGGTGGCGACCACCAGCGCGCCGATGCCGGACAGCAGCGGATGGATCTTCTCCTCCGGCAGCCGGTCAATCTTCCGATACGCCCACGTCAGCGCGAGCATCGGATATCCGACCGCCGCCAGCAGCCCGAAGAGCATGCGCCCCATCGACGTCATCTTCACGCTGAAGGCAAAGGCGAAGAGCAGTCCGAGCACCACCAGCGCGTAGCCCACGCGCACATACCCGCCCGGCAGCTCCGCCGGCAGCACGGTCAGGACCCACAGCAGGAATCCGGCGGCGGCGCCGGCAAAGAGCAGCGCCAGCACCGGTGCCGGCAGCGCCAGCGGATGGAACGGATGCGCCGGCCCGTTGACCGCGGGCGTGAAGCCGGCAGCGGTGATCTCACGCTTGATGCCGTAAATATACTGTGCCGCGCTGTCCAGCTTCGGGTGCTCGGAGTTCTTCCCGTCCGGATTCTCGTTGGACACCGGCGGCAGGTGCACGTAGAGCACGCGGATGTTGCGATCCTTCACCGCCAGCCCGAAGCGCTGGATGGCCTCCGCCGGCTGCAGGTTGCTCAGCTCGTCCACCGAAATGCTGTGCACGCGCACCAATTGCCCGTCCAACTTCACCCCAAGCTGCGCGTCGCCCTTCTGCTTGGCGAACTCCACGGCGCCGTAGGCAAGATGGTTGTTTTTCAGCTCCTCGGCGAGCTGCCCGATCAGCGTGCGGTAGCCGGGAATGATGGTACCGTCGAACACCAGCACCCCGCGCGTGTCGCCTGTCCCGCTGTTGACCTGCTCCGCCACCGCTTTGAGTGATGCGGACAGGTTCTTCATGCTTACGCCCGCACCGCCCTTCAACCGCGGCATGACGCGCAGACCGGCTGACTTGATCTGCTCAACTTTCGCGGGATCTAGGCCCAGGCCCAGTTCGCGGACAGCATCGACATCGCCATCCGCAAAGATATTGAGCCCAACTCTATAAAAGGCGCCAGGATAACTGTTTTCAAGGCCGTTATTTATAATACGATAGTCGGTCGATGATTCAGCATGAATGGCAAAATCCGCTCCTGGACGGAGAGGATACATTGTCCCGTGCAATTTATGAGTATCTTGTATTTGATTAGGTGTTCTCTCCCCGGCATCAATTTCTTGTATGATTCCATCATATGCACTATCTGCGGACATAATGCGCACCCGCCCGGCGCTCTCCATGTCCCCGATCGTTTCTTCCTGCAGCGCCACCGCCGTCGCCCCCGCGCCCTTCATCCGTTGAAGCACGGTCTCCAGCGGCACGCCCTCCATGCCCGCCAGGCCGGCCATCTCGCGGTAGTCCATCACGATGTCCACGGCCTTTGACGAGGCTTCCGCGCTTACGCGCAGCTTGAGGCCGTATACCGCGGCGAGCAGGCCCAGGGCGATGATAACCAGGCAGATGATGAACAATGAACGCGTTGATGCTGGCGATGGGGATGTCATGTCGGGTTCTCCTGACCGCTCTCAGTGTTCCCACTGGCACAGGCGGCAAACAACATAAGGACGGTTGTCTCTTCGGACGCACAAGCCATTGTACTCGGAATCGCGGAATATTGAAAAGGATCGCCCATCAGGCGGTCGGCTCACTCACCAGCGCTTCCTTTGCCAGCTTGGTTTCCTGCTGGCCCCGCCGCGTGAACGAATACACGATCAGCACCAGCCCCCCGCCCAGCGCGGCGATGAACCCGCACCAGCGGAATACCTCGGGCAGCGACAGTCCGGCATTCAACATGCGATTGTGAATGATCCCCACCAGGAAGACGGCGAGCTGCGCCGGCACCATCATCAGCGCGAAGGCTGAGTCACGCAGTCGCGGGGGAACGGAAGCGTTCACCGCCGGCGAGTTCGATCCCCACACCCCGCCCATGCCCAGAAAATACGCGACGTATGCGGCTTGCAATGCGAAAGGGCCCGGCGCCAGCCCGAGGATGAAGACGCAGCAAGCCACGTAAAGGAAGCTGAAGCCGTAAAAGCGTATGGGGTTCACGCGGTCGATGAGCTGCGCCACGATGCTCAGCGTCAGCAGCGCCGGCAGCCGTGCGAGGGCGACCATGTTGCTGATGGTGGTCTCGTGCAGGTGAAATTGATCGCGCGCCAGGTTCGGCCAGAGCTGGTTGACCGTGTGATAATTGAACGCCTCCATGCTCAAGCCGCAGAGCACCACGATCAGGTACGGCCCGGTGAGCAAGGCCAGGATGTCGGCGCGGGACAGGTTGCGCACGGTGACGACCTTCGCCGGCCGCGCGCCTCCGAAATGCCGCGTCAGCAGGAAAAAGAGCACGGCGCTGGCGCAACAGGCCAGCGCGCAGTAGAAAAAGGCCTGCTTATAACCCAGGTGCGCGGCCAGGTAGCCGCCGCCGATGAGCGCGGAGGCGCTGACGAGGTTGTTGACCAGGTTGAAGGTGGCCAGCGCGCGCCCCGGTTTCTCCCCGCCGGCCTCCGCCACCATGGGCAGGAAGACGGAGGAGATGACCATCACCGCCAGCGCCATTAAGGCCAGCAGGGCACAGATGAGTATGCGCTGCTGGAACACGGAGAAGCCGAAGAACAGCACGCCCGCCAATAGCAGCGCGCAGATCACCGTCCGCCGCCGCCCCAGCCAGGACGACACCTCGTTGCAGAGGAATGGCCACACCACCATGCTGCCCGTGTACCAGAGCGTGACCGCCGTCCAATCCCGGTTGGTATAATGCAGCCCATTGATCAGGTAGCCGTTGACGAAGGTGAAAATGCCAAACCAGGAGAGCGCATACACCACCCCGACCGGAATAGAGGCGGTGGCGATGCGCACCAGCGGGTGGCGAAGGCTGATCATGCCTTATTCCGCCTCGAGGATCTGCACCCCACGCTCGCCCGCCATGATCTCGCCGATGATCCACGCCGTCTCGCCCGACGCGGTCAGCCGTTCCATCACCGTCGCCACGTCGCCCGCGCGCACCACCAGCGTGAAGCCCACGCCCATGTTGAAGGTGCGGAATAGGTCGCCGCGCGGCACGTTGCCGGCTTTGTGCAGGAAGCTGAAGATCGGTTGAATGTCCCAGGTCTTCGGATCGAGCTGCGCGCGGCAGCCCTCCGGCAGCACGCGCACCAGGTTGCCCGGCAAGCCGCCGCCGGTGATGTGCGCCATGCCCTGCACCAGGTTATCCTTCAGCAGCGGCAGCACGGCGGGCACGTAGCAGTGATGCACCCGCAGCAGTTCGTCCGCCACCGTGCGCCCCCAGGGGAACTGATCGTCCGGCTCCAGCCCGGCCACCTCGAAGACCAGCTTCCGCGCCAGCGTGAAGCCGTTCGTGTGCAGCCCGTTGGAAGCCAGCCCGATCACCAGGTCGCCCGGCTGGATCTTTTCACCCGTCATCACCCGCTCGCGGTCCACGATGCCGACGATCATCCCCGCCAGGTCGTATTCGCCGGGAGCGTACAGGTCGGACATCTCCGCCGTCTCCCCGCCGATCAGCGCGCACCCCGCCGCCTTGCAGGCAATGGAGAGCCCCTTCACCAATTCCGCCGCCGCCTGCGGGTCGAGCTTGCCCACCGCGTAATAATCGAGGAAGAACAGCGGCTTCGCCCCCTGCACCAGAATGTCGTCGATGCAGTGGTTGACGATGTCCTGGCCCACGGTGTCATGCCGGCCGGTCATGAAGGCGACTTTCAGCTTGGTGCCCACGCCGTCCACGCTGGAGACCAGCACCGGCGCCGCATACTCCTTCACATCCAGCGCGAACATGGCGCCGAAGGTGCCGAGATCCGCCAGCACGTGAGGCGTGAAGGTGGAGCGCACGTGTGCCTTCATCATCTGGACCGCCCGCTCCCCGGCGTCGATATCCACGCCGGCGTCACGGTAGGTGTAGCTCTTCTGCTGGTCAGTCATCGGTCGTCCTCAATCGGGGAAGTCTGTGGTTCCATTATACAGCCTTTCGGAGTGCGGCGGCTAGACGCCGCTTTAATCTCGCTCAGGGACTGTCCCGGCTCAGCGGAACCAGAACCGGTCGCCTTCCTCGATCCTCGTGAATATGATCAGCGGGACTGTCCCCTTGGATAGGAAGGCTTACCTATCTAAGGGGACAGTCCCGCTGATCCTGTAACCGGGCTTACAATTCGAGCAACGAGCTTCGGTCCCGCTGAGTCGGGACAGTCCCTGACCGCTTGCCGATTACAGCAGCGGCAAATACTCGTTAATCTCAAAATCCGACACGTGCGTCCGGTAGCGGTCCCACTCCAGGTGCTTGTTGCCGATGAACTCGCGGAAGACGTGCTCGCCCAGCGCTTCGCGCACCAGCTCGGATTTTTCGCACAGCGTGACCGCCTCGATCAGGCTGCCGGGCAGCGATTTGATGCCCAGGTCGTCGCGCTGCTCCTGGGTCAGGTGGTACAGGTCCAGCTCCACGGGCGGCGGGCACTCCAGCTTGTCCTCAATGCCGCGCAGTCCGGCCGCCAGCATCACCGAGAAGGCCAGGTACGGATTGCACGCGGGGTCGGGGCTGCGGAACTCGATGCGTGTGGCGTGCTCTTTGCCCGGCTTGTACATCGGAATGCGGATCAGGTTCGAGCGGTTGCGCTGCGCCCAGGAGATGTAGACCGGCGCCTCGTAACCGGGCACCAGCCGCTTGTAGGAGTTCACCCACTGGTTCGTCACCGCGGTGAATTCCGGCACATATTTCAGGATGCCGGCGATGAACTGCTTGCAGGTCGCGCTGAGGTGGAATTCCGCGCCTTCCTCGAAGAACGCGTTGTGCTCGCCCTTGAACAGTGACTGGTGCACGTGCATGCCGGAACCGTTCTGCCCCATCAGCGGTTTCGGCATGAAGGTGGCGTAGACCCCGCTCATGTAGGCCAGCTCCTTCACCGTCAGCCGGTAAGTCATCAGCGTGTCCGCCATGGTCAGCCCGTCGTCGTAACGCAGGTCAATCTCGTGCTGGCTGTGCGCCACTTCGTGGTGGCTGTATTCCACGTAAATGCCCATCGACTCCAGCGCCAGCACCGTCTCGCGGCGCAGGTCCAGCGCTTCGTCGCGCGGGATCAGGTCGAAATACCCGCCCCGGTCCAGCGGCTCCGGGTCCTGCGGGCTGCGGAAGTAAAAATATTCCGCCTCCGGACCGACGTAATAGGTGAAGCCCATGTCTGCCGCTTTTTTCAGATTCCGTTTCAGCACGTAACGCGGATCGCCCACGTAGGGGGTGCCGTCCGGGTTCAGAATATCGCAGAACATGCGCGCGACGGACTTTTCCTGCGGGCGCCACGGCAGGATGCAGAAGGTGCTCATATCGGGCACCGCCACCATGTCGCTCTCATCGATGCGCGTGAAGCCTTTGATGGAGGAGCCGTCAAAGCCGATCCCTTCATCCACTGCCTTGTCCATCTCCTCCACCGGGATGGTGAAGCTCTTCAGAAACCCGAGGATGTCGGTGAACCAGAGCTTGACGAACTTGACGTCGTAATCGGCGATCTGCTTCGCGACCTGCTCGCGTAAACTGGCCATGGTGTCCTCCTGTAAAGACTGATGATACCGATATAAGCATAACCGAGAATTGTTACAGGGATGTTACCGGAAACCCGACGATTTTACCGTACTTTTCCTCCCCCGTCGACCCCGGCGCATGTCATCTGTTTTCCCCCGCGGCATGTTCGTCACCATCACATTCACGCCGGTTGCGTTGTTCCCGCCGGCACGCCGCCGGGTATCGCACCAACGGACTCCGTCACCGGAGCAGCAGTAACGATTGTGTCGTGCCATGCAGCCAGTTGAAGCACAACGAGCGTAATCCTCTCCGCTGCCGGCTGCATGGCACAGGTCATTGCTAAAGGAGGAGCATGCATGAAAGGATTACGCATCGCGTTGCTGATCGCGGCACTCGTCGGCGTTGCCTTGCTGGCGACCAGCAATGTGTGGAGCTCGGACGAGACGACAACGACAACGACACCGCCCCAGGTCACCTCGCGCGCTGCCACGATCAATAATATGCAGGTCGGCGAAGTGCTGGTCGGCGATACCGTGGTACTGCGCATTCATCAGGCAGCCGGCGGTCTGACGCCCGTGCAGCGGGCCGGCGTAGTGGCTAACCGCTTGACGAATTCGCTTGCCGCGGGCAACACCATCAATAATGTGCAGGTCGGGCAGTTGAATGGCCAGGCCGTGCTGATGATGGGCAACGATCTGCTCATCACCGCGGACAGCAGCGAGGCGAACCTGAACAACTCGACCCCCGTCGGACTGGCGGTGGCCTGGCAGCACAACCTGCAGACCGCCTTCAATCCCGGCGCCGTCACCACTACGGTCGCCGGCTCCCAGGAAACCTGGCCGGCGTGGACCAATCCGACCACCAAAATCGTGCCCATCATCGAGCTGGGCACGCAAGCCTCCCTGGGGTTCGCGCAGATCACCGGGCCGTCCGAGCGGGTCAACCAGGTGAAGGCCGTGCTGCAGTTGAGCGCCGTATTCGAGAAAACCGCGCGCATCTTCGCCTTCGTGCCCTCTTCTGAACTCACAGGCCTGAACCGCGTGCAGGGCGTGGCCGTGACGGCGTTGCTGCAGTACACATTGTTCCGGTTATAAGGAGTGAGCCATGAAGAAAATCTTACGACGCACGTTGATTGTACTCACCATCGCCGCCATGCTGATCACCGGCGGCCTGTTCACCGGGTATTACCTGCGGCCGGCGTATTCCATCAGTCTGGGGAGTATCCTGCTGGCGGGCGGCATTGTGCTGGCGGTCAGCTCGTTTGGCGGCCAGATCAATAAGTTCATCAACAACCTGCTGGGCTCGCATGATGCGGCAGTGGCCGGCGCCACCAAGGTAGTGCCCATCTTCTCCATCGGCCAGGGCGCCTATGTGGGTGCGGCCCAGGTGGTCGGCGTGCCGGCGGAAGTCAAGCGCACGAAAGGCGTGGCCGCGGTGAACGCCACCATCGGCAACGTCGGCGGTTCGGCGCTGATCCCGATCTCCACCCAGAAGCCCGGCGGCGGTTCCTCGTTGAGTCGCGTCAGCGGCGTCGGCATCTCGGCGGTGATCGATTTCCATATTGGATGATGTTTGGTCGACTGAATGCCGGAGAGTTGAAGGATGGGCCGCAAGGCTCATCCTTCTTGCGTTTATTGCAAGCCGGATTAATCCGGCGTCTTATAATAGCCCGGCCTTTTCAAGGCCGGGGCGGGCCGGCGGGCATGTGTACCGTGCTCGAAAATGAGATGTATATAAAAGCAGACAACTTTGTCCTCATCTCCGTTCATCCGCCTGCTCTTCGGGGTACAGCAAGATTGGTTACGGTAATTTACGAAAAAGTCGCTGCAGGGGACGGGCGCTGTGAAACCGGACAGTGATATGCGGCGTATTGGTTGTTGTAGTGAAGGAGGGAAGTCGATGAAACGACGCATGGTTGTATTGCTGGTCGCACTCTGTACCGGCGCGCTGTTGCTGGCCGTTGCCACGGTTGGCAGCCGGCCGGTCTCGTCAGTATCATATGCCGTACAGACGGGAAACACCGATGGAAAGGACAAGCCGGAAGAATGGCCGGACTGGACGGATCCGAAGGACAAGATCGTGCCCATCATCAGCATCGGCACGCCTGGAGTGCGCATTGGCGCGGCGCAGATCACCGGTCCCGCCGAGCGCGTGGACCAGGTGAAATCGGTGGTGCAGTTGGATGCCCGCTTCAAAAAGGCGGCGCAGGTGTATATGTATATCCCGTCGTCGGAGCTGGTCGGCCTCAATCGAGTGCAGGGCGTGGCGGTGACGGCGTTACTCGACTACAAGCTGATGCGGTTTTGACGGAGGTATCACGATGAAAATGATGCGACGAATGCTAATCAGTCTGTTGATCGCCGTCATGCTCTTCAGCGGCACGATGGTGGGCGGATATTTTGTACGGCCGGCCAGTGCGATCGATTTCGGCACCATCCTGAAGATCGGCGGCGTCCTGCTGGTGGTCTCCACCTTCGGGAAGGACATCGACAAGTTCATCAACAAAACGCTTGACCAGAATGAGGTGAAGCGGGTCGGCGCCTCGAAGGTGGTCCCGATCTTCTCGGTCGGCCAGGGCGCCTACATCGGCGCGGCGCAGGTCATCGGCGTGCCGAAGCAGGTGAAACTCACCCAGGCCGTGGTCGCCGTCAACGCCACCCTCGGCAACCTGGGCGGTACACTGATGGTCCCCATCAGCACCAAAAAGCCCGGCAAGACCCTGGACAAGGTCAACGGCGTCGGCGTGGCGGCGGTGGTGGATCTGCACCTGTAATAAGCTCGTGGGGAACGCCCTCCGAGGCGTTCCTGGCTACGTTGACCCGCATGGTCGGAACTACGGAAACCGGAACGCCACGGAGGGCGTTCCCTACGAGTCACTCGCCACGATCGTATACTTCTTCACCATCCGCACCGGGTTATACGACGTCTTCGCTTTGCGCAGACCGGGGATGCCCAGGTCTTGCTCGCGGTTGACGAAGGGGAAGCCGGCGGCGGCGTCGCGCAGGAACTCGCGGTTGATCGCCTGGTACAGCCCGGGCATGCCGCCTTTGGCCTTTTCCACGTGGATCACGTAGGTGTCCTGATTGAGTGGCTCACCCAGGCTGATGGCGACGATGGTGCCGTCGATCTCGATGATCCCGCCCCGAATCCCCAGCGCGTTGAAATGTCGCAGCATGCGGTGGGTCGCGCAGTGTTCGCGGTACAGCCCCTCGTTCTCCTCGCAATCGCGCTCCTCGCACCACTCGTGCTGGAACTCCAGGCAGCGCTTCACGATCTCCGGCGTCATCGGGCGGTAGTGCCAGTCGTGCGCCTTATCGAGCTGGTGGAGCAGGTTCTTCTTGTCGTGATACTTCGGCCCCTGCAGCGCGATCAACTCCGGCACGCTGTAGACGTAATCGAAATCATCCTGGTCTTCGCGCGCGACGGACTGGATTTCCGGGTCAAGTCGGGCGAGAAAATCTTCGCCCACGCGCCCAATACTGCCGATAGTCAGGCACGCCTCGACCGCGGCATGGGCGTCCCCAGGCATCAACGGCTGCAGGGTCGAAACCTGACCGTCAATCTCCTTGCGGATGAGCAGCCCGTCCTCAAAGCGCGCCAGTTGATAATGGCTCGTGCCTGCCCACGCGAAGAGATTGGTGAAGGTGTATTCCGACGCCAGCGGCTGCAGTCGCGCCAGCACCGCGTCCATGTCACCTTTATGCTCGAGTACGATCGGAGCGAACTCCGGAAAAGTCGGTATCATTGCAGGCAATTACACCGGTTTATCTGTCCCCTGTCAAGGTGCGTAGGGTGGGCAAAAACAGCGGTGTCAGGTAAAATGGCTGGGAGCGCGGACCTCTGAGTCCGCGCGAGTTGTTTGACTGTTACGCGCGGACTCAGAGGTCCGCGCTCCCAATGAGGATACCATGACTTTACTCGATCGTCTCGCCGCAGGCGATATATTGATCTCCGACGGCGCCATGGGCACGCTGCTGCAGGCGCAGGGCTTGCAACCGGGCGAGTGTCCAGAAGCGTGGAACATCTCGCATCCCGGCGTGGTGCGCGACATCGCCGCCGCCTACGTCGCCGCCGGGTCGGATCTCATCGAGACCAACTCCTTCGGCGGCACTCGCTTCAAGCTGCGAGAATACGGCCTGGCGGATCAAGTCGCTGAGTTCAATGCCGCCGCCGCCCGGTTGGCGCGCGAGGCGATGGGCAGCCGCGGCTTCGTCGCCGCCTCCGTCGGCCCCACCGGCCAGATCGTCGAGGACGAGGGCGGCGAGGTGAGCGAGGCGGAGCTGTATGACGCCTTCACCGAGCAGGTGATCGCGCTGGAAGCCGGCGGCGCCGACGCGGTCTGCATCGAGACCATGTCCTCGTTGACCGAGGCGATACAGGCCATCCGCGCGACGAAAGATCACACGAAGTTGGCGGTCATCAGCACCTTCACCTTCGAACTGGGCGCCCGCGGCCCGCGTACGATGATGGGCGTGGACCCCGCCCGCGCGGCGGAGGAGGCGGTGGAGGCGGGCGCCGACATCGTGGGCGCCAATTGCGGCGCCGGCATTGCCCAGATGATCGAGATTGCCCGCGCCATGCGCGCCGCCATGCCGAACACGCCGATCATGATCCAGCCCAACGCCGGCCTGCCGATCCTGGAAGGCGACCGCACCGTCTTCAAAGAGACGCCGGAGGAGATGGCCGCCCGCATCCCCGAGCTCCTCACCGCCGGCGCCAACATCATTGGCGGCTGCTGCGGCACCACCCCCGCGCACATCGCGGCGATGTGTAAAGCGGTAAGGTAATATGGAGTGCGGCGGCTAGACGCCGCTTTCACTAAGCGTAAGGCTGCCACCATAAACATCACGTAATACCTATTGCGATTACCTTGCGCAAAATGAAAGCGGCGTCGAGCCGCTGCACTCCAAATTATGGGTATAATCACCCTGTGAGCTCCTCCGAGGAAAACAAGGACGACGGCTCTGCGCCGCTCCGTCATTACGGGCGCGACCTGACCACCGGGAGCATTCCCCGGCATCTGGTCGCGTTTTCGCTGCCCATGCTGGCCGGCAGCGCGCTGCAGGTGGCCTACAGCTTCATCAATGCCATCTGGGTCGGCCGCTTTATCGGCGAAGATGCGCTGGCGGCGGTGACGCTCAGCCAGCCGATTATCTTCATCATCATCGCCTCCGCTGCCGGGCTGATGATGGCGCCCAATATCCTGGTGGCGCAGGACGCCGGCGCCCGTGATTGGGACCGCTTGCAGCGGGTGGTGCAAACCTCGTATGCCCTTTTCGGCGCCCTCAGCTTTGTCACGCTGGCGCTGGGCCTGTGGAATATCCACGGACTGCTGGGGCTGCTGCAGGCGCCGCGCGAGATTTACACCGAATCTGAAGGCTACCTGCGCATCGTGCTGTGGACCATCCCCTTCAATTACTGGCTCTTCCTCATCAGTTCGATGCTGCGCGGGATCGGCGATTCGAAAACCCCGGTCTATTTTCAGAGCGTGGCCGTGCTCATCAACGCCGTCCTCGATCCGCTGCTGATCTTCGGCCTGCTCGGCCTGCCCCGCCTCGGGCTCATCGGCACCGCCTGGGCCACCATCATCGCGCAGGGCATCGGCGTGACGAGCCTGCTGATCTACGTGGCTTATAAGCGGCAATTGGTGAACCCGCACTGGCGCCGCCTGCGCATCGACGCCGCCACCGCCTGGCTGTTGCTGCGCATCGGCCTGCCGTCGGCACTCCAGCAATCGGTGGTGTCGTTCAGCCTGTTCGGCCTTACCCGCTATGTCGCCGCCTTCGGCACCAACGCGGTGGCGGCCTTCGGCGCCGGCCTGCGCATCGACGGCGTGGCCTTTCTGCCGGCCATCAGCATGGGCATGGCCGCCTCCACCCTGGCCGGGCAGAACCTGGGCGCCTGCCTGTACCATCGCGTGAAAGAAGTCTTCCGCTGGGGCCTGCTCCTCAGTGGAGGCATCTCCCTGGTGATCGCCGCGATTGCTTTCCTGATTCCCGAGGTGTTGATACAGGCCTTCACCCGCGAGCCCGCCGTGGTGGTCATCGGCACTCAATACCTGCGCATCGTCAGCTTCACCTACGTGTTATACGCGGTGATGTTCGTCAGCAACGGCGTCATCAACGGCGCCGGGCACACGCTGGCCACCACGGTGATCTCGATGATTGCCTTGCTGGCCGTCCGGCTGCCGCTGGCGTGGTATCTCGCGCATCTCCTGCAAAGCTCCACCGGCATCTGGATGGCCATGCTCTGCAGCGTCGGCGTCGGCATGCTCATCAGCCTGGCTTACTACCTGACCGACTGGTGGAAAACGCCGCTCACCAACATCAATTGGGGCGGTTGGCGAGACCGAAAAGGCAGGTAAAGCCGTGAGATTGACGAAGTAATACCGCATGATGCATCGAGAACGATTTCTGGCGGCGGTCCACGGACAACCGGTTGACCGCGCGCCGGTGTTTCCCTTGTTGATGTTCTTCGCCGCCAGCCGCGCCGGGTTGAGCTACCGCGAGTTCGCGGAGGACGGCAGCGCGCTGGCGCAGGCGCAGCTCGCCCTGCAGGCGCAGTACGGCCTGGATGCGATCACCGCGTGCTCGGACGCCTTCCGGCTGTCCGCCGAATTGGGCGGCGAGATGGGCTTTCCCGAGGACAAGCCGCCCTACCTGCGGCAGCCGCTGGTCACCGTTCCCTCCGACGTCGACGCCCTCGGCCATCCCGACCCGACCGCCGGCCGTATGGGCGATCGCGTGCGCGCGGTGGCGGAGATGGCGAAGGCGTCCGCGGGCCGTTTCGCCGTGCTCGGTTGGGTGGAGATGCCCTTCGCCGAAGCATGCAACCTCTGCGGTGTGTCTGACTTCATGATGCTGACCATGGACGACCCGGACACTGCCCACCGCCTGCTCGCGCGGCTGGCCGCCATGGAGATCGACTTCGCGAAAGCGCAGATCGCCGCGGGTGCGGATATGATCGGCGCCGGCGACGCCGCAGCCTCCCTTGTCTCGCCGGAGATGTATGCCGAGTTCGCGCTGCCGTATGAACAGCGCGTCTGCGAAGCCATCCACGCCGCGAATTCGCTGGTGAAGCTGCACGTCTGCGGCGACACCCGCGCGCTGCTGCCGCAGATGGCCACCTGTGGCGCCGATCTCTTCAACGTCGACCACCTGGTGCCGCTGGCGCAGGCGAAGGCCGTCTACGGCGCTGCCGGCAAATGTTTCAAAGGCAACCTGGACCCGGTGGCGCAGATGATGCAAGCCACGCCGGACGAATGCGCCGCCCACGCCCTCCGCTGTCTGGCCGAAGCGGGAAGTGCGCCATACATGCTGAGTCCAGGCTGTGAGGTGCCCGCGGACACCACCGACGAAGTCTTCCGCCGCTTCTGTGACGCGCCGCAAGTTTACGCTGGTCGGTAAGCTTACCTGGTAAAGGATTGGGTCGGCAGGCTCTCGCGAACCCGGGAGCCTGCCGACCCAATCCTCCCCCAAACCAGCCTCCCGTGACCCGCACTCTCCCCCGGTGAGCCGACCAACGAACCGCCCCGACCTTGCCACGATCCCGCAAAACCTGCTAATCTAAGGACGCCCGTGCGTGATTCGCGGGCGTGAAGTTTCGAAAGCGGAAGGAGCAGCGCCATGGCCCTGCGCGGACACGTTCTTATTTACGGCGATCACATCGATACCGACATCATCATCGCCGCGCGCTATCTGAATACCACCGATCCGGCGGAGCTGGCGAAGCACTGCATGGAGGACGCACGGGACAACTTCGTGGCGCGGGTGCAGACCGGCGATTTCATCGTGGCCGGCGAGAATTTCGGCTGCGGCAGCTCGCGCGAGCATGCTCCCATCGCCATCAAGGCGGCGGGCGTGTCGGCGGTGATCGCGAAGAGTTACGCGCGCATCTTCTTCCGCAACGCCATTAACGTGGGCCTGCCCATCCTGGAATCACCGGAAGCCGCCGCCGACGCCCGCCCGGGCGACGAGCTGGAACTTGATCTTGATTCCGGCGTGATCCGCAACGTGACCCAGGGCAAAACCTACCAGGCCGAACCCTTCCCGCCCTTCCTGCGCGACATCATCGACGCCGGCGGGCTGGTGAGTTACGTCCACGAACAGATCGCGACGAAATGAGCAAGCGTCGGGCGCGGAGAAGCCTCCGCGCCCGACAGACGAATTTTAATCCGCCACCAGGCCGAATACATGGGTTTGGTGGCGGATCTGTTTTACGATCACCAGGGCACGGATAGGTTTCCGTGCCCTGCAATCGATATCGCAACCGTGTTGTGTTACTCGGTCGCCGGGCCGCTGGCTTCGGTTTCGGTCTGCGTGGCTTCAACTGCAGCCGCTTCGGTTCCGCGAGGCATCGTGACCAGCAGGATCACTTCTTCCGGCGCCATGTTCAGCTCGCAACCCGCCGGCAACGGCAGGTCGGCGGCATGCAGCGAATCGCCGACATGCATCCCGGAGATATCGAAGACAATCTGCGACGGCACCTCGAAGGCGGAACAGCGCAGGCTTACCGCGTGGAGGAACTGCTCCAGCATCGCGCCTGACTTCACGTCGGGCGACTCGCCTTCGGTCACCAGGGAGACGCTGACATTGATGCGATCTTCCAGGGACACCCGCTGAAAGTCGATGTTCAGGATCTGCCGGGACACCGTATTGATCTGCACGCCTTTGACCAGCGCCGCGCCGGCATTGTTATCGTCCACGGTGATGAGGACGACCTGCGAACCGTATTGATCAACGGGCACGGTCATGCGGAAGGCGTGGGCATCCGTCAGCACCGCCACCGGCTCGCTGTGGCCGTAGAGAATGCCCGGGGCCAGGCCTTCGCGGCGGTATTTCTTCGCGGCATTGCTACCCATGCCGGCGCGTGTCTTCAGTTGCAACGTCGGTTGCTCGCTCATTGGAAACTCCTTCAACTCGAGTAATCAAATGTCGGGACAAATCCTATCAGGTTTCGGCATTATAAGCAAGGTCGTCCGGCATGCTGCCGTCAATTCCGGCATAATTTGCCTCACACGCTCGTGGATTTTGCAGATTTCCCCACGCAGAGATCAAAGATCTCCAAAACGAGGGATTCAATTCTGAACATCATCCAAAGCCTCTCAATTGTTTTCCGCCCCTGGTGTCCCGCGGATGCCGCCGGGAACATATGCAGTACAGAATCATGATGGTGAGCTCACATTTAGAGCGATAGGAGGGCGCCAATGAATATCGTGACGGGCGTCTTTGACACGGCGCATAATGCGGAAGACGCCATGCAGGCCTTATTCAATGCGGGATTCGAAGCCAATGACATCGGCATCGCCACGCATGATCGGGACAAAGGCGAGCGACTCGCGCGCGATATGAACCGGGAATACCGCTGGCCGTCGGGTGACGAGTTCACCGGTCGCGACGCGGTATACGATCGCGTGCCGAACACCTTCCTCGAGGCCATCCGCCGTTCCAACCTGCGCGACGACGCGGCGAACTGGTACCGGGACCGTTTCAACGAGGGGCGCATCCTGCTGATCGTGAACACCGGCGACCGCGCGGATGACGCCACGCGCATCATTCACGAGAACCACGGGGTGCTGTACCACGAGCGTCGCGACACGCGCGAGCGGCAAGGCGACCGCGAGCACTACCCCGAGCGCGACACCGAGCAACCCTCGGAAGCGTCGATGATGGCCGCCCCGATGGTGGTCTCCCATCAGCCGGAGACCCGCGAAGTGACCGGCGTGCCGTTGATCCGCGAAGAAGTGCGCGTGGAGCGCCGCGCGCTGGATCATCCCATCTCCCCGGATGAGTATCAGCGGATGCGTGTCCCGGAGGACGAGATCCACGTGCCCATCATCCAGGAAGAAGTGCACGTCGAGCGCACGCCGATCGTGCGCGAAGAGCTGGTTATCACCCGCGCGCCGATGACCGGCCGCGGGATGCCGGAAGGCAGCGAGGAGCCGCCGGCAGACAGACGACGTCCAGCAGCGTAACTGACGATGATCACCCGCCCGCATGCCTTTTCAGCTCGATGAAGGGGAAACGGGGAGGTCTACGAAAGTAGGCCTCCCCGTTTATACGTCCAGCCATCTCCTCGCCAGGGAGAGGTGGGGAGTGCTGGAGTGTGGGAGTATGGGAGTTTAGGAGAATTCTCTCCCACACCCCCATACTCCCAACCTCCCACACTCCTTTACTTATTCATGCAGCACTTCTTGTACTTCTGCCCGCTGCCGCAGGGGCAGGGGTCGTTGGCGCGCACGGTGGCGTGCGCCACGCGGTCGCCGCTGCGCGGGCCTTCATCGCTGCGGTTGGTGTTGATCGCCTTCTGGGTGGCCCGGCGGTGGGCTTCCTCTTCGCTGACCAGCCGCACGCGGAAGACGCTGGTGGCGGTCTCCTCCTGGATCTCGCTCATCAACTGCTGCCACATCAGGTAGCCCTCGCTGGCATAGGCCACCAGCGGGTCCTGCTGGGCGTAGCCGCGCAGGCTGATGCCTTCCTTGAGGAAGTCCATCGCGTCCAGGTGGGTGATCCACTTGTGATCCACGATGCGCAGGATGACCAGCCGCTCGAGGAGCCGCATATTCTCTTCACCCTGCGTGGACTCGTGATAATCATACGCCTCGTTCAGGCGCTCCAGCAGGGACTCACGCAGCTCGTCGGCATTCTCCGCGGCCCGCAGGCTGTCGAGATACATCGTCCAGACCTTGCGGTTGTGCTGATCCTCGAAGAGCGGGTTGTCCGGCCCGTGGCGCAGGTGATCGGGCACGGAGAACAGCGGCAGCGTCGGGCAGATCTCCACCAGCGACCGCGCCAGGCCGTCGATGTCCCACTCCGCCTTCGCGGCCACCCCGACGTGCTCGCTGAGGCGGCGGTCCAACGCCTGGTTGATGGCGTCCTCCACCGTCACGCGCATGTCGTCGCCTTCCAGCACCTTGCGGCGCTGCTCGTAGATGACCTTGCGCTGGTGGTTCATCACGTCGTCGTACTTCAATGTATACTGGCGCTGTTCGAAGTTGTGCGACTCCACCTTCTTCTGCGCGGACTCGATCTGCTTGCTGATGAGCCGCGCCGCGATGGGCTCGTGCTCTTCCCAACTGCGCAGGAAGAAGTCGAAGCGCTCCGGGCCGAACAGGCGCATCAGCTCGTCCTGCATCGACACGTAGAAGCGCGAGGAGCCGGGGTCGCCCTGGCGACCGGAACGGCCGCGCAACTGGTTGTCGATGCGGCGGCTTTCATGCCGCTCGGTGCCGACGATGGCCAAACCTCCGCGCGAGACCACCAGGTCGCGGTCCTTCGCGCAGCGGCGGCGGGCTTCCTCCAGCGCGCGCGCCTCGTCTTCCGGCGTGCGCTCGATGGTGCCGATGCCCCACTCGTTGAGAATGGTGTCGATCAAGCCCGTCGGGTTGCCGCCGAGCATGATGTCGACGCCGCGACCCGCCATGTTGGTGGCGATGGTCACCGCGCTGGGGCGGCCGGCCTGGGCGATGATCTCCGCTTCCGATTCGTGGTACTTCGCATTCAACACCTGGTGCGGGATGCCTTTCGTCAGCAGCCCGCCCAGCCGATCCAGGTCGGAGGTTAGCCCGATGATCTGCGCCAGCGCGGAGACGTTCTCCGGGTCGGCGGCGCGCGGCGGCAGGCCGCACACGTCCATCAGCCGCGTCAGCCGGTCGGCACGCACATCCTCCAGCCGCTGGAAGCAGACGATCTCCGACAGCCGGCGCGACTCATTCGCGGTCAGCGACGTGCCCGCCTTGATCTTGTCGTGCAGCCCGTTGATCTCGTTGTCCAGCGTCTCCGCCCGTTCCAGGCGCTGTTCGAGCTGGCGGATCTCTTCCGGCTGCACCAGGCGCAGCGACTGGATCTTCTGGTTCTGAGCAGAGAGCACGTCCAGCTTCTGCAAGGCGTTCTGCAGGTGCTCGCGGTCGCGGCGGACGTCGCCGGAGCGCAGCTTGAGGATGGCGCCGAACTCCACCTGCTGGCGTTCGTTCAGCGTCTTCAACTCGCGGATGTGCCGGTAGAGCACCGACGCCAGCGCGAAGGCCTGCAGCAGGTCCGCCTTCAGCCGTTCGCTGACGCGCTCGGACACTTCAATGGAGCGGGTACCGACCAGCACCGGCTGCTGCCGGCTCTCGCAAAGCAGGATCTCGCCGATGATGCCGCGGTACTTCGCCTCTTCCGTTTTGTAGACCACGTCCGAGTGGTCGGCGCGCGCCACCGGGCGGTGGGTGGGGATGACCGCCACCGGCAGGCCGTAAATTTTGATGAACTCCTGCTCTTCCGTTTTCGCCGTACCGGTCATGCCCGCCAGCTTTTCGTAGAGGCGGAAGAAGTTCTGGAAGGTGATGGTGGCCAGCGTCTGGCTCTCGCGCTCGACCTTCACGCCTTCCTTCGCCTCGATGGCCTGGTGCAGGCCCTCGGAGAAGCGGCGGCCATACATCAAGTGCCCGGTGTTCTCGTCGACGATGATCACTTCGCCTTCCTTGACGATGTAATCGACGTCGCGCTTGTAGGCGAAATTCGCGCGCACGGAGGCTTGCACGTGCTGGAAGTATTCCAGGTTCTCCGGGTCGGCAATGTTCGAGATGCCCAACGCGCGCTCCACGCGCTCGGTGCCTTCTTCCGTCAGCACGGCGTTCTTCGACTTCTCATCGTGGACGTAGTCGACCTCCGGACGCAGCGGCTTGATCACCCGGTCGACCTTCACATACAGGTCGGACGGTTTCTCGCCGGGGCCGGAGATGATCAACGGCGTGCGCGCCTCGTCGACGAGGATGTTGTCCACCTCGTCCACGATCACGTAGTGCAGCTCACGCTGGGCGACGTAGTCCATGGAGATGGCCATGTTGTCGCGCAGGTAGTCGAAGCCGACTTCGTTGTTGGTGGCGTAGAGGATGTCGGCGCCGTAGGCCTCGCGCCGGCTGACCGGGCGCATTCTGGGCAGGCCGTCCGGCTCGCTATACTCTGGGTCGTACATGAACGCGGGCAGTTCCGGCCCGCCGCGCCCGGCCTGGGTGATGGCGGTGGTCAGCCCGAGCAGGTAATACAGCTCGCCCTGCAGCGTGCCCTGGTAGCGCACCAGGTAGTCGTTGGTGGTGACGAGCTGCACCCCGCGCCCGGTGAGGGCGTTCAAGTACAGCGGCGCCGCGGCGACGAGGGTTTTGCCTTCACCCGTCTTCATCTCCGCGATCATCCCCTTGTGCAGGATGATGCCACCGATCATCTGCTCGTCGAACGGCTCCATGTAGCGCTCGATGGACTCGATCTTCCGCCCCTCGGCCTTCACGCGGGCTTCGGTCGCGTCGCGCTCACCCTCGGCTACGATCAGCTCTTCCAGCGCGCTGGTGCCGGCGCCCTCGACGCCCGGCTTGCGCAGCCAGAAGCGATACTGCCGCCGCCCCAGCGTGCGCCACGATCCTTCGCGCACCACCGCGAACGCCTCCGGCAGCAGCGCGTCCAGCGACTCGCCCTGCTGAAACCGCTCTTTGAACTCCGCCGTCTTCGCGCGCAGTCCGTCATCCGTCAACGCCGCCATCTGCGGGCGCAATGCGTTGATCTTCGCCACGGTCTGCCACGACGCGTTGACGTCACGTTTCGTATGGTCAAATATTGAAGCGAGAAATGCCACGTTGATTCCTTTTCGATGGTGCAAGCAGCTTCCACATTCAGGCCGCACGGGCCGCCACTGCCGCAGAAAATTCATGCGTTGCGCCATGCCATTGGGGGTCACGACACGTCCGCATTATACCATATATCGACACATTGCCGAGGCCAACACCGCCGGCTCCCCGCCCGGCAGGGCAGGGCCTGCACTGCCGGGCGGTTCATGCTGATCGTACCCTCCTGACTGTATGTCGTTTCCGGGACGAAATAATATGCTCGCCTCGTGAATTAACGAAAAAACATCAAAATGATAGGTAGGATATTTTCCCCGTGAGAACATGAGGGTGCTGGAAAATTCGCATAAGGCAATAGAAATAATCATGTATATAACCTCTATGGGGTAACAGCATTGCCGGATTGTTCATCATAGGGAGAGGTGGTATTTGGATGCCGGGTGAGCGAAGTGTTTTCTCGATACCCAAAAAGCGGTTGTTTTAAACCTGTTTTCAATGGCTGGGGTGGTAAGCGTCGGAGAAGCTGGCACTCGTCAGCTCAAGGCAACGACCTTACTTGTATACACATTTTCGATCACAGTGCGCATATCCGCTCTATTCCTACAGGCCTGCCTAGCGCACCCGTAAAGGGTGCGACTACAACAGTATACGCTACCGGTCGACGGTGAAAACCATCCCCATCCCGGCTTGCGCCACTTTCTGGAAAAAGATGCGGGTCGCTATCAGGTAGGTCCAGGCGGTTTCGAACCCCTTTTGATCGATGGGGCGTTCGTAGCCGTAGGGGTTGAATAGCGAGCGCTTTTTGAGGGCGAAGTAGCGTTCCCGGAACCCGTCCCGCGTGATGGGCTGCAGTTCGCGGGCGATCTGCTTGACTTCGGCGGGGGTCAGGTAGGAGGCGGTGTATTCGAGTCCTTTGTGCAGTTGGCGCCCGCCGAGCACGCACTTTTCGAGGACGGCGCCGCTTTTGCAGCGCAGGGAGCCGTCGGCCAGGCAGCGGTGGATGGCATCCCACGCGTCTTCGACGTCCTGCAGCCAATCCTCGTCCCAATCCTCCTCGAGGTCCGCCTGGATGGTACCGAGCAGCGCGTAATCATCCGCCGCCGCCAGCAGTTTTTGTTCCACCAGGGGATTCAGTGCAAAGAACACGCCTCTGTCGGCCATGGTCGGCTCCTTTCGGATAGTGGCAAGGGGTGAGTGGCGAGTGGCGAGTGTCCGTGTCTACGGCGGGTAATCTTATTTCAGGACAGCCTTATACGATACGGGCACTCGCCACTCACCACTTGTCACTCGCCACTTCAGTTTTTAGAAAACAGCACACTCTCCCGCAATATAATACAACCTCATGAATACCGATACTATGATACCTGATGAAAGGACATTCCGAAAGATGGAAGAAATGGTGTTAGTAATAGATCGGTAGGAAATAGCATGACCCAGCGAGATCGGTTTATTCAGACACTGTTGTTCGAGGGGGCGGACCGGCTGCCGTTGATGGATGCCGGGTACGCCTGCTTGAGTGCGTGGCATGAGCAGGGGTTGCCGGGGACGGTGGATACCGAGGAGCAGGTGGAGCGATATTTCGGCCTGGACCGCGGGATCTCGCTGTGCCTGCTGACCGATCACGATGCCATGGGCGTGTCGCTGCCCGGCGGCCGGTATTCGCCGCAATTGGCGGCGTTGATGGGGGAGAAGCCACAGGAGCCGTCTTTCTTCGCCCCACGGCCGCCCCGCAATGAATTTCCGCTCAAGTCCGCCGCCGACCTGGAGGGCATCGAGGCGAAGCGGAAGGGCAATGATCAGCGGCGGCTGGCGCCCGAGTGGCGCAAGCGGCTGGAGGGGTTGAAGCTGGAGGAGGCAGCGGTCGGGCTGTACCTGTGGGGATTCTACACCTGCCAGCTCGAGCTGATGGGGCCGGACGTGCTGGCGCGCACCTATTTCAGCACGCCCGCGCTGATCCACCGCATCAATCTGCACCACCTGCAATTCTGCCGCGACTTGCTGGAGATGGCGTCCAAACAGGCGACCATCGATTTTGTGATCATCGGCGAATCGCTGATCGGCCCGGCGCGCATCCCGCTGACCCCCAACCTGTACCAGGAATTCATGAAGCGCTATTATACGGAGCTGCTCTCCTCCATCCGTGCGAAGAATGTGGAGGTGATCGCGTTGTGCGGCAACGGGCTGACCGCCGGATTGCTGGGCCCGCTGCAGCAAGCCGGCATCAACGCCTGCCTGCCCTGCACGATGGCGGTGGGCGACGACCCGCTGACGCTGCGCGAGCATTACCCGGAGATGGCGCTGTTTGGCGGCATCGACCACCGCGCCGTGTTGTCCGGCCGTGACGCCATCAACACCGAGCTGCGCCGCATCCGCCCGCTGGTGAAAACCGGCGGCTACATCCCCGCCCTCGACACCGCGCTGCCGCCGGAGACGCCGCTGGCGAACTACGAATATTACCTGGCGCGGAAGTGGGAGATGTTTTACGAGAATCAGCATGCGCAGCGGTTTTGATTTTTGCTCTTCACCAGTTAGCGGTGAAAGGCCCATTCACAGTCTGGAAGGGTGCGAGAGCCCCAATGCCGTTACAATAAGAGTTTTCGTAGGGGCGAGTGGCTCTCGCCCCGTCACGCGATTGGCTCTCGTATTGAGGCTAAATTCGCAACCGGCACTCTCACGGGGCGAGTGCCACTCGCCCCTACGAAACCCAATGTGGGGTTGAATGCCAACCGACTATCTTTTTCCCGATGATACCCTCACCAAGCGCGAGCGGGTGGAGCGGACGCTGCGGCATCAGCCGGTGGACCGCGCGGCGCTGCACGAGCAGTTGAGCTACAACCCGGGCGTCATTGGGCACTACACGGGGAAGGCGATCCACGGGTTCGATTACACGGTGGAGGATATCTGCGCCGCCATCCGGCAGACGCTGGACATGTGCTTCCCGGTCGTGGCGCCGTGCGGCACGGCGCGGGTGACAACCGCCGACGGCTTCGTGGTCCAGCATGATAACTGGACATCCTGGCACGTCAGCCGCCCCTTCGACGATGCGCGGGGGGCGCGCGACTGGCTGTTGCGCCGGACGGAGGCGCTGCGGCGGGCGCCGTTCGACGCGGACGGCGAGCGCACACAATACCGGGACTACATGACCGGCTGCCAGCGCCTGGTGGGCGGGACGGTGATCTGCAACTTCAGCTTCACCAACTTCTGCAGTGTGTTCAACGACATGGGGCTGGAGCTGTTCACCTATTTCTACGAGGACTACCCGGGCGTGCTGGGCGATTTCCTGGAGGTGTCCACGGCGCGGGAGATCCGGCGAGTGCACGCGGTGGCCGATGTCGAGTTGTCGCCGGTCATTCTCATCCCGGAGGATTTCGCCACCAAGCAGGGACCGATCTTTCCGCCCGACTTCTTGGCGAAGGAGCACTACCCGTATATCACGCGGCTGGCAGAGGCATGGCATAACCACGGCGTCACCGTGCTGTACCACAGCGACGGCAATTACAAGAAATGCATACCCGACCTGGCAGCCTGCGGTGTGGAGGGTTTCTATTGCCTGGAGCCGGCGGTGGGGATGAACATCGTGGAGCTGAAAAACGCCTGGCCGCATCTTGTCTGGGCCGGCGGCGTGGACGGGGTGGACCTGCTGGAGCGCGGCACGCCGGAGCAGGTGCGCGCCGAAGTGCACCGCCACCTTCGCGAGACGGACGCGCTGCAAACCGGCGGCATGTTCGTCGCTTCCTCCAGCGAAATCAACCCGCCCATCCCGGTGGAGAATTTCGTTGCTATGGTGGAGGCGGTGGGAAAACTGCGAGGGAGATGAGGCTGCCTGCTGAAAAGTAAGGTTCGGAAGGCACATTCTCAGTCTGGAAGGGTGCGAGAGCCCCGCCGATTCTAGGCAAGCTTGCCTAGAATCGGCGGGGCTCTCGCACCCTTCCAGACTGAGAATCGCCCTTCCACCGCTGGTCTGGATGCGGGCGGGGCTCTCGCACCCTTCCAGACTGAGAATGGGCCTTCCACCGCCTGGCTATGCTGATGTTTTGCCGAACAATGGACTCAAGGCTTCCGGGCACGGATCGTCGTCCCGTTTGTCGATAAGCAGGCGCAGTGGACCCAGGGAGGACAGCACCTTTCTGGCTTGCGAAACGGCCGCATCGGCTGATGCTTGTTGCGTGCAGGCCGGTCTGCCCTGGGCGGCGGTGTAATTCCGGTAGGCCACCAGGCCGGTCATCAGCAGGGCGGCGATGAGCAGCACCAGCACGAGTTTGCCGGCGATGGTGGTGAAGAGTAGCGCGAGCGGCACGGCGGCGGAGCTGCCGATGCCGGCGAGGGCCATTTTGCCCAGCGTGGAGACCAGTGAGGGTGGGGCGGCGACGGCGGCGTGCTCGGAGAGGAGCACGGCCAGTGCGGCCAGCGAGACCATGACGCCCGTCCGTTTCAACTGTCCGCGCAGTGACTCCAGGCCCTTCTCCAGGCGGCGCGACACGGTGGACTGGTTGATGCCCAGCGCCGTGGCGGTTTCGGCCTGCGTGCGGCCTTCCAGAAAGTGGAGGAGGATAGGCGCGCGCAGCTCCTCCGGCAGCGCCGCCAGCGCCTCGTCCACGTGCGGCATAATGTCATCCCACGTCGTATCCCGCTGTTGTGCCATCTCGATTGCCTGCCCCTCGTATTCCCTGCGGGTGGTTGCTTTCCGCAGGCCGTCGATGGCTTTGTGACGGGCGGTGGCGTGCAGCCACCCCGGCAGCGAGCCGGTGATGCTCCCCGCGCGCTTTGCCAGCTCGATGAAGCTCTCCTGCGCGGCGTCCTCCGCTTCGTCCGGGTTGCGCGTCACGCGCAGGCAGGTGCCGTAGACCAGCCCGGCGTAGCGCCGCACCAGCTCCGCGAAGGCCTCCGCGTCCCGCGTTTGGGCATATGAATTCAGCAACACCGCGTCATCGAGCATGGCATCCTCCACCATCGTTACAGGTAAGACGCGCGCCGGCGGATGGATTATGCGCCGGGAGACAGATATATTTTACACTAAATTCTGGGATCGCAGACAGTGTGCGTGTCACGCTCCCTCACCCCCGGCCCCTCTCCCACTGAGAGGGGAGATTTTCGGTTGGTAGCGACTCTAAAGTCGTTAACATGCAAGAGTCTCCCCTCTCAGTGGGAGAGGGGCCGGGGGCCGTCCGTCCTGGTCGTCCGTGGTGAGGGAGCGTGACATACACCCGCATTTTATGCTAGTCTTACAGTGTATTTTTGCCTCATATGAGGGGTTTGCCATGAGTGACGAGCTGTCCGATGTCGAGCAAGGGGTGGTGGCGCAGTGCCTGCGCGCGAAGGCGGCGGGGCGGCGGCTGGCGTATATCTCCACCAAGGTGAAGAACGACGCGCTGGAGGCGATGGCGCGCGCCCTGCAGGAGCGGTTGCCGTATATCCTGGAGGCGAACGGCCAGGACATCAAGGCGGGGAAAGAGCGCGGCATGGCGGAGGCGATGCTGGACCGCCTGCTGCTGACGGGCAGCCGCATCAACGCCATGGCCGCCGACCTGCGCGCGGTGGCGGCGCTGCCTGATCCCATCGGTGAGGTGATCGACGGCTGGAAGCGGCCGAACGGGCTGGAGATCCGCCGCGTGCGCGTGCCGCTGGGGGTGATCGGCATTATTTACGAGTCGCGGCCGAACGTGACGGTGGACGCGGCGGCGCTGTGCATGAAATCCGGCAACGCGGTGGTGCTGCGCGGCGGCTCGGAGGCGAACCACTCGAATGTGGCGCTGGCGCGGGTCATCTCGCAGGCCGCGTATGAAGCCGGGGTGCCGGAGGGGGCCATCGAGATGATCGAGAGCACCGACCGCACCGCGGCGCAGCAGTTGATGCGCATGAACGGCGTGGTGGACGTGCTCATCCCGCGCGGGGGCGCCGGGCTGATCCAGACGGTGGTGCGCACGGCGACGGTGCCGACCATCGAGACGGGGGTGGGCAACTGCCACGTCTACGTGGACGCCAAAGCGGACCTGGAGCTGGCGGAAAAGCTGGCGGTGAACAGCAAGTGCCACCGGCCGTCGGTGTGCAACGCGGCGGAGACGCTGCTGGTGCACAGCTCCATCGCGCAGGCCTTCCTGCCGCGGGTGGGGAAGGCGCTGCAGGAGCGCGGGGTGGAGCTGCGCGGAGACGACCGCACGCGCGCGCTGGTGCCGAACGTGACGCCGGCTACCGAGGATGATTACTACACGGAATACCTGGCGCTGATCATGGCGGTGAAGGTGGTGGACAGCCTGGACGAGGCGATGGATCACATCGATAAGTACGGCTCCAAGCACACCGAGCTGATCGTGACGGAGGATTTCAGCGCGGCGCACCGCTTCGTCAACGAGGTCGACGCCGCGGTGGTGAACGTCAACGCCTCCACGCGCTTCACCGACGGCGGGCAGTTCGGGCTGGGGGCGGAGATCGGCATCTCCACGCAGAAGCTGCACGCCCGCGGGCCGATGGGGTTGCGGGAACTGACCAGCACGAAATTCATCGTTATTGGTGAAGGACAGGTGCGGGAATGAGAGTCAGGGTCAGAGTCAGATGAAATCGAATTGAGATATACCAGATTTGAGGAACATCAATGAGGAACAGGAGACCGGTGTTGCCACAGCATCATGAACCAGGGTTTTCCGAGCCATCGGTACGCACGGCGATGTGCACGCTGACGATCATTTACCACGAAGACTTCGAGCCGGATATCGTGGGGATTCTACAGCGCCACCTGGGGGTGCCGCGCTACACGAAGATCCAGGGTGTGGTGGGCGCGCGCCAGGCGGGATTGGCGGAAACCGATTACGAGTCGAACGATTGCCGGCACATGCTGGTCGCGCTGGCCGAGCGCGAGACGATCTACGCCATGCTGGACGACCTGCGCGACCTGCGCACGAAGAAAGGCCACGGCCTGCGCGGGTATGTGACGCCGGCGGAAGAAGTGATTTAATCAGTGACTAGTGATTAGTGACTAGTGGCTTGTATACGGGAAGTTCGCCTATCTACGCGGTGGTCTCGATACGGCACGAGAGCGATGGAAAGATGCGAAAAGGCTCACTTGCCTACTCGACCACCGTGCCGGGCACTATCATTACTAGCCATCATTCACACTTATTATGCGATCTTACCTTCCCATAATTCTTATCGCCCTCGGCGGCGCGCTGGGGGCGCTGGCGCGGTACGGTCTGGGCGGCGTGATCCAGGGGAATAAGGTGCATTTTCCCTACGGCACGCTGGTCGTCAACATCGTGGGCTGCCTGGCGATGGGGATGCTGATGGGGCTGGTGAGCACGAACATCGCCAAGCCGGAGCACCGCCTGCTGTTCGGCATCGGTTTTCTCGGCGCTTTCACCACCTTCTCCACCTTCAGCTTTGAAACGTTGAGCCTGTTCCAGAGCAACAATCCGGCCGGCGGATTGCTGTATATCGGCCTGTCGATGGTGGGCTGCCTGGCGGCGGTCACCGTGGGATACTTGATCACCCATGCGATTTGGGGATAGGAGGCCAATATGCCATTCTCTTCCTCGCGCGACGGCAAACTGCTCCGCATCTTCATCGGCGATTCGGATCGCTGGCACGGGCGGCCGCTGTATGAAGCGATCGTGGAGGCGGCGCGGCAGCACGGGCTGGCCGGCGCCACCGTGCTGCACGGCATCATGGGGTACGGGGCTCATTCGCACCTGCATTACGCCGGCATCTTGCGCCTGTCCACCGACCTGCCGGTGATCATCGAGATCGTCGACCTGCCCGAGCGCATCCAGGCCTTCCTGCCGGTCATCGATGAGATGGTGACGGAAGGGCTGGTGACGGTGGAGGCGGCGGAGGTGCTGATTTATCGGAAGGGGGAGCGGAAGGGGACAGGATAGGTCAGCGGTGGAAGGAGATTCATAGTCTGGAAGGGTGCGCGAGCCCCGCCCGAGTATAGGTAAGCCTGCCTATACTCGGGCGGGGCTCGCGCATCCTTCCAGACTATGAATCTCCTTCCACCGCTGACCTACTGCCGCAGCGTTTGCAAATCGACGGCGATGATGCCGTTGGAGACGATGGCCGTTTCCAGCGCGGTGTCTTCCGGTTCCCCGTGGCGCACCAGCTCGACCTTCACCCAGGTTTCCGGCAGGTCGACTTCCAGACGGATGACGACGCGGTGTTCCGTCCGGCGCAGCACGGAGCCGCGGACCAGGAAGCGATTGCCGGCGGGGTAGATCAGCATGGCCTGCACGGGCATGCCATCGGTGAAGCGGGGGTCGCCGGTGCGCAGCACCAGCCCGTTGACGGAGATCTCCGCCACCGGATATTGTTGCCCGTCGACTTGCAACAGCGCCCCTTGCCCTTCAGGATAGCGCACGCGCGCCGAGCGGCGGCGCTCGGTTGTCATGCGCTCCAGCAGGCGGGGGCGATACCGGGCCAGCCGCCGGCCGGTGATCCGCTCGGTGGGCAGGCCGTCCGGCACGAAAAGCACGGTGCGCCCGTCGGTCACGCGCAGGATCTTGCCTTCCACGTTCATCATGGCGCCGTCCTGCAGCAAGATAATCCCGCGGATCGCCTGGTGCGCGTGGAAGCGGTTATACTGATCGCGGAAGACCAGGCCGTGCTCGGCGACCTCCGTCACCGGAAAGGTTTTTTTGCCGATGATCAGGTAGGGGCATTCGCCGCGGGTATAGCGGATGCGCCCGGACCGGCGGCGCTCGGCGTGCGGCTCGTAGCGCGAGAGCATGCGCTGGGCGAGCAACTGCCGCTCGAGCAGGATGCGATACGGCGGCAGGCTGTGCAGCAGGTAGACGACCGTCCGCTCGTTGGACAGGCGCAGCACCCGGCCCACCACCTGTTCCGCGGCGCCATCCTGGAACTGCAGCGTGCCGCCGATCGCCTGGTTCAGCGTCATGCTGCCTTCCGCCAGCACCACAATCCCGCGGTTCGATACCTCCACCACATTCAGCAGCCGCTCCCCGATGCGCAAGGAAGGGCCTTCGTCATCCGGATACCGGAGCCGGAAATACCGTCGTTTTTCCTGATGTGTTTCTTTCTTCATCACGCTTCCCGTCTGATACTGAGTTCATTGTTCCACAGATAGCCCGTGGTCCTCGCAAGGATTTTCGTCAAAACGCTCCCTCACCCCCGGCCCCTCCCCCCTCTCCCACTGAGAGGGGGGAGGGGCCGGGGGGCATATTTGCTCTTCTCCTAAAGAAATCATCGTATTCCGACAGGTGAAACGTATTAGCCGGCGAAAAGTATGCTCATGACATACCATCTTTCCCTGACGTTGTTATCTTTATTCCTGCTGGCCGGTGTGGCAGCTGTAGCTGCCGGCCCGCAGGTCGGCTTCTCCGCGGAAAAGGGCCTCGTGGTCGTTCGCGAAGGGAAGACCGATGCGATAGTCGCCGTCTCTCCGTCCGCCAAGGGGTGGGAGCAGACGGCCGCCGCCGATCTGGTCAAGTATATCGGCCTGATGAGCGGCGCGACGCCGGCGCTGGCCAATACGAAGGAAGCCATTGACGCGGCGCTGAAGAGCAAGGCGCCGGTATTCATCGTCGGCGAGCTGGCGCTGCAGACGGACCCCAGCTTGCGCAAGGCGCTGGCCGGGGTGGCGAAGCCGAAGCCGCTCATCCGTGCCGACGCCGTTGCCGTCCGGCAGGCGGGCAACCGCATCTACCTGGCGGGCAACAATGAAGAATCGCACTATTATGCGGTCACCTGGCTGCTGCAGCAGTGGGGCTGCCGCTGGTACCTGCCGACGGCGATCGGCGAGTGCATCCCCGCGCACGCCACGCTGACCGTCAATGGCCTGGATTTCGTGTATGCGCCGCCGCTGGAGATGCGCAACTACTGGCTTTCCTGGAACGGTGACGGCACCGGCGCGAAGGAATTCCAGATGCACAACTTCATCAACGGCGCCAGTTATGCCGGCATGGGCCATGCGCTGGGCCAATATACCGGCGACCTGGCGAAGAGTGAAGGCAAGAGCGTCTTCAACATCCCCTTCTCCGAACAGAAGACGGCGGATGAGATCGTGAAGAAGATGGGCCCGGGGATGGAGCAGAAGCCCGGCTACGGCATCAGCCTTGCCATCGAGGACGGCAACTTCACCAATGATTCCAAAGAGGACGCGCGGCTGCAGGCGGGCTTGTATGACAAGTATATGCTGAAGCCGGTGATGACCGACCCGATGATGACGCTTTACAGCAACGTGGGCAAGCAGTTGGATGCCAAATACCCGGGCAACCCCACCGGCTTCGGCGGCATGGCGTATACCAATGTGACGATCCCGCCGCAGGCCAAAGTCGATGTCCCCTCACGGCTGGTGATGTGGATCGCCCCCATCGACATCGATCCTAACCACGGCATGGACGATCTGTTGAGCCCGCCGCGGCAGGAATACAAGGAGATGATGTACCGCTGGGCGGACGTGATGCAGGGCCGCGTGTGCATTTACGACTACGACCAGGGCATGCTGGTGTGGCGCGATCTTCCGGACCCGAGCCAGATGGCCTTCGCACAAGATGTGAAGCATTACGCGAAAGCGGGCATCATCGGCGTCAACACCGAGAGCCGCGGCGCCACCGCCACCATCTTCACCAACCACTATTTCCGCGGGCAACTGATGTGGGACCCGAATGCGGATGTGAAGGCGTTGGAGCAGGACTTCTACACGAATTTCTACGGTCCCGCCGCCGCGCCGATGGGCCTGTTCTGGGATGCCATCTTCACCGCGTTCACCAAAACCATCGTGACCGAGCATGAATTCATGGCTGCGCCGGCGATCTACACGCCGGAGCTGATGGCTGCGCTGTCGAAGCAGATGGCCGCGGCGAATGCCGCGATTGCTCCGCTGGAAAAACAGGCCAACCGCACGCGCAATGAGGAGCTGTACCTGCAGCGCATGATCATGGCACGCAAGCAGTGGGCGGTGCTGGATGGCTACATGCGCATGGTGCAGGCCGCCGCGACGGCGTGCGATTACACGAAAGCCGGCGCCATCGGCAAGCAGGGCATGGCCGCGCGCATCGACTTGGCGAAGATGAATCCCACCTTCACCACCCACGTGGTCGGACCCGGCGCCGAGCCGACCGAGCCCGCGGGTGACGCCGCATGGTGGCCGGGCGAAGTCAAGCAATATCTGGACCTGGCGAGCCTGACCGACGGCACGAAGGGCACGATGATCACCCCGCTGCCGCTGGAATGGGCCTTCCATCGCGATCCGCACGACACCGGACTGGCACGCGGTTGGGCCTATCAGAAGGCCGACCTGACCTTCTGGAACGCCAACAAGGCGAAATATGACATCTATACGCGCAAGGACTACCCGACCACCGAGTGGGAAACGCTGCGCACTGACCTGTATGCACAGGCACAGGGCATCCGCCATCCGGACAACCAGAGCTTCACCGGCTTCCTGTGGTACAAGACGAATGTCAACCTGAAGGCCGCTGATGTGGCCGGCCCGGTGCACCTGATGTTCCCCGGCCTGTTCAATGAGGGCTGGCTGTATGTCAACGGCAACCTGGTTGCCCATCGTGACGGCTATCAGCCGATGTGGTGGATCAACAGCTACAAGTTCGAGTGGGACGTCGACCTCACCGGCAAGCTGAAGGCCGGCGACAACGACATCACCCTGCGCCTCGACAACCCGCACCACTTCGGCGGCATGTTCCGGCGGCCGTTCCTGTATCGGGCGAAGTAATTAACAGGGATAGACAGGATGTGCAGGATTAATAGGAAGACAAAAAAAGAAGCGCCCCATGACGGGGCGCTTCTTTTGCTTCATCTTCCCTATCCTATCCATCCTGCTCATCCCTGTTCAATTACTGCACCGCGCTGAAGTCGCCGAACAGCGTGTAGATGGTGGCGAAGTGGGGTTTGAGGGCGGCGGCGGATTGGACGACGCGGGCTTTGTCCCCGGCGGCCAGCGCGGCTTTCAGCTCGGTCATGATGCCGGCTTCCAGCTTGAGCTCGGTGCGCAGTTGCTGATCCGTCTCCGCGGAGAGCTGAAACAGCGCGGGGTCGAAGGCTGCCTTGGTGACCTGGCCCTGCCAGATGGAATCGGCGTAACGGCATTGCTCCTCGATGGTGGTCAGGTCATTCTCGGAGAGCTGCGCGGCGGTCTTGTCTTTGACTGCCAGCGTGATGGCCTCCATCGGCTCATGGAATTGGGTGAGGGCGTCGAGATCGTAGCTGATGCTGTAGCCCAGGCGCAGGTCTTTCAGCACCGTGCGCACGCCCTCCAGCACGCCGTGGGCTTCCTGCGGCGGCTTGCCCTCGATCATCATGCGGTCGGCGGTGAGGATCATGGCGTTGATGCTGTCGAAGTCGGCGCGCCACTGCGGGTTGAAGGTCGGCGCCGCGATATATTTCGCGCGCAGCTCCTGCCAGCGGACGACGAGCAGCGCCACCGCCTTCTTGGCCTTCGCGGCATCGCCGGCATTGGTCAGCGACAGCGCCGGAATATACGCCCGGTCGAAGGCGACCATGTCCGGCAGCGCCATCTGAACCTGGATGGGGTTTCCCCGTTGTTCGGACTTGCCACACCCGACGATCGCCAGCAGGCATAATGCCGCCAAAAACAGGAACAATGCACGCGTCATAAGCTCCCCCGGTCTGCAGATTAATGCCTATTTCGGGAATTCGGTGGATGGACCTTTCAAGGCAATTGGTTGGTTATTCCACAAATATTACCCTTAGGCAGCGAGGGTAAACACAGTTAGGGACTGTCACGCGCCCGCGGAACCAGCGCCCGGTCTTCATATCGAATGCCCGTAAATGGGACCACGGAACTGTCACCCCACGTGGATAGGTTTTCCTCTCATACGAGGGGGACAGTTCCGTGGTCCTGTTTCCGTGCGTTAAAGATGGGTAACGGCGCTGGTTAAGCGGGCTCGGGACAGTCCCTGAGCTTATAGCACTTTCACCTTCCCTTCCTTGCTCAGGTAGCGCTGTCCCGGCTGGTAGTAGGGGTAGACGGCGGACGGGCGCACGGTGGCGGAGACGGGGAAGAGGGCGCGCAGGCGGTAGCGGAAGGTGGCGGGGGCGTCCAGTTTCTTCAGGTAAAAGATCACCTGCGTGCCGGTGAGGTCGTAACGGGCGATTTTTCCGGCATCCTTCAATGCGTCCAGGTCCTCCCGCAGCGGCAGGAAGCCGGGTGGCACGGCCAGGTCCACCATCGCCATGTCGATGGGCCGCGGAATGGCCACGCGCACGGTGGCGGTGACGATGTCGCCGGTCTTCAACTGCGTTTTATCATAACTCACCGTCACCGGGTTGACGGCGCGGTTCACGGGCGGCATGTCGGTGTAGTAGCGGGCGGCGAGCTGGCAGGCGGGAGAGCAACCCTCCTTCGCGCGAAGCTGCACAGTGTTATTGCCGTGGCGCAGGTATTTCGTCAGCGAGACGCTCTGCACCGTACCGTCGCCGGACAGCGTGACGTCCGGTAATGCCTTGCCGTTGACGGTGATGTCGATGGCGCCGGATTGCGGGGCAGCGTTCACCTCCAGCAACGCCCGCAGCGCCTGCACGGTATCCTGGGTGCCGGACCAGCCGCCGGAGGGGTCGCGCTGGGCGGTCAGGTAATCCGCGCCTTTGCGCACCAGGTCGTTGTGACCGCCGGCTTTCGCGAAGGCCTGCACCGCCAGCGCGGTCACTTCCACGTTGTTGTAGCCCATCCAGCTTTCGTAGCCCAGGCGGCTGGGAGAGCTTTCCCAGTTCATGCCTTCCCGGGTGTTTTTCGCGCGCCGGCTCAAGGCCAAGGTCAGCGCCGGCGCCAGCGGGTGATCCGTGCGCAACGCCGCATTGGCCAGCAGCGCCAGCTCATAGGTGGAGAGCTCGCTCACCACAGCGCCGCGCTTACTGATCCAGGCCGACGCCAGGTTGTGCTCCCCGGCTTGCGAAAGCGGCAAGGCGGCGAAGGAGCGTGACACCGGATCGGCGGCATTCCAGTGTTTTACCAGCCATTCCGCCGTGCGCTTCAGTAGCGCTCCATCAACCGTCTGCACCTTCGCCATGTCCTGGAACTCCGCCAGCCCCAGGCTGGTGAGGGCGAACTCGGCGGGGGCATCGCCGAACAGCGAGAAGCCGCCGCCTTTGACTTCGAAGGTGAGCAGGCGCTGGTAGCCGAGCATGACGTAGGTCTGCGCCTGCGCCATCGCCTTCACGTCCTTCGAGTTGCTCTCCTTCAGATAGCGCAGGATCATCAGGTTCGGGTAGGTGGTCGAGGTGGTCTGCTCGAAGCAGCCGTACGGTTTCTGCAGCATGCCGTCCAGCCCCGCCAGCGCCTGGCTGACCGGCCCGGGGTAGAAACGCAGCGACAGGTCGCTCGTGTTCATGTCCGCGCCGGCCGGCAATTGCAGGTTCAGCGTGGCATTCGAGCGCAGCACGGCGTTGTCCGCCGTCTCTACCCGCTGCCCGCGCGGCACCACGTCGACGTGCCGTCGCACCGCATCGGACAGCCGGCTGCCCACCGCCTTCACGGTGATCTGCCCGCGCCCCGCTTCGGCGGCGCGGATAGGGAAGAGCACCTTGCCCACGCCGTCCGGTTCCAGCGTAAGGGAGGCTGACACGTTGCTCTCCGGTTCCAGCCCCGCCCGCGCGTCGAGAGTCAGCGTGACCGTCTGCCGCTCTTTCGCATAGTTATGCACCGCCACCGGCAGCGAGAAGGTGTCGCCTACCGTCAACTGCACCGGCACATCGGCATCCACGAAGAAATCCTGGAACACTTTGTAGGGGATATCCGCGCTCCCCATCCGCCCGTCCTGCGCGTTCGCCAGCAGGCTGAGCCGCCAGGTGGTGATGGAATCCGCCGCCGGCAGCGTGATCTTCGCCTCGCCCTTTTTGTCTGTGACAATCTCCGGCATCCAGGCCAGCGTTTCCGGGAAATATTCGCGGACGCGGACGGCGGCGGCGGGAGCGGTAGATTCTCCGTCCCTGGAAGGGATCGTGGGTTCCGGCTGTTCGGTTGCGTATCCATAGATCATTCCGTCCGGACTGAATGTTTCTGTGCTCGGGGTCGTTAGCTGTCTGTGCATTTCCAGTTTTGCGATGTCCGTGATTGCCGGAGTGCTCGCAGGCTGTGGCGCGGCCAATTTAGGCGTAGGTGTCGCGACTCCCGGCATCGGCCTTCCATGAGATTTCCCGAATGTCGGGAAAAGGATCGACGACAGTATCACGGTGATCGATATCGTGACAATCACGGTGCCGGCACTACTTGCACGCATGATGCGATACAGAGACAGCATGCCCCAGGCGGCAAGCGAGTAGGTGAAGGCAAAGGCGATACTGCCGTCAATAACCAGGTAGGTCGTGATGATCCCGATCAGCGAAAGGAAGATTGCCAGCCAAACGATGGTCGAGACGGCATAACCTCCCGTTTCGCTCATGCGGGCGCGCCAGAATCCAACCGCGGTGAGCAGGATGAGCAGCCAGAGCCCGGCCAACAGGATCAGCGGGATCACCGTTTCTCGGCCGCCTCGTGCAATTCCGTGCAGATACTCGGCGGTTTGCTCGTTATATACTCCCATGCTCAGCGACGGCTGTGCATCATACGCAGCCAGTGCCACGCGGGCGGGGGCGGGCGCATCGGGGATAGCCTGGTCCAGGCGGAAGTGGCCGGGCAGGTCGTTGGAGTGCACTTCGATGCTCGGATCATCCAGCTGCTGCTGCAGCAGGAAGAACATGCGCGCCAGGCCGGGATACTGGTTCTCCAGCGCGAACACCGCTTCATCCACCCCGGCCAGCCCGACGGCGGCGCTGACGCCCTTGCCTTCCTTGTCGGTCACGTGCAGGGTTGCCTGCTGCTCCTGTCCCGGGCGCGCGTTTTCCGGCGCATCCAGCTGCATTTTTAATTCATCCGCTGGCTGCACCAGGATGGTGCGGCTGCCGCGCGCCACCAGTATAGGGCCTGAGGTTACCTGTATCGGCGGGCCTGTATAATACTCGCCTGCTTCGGCCATATTCGCGCCGGGCAGGTAGGCGTTGATGGCAAGCAGGCCGCCCACGTCCTGGCCGAGGGACAGCTCAAGCGTTGCCTTGCCCTTCTCGATGGCGCCGACCTGCGTCAGCACCGGCTGCTTGTCACGGGTTACCTCCAGGTAGACCGGTCCTTGCTGGCCGGGTGCTAAGATGAGAATCTGCGCCACCTCCCCGGCTTTGTAAACCGGTTTATTGGTGCGGATCAGCACGTCCGGTGCGTGGTAGATTGGCTCGCCGGTGTATTCGTTCACCTCACCTTTTCGCTTCTCACCGATGGAGGAGAGTGTGCGGTTGAACGTGCCGGTGGCGCCGTCCGCATCTTGCGCCGAGAAGCGCACCGTCAGCGAGCCTTTGCCCGGGGTATATTTGAAGACACCGAGTCCTTGCTTATCCGTCGAAATCGTGGTGGTGATTGGTGAAGTGAGCGTCACCCTCGCCGGTGCGGGACTGCCATCCGGATAAGAGGTGATGACGTAGAATTCGTTCTCCACTCCCACCACCGGCGCGCCGGATTCTGGTAAAACCGCCGTCAGGATGGCCTGGCTGGAAACGGGGTAGTCGCGCGAAATGTCCTGCAGGTGGCCGCCGGCATCGGTCACGGTGGCGTTGACCGTCACCACGGCATTGCCGCCGCGGGCCGGCAGGCCAGAGAGTTTTTCCGGCACGCGCAATGTGAACGGCAGTTTTCCCTGGGCATCGGTTGCGCCGGTCGTCACGGCGAATGCTTCACCCCCGACACCGGACTCCGTTATGCCTTCAATATGTACTTCCGCGCCCACGCACGGCTTGCCGAACAGGTAGCGTGCTTCCAGCGTGCCGGTGATGGTCTCGCCGGGCAGAAACCAGCTTTTTGCCGTTTTCAGCGTTGCCTTGAATTTCGGCAGCGTGTAGCGGCTCACCACGATGGTGCGGTTGGCCGTATTGTCGCCGGCTGTCGCCTCGATGGTGTAATCGCCGGGCTCCACCTCGGTATCCAGCGGAAAGTCGGCGCCGGCCACGCCCCACTCCGAGGTTTTCAGCTCCTTCTTCCACAGCAGATTGCCGCGCGGGTCGTTGACGGTGAGCGTAATCGGCCGGTCCTTGATGGGTGTGGTGGCGATGCGCTGCAGGCAGAGCAGGCGCAGGTGCACCGTCTGCCCCGGCTGGTAGAGCGGCTTGTCGGTAGACAGGTACAGCGTTTCCGCTTCTTTCAGATTGGCGGAGAGGGCGATTTCGTGCTTGCCGCTGCGGTCCTCCACTTCCACACTCAACTGCAGGACATCCTGTTTCGCCTTCTCCGGCAGTTGCAGCATCGCCTGGCACACACCCTGGCGGTCGGTGCGCCCATCATACGCCGGCATGCCGGGGGCAGTGATGCGCACGCGGCTGCTGCGTACCGGCCGGCCGTTGCGATCCGACACCAGCACCGGCAGCGCGCACGGGGCGTCGGCGGAGACGGACGGCGGCAGCACCGCGGTCACCCGGTGGTCGCCGACGCCGTCGGGCCAGGCCCAGACCAGCAGTGCAACCAGCAGCGCCAGGCCGACCGTCGACCAGGAAAACGCGCGTGAGACGGACGGCCATTGCGGAAACCACATCCGGTCGGCCAGCGGTCGTTGTGCCTTTGCCAGGATGCGGTCGGTGAAATCGGGGCCGGGGTCAGCCTCCAGCGGCTCACGCAGCACCGACAGCGATCGTTCCGAGTCAGCGAGTCGCTGCCGGCAATCCGTGCACTCGCACAGGTGCAGGGCGATCTCACGCTTGCGAAAATATTCGGATATCTGCGACAGCGGGATATCCTGCCAGCGCTTCCACTGGTTTGGAGGCAGATCGAAATGCCACTCCCTGCCAATGAGCGCAAATTCTTCAAGTTCTTCCGGTGTCGGGCATCGTTTCATCGCGCCACCTCCTCTTTGGACAGCAACAGATAGGCGTTTTTGAAGGCGACGCGGGCATTTGCCAGGCGGGAGCGGACCGTGCCAAGGGGGATATTGAAGAGTTTCGCCAGCTCTTCGTAGCTCAACCCGACCACCTCACGCAGGATGAGCGCAGCACGGTGCGGTTGTGACAGCCGGTCGAGCACCGCCTGCACGAACAGGTCGGTGTCGGTGTTGTCATGGCCGGGCGCCGGATCGGGATCGGGGTCGGCGAATTCGCGCCGGCGGCGGAGATTGTCCACGTGGATGCGGCCCAGGATGCGGAAGAGCCAGGGGCGGAAAGGCTGCGCATCGTCGTAGAGGTGGATGCGCGAGAGCGCGCGGAGGAAGGCTTCCTGCGCCAGGTCCTCCGCCACCTCGCGGTTGCCGCACAGGCGCAGGGCCAGTCCGAAGGCGGCGGCACGGTGGCGGTCTACCAGCACGCGCAGCGCCTGGTCGTTTCCCACCCGCCAGGCCTTCGCGAGCATGCCGTCCGATTGCTCGATCAGCGGCAGCGACACCGCCTCCTCCTTCACCCGCACCGGCGGAGAAAAGTCCCGTTCCAGGGCCAACGGACAGAACATCGCGCCACCTCCTGATCGTAGTGGTGAGTGACGAGTGGCTAGTGTTCATGTATCCGAAAGCTTTACCTGGTTTCCCAAAGCCTCTCATTCATCCGAAACACTCGCCACTTGCCACTTGTCACTCACTACTTCTTCCTATACTACGGATGGCGCGGCGGAAAAGTTCACGTGGTAAGAAAGAAATTCGATTATGGGGGTGGGATACCTTCCGCTCAGGGACTGTCCCGAGCCAACGGAACCAGAGACGGTCGCCTTCTGAAAACACGGTGATCATAACCAGCGGGACTGTCCCCTTGCATTGGCAAGCCTGCCTGTGCAAGGGGACAGTCCCGCTGATCCCATGACCGGCATGGTTTTCGGCAACGGGCTGCGGTTCCGCTGAGTCGGGACAGTCCCTGAGCGAAGCAGGAACCTGGTATACGGTAATCGAAATACCCTCAGCAATCCCATTATCCGACGAATCACGGTTCAGACGGAGAAGTTATGCAACCTATCAATCGTAAAGATCAGTACATGCGCACCTTGCGGCGGGAGCCGGTGGACGTGCTGACCTGGGCGCCGAATTTCGATTACTGGTACTACGTGAACACCGCCAACGGCACGGTGCCGCCCGAGTACCAGGGGCTGTCCTGCAACGACGTGATCCGCGCGGTGGGCGGGACGATCTGGCGGCGGGTGACGGTGGTGGAGTCGGCGTATGACGACTCGGTGACGATCAGCCGCGAGGAGCACGACGATAAGATCGTCACCCGGTACCGCACGCCGCTGGGCGAGCTGCAGACGGTGCACCAGGTGTCGGCGGATTCGTCCCGCACGACCTTTCTCAAGGAGCACCTGGTCAAGTCGGTCGACGACCTGAAGCCGCTGCGCTACTTGATCGACGCCACACAATATTCGCTGACCTTCGAGAGTTATGAGCGCGAGGCGGCCGATGTGGGCGACGACGGCATCCTGCTCACCCCCGCGCCGTGTGTGCCCTTCATCCAGTTCGCGAAGACGGATGTCGGGTAGGAGAACGCTTATTACCTGCTGATGGACTGCCCGGACGAAGTGCAGGCCGTGCTCGATACCTACCATGACAAACACCTGGAGTTTTACCGCCTGGCGGCGCAAGGCCCGTGCGAGCTGGTGACCACCGGCGACAACATGGATCAGCTCACCTGCCCGCCGCACTTCTTTCAGCGTTACGCGGTGCCGTATTACCATGCGCTGGCGGAGATTTTGCACGCCGGCGGGAAGATCGCGCAGGGGCACTGGTGCGGGCAGCTCGATCAGCTCATTCCGTATATGCCGGACTGCGGGCTGGACGTTATCGAGGCTATCACCCCGAAGCCGATGAGCCACGTGGACATGCGCGAGGCGATGGAGGTGCTGGAGGGGAAGATCACCATCCAGGGCGGCATCCCGTCGGTGTATATGTGCGACGTGGGCTGCACGCGCGACGAGCTGGTGCGCTACATCGAGGAGCTGCTGGAGCAGATCGGCCACTGCCGCGGCTTCATCCTGGGCATGGGCGACAACGTGCCCGACGCCGCTGATTTCACGCGCGTGAAGATGGTGTCGGAAGTGGTGGAGAGATACAATGCTATGAAGGTGACCGGGTAACCCCTGGGAGGGCGAGCGTCCCCGCGAGCCGCGATCATGAGCCTGTCCACGTTAATAATGCCTGTCGAGAGCCGGCCTATGTAAATAACGGGTCTCAGTTCGATCACGAATCTCTCGCACGCGGCTCGCGAGGACGCTCGCCCTCCCATGTTATCTCTTCCGCCGCCGTTTGTGCTCCATTGGCATAAGCGGCGGCTTTGTTCCTTGCGCCGGTGGGCATCAACTCGCGCAGGCGCATTTCCAAGCCTTCCGGGGTGTTGGCGGTCACGCTATGGGCGGCGCGGGCGTATTGATCGTCGTAGCGGCGCGGCTGGGGCAGGAAGATGGCGGGCACGCCGCAGGCTTGCGTTTCATGAAACAGGTTGTACCCGCAGGGACCGACCACCAGGTCGACGCCGTTCATCAGCTCGAGCAGCGGATAATGATCCACCCGCAGCGGGTCGTCGGGCGGCAGGTGCGGGGAGGCTAGGCGCAGGCGGGCGGACGGGCGCAGGCGCGCCCAGATCTTCCGCAGCAGATTGAAAAAGACGTGCGTCCACTCCGGCGCGTCGGAGCTGACTCCCAGCACCACCGGCTCGTCCCCCGCCACCCCAAGCGCCGCTTTTGCCCGTTCTCGCGGCCACAGCTCCTCCGCATCGCGCAGCAGGATGGGGGAGCAGAGTCGGGCGTGCTCCGCTTCCTTCCACGCTTCCGCCAGCAGCACGCGGTCAAACGGTCCCCACGCCGGCGGGCCCCATGCCGCCCATTGCGACTGCAGCCGGCGGGTGACCAGTATTTTCCGGCAATCCAGCGCGGGCAGGATCTCCGCCAGCTCACCGGTGATGCCGAGGGGGAAGGTGTCGACGACCAGTACGCGCGGGTTACATTCCCTGATCAGCGTTTCCGCTGCCGACCGCAGGCCTTCCGGCGACAAATCCGCCGGCCGGTGGTACGGAATGCCTTCGACTTCGAGGGGCAGCGCGTGCGGCGTGGTGACGAAGGCCAGCAGCGAGGGATTCCCGAGCCGGCGCACGCGGCGCAGGATGGCCGCCGCGCGCGTGGCGTGCCCCAGGCCGCCGCCCGGGGCGTAGTAGAGGGTGTCAACTGCCGAGGGCATCGGTGGTATCCGCGGGCGTTCCACGGTCGCGGTCGAAGGCGTTGCGGTCGTTGTAGTCGTAATAATACCCCGAGTGGTACGGGCGGTAGCTGCCGTAGTAGGGGTACTGATAATACGGATCGTCGTAGTAGCCGCCGCCAGCCCGCTGCTGCGGTTGCTGCGCCTGGGTCTGCTGCTGCCGGTTCTTCAGGCAGGTCAGGCAGGCGTAATTTTGCACCGCGCCGGCGGGGGGCGGCGGGGGCGCCATGGCGCCGGCATCCGCGGCGGGCTGTGCGTTTGCCTGTTCCGGCGGAACGTCAACCGGCCGGCCGTGCTCGGCGCAGATCATGCGCCCGCAGTAGACGCATTTATACTCGGCGGTCATCTCGCACCGGTGCAGCACGAGGAACCCGGTATTTTCCTGGCAGCGTGTAACGGCCACGATTACTTCCCTCCGGCTACGATAAATGCCGCCTGCTGCAGCGGGGTGAGCTGTTTGACGATCAGCACGCCGACCACTTTGGCGTTCGCCGGGCCGGCGATGACATACAGCGTTTTATTGCTGCTGTCCATAATCTTCAACTTGCCGCTGCTGCCCTTCGACTTGACCTTGCCCAGCTCCTTGCCGTTCTCGTCCCCGAGTTTATACCCGTCGTCCTTCGGCTTGATCTTCAACAGCATGGTGTCCTTGGCATCCTTGACGCGATACCCGCCGTCCTTCGCCTTCAGCTCGATCAGCTTCTTCCCGTTGGCATCGTCCAGCTTCAGATCGTCGCCGTCTTTCTTCACGGAGCCCAGCTTCTTCCCGTTCGGATCATCGATGGTGACCTTGCCGTCCGCGACTTTCAACTGGCCGGTCGTCTTCCCATTCGCGTCTTTGACCTTGTAATCGGCGCCGTCCTGCTTGATCTTCATCACCAGTTTGCCGGCGCCGTCCTCGATCTTGATCTCCCCGGTTGCCGCGGCAGCGGATGCCGTGCCATCGGAAGAAGTCTCCGTGTTAGCTGATGAATTATCCGCCGATTTAGTCGTGGGGCAGCCCGCACAGAAGATCAGGAACAGGCACGCGAGGATGAGCGTGATGTATTTCATGACAACCTCCGGAGCGATGGGTCGGCAGTTCAATCTGTACTCCCTGAAATTTTTTAGAGCATGACGAGAATTCAGATGATCAGCTTGCCGTTCTGAGCTTGTTTTTTGGTTCCGGTTTGCTAAAAAATGGGGAGGAAGACTCCCTGGAATTTATGCTACCATGCGGTCGGCGGGGCGTCAAGAAGAGGGGTAAGTGAGTAGTAAGTAGTGAGTGGTACCCAACCCAGGGACTGTCCCGACTCAGCGGAACCAGCAATGGTCCCCTCTATTATGAATCGTTACCATAATCAGCGGGACTGTCCCCTCGTATAGGAAAGCTCAACTATACAAGGGGACAGTCCCGTTGATCACTAAAACAGTAATTGAGGAAGGCGACCGTCTCTGGTCCCGCTGAGTCGGGACAGTCCCTTACGCTTACTTCTCACTCGCCGACGCCGTCACCACCGCTCCTGCTTCCGGCGTCTCCGCCACGTCGGTGATGTTGGTACGGCGGAGTTTCCAGTAATCGCTGGCGGCGTAGCGGCGGACGCCGCTCAGGATGGCGTCGGCCACTTGCTGGCGGAAGGCGGGCGTGCAGAGCAGTTGTTCTTCCTTCGCGTTGTTGATGAAGGCCACCTCGATCAACACCGACGGCATTTTGCTTTCGCGGATGACGCAGAAATTGCCGTTGCGGATGCCGCCGTCGGGCAGTTCCAGCGCCGGGATGAGCTCCTGGCGGACCGCCGCCGCCAGCGGGATGCTCTGCGGGGTGCGATAGTAGATCTGCGTGCCGCTGCCGCTGTTGCGGGTGGGGGTGGAGTTGCAGTGCACGGAGATGAAGATATCCGCCTGGCGTCCGTTGGCCAGCCCCGGCCGATCGTACAGCGGGATGAAGGTATCATCGTTGCGGGTGAACAGCACGCGCGCGCCGGCGGCGCTCAGCACTTTGCCCGCACGCTGGATGATGTCCAGATTGATGTCCTTTTCGCAGGTCCCCTTCGCACCGACGGCGCCGGTGTCATGCCCGCCGTGGCCGGCATCGAGGACGATCAGCATGTCGCCGATGCCGAAGGCGCCGATCATCACGTGGATGCCGGCGTTGTCGCGGGTGACTTCATAACCGGTGTCGCGCTTGAAGGTGACGGTGACCGTTGTGCTGTCGCCGCCCGCCGGCGTCTCCACGTCAACGCTCTCGACCTGCCGGTCGTTGATCTTCTTCAGCCGCTCCGCCGGGATCGCGCTGACCGTGTGGTCGATCTGCAGCGATAATTGGTGCTTCGCCGCATCGTACAGGCTGGTCACGTCCGGCGTGCCGGCGGCGGAGAGGGTGAGATGCGACTGCTGCGCCGACGGGGATTCCAGCGTGGCGTCGAGCAAGCGGAGGGACCCGTTGCCCGGATTCGCAGGCTGCGGGTCGATCTTCGGCGGCGCCGTGACCGTTGCGGCCGCAATCACCAGCGTCACCAGCCGCCCCTGCTCGCTGACCGAAGAATTCACTTTGCGCACGGCATCGCAATCCGCCACTACGCGCACCACGTCCGGGCTGGTGCTGTATTGCGACATGCGGATGCGCTCGATGCCCGCGACTTTCGGCGCCAGCGTGGTGTCGTCATTGCCCAGCGCGACGGCTTTGAAATCGAAATAGCCGCGCGCCGGGTCCTTCAACCACCCGCTGGTATATTGCAGCGGGGCGACGCTGCGCGCCTGCACGGTCACGCTGCCGTCGTCGCCCGTCGAACAGCTGACATGCAGCAGCGGCAGCATGATAAACGTTTTGTCATCCGCCAGATAGCGCGCGTAGGTGTCGAGGTAGGGGGCCAGCGTGGTCAGCGGCAGGTACAGGTCGCCGTCCACTTCGCGGGGGGCGGCGCCGAGGGTGAATTTGCGGCCGTCCACTTCGCCGACGGTGGCATTGGTTTTCAGCTTGATGGTGCGTTTGTCGGAGGTGGTCAGCGTGATCACGCCGTTTTGCTGCTTGACCGTCACGCCGAGCACACGCAGTGACGGCGCCGCCGGGGCCAGCACTTCGCTGCCGTCGACGATCAACGGAGAGGTTAACTGCTGCGTGCGTCCGGCCACCACCAGCGTATCGGCCAGCGCGAACAGCGGGAGCAACAGGCCCAGAACACAGATGAGTAAGCGTCGTATCACGATCGGACGGTCCTCCTTCTGCACAACAGCTAGTCCAGTTCTCGCGACTACGCGCAGAAACACGGATCGGACACCCCGGCAGCGGAGTATCCACTGCAGAGAGGCGAAGGCCTTTCGACTCAGGAAGTCTACCACGAGATTGGCGTTATTTCAACCGGCAGGCGCTTGCTCTCTCCAGGCTCATGCAATTCGGCGCAAATTCAACTCGCCATCGCTGAAAACGTTATCAATTCTGTTATCGACAGTTTCGGGGGTGATATGCAGGATGCAGAATACGAATACTCAGTATTTATTCCACAACGGCCCGCCGGGTTTACCATGCATCAACAGGCTTTTCGGGTAGGCGGTTTATACCCGGCGGGCGAGAGCGAGAAACACGCGGCCACGGGCGGCTGGTTTTGGGTGAGGATCGGGTCGACAGGCCGGTGGATTAGTGGAGGCCATGGGAAAAATGGGAGTGAATGGGAAAAATGTGTTGGTGCCTACTCGAAAGCCTTTCTCATTTTTCCCATTCACTCCCATTTTTCCCATGGCCTCCACTAATCCACCGGCCTGTCGACCCGATCCTCACCCAAAACCAGCTTTCCGGCACCCAGCGTAGAATTTCGTGCACAGGCCCGCGCCTCACTCGTTACGACGAACTAAGCTGGCGTTATTTTGACAAAATAGTGATAAAAGTCATATTCCGAATCGGTGGATCGCCAGTATCGTAAGGCAACCCAAACATATCGGAGGTCTATGATGAAAGCGTGGAACTATTATCTGCTCCTGGCGCTGCTGCTCGCGGGAGGCGCATTCTTGCCGGCGCCCGCCCGTGCCCATTGCGACACCATGGACGGGCCGGTGGTCGCCGATGCGCAGGCGGCGCTGGCGAAAGGCGACATCACGCCGGTGCTGAAGTGGGTTCAACCGGCTGATGAGAAGGAAATACGGGACGCCTTCACCCAGACGCTGGCGGTGCGGCGCTTGAGCCCGGAAGCCAAGGTGCTCGCCGACCGGTATTTCTTCGAAACGCTGGTGCGCGTGCACCGGGCCGGGGAAGGCGCGCCGTATACCGGCCTCAAGCCCGCCGGCACCCCGCTGGAGCCCGGTATCGCGGAAGCGGACCAGGCACTGAAAACCGGGAATGTGACGCCGCTAGTGACCATGGTCACTGAGGTAGTGCATCATGGCATCGCGGAACGCTTCGCTCACGTCCAGGCATTGAAACAGCACGCCAACGACAGCGTCGGCGCCGGACGGGAATACGTGGCTGCCTACGTCGAATACGTGCATTACATCGAAGGCCTGCTGGCCACCGCCGAAGGCGCCGCCGGCGAGCACCACGCCGCGGAAGGCGAAGCAACCCATTAAGATAGGGTAGACAGGTGCCGGAATGGGAAGAATGAGAGGAATGGGACGAATGAGAAGCTCCCATTCCTTCCCATTCTTCCTATTCCTCCCATCCCTCTCACAAAGAGGTTAGGCCCTCGAGCAAATCCTTTGATCATCACCGCGTCACGTCACCCGCCATCCAAGCCGTTTGGCCTGTCGCTGATCGGGCGATAATGCTCCGGAGACGGCGTATTTCGGTATCTTCTGTGCAACCCTTTGCCGTCGTGCGTGTCAAAGGGGTAAGGTGCGGCATTCTCCCGCGCCTTCACTATGTTTTTTCAAGGTTGGCTAAATTGCGCTGGTACTTATTATCGATCATTTGTTGTCTTCTCTGGCTGGTCACTCCGGCCCTCGCGGATGCGCTGCCCGATCAGTTCAGCGATGAGCTGGGCACGGATTTCTACGACTGTCTCTTGACACTGACGCCGGCGGCGAACATCTCATATGCCGCCACCGCCCGGCTGACACTGGAGGCGGGGGATGGCAAATCGCGGCTGGCGGTGACCATCAAGCGCGGCCTCATCACCATCGATCCGGTTAACCTGGGGCGCGCTAACCCGGCGAAGATTTACGTCAAGGCGGAGCCCGGCAAGCCGTATCATCTGACCTTCATGCGCCGCGGCACCGGCCTGGGGGTATTACACGGCGAAGAGCTGGTCTACCGCGGTGTGATGCCGCGCGGCAAGGGCACGGCGGCGGGCATCAGCGTCGACAAGGGATGGACGGTCGACTCGACCCGCGTCCAGCCGCTGGAGCCGGTGAACTTCCAGGATAATTTCATGCGCACTGCCGAAGAGAGCGGCGGTTGGGCCATCTGCAGCGGGAAATGGGCTCTGCAATCCGCCTGGGACACCGATCCCAAGGGCGGGGGGGCGAAATTCCAGAACGCCATGTCCGCGGAAAATCCTTTCGCCTGGCGGGGACTGGCCGCTGATGGCAAACCGGCGGTCTGCACCACCGGCAAGCCGTTCTGGGAGGACTACACGTTGTCGGTTTCCGTGTGCCCGGCGGCGGATGGCGCGGTGGGCGTGCTGGTGAATGATGCCGGCCCGAAAGCCGATGCCTCGCCAGCCGACAGTAAGGCCGTCACCGCCCCATTCGATCCCAAGGCGAAAGCGCCGCAGGGGTACGAACCGCGCGATTATACCCTGATCCGCTGGACTCCGGGCAACGACGGCAACCGCCTGTCGCTGTTCCAGGTGACGGACGGCAAGCGCAAGCTGCTGGCGGAAAGCCCGGGCGGCTACATCCCTAACCAGTGGTACCGACTGACGGTGGTGTCTAACCTGACGGGGGTACTGGTGCTGGTGGATGGCCGCGTGCGGCTCACCGCGAAAAGCGTCACGCCTTATCGCGGCGGCGTCGGGTTGTATGCGGAAGGCCCGGTCGGCTCCGCTTTCGATGATGTGAGCGCCTACGGCAGCGCGCTGCACACCGACCTGCTGCGCGAGCGGGAACAGGTGGAGATCAACCAGCGCTTCATCACCGACCCGAATAATATGAAGGAATGGGTCAACCTGCGCAGCGGCTGGACGCAGATGCCGAACGCCCCCAATCACTACGCCAGCGCCGACCGGCTGTACGGCGAATACTGGCTGTCGCTCAACGTGAAGCCGCTCATCCCGCCCAATAACGTGAACCCCGGCGAGCTCTGGCTGGGCATCGAGGGCGACGGGCAGGACATCATCTCCGGCTACCGGGCGGTGCTGAAGCTGGAGACCGGCAATAAGGTTAGTTATACCCTGTTCCGTGGCAAAGATGTGCTGGCGACAAAAACGGACGATATGCTGAGCACCAACGATGACTACACGCTGCGCCTGCACCACCAGGGCAAGCGCGTCTGGTTGGAGCAGGACGGCGACGCGGTCCTCGAGGCTGTCGACCCGCAACCCCTCAGCGGCCAGCATGCCAGCTATTATGCCGACGGCTGTTTCACCCAGACCAAGGATATCCTGGCCACCGGGCGCAACGTGCTCGATTACACCTTCTCCGACGCCCCGTCAGACTGGATCGGCGACGGCACCTGGACGATGACCACCCGCTGGGCGTGCGCGCCGGCGTGGTCCTTCCTCGGCGGCTGGAGCCACGGCGACGCGGTGCTCTGGCATAAGCAGCGCTTCACCGGCGATCAGTCCTTCGAAACCTTCACCGGGGTGAAGATGGAATACCCGCGCGAGCGGCAGGTATACGACAATCGCGATCGCGACATCGCCATCAGCATCTGCACCGACGGCCGCAATCCGCGCACAGGGTACACCGGCATCTACGGCGCGCCGGACGACCAGGGCAACTTGAACCGGCGCACCGTGCTCATGCGCAATGGCGTGGTGGTGGCGACCGCCTCTAAGGTCGTTCCCGGCCGCGGCGAGTCGCACCGCGAGTGGTATGACCTGGTCCTGCGCAAATACGGCAGCACCGTGGAGTTCTGGGTGGAAGGCCAGAAACTGCTGACTTTTGAGGACCCGAATCCGATTAACGACGGCGTGCCGGCCATCTGGACGCGGGACAATGGCATCGCGCTGGCCCGCGCGCGCATCCACTTCTCCGCCCCGCCGCAGCTCGCCGAGCTGCCGCGCGTCACCCTCGACAATCCGTGGTATCCGGAATGGCTCAACCTGGGGCAAAAGCTGGCGCTGGACTTCCCCAATGCCTGGGCCACCACCGGCAATAAAGTGATGCTGAAGGTCACCCCGCGTGACGTACCGAAGGGCGAGGAATCCTCCGTGACGTCAAACGGAAAACAGATCACCTTCGTGCCGCAGGCGACCGGCAGTCACTGGTACACGATTTCGGCGACGGATGGCCAGCTCGACTCGCCGCCGTTCCACCTGCTGGAGCCGGTGTTCGACCCGTCGCTCAAGCGCGATGACTCGCACGCGCTGGTGCTCTACCGCTTCGACGAAGGCAAAGGTGAGGTGATTAAGGACAGCAGCCCGATCACGCCGGCGCTCAACGTGCCCATCCCGAAAGACGCGCCGGTTGAGTGGCTGCCGGGGCAGGGGCTGACGATGCACGGTCCGGTGAGCCTGGTCTCGGACGGCCCGGCCGGCAAGCTGATGGCCATCGCGAAGAGCCGGATGTGCACGCTGGAAGCATGGGTGTCCACCGACACCCTCTACCCGCCCTCTGCCTGGAGCGGCTGCCTGTTCAGTTGGGAACCGTCGCTGAACCAGCAGAACCTGCTCATGATGCACCGCAGCATGACGCTGGTGATGCTGTCGAAAGGCGACAACGGCGGGCAGCGCCAGGCGGCGTTCGGCGGGTTCCGCACCGGCCTGCAGCATTATGTCCTGACCTGGGACGGCAAAACCGTCACCAGCTTTATCAACGGCGTGCAGACTGCGACGGTGCCGATGGCGATAGAGACCAACGCGTGGACGCCCGACGCCCGCCTGTTGCTGAGCATGGCCTCCAACGGTCAGTTCAGCTACTTCGGCACCTACTACCTGCTGGCGATCCACGATACCTGCTTCACCACGGAGCAGGTGAAGCGGCATTATCAGGCGGGGCCGTCGGCACGGTGAATAGTGAGTAGTGAGTAGTGGATGGGAGGCGAGCGTACTCAGGGACTGTCCCGACCCAGCGGGACCAGTGACGGTCGCCTTCCTCATGAACGCTGATCATAACCAGCGGGACTGTCCCCTTTGATAGGCAAGCTTTCCTCTACACGGGGACAGTCCCGCTGGTTTCATTACAGGCGCAAAATCTGAATAACGGGCTTCGGTTCCGCTGAGCCGGGACAGTCCCTGAGTATGGTACAATACCATCCGGGAGGCTGCCATGCGTTATGTCATGAAGGAGAAGCTCTTCTCCTGGGGCGATGATTTCGTGATCCGGGATGAACAGGGACAGGAGGCCTTCCAGGTGGACGGCAAGGTGTTCACCTGGGGCAATCAGTTGGCGTTGCTGGATATGGCGGGCAACGAGCTGGCGTTCATCAAGCAGCGGGTGTTCTCCTGGGGGCCGACATACGAGATCTACCGCGATGACGCATTAGTGGGGGAAGTCCGCAAGGAGCTGTTCACCTTCTTCCAGTGCAAATTTACCGTGGATGTCCCCGGCCCGGATGATCTGCTCGCCGAAGGTGATTTCTTCGACCACGAATATCGCTTTACGCGCGGCGAGCGCATGGTGGCCGCCGTATCTAAGCAATGGTTCTCCTGGACGGACACCTACGGCGTGGAGGTGGCCGACAACGAAGATCCGGTGCTCATTCTGGCCAGCGCCGTGGTGATCGACCAGGTCTGCCATGAAGAGCGGTCGCACTAAGCGAGGCGAGCCGGCACTTGCCTTCTCGTCGTATCCTTCGCACATCAACCCCCTTGACAAATCAGCAAACATGTGTATTATATAGATATGCTTTCCTTCCCTTTCCCCATCGGCCATCCTGTGTCTGCTGCTGCTTTTTTACCCAGCAGTATAATCGACGGGGGAGGGAATCTTACCTATCAAATCGATGTTTTTTTGTATCGGTTGAGCGTGAAACCGACGTTTCTGCTATGCCGATCACCTATCCCTTGTCGTGGTACGCTTAACCCCCTGGAGCGCCGGCAACAGATACCGGCGCTCCCAGGGGAAGGAATTCTTATCCCCTCATGGCGAATAATCCAGGGGATTCTGCCTTTCGGAGAGTTAACGATGAAGATTACCAGCGGTTTATTCGAGAGCGGCGTGTTGCAGCGCACGGCTGATGATGTAAGCGATGCCCCCATCGCCGGCAAGTGCAAGGCCACCGGCCCGGTGCTGGCGCGGGTGACGCGCGACGGGGCGGTGGTGGCCGGGTTTGACGGTGCGACCATCGGCCAGGCGGAGAAAGGGAAGTTCAGCGCGCGGCTGGCCGGTCTGCCGGTGGGCGGGCCGTATCTCGTGGAGCTGCGGGCCGGCAGCGAGTGCGTGACGGTGAAGGACGTGCTGGTCGGCGACGTGTGGATCGTTGCCGGGCAGTCGAATGCGCAGGGTTGCGGCATCGTCGCCGACAGCGAGAAGCCGCACCCGCTGGTGCGCGCCTGGTACATGGACGACTGCTGGGCAGTGGCGCAGGACCCCATCCACAACATGTGGGCGACGGTGGACCAGGTGCACATCGACCTTTGCGGCGGCGTGCGGCCGGAGAAGAACCTGGTGCGCGGGGCCGGGCCGGGGGTGGCCTTCGGTGTGGAGATGCAGCGGCTGACCGGCGTGCCGCAGGGTGTGATCGCCGCCGCGCACGGCGGCACCTCGATGGCGCAGTGGAACCCAAAGCTGAAGCGCCTGGGTTCGCGCAGCTTGTACGGCGCCGCACTGCGCCGGGTGAAGAAGCTGGGCGGGCAGACGGCCGGGCTGGTCTGGTACCAGGGCTGCAGCGACGCTAACCCGGAGGCGGCGCCGATCTACACGAAGGCCATGCAGGCGCTGATCCGCGCGTTCCGCCGCGACCTGAAGCTCCCCGAGCTGCCGATCGCCATCGTGCAGATCGCCACCGTCTACGGCCTGGGCGATTTCCCCAATTGGAACGACATCCAGGAGCAGCAGCGCCGGCTGCCGAAGGTGATTCCCCACCTGACCACGGTGCCGGCGATTGATCTCGGGTTAGACGACCTCATTCACATCAGCGGTAAAGACCAGATCACCCTGGGCCGGCGGCTGGCGGCGGCGATGCGGTGGCTGAAGACCGGTAACGGCATGCCGCCCATCGAGCCGAAGAAGCTCCGGATCACCTACAACAAAGCCACCGCGACAGCGGATGTCATCGTCACCTTCGACAACGTGGTGGGCGGGCTGCAGGCCGACGGCAAGCCGTGGGGATTCTCGCTGGAGGCCGATGGGCCGAAGGACGTGATCTTCCGCGTAGACCTGGACGGCAACCAGGCCATTCTGCATACCATGCTGAGTGTCACGGACATTAATGAGCGCGTGCTGTATTACGGGCAGGGGTGCTCGCCGTACTGCAACATCACCGACGGCGCCGGACGCGCGGTGCCCGTCTTCGGCCCCATGCGCCTGGGCGAGCCGCGCGCCTTTACGCCGTATGTGCGCGCGCCGCGCGTCAGCGCGCCGCTGCCGCTACAGGGGAACATCGCCGAACTGGCCTGTCCAGCGAAACTCGACGCGCAGCCCCGCGAGTTCCCCACCAACCTGGTCGATATTCATCTCGACGCCGGTCGGGCGACGTCGCCGCAAGTGCAGTATGTCGCCTGCCGCCTGCGCTGCCCGGAGGCGATGAAGCTGGCGCTGCTGCTGGGGTATGACGGCCCGGTGAAGGCCTGGGTGGACGGCAAGGCAGTCTTCTGCGATCCGAAGGGTACCAACCCGGCTGTTCCCGATGAGAGCAGCACCCCGCTCGATCTGACCGCCGGCGAGCACGAGGTGGTAATTGCCCTCGGCCTGAACGGCGACCGCGCGTGGGGCCTGTACCTGCGCTTCGAGCGGAAGGACGTGACGAAGGGGCAGTTGAAGAAGGATGGGTTCGTCCTGCCGGAGATGCTCGGGTAATCCGTACCTTGGAAGATTATCTTGTCGTAGGGGCGAGTGGCACTCGCCCCGCGATAGTGCCGGATGCAAATTACGGCATTTGATGAGACCGGTTCACGTGGCGGGGCGAGTGCCACTCGCCCCTACGAAAGGTTCACATGAAGATCCAACCACCCTACTACGGCGCCGCCTACTATCCGGAAGATTGGCCGCTGGAGCAGATTGACGACGATATTGCCCTGATGAAAGAGGCGGGGATGAACGTGATGCGGATCGGCGAGTTCGCCTGGAGCCGCATGGAGCCGCAGGAAGGGCAGTATGACTTTGGCTGGCTGCACCTGGCCGTGGAGAAACTGACCGCCGCCGGCATCGGGGTGGTGATGGGCACACCCACCTGCACGCCGCCGGCCTGGCTGTATGAGCGCTACCCGGAAAGCATCGTGGTCGATCACAAGGGGGTGCGCTGCCAGCACGGTGGCCGTGTGCATGCCTGTCCGAACAGCCCCATCTACCGCGGGCATGTGGACCGCATCGTGACGAAGATGGCGGAGGAGTTCGGCCGTCACCCGGGCATTATCGGCTGGCAGATCGACAACGAACTGCACCCCTACCGCGAGCGCGGCTGCTGCTGCCCGGCCTGCCACCGTGCGTTCCACGATTGGCTGCGGGCGCGGTTCGGCACGGTGGAAGCGCTCAACGCCGCCTGGGGTACCGACCTGTGGAGCCAGACCTACCAGTCCTTCAGCCAGATACCCTTTCCACGCGTCGACACCTGGCATCACCCCAGCCTGATCACCGCGTGGGCGGACTTCCAGTCCGACTCCATCGTCGACTTCGCCGCCTACCAGGCGCAAATCATCCACCGCTTGACCGACCACCCGGTCGGCACCGACATGATGCCCTTCGCCACGCTGAATTACTACGACATGCACCAGTCGCTGGACATGGCACAGATCAACCACTACCGCGACGAGAGCAACCTGTGGGAGATCGGCTTCTGGATGGACATGATGCGCACGCTGAAGGATCGGCCCTTCTGGAATACCGAGACGGCCACCGCCTGGTTCGGCGCCGGCGCTGCCGGCGGGCTGAAACCGCCGGGCTTCTGCCGCGCCAACTCCTGGCTCTCCTTCGCGCTGGGCGGCGAGGCGACGCTGTACTGGCTCTGGCGCACGCACTGGAGCGGGCAGGAATTGATGTTCAGCGGTGTGGTCTCCAGCTGCGGGAGGCCGTTGCACATCTATAACGAAGTCAAGGAGATTGCCGCCGGCCTGCGGGCGTCGGGCGAGTTCCTGCGCGGTACCAAGCCGGTCAGCAGCGGGTTGGCAATGCACTTCTCCGGACGCGCGAACAATATGTTCCTCGGACAGCCGATGGTGCAGGGGTTGAATTATGAGAAGAAGATCTACGAGTCATATCACCCGTTGATCCAGGCGCAGCTCCGCCCAGACGTGATTGACCCGGCGAAACCGCTGGATGCCTACCGCGTGGTCTTCACGCCGTACCTGCCCGCGCTGGACGAAGGCGGCCTGCGCGAGCGGCTGCAGGCGTGGATCGCGGCAGGCGGCACCTGGGTGGCCGGGCCGCTCACCGACGTGCGCACCGTGGACGGGGCGAAGTATACCCGTGCACCCTACGGCTCGCTGGAGGAGTGGGCCGGCATCTACGGCAAATATCAGATCCCCGGCGATCCGCACCAGTTCGGGCTGCAGTGGGCTGATGGCCGCACCGGCAAATGTTCAACCTGGTTTGACGGCTTCGAGCTTCGCGGCGCGGAAGCGCTCGCCACCTATACGGAAGGTCCCTGTGCCGGCCTGGCGGCGGTGACGCGCATAAAGATGGGGAAGGGGCAGATCATCGTCCTCGGCACCGCGCTGTCGCCGGAAGATCTGCAGCACGTTTTGCAGACTGCCGGCGCGCAGCCGGTGGCCCAGGCGTCGAGCAACCTGCTGGTCGTTCCGCGCGAAGGCGTCGCCGGCAAAGGCGCGGTGATCGTGGAGCTTGAGAACAAGCCGGCTATGCTGACGCTAGATCGCCCGGTAACCGACTTAATCAGCGGTAAACGGCTGGAAGGAACAGCGGAACTGGCGCCGTATACGGTAATGGTACTGGTTGGGAGCGCGGACCTATGAGTCCGCGAGTAGTAAGCATGGTCAATAACGCGCGGACTCAGAGGTCCGCGCTCCCAGAAGGAGTGGTCATGACCCTACTTGAGCGCTTGCAGGCCGGCGACATCATCCTCGGCCTGTCCAATTCGTATCCCGCACCCGGCATCGTCGAGCTGATGTGTCCGGGGTGGGATATGGTGTGGATCGACGGGCAGCACGGCGCGCATGATTACAACTCGATCCAGGCCGCGGTGCGGGCGGCGGAGCGGGTGGGGGTAACCTCGCTGGTGCGCGTGCCCACTCACGATCCGATTCTGCTCGGTACCTACGCCGACCTGGACCCGGACGCGATGATGCTGCCGCTGGTGGAGACGCGCGAGCAGGCGCAGTCCATCGCCCGCGCGCTGCGCTTCGCACCGGTGGGCAACCGCTCGTATGGCGGGCGGCGGGTGATCGACTTGAACGGCCGCAATTATTATCAGGAGTACAAGCCGCTCATCTTCGCGCAGATCGAGACGCTGGAATCGGTGGAAAATGCCGCCGACATCGCCGCGGTGGAGGGCATCGACCTGCTCTTCTACGGGCCGGACGACATGAAGACGCGGCTGGGCATCCCCATCGAGGTTGCCGCGCTGGAGCACCCGCAACTGCGCGAGGGCATGCGCCGCACCGCGGAGATCGCCCGCGCCGCCGGCAAATTCGCCGGCACCACCGGCGGCTCTCCGCAGACCCTTCCCATCCTGCGCGAGATGGGCTACCAGGTGATCATGTGCGGCGGCGATGTACCGTACATCCGCAATGCCGCGCCGAAAAGCCTGGCGGAGATGAAAGAAGCAATGACGAAACTGTAATTGTCTGAACTGCCCCATGAATAGGTAAGCTTCCCGGTCAGTGGGAACTGACCCCCTGTCGGGCCTATTATTTACTGACGGGCATTAATGTCGGGGTCAGTCCCCGAGGCTGTAAGGAGCACCAATGCATCAATTCGACGAACATCGTTACGACCGCATGCCGTATCGCCGCTGCGGGCGTTCGGGGATTAAGCTGCCGGCCATTTCGCTCGGCGCGTGGACGACCTTCGGGGGGTACAAGGACGCGCAGGTGGCGCGCGATTGCATCTTCCGCGCCTTCGACCTGGGCATCACCCACTTCGACCTGGCCAACAACTATGGCACCCCGCCGGGCAACGCGGAGATTACCTGCGGGAAGATCTTCAAGGAGATGCCGCGCGAGGAACTGATCATCTCCAGCAAGGCCGGCTTCTACATGTGGCCGGGGCCCTACGGGGAATGGGGGTCGCGGAAAAACCTCATCGCCAGTTGCGACCAGTCGCTGGAGCGGCTGCAGCTCGATTACGTGGATGTCTTCTACCACCACCGGCCCGACCCGGAGACCCCGCTGGAGGAGACGCTGGGCGCGCTGGACAGCATCGTGAAGGCCGGCAAGGCGCTCTACGCCGGCGTCAGCAACTACAGCGGCGCGCAGTTCGCGGAGGCGGTGCGCATCTGCGAGCGGGAGGGGTACTCGCGCCTCCTCATCCACCAGCCGTATTACAATATGTTGAGCCGCACGGTGGAGTGGGACCTGCTGCCGCATACCGAGCGCGCCGGCACCGGCGTCATCGCCTTCTGCCCGCTGGCCTCCGGCTTCCTGACGGACAAATACCTGGGCGGCACCGTCCCCGCCGACAGCCGCGGTGCGCTGCAGTGGGGTGAGAAGTGGGTGACGGACAACCTGCCGGAGGACAAGCGGCAGACGCTGCTCAAGCTCAACGAGATCGCCAAGCAGCGCGGTCAGACCCTTGCGCAGATGGCGCTGGCCTTCCTCCTCCGCCTCCCCGGCATCACCAGCGCCCTCATCGGCGCCAGCAAGGTGGAGCAGATCGAGGAGAATGTGAAGGCGCTGGACAACCTGGCCTTCAGCGAGGAAGAGCTGAAGCAGATCGACGCGCTGACGCTGAATCGGTAGCATTGACCGTCCCGAAAGTCATTCCGGGTGGGCTCTCACACAGGCTCACCCGGATCTCCGTTTCCTTGCCAATATTATATAACGGGTATGTGCAGAGAACATGAGTTAAAACTGACGCCAGTATTGCTCAAGGCACAGAAAAGAGCCTATCGAAAGCTCGGTGTGTTCGTGGGCTTGCTCGCTATCTTCACGATACTCAGTCTCATATGGGATAAAATTGAGCCGTTATCCTGGCCGATGATAGGACTCCTGGCTTTATCTGCTGCGTTTCTTTTCTTCCGTCTATCGCTGTTCCGCGTTCTGTTATCTGATGACGCCATCAGCTACGGGAGTTTCCGTTGCTCCTGGACGCTGCCGTATGATGCAATCAGCAAGGCATTTCTCCGTACCACGACAACCGAAGAGCAGAAATGCCATCGTCCGCCGATGGAGCTAGATCTGATTGTTGACTTTGGCTCTTATCTGGAAGTGTTCTGGATTGATATTGAGATCTTTTCAACAAAGGATAAAGAGATGATGGTCCAGGTTTTGAAAGAACAAGGTATCCCATTCGGTGAGAGAGGAAAAAGACGCCGGCCGATGGAATCCGCGTTGGCAGGGATTCGACGTGATAGTGTCTGACATCGATAGGTGAATATCCCCTCGTCCAGGCATGGTATGCTACTCTAACTCGTATGCGCGATATGACGTACAAACGGGAAAACCGGCCATTTCGCAACGCGCTCCGTGGGTATTGATGGAACAGCAGTCAGTTTCACGGAGGCAGACATGCATATAATGATGAAGCATAAGCACCCGGGGATGCACCATCATCCTCCCTACGGGTTGCTGATCTTCCCGATCACGATGGTCATGGCGACGGTGGCCAGCGTGATGATTGCGAAACGGATGATGTTCGCGTTGGAAACCCTCGCGCTGACGAACGCGCTGGACAAGATGGATGAGCGATTATCCGACGTCGAGCGGGCCGACATCGAAGGCCGCATCCGCGAGCGGCTGTTCATGGAGGGGCATGGCGGTTGCTGCGGTCATTAAACGGTGGGAAATATGCCACATTCACGTTGCGAATCCGAGACTCTTGTGGTATAGTGATTTTGGTAACAGGATCACAATGTTTCTGCGCTGTACGTGATTAGTTCCAGGAGTTTCGATCCAGCATCAAGTAATCCGGGGCCTGTACCGGGATAACAAAGGAGCGAACCCGTTCCGGCGGTATCTCGTGAGGGCACCCACCTTTTTTGGGTGGGGTTCGGAGACGACGGGGCACACGGCAGAGGCGGTTACATTGTGACTGTATGCGGGGCGGCGAAAGCCGCCCCGCATTTTTTGGTCAGCCGCCTACCGCTGCCCGAGTATCACGTGCGTCTGCGGGATGACGCGCACGTGGTCGAGGTAGTTGGCGGCGATGCGCTGGGCTTCCAGCACGGCGCGCGGGCTGGGCGGGGGCGGGCCGCTGGGGCGGCGGGTCAGCGGTTGCAGCACGCAGGCGATGTCGCGGCGGCGGGCGGCGATGAGGCGCACCGCGTCTTCCACTTCCTCCAGGCAGCCGGCGCCGAAGACGATCTTCACCTGCACGGCTTCCCGCGGCATCCGCGCCAGCGCCGTATCGAGAAAGGCCGCCTGCGGCTCCCACGCCACGCCGCCTTCCACCAGTGACGGCAGTTTGACATCCATGGCCAGATAGCGGGGCATATCGCGCAACGCGGCCAGTTCCTGCGGCAGTTGTCCGTTCGTCTCCAGGTAGGTGGGCAGGCCGGCGGCATGCAGTGCGGGCAGCAACTCGTCGAGCAGCGGGCGTTGCAGCAGCGGTTCGCCGCCGGTCAGGCTGACGGAATGATGCGGGTAGCCCTGCTGCAGGCGGAGGGCGGCTTCGACGATATCCTCCGCCGCCAGCGGATTGGGCAGCGGCGCCGTATCGCGATTCCCCGCGGATTGCTCGGTGTCGCAGGAGGCCGGAGGCGTGCCGCAGCTGGCGCGCGTGTCGCAATATCGGCAGTGGAGCAGGCAGCCGTGAAAGCGCACGAAGATCTGACGCACGCCGACCAGCACACCCTCGCCTTGAATGCCGGAGAAGATTTCATGAACGACGGCGCGGGTGCCGGTGACGACCATCTTATTGATCCTTCGGTTTCACGTGGAGCTGGATGTGTTTACTCACGCCATCGTGCTGCACGACCAGCCCGCCGTCTCCCGCATACTTCGCCTGGAATTGCCCGTCCGGCGCGATGTCACCAAGGCCGCCGATGACCGCCCAGCTCACCGGCAGGTCCGGGATGGCCTGGCTGTCCGCATCCTCGCCTTCGACGGTGAAGAGATCGTTCTCATCCTCTTCCAGGCTGACGGAGCCGTCCGGATCCTCCGGTTTCGCGCTATGCACATTCAGCTTCACCACATTCGGGTTGACTTCGGCGATGGTTAAGGCGAGGCGCGCGTGTTCATTCGGATTCCGATTGAAGCGCACCTGGCCGCTGAGCGCATCCTGGCCGGCGATCACTTCCACCATGCCTGTCGGCACGTCAAGGAAAACGAAGTATCCTTCCGCATTACTGGTCGTCTGCTGCAGCAGCTGGCCGGAGGCGGAGCGCAGCTCCACCGGGACGCGGACCGGGGGCGTGGCTCGCGTGTTCAGGTAGACGTTGCCGTCGATGTCGCCGATCGGGACGCTGCCGCCGCTCAATGCAGAGAACGACGAGCACCCCGCCAGCCAGATCAGCACGCCTGCCAGGATTGCACAGCAGACAACACGTTTCATTACACTGCCTCCGGTTGCGCCGTCAGCGGGGGCCATTCTGCGGCAATGATGATTTGCTGAGCCTCCTCGGCATTCCCTTGCGCCTGCAGCGCACGCGCCAGTCGCAGATACGGCTCCCAGGCCGCCCGCTGCTCCAGGTACGTGTCGCCCGTCTCTTCGCCCAGGAGGCTGCCGCGGAGCGTGCCTAAAACTTCGGTCGCTTCGCGATACAGCGGGATAGCCTCCAACGGCGCCCCTGCCTTTTCGCGCGCGATGCCGGCGTGCAGCAGGACGGTCCAGCGAACGGCCGGCACCCCCAGCTCGCGCGCCTGCGCCAGCAATTCCGGCCAGGAAATCGCTTCGCCGGCCAGGGCAATCCCGAGCTCCGCCTGCACCGCGGGAATCCGCGTGCCGATGGTATCGGCCAGTTGGCGGGCTTTCGTGAAGGCGGTCAGCGCTTCGCCGGCATCACCGCGCCGGCGATAGGCTTCGCCGAGCAGCGCCAGCGCCGCCGCCTGCATGAAGGGGTGACCGAGATGCGCGCCGATCTCCATCGCCTGCGCGGCGTGGTAGCGCGCTTCCTGCGGCAGGTCGGCGTGCAGATATCCCTGGGCCAGTGCCAACTGCGCGGAGAGCTCTGCCCGGCGCGTCTGTGTGGCGATGCCTTGCTGCAGGGCATTTTTGGCCAGCTCGCGGCCGTCATCCGCCCGTCCGGCTTCGATCAGCGTTGCGGCCAGTTCGGCCCGTCCCAAGGACTCACGCCCGCCGTCTTCGGCCAGTCGCGCCCAGCGGATTGCCGTTTCCAGCGTCTGCCGGCTGCGGGAGAGCTGCCCGTCGAAACGCTGGCAGACACCCAGTGTGAGCAACGCCTCGATATACTGGTCGCGATTCGCCAGTCCTTCCGCCAACTCCAGCGCGCGGTTGGCCTCCGCCGCGGCGGCCCGCTGGTCGCCGCAGGCCAGGTGGACGTTGGCGAGGTTGCCGGCCGCGTAGAGCTGCAGCTGCTGTGCCGACCGCGCATCAGGCGCGGTGCTCACCATGCCGATGGCTTCGTCGAGCAGCCCCAGCGCGCGTTGATATTGCCCGCGGTATTCCGCCACTGCCGCCAGCGACACCCGCGCCTGCCAGCGTGTGGTCCAGTCATCATTCTTCGCCAGCTCCGCGAAGCACGCCTCCGCTTCATCGATGCGGCCCAGCGCCAGCAGGGCGTGGCCGCGGTTCTGCTCCGAGGCGCGCAGCGGACCCTCGAGGCCATGCTGCCGCAGGAACGGGATGGTTTGTCCGAGCACGGTCAGCGCGCGCGATGCCTCACTGCGCTGCAGCAGCACCGAGACGAGCCGCACCCGCGCGGCGGCTTCCACCTTCGTCTGCCCCGCCTGGCGCGCCAGCGCGATGAGCTGCTCCGCCGTGGAGACCGCGTTCTCCAGGTCGACGGGACCGATCTGGGCGCCTAACAGTGTCTGCAGGGAGAGAATTCGGTCGAGTAAATCTTCCGGGGCCGACTCGCCGCCGTAAAAATACAGCAGCGGTTTGCCAGTGCGTTCCGCAATCTGTTGAATGCGATCCGGTTGGGCGAGGGTGGCGCCGGAGACATATTGATAAATCAGGGCGCGCGAACAGCCGATTTCACGCGCCAGGGATTCCAATGAGAGTCCCACTTCGTCCGCCGCCGCCTGGATGAGCTTCCCCTGAGCGTGCCTACCCTCACGGGTGGTAAAGTCGATTTGCATACCAATCACTCCTGCCGGTGGCGTCTAAAAATAACAGATTACCTTAATGTAATATAGCATGGCTAGATAACAAAAACAACGAAAAGGACGCAGAAAATGGAAGCGACGGCCTGTCCGCCAATCATTTTCCACATCGCGACATATTCGATACAACGAGGGTAGTGCCTGCTCGACCACCGGACCGAACACTACCACTCATTGTTATTCCATAATGTGACCTTCCTGAATCTTCCTCGCGTTCATTTTACCAATAACTGCTCCGGTTAACTACTGGTTACTCGCTGCCGGCGCGCGTTATGGCTGCGGCCCGATCGGCATGGGGCCCACCATGGGAGCAGCGGGTCCCGGTGGGGCCGGCGCCGGCGCGGGTTGCATCGCCGCCGCCAACTGTATGCCTTCCGCCGTCTTACCCATCTCCCGGTAGATGCGGGCTGTTTCCTGGCTGGCGACCTTCAGCAGGTTCGGGTCCGCAATATTGCGCGCCTCGATCACCGCGCGCTCCGGCTGGTTCGTATACACCAGGGCGATCGTTAGACCGACGCGGTCGCTGTCCAGCAATTGCGACCCGCGCTTCGCCACCTCGTCGAAATCGATGATCGCCGCCGCGCTGTACCGGTTGCGCTGCGGAATATCCGTCTTCACCGACCGTGCCAGCGCAAAGTAGAGCTGGGCGCGCAGCGCATGGGCGCTGGGCGATGTCGGGTCGAGCGCGATGGCTTCATCGGCGGCCAGCAAGGCGCGTCCCAGGTCACCCAGCGCCTGCAGGGTTTGCGCCCGCAGCATGTGGACTTCCGAGCTGCGCGGCTCAAATTTCGCCAGGTCGAGGGCCATCTTATAGGCGCGCACGTGATCCATCGGATCGGGGCTGTCCTTCAGATCGAGGATGTAATAGCGCAGGGTCATGGGATCGCGGTCGTAGACCTTCAACGTCCGGTCGCCGATCTCATATAATTTCCGCCGGTAGCTCTGCTCCTCCTCCGGACTCTGATAATATCCGTGCCGCCCGTGGTACGCCATGAAGCGGATCTGGTTCATGAACGGGTCCGGCACCAGCGACGCGGCGATCACCATCTCGATCTGGCGAATGCTGGCGTCGTAGAGCGCGCAACCTTCCTGGTATTTCGTCATGTTCGGCGGCTGTGTTCTCACTGCGTCCGCCAGCACATTCTCCGCGGTCCCCATGCGGACGATGGCCTGCTGAAAGGCGAACGCCCCGCTCGTTTGAATCAGGAACGCCAGGATGGCGCCCAGTCCGACCACCAGACTGGCGGTGTTGAACATGGAGGCCAGCGATCTGGTCAACGGCAAGGCCAGGTCCTGATATCGCGCCGGTAGTCCGCGTTCCATCGCACCCATCCCCGCCAGCAGCGCCGCCAGCGTCCAGAATTGCATCAGGGTCCCCGCGTTGTCGAAGGAAAACAGGTTCGTCACGTAATAGGCGGTGACGCCGCCCAGCAGGCCGATGCTCAACCAGGCCTGCACGGCGTTGCCGCGCAGCAGTGAAAAGCCGGTGAGGTAGATCATCACGCCGAAGAGCAGGAAGGGGAGCAGTCCCATCAGTCCCGACTCGGCGACCGCTTGCAGGATGATGTTGTGCGGCAGCGAGGTGCTGTAGCCGCGGTTGAGCGGCAGGTTGGATTCGATCACCATGCTGGTCGGCCGGTATTGCGGGAAGATCGATTTGATGTTGCCGTAGCCGGCGCCTTGAATGGGATATTTCTTGAAGATATTGAACGCGGACTGCATGTAGACGAGACGCGTCTGCCGGGTGGCGTCCTCCATGTTGACGATGCTTTTCAGGCGGGTGCGCAGTTGCGGGCTCGTCCAGCCCATCGCCATCCCCAGGCCGACCAGGGCGAGCAGGATGAAGGCGATCACCGCGAAGACGGCGGTCCGTCGCTTGTACCACTCGACCAGGATCAGTCCCATCATGAAGAGCACGGACAGCCCGAAGCCGATCCACGCCGAGCGGGTTTGCGTCAGCAGCAGCGCCGGCAGCATCAGCGCGATGCATACGGCCAGCAGGACGCGATAATTTATTTGCCGGGTTGCCAATGCGGCGCCGGCGGCGACCGGCAGCGTCATGGCCAGGTAGCAGCCGGTGAACATCGGGTTGCCCAGCGTGGCGGTCAGGCGCCAGCCGAGGAAATTCGAGTTCAGACTGACGGCGGCGAACTGTTCTTTCTGCTGCAGCAAGGTCTGCAGGTAAGGATCGCCCGACTTGAGGCTGCCGATCTCCTTCAGCAGGGCCTGGTACGGTTGCCCGATCACCCCCCACTCGAACAGCCCGATGGCCGCGACCACCCCACCGACGATGCCGACCAGTGTGGCGAAGCGGAGATAATCGTCCGGCGTGCGGAGAAATTCTTTGATGCCGAAATAGAGGCAGATGCCGGTGAACAGCAGCAGCAGGCCGTCCTGCAGCCAGACCGGACCGAAGAAGGAGATGCGCGGGTATACGCCGCCGATGCTGCTGACCACCACCAGGAGGCCATACAGCACCACCACTCCGTCCAGCAGGTGCCAGCGCATGACGATGCGCCGGCGCAACGACCAGGCCCGCAAGATCAGCGCCGCCAGCAGGCCCGCCCCAAGCATCAGCAGCAACCGCCGTGGGGTATCCAGGGAGTTGTAAAGGAGCTTGCCGGGCTGCAGTACGGCGAGCGGTCCCAGGATGAACATGGCGGCAATCACATATTGTGCCAGGCGAATCAACGACGCCGGCATCTCGGCGAGTGCTTGCCCCTTCTCGGCGCCGTCCGGCTGTCGTGGGTGGGTTACAGGCATATCAGCTATCCCATTTCGCTTCATATCGAGGTTAATCCTCCTGCGGGACCGGCGCGCACAAGCCGCCTGCTTTCATGGTTCCCGAAACGGCGGTGTTTCATGCCTGTCAGGCCATCGGTGCGGCATCGTCATGCGCGTCGCCCGGACAGGCAGCGGATGCGCGCTCGTGGGTCAGGCGAAACGAGAGGACGGCCAGCGAGTCCGACAGATCTTCGTTCAGCACGATAACGGGGGCCGGCAGATGTAACGGGTGGCCGGAAAAATTCCAGAACGCCGGCACGCCGGCATCCGCCAGCAGGTCCGCCACCTCTTGCGCCGCCTCCGCCGGCACGGCGAGGATGGCCACCTGGATCCGGCCTTCCCGCACCAGCGCGGGTGCCGTCCACAGCGGCTGCACCGTCATGCCGTGCACCTCGCGGCCGATCTTCTCCGGGTCGATGTCGAAGATGCCGCAAATCCGCAAGCCGTATTCGGTGAAGCCGCGATACGCCGTCAGCGCCTGTCCCAGGCGGCCGGCGCCGATGAGAATGGCCGGCTTCAGCGTGCCCAACCCGAGCAGGTCTTCCAGGTGCGTTTTCAGCGCCTCCACCGCGAAGCCCACGCGCGGCTTGCCGGAAAAATGCGTCAGCGCCAGGTCGCGCCGCACCAGCGATTCATCCATCGCCAACCGCCGCGCCAGTTCCGCGCTGGTCACGAAGTGATGCCCTTCGTCCAACAACTGCACGAGCAGGCGCAGGTACCGCGGCAGCCGGCGGAGACTGGCGGTGGATAATTCGGTCGTCACGTCATGCCTCCCGTGAATCGCGTGCGTGCGGGAACCCCGCGCCCGCTGTTACGTGTCGCGATGCCCCTCATCCACCTCGGTGGTGGTTGTCGATTCGATCGTGTCCGTGGTGACGATGTCGGTGCCTTCGATGGTCACCTTGTATTTTTTGGTGCTGGATTCCGTTTCTTTCCAGGACAGGAACGTGGTCGGATCGAGATACTGGGTGTATTCCTCATTGTAGGACAGCACTGAAAACTTCGCCTTGATACCCTCCGGAAGCAGCCCCATCTCCTTGAACAATTTTTCCAGATCCTGCCCGGCCGTCTTCAGATCCGGCTTGATCACATTCTTCAGCATGGCACAGGGGTGACCGGCGACGTTATACATGCGGACGAAGGAATATTCGGTGGTCACGGGCGTCAATGACGGGGAGAACAGGTACCAGTTAATCTTGGATTGCCAGGTGTCGCCCGGCTGCCTGGTCAGGCCAAGCAGGATGCCGTTGGTCGCCACCCACTCGCCCCGCGCCATCATCTCCATCCGCTCCTTCGTCATCTCTTGCTCATAATACGCGCGCTCATCCTCGTCTTCCGTCAACGCGAGCAGCTTCTCCCGCAGCTCGTCGAATCCTTTGAAGGCGATGGGGCGCCCGGTTTTATCCACCTCCACGATCACCGGCACGGCCATGAATGCCCGGTCGAAGCCGTTCGGGTCCTCCTCCACGCCGTTCACGGCTTTCCGCAGCGAGAGCGTGATGGTGGTGATCGTATAGCCTTTGGTCGTCTTCGTGACTTGCGTTTTTGTTTTTTCCAGGGTCACGGTCACCGTGGTTTCCGTTTTTCCCTTGCTGGCCATCGTCTCCGTTTCCGTTCGCTGCTCGGTGTCGATCAGCGTGATGCTGGTGTCCGTGGGATGGAACTGAAACGTCACCCCGGGTTTATCAGGCGACGGGCCCGCGGCGAAGAGGGGCAGACAGGCAAAGAGCAACAAGGCGAGCAATCCTGATTGTTTCAACGGCGTGTCTCCTATCCGGCAGATAGCTATCCATTCAACAGAGCGGTTGAATAACCTTTCACTGTGATCGCGGAACTGTCCCATGTGCAAGAGGCACACTTATCAACGTGGGGGGACAGTCCCGTGGTGATACAAGCGGGTGTAGAGGAAGGCGGCCATCTCCGGTCCTGCGGGCTCGGGACAGTCCCTGAGTAAAAAACCCCCATGCCGGTATCTGGCATGGGGGTGAGTATCAACCGTTATCCGGTTTATTTGCTCTTCAGGTTATAGAACGCGCTCAACCCGGCGAAGGTGGCGGTGTCGCCCAGCATCTCCTCGATGCGGAGGAGCTGGTTGTACTTCGCCACGCGGTCGGTGCGGCTGGGGGCGCCGGTTTTGATCTGGCCGGCGTTGGTGGCGACCACCAGGTCGGCGATGGTGGTGTCTTCCGTCTCGCCGGAGCGATGGGAGACGACGGCGGTGTAGCCGGCGCGCTTGGCCATCTCGATGGCGGCCAGCGTCTCGGTGAGCGTGCCGATCTGGTTCACCTTGATGAGGATGGAGTTGGTGACGCCCATCTCGATCCCCTTCTCCAGGCGCTCGGTATTGGTGACGAACAGGTCGTCGCCGACGAGCTGAATTTTGCTACCGAGCCGGTCGGTCATCAGCTTCCAACCGTCCCAGTCGTCTTCCGCCATGCCGTCCTCAATGGAGATGATCGGGTAGTTGGCGGCCAGGTCGGCGTAAAAGTCCACCATCTCTTCGGAGGTCTTCATCATGTTCGACTTCCAGAAGAAGTATTTGCCCTTTTCACCTTTCTTCTCGGCTTCGTCATACAACTCGGTGGCGGCGGGGTCCATGGCGATGCGGATGTCGTCGCCCGGGGTGTAGCCGGCCGCCTCGATGGCTTGCACGATCACGTCCAGCGCTTCCTGGTTGCTCTTCAGGTTGGGGGCGTAGCCGCCTTCGTCGCCGACGGCGGTGCTGTAGCCCTTGTCCTTGAGCACTTTCTTCAACGCATGGAAGATCTCCGCGCCCCAGCGCAGGCACTCGGCGAAGTTCTCCGCGCCCACGGGCATGATCATGAACTCTTGCAGGTCCACGCTGTTGTCCGCGTGCTTGCCGCCGTTGAGGATGTTCATCATCGGCACCGGCAGCGTGCGGGCGGAGACGCCGCCGATGTATTTATACAGCGGTACTTGCAGGAAGTCGGCGGCAGCCTTCGCGGCGGCCATCGAGACGCCGAGAATGGCGTTGGCGCCCAGGTTGCCCTTGTTCGGCGTGCCGTCCAGCTCGATCAGCAACTCGTCGATCTCCACCTGCTCGGAGGCGTCCATCCCCTCCAGCTCCTGGGCGATCACTTCGTTGACGTTGTCCACCGCCTTCAGCACACCTTTGCCGAGGTAACGGCTCTTGTCGCCGTCGCGCATCTCCACGGCCTCGTAGGCCCCGGTCGAGGCGCCGGACGGCACCGCGGCGCGGCCGATGGTTCCGTCTTCCAGGACCACGTCCACTTCCACCGTCGGATTTCCACGCGAATCCAATATCTCGCGACCCACCACTTGTTCGATAATCACGGGAGGTCTCCTTATCATCGTATTCACCCGGCCAGCGAACCGGGCGTTGAAGTCGGGAGGTAGTATAGCAGATCGTGCACCGGTTCACAAGGGCGAAAAGAGTTCCAAGTTTGCAGTTCGGCGTTCCAGTTTTACCACGCCTGGCTATAGAAGATCGGTCCGGTAGGCCGGTGAAACAGCGAGAACAATAAGAAAAATGGGAGTGCATGGGAAAAATGGGGATGGGAAATGGGAGAAACTTTTCCTATTTCCCATCTCGATTTTCCCATGTATTCCCATTTTTCCCATTCATCCCATCTATATCCAAGAGGCTTCTCAATCCAGGCAAACGAGCGTATGATAAGGGCAGTTATGGCCATCGCGAACGACAACTTGTCGCTCTTCCACCCACTGGTCGCCGAGTGGTTCCGCGCGTCGATCGGGGAGCCGACGGCGGTGCAGGCGGCGGCGTGGCCGCGGATTGCGGCGGGCGAGCACGTGCTGGTCACCGCGCCGACGGGGAGTGGGAAGACGCTGACCGCGTTTTTGTGGGCGTTGAACCAGCTCATCACCGGCGCGTATCCGCGCGGGCGGTGCAGCGTGCTGTATGTCTCGCCGCTGAAGGCGCTGAACAACGATATTCAACGCAACCTGCTGGCGCCGCTGGAGGGTTTGCGCGCGAAGTTCGAGGAAGAGGGAGAGGAGTTCCCGCAGATCCGCGTGATGACCCGCAGCGGCGACACACCCGCACGGGAGCGGCAGTCGATGCAGCGAAAGCCGCCGGAGATCCTCATCACCACCCCGGAAAGCCTGAACCTGCTGCTCACCTCGCGCGGCGGCATGAGTATGCTGGGCTCGCTGAAGGTGGTCATCCTGGATGAGATTCACGCGGTGGTCGACTCCCGCCGTGGCACCCACCTGATGACCGCGGTGGAGCGGCTGGTGCGGCTCTCCGGCGAGTTCCAGCGCATCGCCCTCTCCGCCACCGTACGCCCGCCGGAGCTGGTGGCGCAATTCGTCGGCGGCTTCCTGCGCGACGGCGACCGGTATACTCCGCGGCCGGTGACGCCGGTGCGCGTCGACATGCGGAAGACCTATCAGATCGGCGTGCATTATCCGACCGCACTCGGCGACGACTCGCGTTGGCCGGCCATCACCGATGCCTGCCGGGAGATCATCCAGGGCAACCGCTCCACGCTCATCTTCACCAATTCCCGGCGGCAGGCGGAACAGCTCACCTGGAAGATCAACGCCGGTGAGGAGGAGATGCTGGCCTACGCTCACCACGGCGCCCTTGCGCGGGAGATCCGCCTGGAGGTGGAGCGGCGCATGAAGGGGGGGCGGCTGAAGGCGATCATCGCCACCAGCACGCTGGAGCTGGGCATCGACATCGGCGCCCTCGACGAGGTGGTGCTCATCGGCACTCCGCCCACGGTGAGCGCCGCCGTGCAGCGCGCGGGCCGGGCGGGCCACCGCGTGGGCGAGACCAGCCGCGCGACGCTTTTTCCCACCCACGGCCACGACCTGCTGGCGTCGACGGTGCTGGCGAAGAATGTGCCGGCGCAGAATATCGAGGCGATCAAGGCGATCCGCTGCCCGCTGGACGTGCTGGCGCAGGTGCTGGTCTCCATGACCGCCGTCGAGACGTGGGACATCGACGAGCTGTTCGCCGAAGTGCGCCGCAGCTTCTCGTATCACGATCTCACGCGCACGCAGTTTGACCTGGTGCTGAACATGCTCGCCGGCCGTTATGCCGAGTCGCGGCTGCGCGAGCTCTCGCCGCGGCTGTCCATCGACCGGCTGGAGAACACCGTCGCCGCCCGCCCCGGCGCCGTGCAGGACCTGTATCTGTCCGGCGGCACCATTCCCGACCGCGGCTACTACCACCTGCGCCACCAAGAAACTAACGCCATGATCGGCGAGTTGGACGAAGAATACGTGTGGGAGGCGCGCGTCGGCCAGCCGGTGACCTTCGGCACGCAGAACTGGCGCATCGAGCGCATTACCCACAACGACGTCTACGTGTTGCCCGGCAGCCCGAGCGTGAAGGAAGCGCCGTTCTGGCGCTCGGAGGAGCTGCACCGGGATGCGCATTTCGCCGAGCAGCTCGCGCTGTTCCTCGAGGAAGCGGACGGGCGGCTGAAGGACGCGACCTTCCTGCAGGAGCTGCAGCGCGAGTATTTCCTCGATCCCACCGCCGCCGAGATGCTGCTCGACTACCTGGCGCTGCAGCGCGAGCACACCGGCTGCTCGCTGCCGCACCGGCATCACATCCTGGTCGAGCACGTGGCGACCGGCCCCGCCGGCCATCCCGGCAACCAGGTGGTGCTGCACACCATGTGGGGCGGGCGGGTGAACAAGCCGTTTACGCTGGCGCTGTCGCAGGCGTGGGAGGAGCAGTTCGGCGATCCGGTGGAGGCCTTCACCTCCGACGACGCGATTTACCTGGTGCTGTCGCGCGAGATCTCCGGCGCGGAGGTGCTGTCGCTGGTGACCGGCGCGCGGCTGGAGGAGCTGCTGCGGAAACGGCTGGAGGGTTCCGGCTTCTTCGGCGCGCGCTTCCGCGAGGCGGCGGGCCGCGCCTTGCTGCTCACCCGCCGCCGGTTCAACGAGCGGCTGCCGCTGTGGGTGAGCCGCCTGCGCTCGAAGAAGCTGCTCGCCGCCGTGTCGAACTACCCCGACTTCCCGCTGCTGCTGGAGGCCTGGCGGAGCTGCCTGCAGGACGAGTTCGACCTGGACGCCCTGCGCGGGCGGCTGGCGGAATGCGAGTCCGGCGCCATCACCTGGAGCGAGACGCACACCCACACCCTCAGCCCCTTCGCGCAGGTGGCCAGTTGGCGGCAGATGAACGACTACGTCTACATCGACGATACCCCCACCGGCCGCACCACCTCCAACCTGCGCGGCGACCTGCTGCAGGAAGTCGTCTTCACCCCCGGCCTCCGCCCCAGCCTGCCGCCCGCCGTCATCGCCCAGTTCGAAGCCAAACGCCAGCGCCTCGCCCCCGGTTACTCGCCGAATACGCCGCGCGATCTGCTGGACTGGGTGAAGGAACGCCTGCTCATCCCGCAGGAAGAATGGCAGCTATTACTGGCTGCTATCAAGGGCGACCACGGGCTGGCGGAAGTGGAGATCCTGCAGGGATTGGAGAAAAAGCTGGCGCGGATGATGCCGCCAGGCGGAGATGCGTTAATTGCCGCCGTGGAGAATTTGCCACGGCTCAAAAAGGTCTTCCCAGGAATGAAGGTCGAGCCGTTGTAATCCCTGAGACCGCAGGCGTCCCGCGCCTGCCTAATAGGAAAGCCTACCAACGAAGGCAGGCGCGGGACGCCTGCGGTCCCAGGAGATGGCAATGCCGTCGGACATCGGAACAACTCAAGAGCGTGGCGAGGAGCTGACCGCCTTCCTCGACGAGTGGCTGCGGTTTTATGGGCCGGTGTCGACTGAATGGCTCGCGGGGACGCTCGCCCTGCCGGCGGAGGAGTTGACGCCGGCGCTGGACGATCTGCAGGACGAGCAGCGGGTGGTGCAGGGGCGGCTGGTGGCCGAGGGGAACGAAGACGATCTCTGCGACGCCGAGAATTTCGAGATTCTGCTGCGCATGGCGCGGGCCGCGGCGGTGCCGTCGTTTGCACCGCTGCCGGTGGAGGACCTGCCGCGCTTCCTGGCGCAGGTGCAGGGGATCAGCAAGCCGGGTGATGACGTGGACGACCTGTGGGCGCGGCTGGAGGGGTTGTCCGGCTACCCGGCGCGGGCGGAACTGTGGGAAGAGGCGATATTACCGGCCCGCATGCGGTTTTATGACGGCGCGTGGCTGGACAGTTTGATGCAGGAGGGCAACCTGCACTGGATCGGCATCGAGAAGGGGCGGGTGGCGTTCTGCCTGGAGGACGACCTGCCGCTGCTGCCGGCGCGCGCAGCCAAGGACGACCTGCGCGACTTGCTTCCGGACATCCACGGCCGCTACGGGCTGTCGGCGCTGGCGGTGAAGACCGGCCAGTCGATGGAACAACTGGTGGCGCGGCTGTGGGAGGGCGTGTGGGGCGGCATCGTCAGCAACGACAGCGTTGCCGCGCTGCGGAAAGGCATCCAGCAGGATTTTCAACCGCCCAAGCTGCCACAGGTCGATACCCAGCGCCACGGCCGGCGCGTCCCCCGCGGGGCTTCAACCGCTGGACCGGCGCCGCCCCCTTCGCCGGCAACTGGTACCGCCTCGCCGGAGCGCAGGCGTCCCGCCTGCCCGAAGAAGATGATCCGGACCTCCTTGATGACATCGAGCGCGCCCGCGACCGGGCCCGCCTGCTGCTCGACCGTTACGGCCTGCTCTTCCGCGAGCTGCTGCAGTGGGAGACGCCGCCGTTCCAGTGGCCCGCCGTCTTCCGCGCACTGCGGTTGATGGAGCTGTCCGGCGAGGTGCTGGGCGGCATCTTCTTCCACGGCATCCCCGGCCTGCAGTTCATCACCCCGCGCGCCTTCCGCACGCTGCAGCGCAAGCTGCCGGACAGCGTCTGGTGGCTCAACGCCTGCGACCCCGCCTCCTGCTGCGGCCTGCCGCTGGAAGGCCTGCGTGGCACGCTGCCCAAGCGCCTGCCCGGCAACTTCGTCGCCTATTGCGGCAACACGCCCGTCTTCATCATCGAGCGCAACGGCAAGGCGCTGCAATTCCTCACACCCCCGGATGACCTGCATCTTCCGGAATATCTGGCGCCCATCCAGATCCTGCTCAACCGCCGCTTCCAGCCGCTGCTGCACATCACCGTGGAGACCATCAACGGCGAGAACCCCTGTACCAGCCCCTATCTCGATGTCATCTCCATCGCCTTCAACGTCGTGCGGGATTCGAATCGGGTGTTCGTTTCACGAAGGCTTGTGTAATCATACATAAAACGGGTCTCGCTTTATGCATGGGCCTTCCGGATCAGCAGGGACTCCCGCATTTCCCGGCGAATAGGGATTCTTCGAAAGAATTCACCTGACAGGATGGCAAATGTCGAAGCGCGAGATTGCGGTTATTACGCTGGATGCCGACGCACAGGCGTTTATCGATGAGATTGTGGAGCAATGGGGGAAGTCGCCCAGCCCGCCGGGCGTGCTGCAGTGGCTGCTGACGCTGCTGGAGCGGCACGAAGGCCTGGTGCGTGAGATCGTTCCGCGGCTGGAAGAGGCGATGACCCCACAGCGGCTGCGCGTGCTGGTGCAGCGCGGGGACAGCGGTGAGGCGCTGCCGCCGGAAGAGTTGGTGGCCAAGGCCGGTGACGTTGCGCGCCTGGCCGGGCGACCAGTGAGCTTGCGCGATCTTGCCTGCATCATCCTCACGCTGACCGGCTGTGCGCTGATCGGCGCCGACGCGGAAACCGCCAGTTGCGCCGATTGCGATACCGTCTTCGTCAGCCTCAATGACGAGTTGCCCGACTTTGAAGAAGAATCCACCACTCCGCTGCTCGACAAGCTCGGTATCGATCTGACCCGCGAAGCATCCGAAGGCGCGCTCGCCCCGGTAGTGGACCGCGAGGAGGAGATCCGCCTGGTGATCGAGACCCTCTGCCGCAGCACCAAGCGCAACCCGGCGCTGGTCGGCCCGGCGGGGGTGGGGAAGACCGCCATCGTGGAGGGGCTGGCCCACCGCATCGTGAAGGGCGCCGTGCCCGCGCTGCTGCTGAAGGTGCGCATCATCATGCTCTCCGTTACCTCGCTGGTGGCCGGCTGCACGCTGGTGGGCGAGTTCGAGGAGCGGATCAGCGGCCTGCTCAAGGAGGCACGGCAGGCGGGCATCGTGCTCTTCATCGACGAGGCACACACCATGCTCGGCGCCGGGGCGGCGGGCCGCAACGGCAACGACCTGGCGAACATGCTGAAACAAGCGATGGCGCGCGGCGAGATCGCCTGCATCGCCGCTACCACCGACGAAGAATACCGCCGCGACATCGAGAGCGACTCCGCGCTGGAGCGCCGCTTCCAGCCCATCCGCGTGCAGGAGATGAGCGCGGCGGAAGCGCTGGATGTGGTGAAGGCGTTGAGCGTGCGGCTGGAGGAGCAACGAGGGGTCTGTGTATCCGCGCCGCTGCTGGAATGGATGGTCGGCTTTGCGGCGCAGCACATGCGCAACCGCCACTTCCCGGACAAGGCGGTGGACATTCTCGAACAGTGCGTGGCCTTCGCGCTGACGCAGGACCGCACCGAGGTGACGCAGGTCGACGCCGAGACGGTGGCCCGCCGTATGGTCGGCATGCCGCTGCAGGTGGACGAGCGGCTGGTTACGCTGGAAGAGGCACTGCGCCGGCGCAGCCTGCTGCCCCCTGACACCATTTCACAGCTCATCTCGCGGCTGGGCGTCACCATGCGCGGGCTGGATTTTCGCGCCGAACGTCCCAACGCCGTGCTGCTGCTGCTCGGTCCGGCCGCCACGCAAAGCCGCCTGCTGTGCGAATTGATTGCCGAGTCGCTGTTCGGTCTGTCGGAGCGCGTGGTGACGCTGGAGATGGGCCGCATCGTCAACGCGGCGGACCTGTCCATGCTGCTCGGTTCGCCGCCCGGCTACATCGGCTACGGCGGGCGCGTGGCGCTGCATGAAGTGATACAGATGCCGTGGTGCGTGCTGCGCATCGAGGATGTGGAGGCCTGTCATCCGACCGCCCGCGATGTGCTGGCGCAGGGGCTGCGCCGCGGCTGCGTGACACTGGCGGACGGCAAGCGCGCCTTCCTGAGCGATATGGTGATAGTATTGTGCGCTGATGGCCCGCTGGGCGCCGACGCCCCCATCGGTTTCGGGCCGCACGACGGCACGCCAGCCGACAACCTGCGCGAGCGCGCCGCTCATTACCTGAGCGAGGACCTGGTGGAAGAGGTAGATATCCTCTGCGCCGAACTGTGTGACGGCCCGGATGCCACCCTGCGCTGGCTGCAGCAATCGCTGCTCGCTGACCTGGAAGCCCGCTTCCGTCCGCAACGCATTTGCTTGAGCTTCGACCCGTCGCTGGTGGACTGGTTGGCTGAACGCGGCAGTGCCTGCGACGACCCCGCCGCTTGGGAGCGGTTGGTCGAGAACGAGTTGTGCCCGCTCGTCATTCCCCACCTGCCGGCCACGCCCGGTGAAACCGTGCACTTGCTGCTGACCGTGGAGAACGGGGCCTGCCGCGCCGAGCGACAGGCGTAGGAGAAAAAGCCGACAATCAGATGCTCCTCCATCCGCCGATACGGGATATCTTTTCTATATATGGCGGATATTTCTTACTCTTGCTCTTCTATCTTGCTCTTGCTCTAAACGAGCCTCCCGAGACCCTAACTCGGAAGGCTTTAGAGCAAGAGCAAGATAGAAGAGCAAGAGTAAGAGAACTGGAGGAGCATACATGGCGAGCCAGAAGGTTTACGATCTCATCAAACAGCTCTACAAGCTGACGCTGACCGGGAAGATCACCTGGGCGGAAACCGCCAGCCCGTCGCTCTTCCAATACAGCTTCCCCACGCATTCCGTACAGGTCGGCTACGAGACGGAAAACCCGATCACGGATGTCGGCTTCTTTTACCTCAATATCATCAGCACCAAAGGCGACGTGTTGGACCGCATCACCGAAGGCACGCTGCCCGAGCCCTATTCCATCGACCTGAAGAACCTCTACGAATCCGCCCGCCGCATTGCCAAAGGCGTAGAAAAGGCGCTGGACGATCTGCTGCTGGAGCTGCATGATATCGACACGACACCGTAAGAGCCTGGGACCGCAGGCGTCCCGCGCCTGCCCTAATAGGTAAGCTTACCTACAAGGGCAGGCGCGGGACGCCTGCGGTCCCAGGGAATTACGCATGGCAGCTTCGCTTTGCCGCTTCCACGATCTCATCGATTGCCCGCGCCTGCTCCTCCGGCATCGGCTCCGGCTGGTGCTGCAGCAGCTCCGTTTTCCGCTGGGCACAGCGCTCTTCCATACTCTTCGCGCCGTCGTCGAGCCAGGCCTGGTAATACTGGCGGTCGAGCAGGCGGGGGAAGTAGAGCTCCTGGCGGAAGCGGTCGGCGGTGAAGTCGCGGTCGATATGGCTGCCGCCCGGGCCGGCGGCGTCGATCTCGTCCACTGCCAGCGCTTCGTCGCTGATGTCCAGCGGGCGCAGGGTGCTCTCGATGTAGTTGATTACTTCGTGCTGCAGGATGAGCATGTCCAGCGAGGAGGCCTGGTCGACGCCGCTGATGCCCATATGGCCGAAGATGTCCGCGCCGGCGGCGGCGCCCAGCACCAGCGAGATGCCGGACTCCAGCCCCGCCTGCCCGTCCGGCCGCTTGGCGTCGGTCAGCCCCACGTTGATGTAGACCGGCAGGCCGTAATATTTGCCTATCTGCGTCATCGCCGCGCCGAAGATGGCCTGCTCCGGGCCGGAGAAGATCATCTGCGTGGTGCCCATGTCGAAGGCGTGGCAGATGCCGCCGTAGCAGACGGGCATGCCCTCGCGCACCAATTGGGTGATGCAGACCCCGGCGAGGATTTCCGCATTCTCCTGCGCCAGCGTCCCGGCGATGCTCATCGGCGCGGACAGGCCCATCTGCGCCATCGGGCCGATGGGCACCGGCAGGTTGAGCCGCGCCGTCTCGAAGAGCAGGTCGATGCCGTGGAAGGGGAAGCGCAGTGGGCTGATCGGCTCGAGGAAGGGGTAGCAGAGCGGATACTGCTCCGCCTCCGCCTCGCTGCCGCGCACGGAGATCATCATCTCGTTGAGGAAATGCGCGGAGGCGCGGTCGTGGTACCAGAAGGTAAACGGCTTGGTGGTATGCTTGAGCATCTCCGCCATCACCGCCACGCAGCGCCAGCCCGCCGGCAGCTCGTGCGGGTCGGACATCGCCCCCACCAGCGTGATGCCCTCCAGCGCGTCGCCCACGCGGGCGGCGGTGACCACATCAGCCAGCGTGGCGTAGCGCCGCTGCTGCCCGGGCGCTTCCACCCACGACGCTTCGCCGGCAATACTGTTGTAGTTTCGCTTGCCTTGCCCGAACGGCGCCGTCTTCGCCAGGTCGCGCCCGTAGAGGGTGAACTGCTTGCCGGCCTTCGCCAGCAGCCGCATCACCAGTTCGCCGGGTATGCGCACCCGCTGCGCGGCAAAGTCCACCGACGCTCCGGCATCGGCAAAGCGGCGCAGCATCTCGTCATGCGGCACCTGCACGCCCGTGCGCTCCAATACGGCCAGCGAGGCGTGGTGTATCTTCTCAATCTGCTCATCGGTCAATGCTCTGCTAAACATAGCTATACTCCTTTAACACGAAGACACAAAGCCTCAAAGGCATGAAGAAACTATTAGCTTTGTGTCTTTGTACCTTAGTATCTTTGTGATCTACATCGAATCTTTCGCGAATTGCGGCAGGTAGACCGCCTGCGCCTTCAGCAGATCGTCGGCTAGCGCAGCGGCGGTTTCCAGTGAATCACAGGAGCCGTCGTTGACCAGCGCCTGGATGAATTTGTCGCGGCTGCCTTCCAGCGCGGCGTCCACGGTGGTTTCCACCCAGGCCAGGCGGCCGGCGAGGGTGCCGGCGATGCCGCTGGGCAGGGGCGCTTGCGCGATGGGGCGGACGCCGCCGGCGTCGGCGATGCACGGGCCTTCCACGATGGCGTCGGGCGGGAAGTTGGGAATCTGCCCCTGGTTGGGCAGGTTGGCGGAGTAGACGCGGACGGCGTCGGTGCGGATGCTGTCAATGATATCGATCACCTGCTCGTGCTCGCCGCTCAACTGGGTAAAGAAATCTTCCGGCAGCGGGTCGGGCGAGGCGGCGAGGGCCTGCATCTCGGCGAAGATGCGGTCGCCTTCCTCGATGGTGCCTTCAAAGCTGAAAGCGTCGATGCCCAGCGTTTTCCCGTAATATTTCCCCTCGCGGAAGAAGGCGGGGAAGAACTCGGTGACGTGGCGGTCGAGCACGGCGGGGAAGGCGTTGAAGAGCCGGGTGAGCTGCCAGGTGAAGGGCAAGATTGTTTCGTCGACACTGTCGCGCCGGGCGCTGCCGTCCTCGGCGAACCTGGTTCCCAGCGCGGTGCCGGGCAGGCGGGTCAGCTTCTCCGCGGCAATCTCCTGCAGGCGCGGCATCATATCGCGGCTATCAACGCGAACCTCGGTGAACCAGGTCAGGTGGTTCATTCCCAGCGCGGTATATTTGCAGCGGCTAGCCTCCACCCCCAGGGTGCGGGCGAGGAACTTGCCGACATCGTTGACGCCATGGCAGAGGCCGACCATGTTCGCCCCGGTGGCTTTGCGCACCGCGCGGCAGACCGGGCCCATCGGGTTGCCGTAGTTGAAGAAGAGCGCGTCCGGCGCCAGTTCCAGCACGTCTCGCGCGATCTCCACCATGGGCGGGATCATGCGCAAGGCGCGCGAGGTGCCGCCGGGCATCACACTGTCACCAACCGGCTGGAAGATGCCGTATTTACGCGGGATAAACACGTCCTGCTCCCACGCCCGCCGGCCGCCCACGCCGATGGTGCAGATCACCGCGGTGGCGCCCGCCAGCACGTCGCGCCGGTCCACGCTCGCCCGCACGGTCACCGGCGCTTTGCGCGCTTCCACCATCTTGCGCGCCAGCCGCTCGGACACCTCCAGCGCCGCCGGGTCGGTATCCACCAGCGACAGCGCGACGGGCTGGTCCCGGCGGAGGATATCTGCCAGCAGCCCGCGGGTGAACATGGCGCTGCCCGCGCCGATGAGGACAAGGTGCTCGGTCATCAGGATGTTCCTTTACGTTGCAGGGCTTTCGCTCGCTTCCGTCCTGTGTTGTACTTTCCCGTGGCCCCATGTGGGTGCGTCTCCCGTATTTTCCGCCGATGCCAGCAGGAATGCAATCCCCTGGCGCTGTATATATGGGGTAAGCTGTTGTAGATATTCGCATCGGAGGTGCGCATGAGCCTGGAGCATTCGCCGGAGTTGTTTCAGCGGCCGACCTTTCTGTTATCCGAATGCAACCCGATCATCGCCTCGCTGCACGACCATCCGGGCACGGAGACGCCGCTCTTCGACATGCATTACGAGCTGGAGCTGGGCGTGGTGCTGGAGGGGCGCATGCGACGATTTTACCAGCATGAGCAACGGGATTGCGGGCCCGGCGACGTGTGGTTTTGCGGCATGTGGGAACCGCACGGCTACGGGTTGCTGCAGGAGTCGTGCCGTGTGCTGGTGCTGGTGTTGTGGCCGCCGCTGGTTGCCGGCCTGCACTTTCCGGAAGCGCCGGAACTGGCGTGGATGTCACCGTTTACCTGCCCACCGGATCGCCGACCGGCGGTCGCCGTGGACCAGCGGCAGGCCGTCCTTCGGTTGGCAGAGCGGATGCTGCTCTGCGCGGAAGGCGAATCTTTTACCTCCCTGAAGCTGCGGCTGGCGCTGGTCGAACTGCTGATGCTGCTGCTGGAGCGTGCCCCCGAGCGCGCAGGCGCACCGGCGCTGGAGCTGTATGAGCGCATTACCCCCGCGCTGGAGCTGGTCTTCCAATCGCACGTGCTCATCACCAATGACGAAGCGGCCGAGAGCTGTGCAATGAGCTCAGACCAGTTCGCCCGCCGCTTCCAACACCTGATGGGCATCTCTTTCCCGCATTTCGCGCTGCGCCACCGCATTCGCGGCGCCGCCGATGCGCTGGCACGCACCGGCCTGCCAGTCAAGGCCATTGCCGGTCGCTGGGGCTTCACTGACGCCAGCCACCTGCACCGGCTGTTTCAACAGCATTACGGCTGCTCGCCGACAGAATATCGGGCGCGGTTAGGAGGAAATGCAAAATGAAAAATGAAAATTGCAAAATGTAAACTGTTTACCGAGTAAGGGAGCACGTGAACGGTTGCAAGCGCTGGTGCTGCGGGATTGGGACCCGGCGTTCGTGCAGCGTCGTGTGGAGGCCTGGGGACGCGAGATGCCGCTGCTCAAAGCCTGCATCGATACCGCGTCACTGCCGGAGCCGGATCCGGTCTGGTTCGACACACCGCCGGAGAACTGGTTCGATCTGGTGGCGATGCCGGCGACTCTTACATGTGCAGTGCGCCGACAATTAACGCAATAAGGCCGATCACCAGGGCTACCGACTCCAGCGATCCCAGCACGATGCCGACGATGGCGTGGGTCTTGCCGACGCCGAGTGTGCTGGCATCTTTCAAGCCGATAATGCCGAAGATCAGCGCCACGATGCCCAGGAAGGCGATGCACGGGATGAGGCCGAACACGCCCATG
>Ga0172368_10000145_pt1 | contig 94185 bp, 94 predicted proteins | sample Lak11m_FD_114540 | JGI IMG/M metagenome (GOLD analysis project Ga0172368, IMG submission 114540) | Freshwater microbial communities from Kabuno Bay, South-Kivu, Congo - kab_022012_11m | ecosystem: Environmental > Aquatic > Freshwater > Lake | place: Democratic Republic of the Congo: South-Kivu...
CATCTGAATTTGACAGGAATGTCAGATAAAACTTTAGAAATGATCGGATTCAAGGGTTTATTCAAAGAGATAGTAGAGGTCGATTTTAAGCTGTAGGGGGGAAGATCAAAACTGTTCAGGTCATGACAATCCGGGCATGTAGCAACCCCTTTTTCTCCAGAAATGAGCGCTTTATAATGATAAGAATTTTTATATGTGTCGAACCTGTCGGTATTGATGCCATAATATAATGCCTGCATTTTGGTCTGGTTTTCATGGCATTTTGCACACATACCAGGTATATTTGCCGAAAATATGGAAGAATTGGGATTATTCGATGCCATTATATTGTGGGTACCATGGCAGTCAGTGCATGACGCAGCGGGTCTTCCTTCCTTAAGTTTCTGCCAGTGGATGCCTTCCTTATATGCCGCGGTTGAATTTGCATGGCATTTTGCACAAAAATCCGTAACCTGGAGCGGTGAAGGTTTCCCTGTAAAATTCGTATGCATTACATTTATAGAAATTACATCGCCACTGATGTTTATATCCCCGCCATGACAATCAGCACAGGAATTTTTATTAAAATGTATGCTTGCCTGGAATTCATTTACCTGTGCTGGATGGCAATGGAAACATGATTCATTTGCACTCTTATCCTGCGCCGATGCAACGGTCAAAAACAGGACCGCAATCGATACCAGTATTATCGTCTTTCCAATCCACCCATGAACTATATTGAAATTTGCTTTTATTGAATTCGTATTACCACCTCACAATGATTATCCGTCTGAGATAATAATTTGTGAACATCAAGCAGCGCTTTATTTCCAAAAGCGTAACCAAGAGCCCTTTAAAAGTTTCCCTCATCGTATTGGCAGATAACGGGATCAATATTGTGACTGTCGATTTTTCGTCATATAAATGCCCATTGCCTTCAAGAATGTTCAGGATTATTCTTTTTGTTTTATCCACCGCTACCCTCGTCCTTTAATCATGGTAAATGATTGTATCCTTTCAATATCCACCCTGTTAACGATCCTTGAATTCTCATATACTTCTTTAATCAGAACCAGCAGATCATTCAATTGTATCTTACGGATGGTTTCCTTTGAAAGATATTCTATTGTTGTTTCCCCAACAGGTATATTATTAGCAAGTATGTCCTCAAAATAGTTTCTATGGATCGTGACCATTGTGATTCAAAAAATTCCTGATAACAGGGGTCCAGAATTTGGGGAAGTTCTTTACTGTCTTTAATTGTCGATAAAAACCATTTGTGAAGAATATTGGCGCGAAAGTGTCGATTTCAGCCACCCACACTGATTTAATATAGATTTTTCAACTATCCGTATAGATTCGTGAAATCCGTCTTTAATATTGGCAAGCATGCTTTCCTTTTCATTCGCCATGCCAGTATTTAAATATCGGCGACACGATAAGAAAATCGATTTCAATGAGAACAATTGACTGGAATGACATTAAAAATAATATTGTAATGATAGACCAGACCCTTCTGCCAGGGGAATATAAAGTCATCGAATGCAACACGATCGATGCATTATGTGAGGCGATCAAGGCCCTTCGGGTGCGCGGAGCGCCAGCACTTGGCGCTGCCGGTGGATTTGGAGTTGCCCTTTCTGCTTTTTGCAGTACCGCCTCTACATTTGATAGCTTATTGGGGGACATCCAAAGCGCATGCAACACCATAATCGCAACAAGACCAACAGCTGTAAACCTTTCATGGGGAGTAAAACGAACCTTAAAAGCAATTGAAGACGCAAATAACATCAAAGAAGCCAGGTCGTTCGCCCTTGATGAGGCAAAAAGGATCGCCGACGAGGATGTGGAAAAGAACATGGAACTTGGAGAGCACGGTGCTGCCCTTCTTGAAGATGGGGATACCGTCATGACCCATTGCAACGCCGGGAGGCTTGCATGCGTGGACTGGGGTACAGCCCTTGGTGTTATCCGTTCTGCACGCGCTCAGGGAAAGGACATAAAAGTAATTTCTTGCGAGACCCGACCCCTTAACCAGGGAAGCCGCATAACCACATGGGAATTGATGGAGGATAAGATCCCCGTAACGCTGATCACGGACAGCATGTCGGGTCATGTGATGAGAAAAGGCATGGTTGACAGCGTGATCGTTGGCGCTGACAGGATAACCCAAGATGCAGTTTTCAATAAGATCGGGACTTATACGCATTCGGTCATAGCAAAAGAGCATAATATTCCGTTTTATGTCGCAGCGCCTGTTTCTACGTTTGATTTTGAAAGATTTGAAGATGAGATCGAGATAGAACTCAGGAATCCTGAAGAATTGAAGTTTTTTGGAAAGCACCAGATTGCTCCCCTTGGGGTAAATGTTTATAATCCCGCATTTGATGCCACACCCATGGAATATGTGACAGCTATCATCACTGAAAATGGCGTTTTTGAACCACCGTTTCTTCTTGATGAGGTAAAGATTAATAGGTAATTTTATTTTTGTTAGAATCCCTGAGGTTAATGATATTCATCCAAAAAGATTTTAAATGAAGGAATAATATAACCCGCAGCACACAGGAGTAAAAAATGACACGTATCGAAAAGGATAGTTTAGGAGAAATAGAAGTCCCGGATAATGTCCTATATGGCGCGTTTACAACACGGGCATCTAAGAATTTCAGGATCAGCGGGATCAGAGCAAATCCCATTTTTATTAGATCGCTTGCCATCATTAAAAAATCATGTGCGAAAGCCAACATCAAACTCAATATGCTGGATGAGATTAAAGGAGATGCGATAATCCAGGCAGCCGATGAGATCATTGACGGAAAATACATGGACCAGTTCATTCTTGATGTGTTCCAGGCAGGGGCAGGCACTCCTTTTAATATGAACATGAATGAGGTCATCGCAAATATTGCGATTTTGAAATTTGGAGGGAAAGCGGGCAATTACTCCATAGTTCATCCAAATAACCATGTGAATATGGCGCAATCCTCAAACGATGTTATCCCGACAACAATACGATTGAGCGTCCTGCTTACACTTAAACCTCTAAAAAATGAAATTGAAGGTTTGATCGGCGCGTTTCATTTAAAGGCCAGGGAATATGACCATGTGATCAAGGTCGGCAGGACTCATCTTGAGGATGCCGTTCCAGTCGGGTATGGCCAGGTATTCAATGGATATGCTGCCGCCCTTGAAAAGTGTCTTCTGCGGCTGAACACTTGCGAAAAAAGCATGCTGGAGCTGGGTATTGGGGGCACAGCGATCGGGACTGGAATTAATACTCATCCTGATTTCAAGAAAGGGGTAATTTCTGAATTGAACAGGCTTACCGGGCTTGAATTCCATGCCGGTAACAGCATAATGCTCTCATGGAGCATGACAGGTTTTGTGGATGTTTCAAATGCCTTGAGGGTGCTTGCCATTGAACTCAATAAAATATCAAATGACCTTCGCCTTCTTAATTCAGGACCAAGAACAGGCATTTCTGAAATTGTCCTTCCCGAGGTCGAACCGGGTTCTTCCATAATGCCAGGAAAAATAAATCCATCCATAGCTGAAGCGGTGAACATGGTATGTTTTCAGGTAGCAGGCAATGATCATGCTGTGGCAATGGCGGCAGAAGCCGGTCAGCTTGAGCTTAATGTAATGACGCCAGTAATCTCTTTTGACCTTTTGTGGAGTATTGAGCTTTTGACTAATACTATCAGGATGTTTTGCGAGGATTGTATTTCCGGATTGATCGTGGATGAAAAAAGATGCAATGATCTACTTGAAAATAGCCAGGCCCTGGCAACAGTGTTGAATCCGTATATTGGTTATGATATGGTGGCAAAGCTTGTGAAAACAGCGCTTTCTGAGAATAAATCCCTTAAACAGGTGCTTATAGAGAACGATATCATTCCCTTGAAATATTTAAATGATATCCTTGATTCACGGAAAATGACAGGGCCCGGGACAATTGATACGAAAATCATCGATGACATCATTTCGCATATGAAAAAGGATAAATAATGCGATAATAATCATTATAATTGTTATTGATTATCAAATAGCTTTAAATATTTTCAAATAGAATATCTTTATTGGAGGCTGAACTAATGGACATATTCGACGTATTAACCGCCATCTCAAAAATGAGAACTAAATTAGTGAATCGCGGTTTAAACGATAAGAAAGCCCTGATCAAAGCAGAAAGAGTAGTTTCAAAAGAATATCATATACCAATGCCCGACATACAGAAAATCGTCGGAGGGAATTACCGAAATTCATAGGTTTTTGGTTTCTTTTTTTTGGATACTGATTCGGGGGAGAAATAATAGGATTTGACTCAGCTCATAGAGAGGATTCAGTCAAAACCTAATTTATCTTTTTCACAAGAGGTATTTCATCGCATTCAGGGAACTTGGGGCATTTAATGCACATGCTCCATATTTTATGCGGTAGCGTGCTCTTTTTCACTCTCACGAACCCATGCGCCTCAAAAAACTCAGGCACATATGTCAGCGTGATGAGTTTATTCAATCCGAGCATTTTTGCTTCGCCTTCGCATGCTTCAAGTATCTGTGAGCCTATGCCCTGCCTGAACCTTTCCGGGTCAACTGCCAGGGAAAGTATCTCCCCATAATCTTCCCATGCGATATGAAGAGCGCCGCAGCCCACAAGTTTATCGTCGTCTATGACAACATAAAAATCCCTCAGGTTCTCATACAATTCGCTCAATGAACGCGGAAGCATAATACGTCTGTCTGCATAACTATTTACGAGTTTCCATATCTTTTCCACATCTTTAATGGTTGCTTTTCTTAACAAATATTTATCCTCATTATTTTCGTATTTTCAATTTGGTTGCAAGGTTTTCGACCTGCTCTACTGCTGTACCTATATAATTGTCCGGGTCCATTAGCCGGATTATCTCGCCTTCAGTCAGGTATTTTGACACAGTTCCATCCATGATAAGCGCTTCTTTCATGTGGATACCTGAATCGCGCGCCGACATCGCACACTGGCGCACGATCTCATGGGCTTCCTGTCTTCCAACTCCTTTCTTGCTCAGGTCGATCATGATCGCCTCACCCATATTCAACCCGTGGAGCAAATCCAGGTTTTTCCGTATATTATCGGGATAAAAGCGAAGATTCTGTATAATTGTCGAAGTTAAGCGGATAACGTGGTCAGTGAGCACACATGATTCCGGGAATACGATACGTTCGCAGGATGAATTGGTAAGGTCGCGTTCATCCCACAGGGTATTATTTAAAAGTTCAGGTTCGACCATCGCGCGAACTATCCTTGCAATTCCGCAGACCTGCTCTGATTTTATGGGATTTCGCTTATGAGGCATCGTGGATGAACCCACCTGTTTCTTCCCAAAGCTTTCCTCTACTTCTGCTATCTCACTCCTTGCAAGACTTCGTATCTCAATACATATTTTATCAAGAGTTGTAACAGTGTTCGCCATCCACATCATAAATTCTGCGTGCCTGTCCCGCTGGATTATCTGGTTTGAAACATCCGCAGCTTCTATGCCCAGGAGCTCCATGGTATTTTTTTGTATCTCGATGCCTTTTTTCCCGAACGCGGCCTGCGTTCCAACTGCGCCGCTCATTTTGCCAACCGTAGCGCGCGACGTAAGCTGGTCAAGCCTTTCGATGTGCCTGTCGATCTCTGATGCCCAGATCGCAAAGCGTAAGCCGTATGTAGTGGGAACCCCGATCTGTCCGTGGGTGCGTCCCGCACATACCGTATTCTTATACCGGATCGCCATTTCTATAAGGATAAGGCGCAATTTTGCTGTCTCCTTTCTTAAGATAAATATTGCATCCTTTATCTGGAGAGCCGTCGCAGTATCTAAAATATCATTGGAAGTAGCGCCGAAATGTATCCATTTTCCTGCATCCTCGGACTGCTCGGCAAGTGCAAGTACGACTGCCATGACGTCATGATGGATCTCATCTTCGATTGCTTTTACCCGATCAAGCCTGACATTCTTTGCGCCTTTTGTTATTTTATCATCCGCCCCTTTCGGGATATAACTCAGATGCGCCTGGGCTTTTGCAAGAGCCACTTCAACCGAAAGCATTTTGGAAAGCCGCGCCTCTTCATTCCATACAGACTTCATTTCCGCATGCCCGTAGCGGTATTCGATGGGATGTATTGCCATGAGGATACTCATTCGTTCTGCGATTAAAAGAAACTATCGCTAACTTGTTACTATAACTTCTTTATGCCGTTTAAGACACAAACTGCATCTTCATTTATTTTGTAATACTTCCATCTGGATTTCATATAGGAACTCACTATACCGCTTTTTTTTAAAATAGTAAGGTGATGAGACACCAGATTTTGTTTCTTTTCAGTCATCCTGACAAGCTGACAAACACACCGGTCACTTTTCAGTAATAGAAATGCTATTTTTAAGCGTAAAGGATGAGAAAGACCAAAAAAAATTTTACTGTTCTTCTTCAAACTCTCTTCATTTGGTGTTTCTTCCAGTCGTTTTTTTAGTTCTTCATCTAATTCTACCCTTATCATTGCATCAGTAGCGCAACATCGTTGAGTTTTCATAAATTAAAATTCGATATCAAGGTTCCTTGAATTCAAACTTGATCACTTAAATACTTTCGTGAAATATTATTCTTGACGATAATATGACATCTGATATGAAAAGAAGTCTGGTGGGATAGAAATTCAGACCTGTGCAGAAAAATGTCTGTGATCTTGATAGAATTATGAGGATAAATGTTCGTAGAACGTATAGAAGCGGTGCTTCCCTGCTTTGCTGATCCATGGAAAATCCGTATGATAGCACATCTAAATAGCCCACCGGATCTTAAAGAACTTGCAGAAACTGTGGACGCACGTTACTCCGAAAGCCTCGGAGTTGTAATAGTACGTCTTGGGAGGCGCGAAGTAAATTTTTTCGCAAGCGGAAAAGTAACTATCAGAATGGTAAATGATATTGAAGAAGGAAAGAAACTAGTTAATTCCATACTTGCCATGGCAGCCCAAAAACAGCTACTTAAAGAATAAGGTCTTTAAAAAAAAATGAAATATATCACGGTGATCGGATGCAAAAAATGCCGCAGATGTGATAGCTTATGTCATGCAATTGAGCACATCGATGGGACCGGCAGGGTAAAGATAAATCAAGAAATGTGCAATTTGTGTATGATATGCTTAAAAATGTGTCCCAACAAAGCTCTCAAGATTCTTGAATAAATGCCAGATACGTCTGCGGAGAATAGCACCTTTCTGCAAAAGATGTCGCAAAACCCGCCACTTTATATTGTCTGAAAATCATTATTTTCATAATGCATAGCTCAAGAATTATCATTCACATGGATATGGACTATTTCTTTGCCCAGTGCGAGGAAAAAGAAAATCCCGGAATTAAGGGCAAACCTGTGGTCATATGCGTCTATTCAGGCAGAAGCGAGGATAGCGGCGCCGTAAGTACAAGCAATTATGAGGCACGAAAATTCGGCATAAAAGCCGGAATGCCCATAAGCATGGCAAAAAAATTGAAGCCTGGCGCTATATTCCTGCCGGTCAATATGGAACTTTACAGAAGCATCTCTTTTGAAGTAATGGGGATATTGAAAGGTTATTGTGATGCTTTCGAACAGAAGAGTGTTGACGAAGCTTTTTGCGACATAACGGGGAAAGTTATTGATTATGATGAAGCCGGATTATACGGGATCATGATAAAAAAGGAAATCCTTGAGAAAGTTGGATTAACATGTTCCATAGGGGTGGCGTCCAACAAGCTTGTTGCCAAGATAGCTTCTGATTTCCAGAAACCAGATGGTTTGACCGTAGTAAAGCCTGAAGATGTTCCGGATTTCCTGGCACCCCTTAAAATAACGGATCTTGTGGGTGTAGGAAAAAAGACCGCGCAGAGACTGAATGAAATGAATGTCAGGACTATTGGTGACATGTCAACATTGTCTATTGACATACTTATGCGGGAATTTGGGAAAGCCAAAGGAGAATGGCTAAAACAGGCATCCCGGGGAATAGATGATTCCCCTCTTGAGGAACATGAAGGAACCGGTCAAATAGGCAGGATAACAACATTAAAACAAGATACGGATGACCTTTCAATTATTAATGAAGTGATCAACAATCTTTCAGATGATGTTCACAGGAAACTGGCAGAGCGAAAACTGGGTTTTAAATCTGTTACGTTCGTTGCCATAGCCACTGATTTTAAAACACGGGCAAAAAGTCATACGCTGGCTGTGCCTGCAAAAGACCTGGATACAATAAAGAGCTATGCTCGTGAGCTTGCAAAACAATTCCTTGTTGAAAATACATTAACCCTTCGAAGGATTGGGGTGAGAGTGGGAAATTTGACTGAAGAAAAAGGTCAGATGACACTTGTGGATTTTTGAAAAGAAAAAATCATTTTACCTGCTTTTTTCCTAGATCCCATAAAATGTCGTCGGGAAATACGGAGAAAGCCATTTTATCACGAGTTTATCGACCCCAAAGAGCAGCATAATGCCAACAAGGATCAGCACCAGACCGGATAATTTCTTAAGAAGCTCACCGTTCCTTGAAAACCATTTGTACCTGCTCGTGACCTTTTTGCCGTAGTAAGCAATGGAAAGCATGGGGAGGCTCATGCCCACAGAATAAACAAATAGCATCACTGCCCCGTAAGTCATATCCCCTGCCGATGCCACTAAAGCAAGCACAGCGCCAAGGATCGGACCAACGCACGGGATCCAGAGAACGCCAAGCGAAATCCCCAGGAAAAATCCTCCGGTAAGGCTTCCTTCTGGCATTTTTGAAGAATACGAATCCAGGAACCTGAAATTCTCGCGAAGACCCTGCGTTATCCTGCCTGATATCTTCATGAACTCCATGTTCACATCCTCATCAAAGAGCTCAAGGCCCATAGTAATTATAAAGAAAATTGCAATATATCGTAAATAATCCGTGTATGCACCAAAGGTTGCGCCAAATGCAGATACGAGGACGCCCATCATCGTGAAGCTCAGGGTCAATCCCGAAACGATCGCAAGCGGTCGCAATCTGTGCCCGCCTGAACCTGAAAATATCACTGGCACAAGCGGAAGGCAACATGGTTTAAATATAGTGACGATACCCGCCAGGAATACAATAAATATTGAAAGGTTTGAAGGTTCCATCGATTTTTACCTGTAGGTCTTATGATTGTATTGGGATATGAAAATATCCTTTAGTTTACGTATGTTGTAAAGAAGAGTATCCGTTAAAAATAATTTTAAATTCAGTCCCTCTGCTCCGATCTAAAACGATCTTGCCATGGAGTTGATTTTCAGCCAGTATTGTAACAAGATGTAAACCCAGCGATCTTGTGTTCCTGATATCCACATCAGTTGGGATCCCTATGCCATTATCGCTGACCACGATTTCAATCATATTTTCATTGTTATAGCGTGCGGATATCTTAATTTCGCCTTTCCTACCTTGCGGAAATGCATGTTTTAAAGAGTTCGTGATCAGTTCGTTGATTATTAACCCGCATGGGATCGCCTGGTCAATTCCGAGTGAAATATTCTCGATATTCAGGTTCAATTCTATTATGCCTGAATTGGCTCCGTGTGACTGGAATAAACCTGTTGCCAGATCCTTAATATATTTATTGAAATCAATTTTCGCGAGGTCTCTCGATAGATATAGATTTTCATGAACAAGAGACATGGAGTTTATCCTGTTCTGGCTTTCCCGGAACATATCCGCATACTTTTTGTCCGCGATAGTTCCTGACGCAAGTCCCAGCAAACTTGAAATGACCTGCATATTGTTCTTTACGCGGTGATGGATCTCCCTTAAAAGAATTTCTTTTTCTTTAAGTGACGCCTGGATTTTTTCCTCAGCAAGCTTGCGTTTAGTAATGTCGCGTTCGATGGATAGCACGAATGGTGGTTCATTTCCTATCTGAAGCAGCCTCGCCAGGACTTCGGCCTGGAAGGTGCTTCCGTCCTTTCGTACATGTACTGTTTCAAAAAAGCATGAATCGCCTGGTTTTTTCATTTTATGGACGATTTCTATATTTTTCTCAAAAATACCGGGTGCATCCAGTTCCCATATTGCTTTCCCGATCATTTCCTCACGGGTGTAGCCGTGGTGTGTTAAGGCAGAGTTGTTGGCATCAATGATAACCGGGCGATTGGCATCGTGAAGTGAAATAACAAGGATATAATCGCCGGCATCCTCAAAAAGCGTTCGATATTTCATTTCACTCTTGGCAAGTGATTCTTCGACCCGCTTGCTCTGGGTAATGTCCCGCACGACATGAATGACATTAATAACCCTTCCGGATTCATCTTTTATCGGCGAGGTTGAAACTGTTACATAGCGTTTTTCTCCATACCCCATATAATGTATATGTTCGATTGTATTAATTTTGCCAGTATTTAAAGTCTCCAGGAGAGGGCATATATCATCGGGGGGGCTGCATCTCTTTGCACTTTTATGAATGATCTCATAGCAAAGTTTACCGATCACGTCTTCTTTCTTCACCACGTATTTCTCAAGAAAAACCTTATTCACATCTAATATCCTGAAATCTTTTACGTCAATAATAGAAATTGTGTCGTCCAGGTTATTAAGCACAGTTTCGGCGAATTCTTTTGATTTTTTCAGCAAATCTTCTGCTTCCTTGCGCAAGGTTATGTCCCGAATAATACCCGTGTAAAATCTCCCATTTTTTGTACTCCAGGTGGAAACAGAAAACTCAAGTGGAAAAACGCTTCCATCTTTCTTGCGCCCTGACGCTTCGGTTGTTTTTCCGATGACTTTAAACTCCTCGGTTGATTTATGCGATTCCAATATTTTTCTATAGGTCTCACCGTATTGCACGGGCATCAGGATTGACAGGGATTTCCCCAATATCTCCCTGCTTTCATAGCCAAACATGTTTTGTGCGCAGTTGTTCCATGAAACAATGTTCCCATGGTTATCCGCAAGAATTATCGCATCATTCGCAGTCTGTATTACTGAACGGAACCGTTCTTCATTTTCAAGCAGTTCCTCCTGGGAACTATTCCTATATTTCACAAACCACCATATTAATGGCGCGCTAAAGGCGACCCATAAAATACCGTTTAAATGGTTTATTCTAATTATACCTTGAAGTATGGGAGAAATCCATTCCTCTGTAAACACGACAATGAAGACAAATCCCACCACTATGAGAATGAATGACCAGGACGACTTTATATCTCTCTTGTCAATCTTCATTGTTGGAATCCCAATATTAAATAATCAATTAAGAAACTTTTCTATTTAAAAGCTTTGTAGCATCGCAAATAGAATAGTATATATAGAACCGCAAACAATGAAAAAGCTCCGTACATTACTATTTTGGAGGTATCCATATGAAACTAAAACCAATAGGTAAAAGAGTTTTAATCAAACCGGTAAAAGAAGAAGAAAGAACACGAGGCGGGATATATATTCCCGATTCTGCGAAGGAGAAGAAAAAGCAGGGGATAGTAGTTGAAGTCGGGACTGTTGAAGAAAAAGAATTCCCGATAAAGAAGGGTGACGTAATATTATATGCAGGATACAGTTCAGAAGAACTTGAATTTGATGGGGAGAAATATCTCATACTTGAATCAAAAGATGTGATCGCAAAAATAGAGGGATAAAATGGCAAAACAATTGATTTTCAATGATGATGCAAGGCATGCGCTCTTAAGAGGCGTTGACCAGCTTGCAAATACTGTAAAAATAACACTCGGGCCAAAGGGCAGGTATGTAGTTCTCTCAAAAAGCTATGGGAGCCCGGTCATCTCAAATGACGGAGTAACTATCGCCAAAGAGATCGACCTTAAAGACCCTTATGAGGATATGGGAGCAAAACTTGTAAAGGAAGTTGCCACGAAGACCCAGGATGTAGCAGGTGACGGCACAACAACCGCAACGCTACTTGCCCAGGCGATACTTCATAAAGGAATGAAGTTTATCACGGTGGGTGCAAATCCTATCGAGATCAAGCGTGGCATAGACAAAGCCACGGATACAGTCGTAAAAACCATAAAGGGCATGAGCGAAGAGGTCAAAACCAAAGAAAAAATAACACAGGTCGCCACCATCTCTGCCAACAATGATGAAGAAATAGGCAACCTCATATCCGACGCCATGGAAAAAGTAGGAGCAAACGGCGTCATTACTGTTGAAGAAGCAAAATCCATGGAAACTTCACTTGAAGTCGTGGAAGGAATGCAGCTTGACAAGGGCTATATTTCACCATACATGGTGACGGACAAGGAAGGAATGGAGGTCGTTCTTGAAAATCCCATGATCCTCCTGTTCGATAAGAAGATAAGCGCCATGAAAGAATTCCTCCCGGTCCTGGAAGCAGTTGTGAAAGAGAATAAGCCGCTGCTTATTATTGCCGAGGACCTGGACGGAGAGGCCCTTGCCACTATCGTAATTAATATCATTCGCGGGACACTTAAAGTGTGTGCCATAAAAGCCCCAGGCTTTGGCGATGAAAGAAAAGAGATCCTGGAAGACCTCGCCGCGCTCACCGGTGGAAAAGTTATCAGTGAAGAACTCGGCATGAAACTTGAGAATACCAAACTCTCAGACCTTGGAAGCGCAAAGAAGATCAGGGTGAGCAAGGACAAGACTATCATCATCGAAGGACAGGGTAAAAAAGTGGACATTGACAGGCGCATATCCATAATTGAAGGACGTATAAAACTTGAGGAATCGGATTATAAGAAGACCGACCTGAAGAAACGCCTTGGCAAGCTGTCCGGCGGCGTGGCAGTAATAAACGTTGGTGCTGCGACTGAAACCGAACTTAATGAAAAGAAAATGCGAATAGATGATGCCTTGAACGCAACAAAAGCCGCCATTGAAGAAGGCGTTGTGGCAGGCGGCGGCATTGCGCTATTGAGGGCTGCAAATTCGCTTGATTCACTCTCTCTTGTTGGGGACCAGATGATCGGCGTGGATATCATCAGGAATGCAATAGAGGAGCCGTTAAAACAGATAGCCACAAATGCAGGCAAGGAAGGCTCAGTTGTTATTGAGAAGCTCAAAGCCGAGTCAAATCCCAATATGGGTTATGACGCCAAGACAGACCAATATAAGGATATGATAGAAGCAGGCATCATTGATCCTGTGAAAGTGGTCCGGAGCGCGCTTCAAAATGCCGCCAGCATTGCAGGACTCATGTTAACCACAGAGGCACTTGTCGCTGAAATTCCTGAGAAGAAAAGCGAGATGCCAATGCCGGGACCTGAGAATTATATGATGTAAGTTGTCTAAGGGCTGGATACTATTAAGTATCCGGTGTTTTTTTTTACATTGTCATTTCACTACTTGAATGATAGACTTCACAATAAGAAACGAGTATCTCCTGTCAAAGCGTCATGATATTCTTTTAATCTCAATAATGATTTGACTTTAACGGTTAATTCCAGAAAATCAATCGGTTTACTTAGAAAATCATCTGCAAACATTCCAATAGCTTTGATTTTATCTTTTTTTTGCTGAAGGGCTGTAACCATGATAATGGGGATTCCCATTGTTTTTGGATTTTCTTTAAGCTTATTACATACCTCATATCCATTCATTTTAGGCATCATTATATCCAGAAGTATAAGGTCAGGAGGGTATTTATCGACGCTATTTAATGCTTCATTGCCATCATAAGCAACTGAAACGTCGTAATCCTTGGATAGATAATTCTCAAGCAATTCTACATTCATTTGTTCATCATCAACTACAAGAATTTTTGCTCTGTTCATATGTATGTTTTGTCATTTTTAAGTTACATACATAAATAGGTATTTAATACAAATGTGTTCAACATGTGTGATTGGTTCTAGATAGAAAAACCATATGGTTTACTTTTAGAAAACTGCGGCTGTGCGAGACAGGTTGACGTCCGATATTAGATAGGGATCCCAAAATCTTCGCTCTGAGGAATATTAAGCGCTTTAAAGGGTAAAAACATAATAAAAAAGCATGAATATGGAAGGACAAAAATTTATGGAATTATCAGAATGGTTTTTGTAGGAAAAGGTACCAAAAAAAGCTTTTGCATAAGGTTCATATTGATATATATATAATTTTCCTGGCCTACTTTACCCACAATCAATATAATTAGGATGAATTCTATCTGGGTGGATATCATGGAACGGTTTAGAAGAAGAAATATCTTATTCGTAATGATTATAGGCATAATAATTTTTATTATCTTTACTAATCAAATCGGTCTAACTAAACTTATTTCATTGATGGATAATGTAAACAAACCCCTCATCCTGCTCGTCCTCATATTTAATTTATTAAATCTTATTGCTTTTACAAAGACATGGCAATTGCTCACAAAGACAGATATCAGTTTTTTCAAATTATTCAAATTCTATATGGTCGGGGCTTTCATCAGTAATATAACCCCGTCTTTCGGAACAGGTGGAGAACCTGTCAAGGCAATGCTTATGGGAAAAGAGACTGGCATGAGCAAAGCTGAATGCTTTGCCGGGGTCGTATCACAGAGGATGCTTAATATGTTCCCATTCCTGGTATTGAGTATTCTCGGTTTTGGATTATTATTTTTCAAACCTGAACTTAGATTGGGGACATGGGAATTGTTAGCGCTTCTATTCTCTTTATTGCTTGGCATAGGAATATTTGTCCTTCTGATATATTTTTATGTTCGAAAAGACAAACTTTCTTCATTTGTCCATTTTTCCATAAGGTTTCTGGCTCCATTTATAGGACTTATAAAAAAGGGGTTTGATGAAAAAGCATATTCGGAGGCTCTTGAAGAGTCCATAAATTCTTTTCACGGAGGTCTCCGGAGCATCCATCAAAACAAAAATGGCATCATTCAAGCGGTCATTTTTTCCTTTATTGGATGGTGTTTTGATATTCTGGCAATATATACCGTTTTTCTTTCACTTGGAACTGTCAGCCTCCATATCAGCGTATTAATAATAGCATATACGATCTCCATGATGAGCGGCTGGCTGCCGCTTTTCCTTCCCGGCGGGCTTGGTATAACGGATGGCACGATGGCAGTACTTTTTGTTTATGGGGGGGTGCCTCTTGAGATCGCTGTACTTGCAACGCTCCTGTACAGGCTTGCTTCCTACTGGTTCAACACAATACTTGGAGGTTATTATTTATCGATATCCTTAAATTCCATTTAGATTTATTCCTGCATTGTCTAAAAAATTCGAAAACCATGGTTTCCTTATTACCAAAACCTTTTGCTTTTTCAATTAAATATAACAAGTAATGGCATTATTCGACATATTCATTTCTTACGGTATGATAGGACTTCTTTTCATTAGCATTATTTCATCCATCATACCAATACCTTCAGAGCCTGTTGTGTTTGGATTACTTGGCATAGGTGGGAACCCCGGACTGATTTTCCTGATCCTGACATTTGGATCAATATTCGGAGCATACATGTGTTATTACATCGGAAAACGTGGACTTACTAAAATTATCAATTTTGATAACACTTATCACGAAAAAACAACCCATAATTATTTTCGAAAACACAGTGTTTCATTACTTCTAATTTCGCCATGGATCCCTGTTTTTGTCAACCTTGCTCCCTTAGTTGCCGGAATACAGAATTATGATTTTAAACGATTCATTTTTTTGATATCAATAGCGAATTTAATTAAAAGTGCCGGAGTGGTTTATCTATCTGTCAGTGTTATTAACTGGTTGACGGCATTTTTAACAAAATAAGAGAAATGTCATATTGCAGGGAAAATAACTCCTATCCGGCTGATGCCAGATACACGGTCAATAATCCTCACAGGCCAGGTACAAGCTTCTAATCCGGGAACGGGTGATACTTCGAACAACCGGCTAAAGATATCGTTTCAACTGGTGATAAGCAAATATTACTAAAAGGATGAGCAATATGATGTACGGGAACTCAATTATCATATCGAATAACGAAACCCAGCTATCTTTGAAAATAAAGCCGATATATGCATAAATTGATACGTATAGGAACTCACCTGATGCTGAATATGCTAGAAATTTCCTGAACGAATATTTGCTGAATCCGGAGATATAGTTTAACGGTGCGCCGGTACCAAGCAATACAAAACGGCCCAGGAATATACCCAGCGCCCCATATTTATTAAATAAATATTTTCCGGATTCTAATTTTTTTTCGATTTTTTCATATTTGCGCAATTTTTCAGTAAAAACTTTCTCCAAATGTGATGCGGTAACATATGTTGCAATGTCTCCCAGGACCAATCCGAAAAATATAAGGGACACGCTGAAAAAATAATCTTCAATTGTAACCGACATCGAGCCTGCGGCTATGATGACAAATGTTGCCCCGAGCGGGATTCCAAAAGGTGATAGAACAGCTATGATAAAAAAGAAAAGAGGCAGATTCGAGGATATATCCATATTTTATATTCCCCGTTCTCCCAATAGGCGGTTCAATTCCGAAACTACCTGTGTGCAGTTAAGATTATTTTCCTGGCAGAGTTTACTGAGGTGTTTCCTGTCATTTGTAAATGATTCCTTGATCCCAAGCTCGTTATAGATAAGCTCTTTTGGGATGCCGCTTCTATTCACAATGAGATTTACGCTCATCCAATCCTGGATGGTTTTGTTATCGCTTTTCAGGTATTCCTTATGCTGTTTCCAAGTTTCATATTTTTGGATAGTTCTGGCGGCGAACACGACGGTTAAAAGTAATAATATAATAAGCAATAAAGACCAGAATACGAACTTTTTCTTGTCTTTCATTAATCAATGTTGGACATCATAGTAGAAAAACATTATTCATGCCAATTCCATATGTTTGTTCTGGGAAAACTGCATCAAAAGGACCTGTTTGTCTGATGATTTTCCAGATGAGAAAAGCAGGGCAAAGAACCAGAGGAAGTATCTTGTAATCAAATCTGGCAGAGGACGACATGCCGGGTTTTTTCATGCATGAATGCAAGTTCATGAGCGTTTGGATATGTTATTTTTCGACAGACCATAGTTATTTGTAATTGCCAAAATAATTAGCTAAATGATACGAAAAATGTCAATAATAATGAGTGCAAGAATTCAGAATGGTAAGATTATCCCCCAAAAGTATTCTGAATATAAAAGAGGAGATATTCTTATTAGAATTGAACCTTTTTCAACTGAGCCGCCGATTAAAACAAAGTGGTCCGTGAAGATTTGGTCAACGAAGTAACAGAATCAGAACCGGTATATTTCTTTAATTTGAGTATCTGGAGATTATGAAGAAGAATCAAAAATGGTTAATTGCAGTTATAGCACTATATTTCATAGCGCGCATCTATATTGCCACTCTTTCATCATACGGATTCTATCACGGCTGGAATGAAGGGTATTATTCCCTCATCGCAAAAAACTATTTTTCTGGTTCATTATGGGAACAAATAGCATACCCCGGAGGGGAACCCTTCGCATCGGCTCCTCCTTTTTTTTCCTATGCGGTATTTGCATCTTTTAAGGTTTTTGGGATCGCAGACTTAAGTGCACGCCTGGTATCCATATTTTCGGAGATCATTGCAGTTTTTGGTGTATATATACTTGCTAAGGAATTGTATAATGAGAGAACAGCAGATCTGGCAGCCATCATTTTCATATTTATTCCCTGGAACGTCCTATGGTTCGGCAGGGCACAAACAGACCCTTTGATGACAGCGCTTATGACGCTTGCGATTGCGCTTTATGTACGCGCATATAAAAATGGCAAAAGCATGTTGCCCTTCGGTATAACCCTGGGTCTTGCAGTTTTTACCAAACAGCCGGCGCTTGCGGTGCTGCCTATCGTTTTGTTGTGGAGCTATTTCCAGGGGGTTAAGAGAGACAGTATATTTAATGCAATAGTCTGTTTTTTCATAGGGATGATACCATTTTTCATTTGGCTCTCCTATTATGCTGTTTCGGGAAATTATGAAGTAGTTTATAGTATAATCTTCGGAGAGCTTGCCCACAGGAGCGAGCCTTTCTCAGATCTTGGAAGGGTTATCCTGTTCACCGCTGCCGGGATATCACCTTTGATAATTGCGATGGCTGCATACCAGATATTGAAGGAGAGGACTGTAAAGAATATACCTGCTATCTGGCTTTTGATATACGGGACTTTTGTAGTGGTCAGGACGCCGCCGAGCCATGAATATTATTCGTTGCCGTTGATGGTACCGGTGGCGATAATGGCGGGGGCGGGGATTTATGGTTTCTCGCAGAAAATGACTAAGCAAATCCTTATGTTATTTATGGCGGCTGTGCTTATTTTGACCATTCCGGTTGCTTATGCGCTTTTAAGCTACACTGGAGATGCCCGATATACTGCCACGAAAGACGCCGGAGTTTTTCTAAAGAGTTACATGGATGAACATCCGGGTGACGAATATCTAGTAATGGTTCAGATGAAATACAGTCCGCAAATATCCTGGTATTCTGGTGTTGAAATTGATGGCAGCAGGCAGATTTATAGTACTGTAGATGATCTATCTGATACTTATTTAGATACAATAACAAATAATTATACTAATAAAACAATTTTTTTGGTAGCGGATGAAACAGCAGCAAGAGCTGAATTAACTAAATATGAGAAAGTATATACTTCAATTTACAACAATAACAATATCTGGAATTTAGGAGAAAGACTGGGATATCAATTTAATTCTGAACGAAAATTAATTGTATTAAAAATGAAATAAATTCTCCTGAATATCTTTACTTTTTACAATAATAACCAAAATGGGACAAAGGATAATAGATGGGTTCTTTTACTTCAATGTAATTGATGGAGTTAAATCCAACATTATCCAAAATTTTTTTCCAATAAAATTCATTTTTGAAATTTAATGGGATATTCATATTTTTTTCATGAATATAATTTAATACATGGTCTAAGATCTTAGCTTTTAATGTAGGTCTGGTTTCAAATATTAAAATGGACTTGCCAATGCGTTTGCCTTCGGTTATTAACATTTTTTGAGTTGAATCATTAGTATGATGTAACATGTCGATTAACATAACAAGGTCAAACTCATTGTCTTGAAACGATAATTTACAGGGATCATTCATTTTTATAAAAGGCAATTCCACCTGTATATAATTTAAAATATCGGTGCATACGATATCACAGCCAAAACGTTTTTTAAATTCCCACGCCATAATGCCATTCCCAGATCCGACATCGAGCACCTTATCATTTTGTCCTATGAGGTTGCTGCATCCTTTGATGAAAAGCTTACTTCGGAATTCAATTGTTTTTTTCATATTCAATCCTTTTTATTTGCATCTTTCTTATAATTTGATCTTTGTCGCCTGTGACACTAGTTCAGTTTGGAAGCAATAAATTTTTCGCAATTAATAAAGAAAATATTTGATAGGCCAAAATCTCTCCATACTTAACTTTAGGATAAATATTTATTGATATACTATTTATTAAGACCAGAGGACACAAATGAGAAACGTTATTCTTATCCAGCCTATAGTAGGAGATTGGGATGAAGTAAGAACTTCACCATCCTTACCGCTTGCTTTGTTATGCATATCAACGTTAGTTGAAAAAGAATACAACGTAAGAATAATTGACCAGAGAACTGATTCGGACTGGAAGAACACACTGAAAGAAGAGTTGAAAAAGGATGTAATTTGTGTTGGTGTGACGTCGATGACGGGAGTGCAGATTAAGCATGGCTTGGAGGCATCCAGATTAGTTAAAAAAGAGTCAAAAGTACCGGTTGTCTGGGGAGGCATACACCCAAGTCTTATGCCTGCTGAAACTCTCGAAAACGAAATCGTTGACATTGTAGTTGCAGGTGAAGGTGAGATCACTTTTTATGAACTTGTAAAGCATTTAGATAAAGGTATTCCGTTAGATGGAATAGAGGGAGTCTGGTTTAAGTCAAAAGGTGTGATCAGGAATAATAATCCTCGTCCTTTTGTTGATTTGGATACGCTTCCAGACCTGCCTTATCATCTGGTTGATGTAAAAAAGTACTTACCATTATTTGAAGGCAGACCGACACTAAACATACAAACTTCAAGAGGTTGCCCTAATAATTGTGCCTATTGCTACAATCCTGCATATAACAAGAGAAAGTGGCGCTCCTTATCGGCTGAAAAAACTTTGGCGATGATAAGAAAAGGGGTGGAAAAATTTGGTGTTAAGAATTTATATATCGTTGACGATGATTTTTTCATAGATTTAAAAAGAGCGGAAGAGATCGCAAAAGGTATAATCAAAGAAGGTTGGGATCTTACCTGGGAAAGCCAGGGAATAAATGTAAAAATAGCAATTAAAATGGATGATGAATTTCTAAGTTTGATGGAAAAGAGTGGATGCAGGAAACTTCATTTTGGAATTGAATCCGGATCTGAGAGAATTTTAGATATGGTAAGAAAAAATATTACCATTTCCCAGGTCAGAGAGGTGGCGGAAAAACTCAAGAAATTCAATATTGTGTGCCAGTATAATTTCATGGCGGGTTTTCCTACAGAAACCGATGAAGACCTGAAAAAGACGGTTGAATTGGTTTTTGAATTGATAGATGGTTCATCAAATGCGATCACGTCACCACTCTGCAACTATGTACCATATCCCGGTACGGAAATTTTCGCAAAGGCGATAACTGAAGGATATAGAGTTCCGTCCACACTAGAAGGATGGAGTGGTTCCAACTACGGTAATATACCGTGGATATCTGACCAGAGGATGAAAATGTTGAAGTATTTATTTTATTCTTCACTTTTTCTGCATGGAAGCAGGGGGATGGTTTATTCATCTAAAGGACTCCTCTCCGATATATATAAGCCAATTGCAAGATACAGAGTAAAAAATCTTTATTTTAATTATATGATAGAATCAAAATTGATGGACCTATGGATCAAGGGTTAACTCTCTTTTTTTGAGAGATAATTTATTGTCATAAGAATTAACAATAGAGATATCACAGCATTAACTAAAAAATTTCCATATCCCCTCAATAAAAAGTGCGCTGAAATAAAGGACGATATTTGAAATCCGGGAACGCGTGTTCCAACCTCCATTACATGCTTTATTCCACCCGTCGCCAAATAAAGATCCTTGATAAGTACACCGAAAATCACAACTTCTATCATGCATACTATAAACATTAAATACGCATATCCATTTCTAATCCATGAAGTTCTTATTTTATACAATTCATTGATTCCAAACATTATTAGAATTGGAACAGTTGGGCTCAGAGCATAAGTGAGTAATCCCCAATCTTTCCATCCGGCTATAAAGAGAGTTACCAGAAATGGTACCAGAACGAGAATCACTAAAACTGCATCTGAATTTATTTTTCTAAATATGTACCTTGAGAACCATATTACTACAAGCATGTACATCAAAAAGGAAAGCCCCCCAGGATAATCTTGCATATAATATAACACAGGATGATATGTGGGAAAATTCGTTGCAATGGGATTAATCGGAAGCGCAACGGGCAATAACGTAACTATTGCATTTGAAATCCGGGTTTCAATAATAGAACTTATCGGCGTATTGAAAAAAGTATTGAATATTTCCTTGGGATCATCATATGACGCTTGCACATAACCGTTAACTGAAAACGGATAGTAAAGAAGACGGCTCGTAACGATTTGCCCATAAGAAGCATACATCCACAAAAAATACGGCACTATTGTTAATACTATTACAATAAAAAAATAGATAAATTTTTCTTTAAACATTTCCTGAAGAATGATTGGAGGATGTTTGTGAATTTTGTTAACATAAATGAACGCGAGCAATGCTGTGAGAATATAAAATGCAGTATAATTATGCGTCAGGAACGCCAGCGCACCGAAGAGACCTGCAAGTCCATAGCTTAGAGGTTTGCTGTCCTTTTTAAAAAACATGAAATATACCATCAACAGGGTGAAATACATTGCCAGGTTTTTTGGCCATGTATAAATTGACTGCCAGATAAGCCACGGCGTTATAATCATGAAAGCAACTGATATTTTCGCTACCTTATCATTAAAAACATTTTTTGCTATCAAAAAGGCCGGGAGAATAAAAATGGTGTTGGCAACCACGCTGATGATCTGTGAAATCCAGTATTGGAAAAGGGATGTACCTAATAAATTATGATATGAAAATATAAGAAGATTAAAAAAAGGTGTACGATCATGCGGCAGGGTCCAGTTACCTGAATTAAAATCATATGGTATAAATAAAGTGTGTGCTATCCAGTCACCTCCAGTAACAGGGTATTCCCAGAGGGTCTGCAGGAAGAAATGCAGGACAAGTCCGATAATGAGCAGTGAAATTAGAATCCTTGAGTTTATTTCAAATTTTAATTCTGATCTCTTTTTTATTAAATACAATAATGAATAAATCATTATGCAAATAAAAATGAGTTGTGCCATAAAATTAAGTTTAAATGCAAAAAAGGGTGTGATTAGTACAATAATCAAATACGAGAATCCAAAACTGATACTTAATTTTTCTAAAACGCTTAGATTTTTTATATGACCTGCAATAGCAAAACCAGGAATAAAAGATATTAATAAAATTACAATTATATAAATACAATATAGTAATAAATTAAGCAAATATATCACTGCATCACTAAAATTACTCTTATGTTATTAAACCTTTCCCAATGATTATTATAATAAATGCATATAATCTATTTTTCATACGAACGATACATATAAAAAGGATAGAATAGTTATAATTTCCTATCAATCCCGATCATTAAATTGCATCAGGTTACCGTTAAAGAAATAATATCCATGAAAATAGTATTAATTACAGATCTATACCTCCCTAATATGGGCGGGGTAGAAATGGTGGTTCATAATTTAGCAAAACGATATACGAATAGTGGTCACACAGTTGCGATAATTGCTGCGAGGACACCTCGTAACCTGGCTTCGGTGGAAGTAATTGACGGTATAGAAATATACAGATTGGATTTTATTTTACCTGCCCCGCGACTTAAATCAATTATCGGCTTTTTAATTCTTGGAATACCTGCAAACATAAAATTAATAAGGCTACTGAAAAGGATCAAGCCAGAAATAGTAAATTCTCATTTTATATATTCGAATGGGTCATATACTCTACTGTCAAAAAAGTTGTTAAATTATCCCCTGGTAGTAAGTTTGCATGGAAATGATGTTCAGCAGTTCCCTTATGAATCAAAAATATGCAAATGGGTACTGAAAAATTTACTAAATAACGCCGACTTTGTAACCGGATGTTCGGCAAGTTTGTTAAAAGATTCAAATCAAATAGCTCCCGAAATCCAAAATAAATCTCAGTCAATGCCGAATGGTATTGACTTACAGGAGTTTGACTTAAGAGAAAGATATCCCAGTGCAAGACCCTATATTTTTTCAATAGGACGTTTTGTACATAAGAAAGGCTTTGATATTTTGATAAAAGCATTTAAACAGGTGGCAGATAAAAAACCGGATATTGATTTGATAATTGCTGGAAAAGGTCAAGAATGGAAAAAATGTGCTGATTTGGTTGAGGAGCTTGCACTTAAAGAACGAGTGAGATTATTCGGTTTTGTTGAGCGCAAAGAGGTGATTAAATTATATAATGGCTGTGAATTCTTCGTTCTACCTTCGAGAAGAGAACCATTCGGCATCACAAATCTTGAAGCTATGGCTGCCGGAAAGGCGATAATTGCAGCAAACGTTGACGGGGTTTCAGAAATAATTATAAATGGTGTGAACGGAATACTGATTCCACCGGAAAACATCAATGAACTGGTTCAAAAGATACTCTGGTTGTTTGATAACAATGAGATAAAAGAAAATATGGGGCGATGTGGGAGGCTTCTAGTAGAGAAAAAGTACGATTGGAAGTCAATAGCATATAGATACATTAAAATCTATGAAACCATTTTAGGAGATAAATGAGAATCCAGTTTATTTACCCAAACTTTGAAAGTGAAAAAGGGGATTTCCAGCTTGGTGTTGCCAGCCTGTCAGCGGTTCTAAAAGAAGATGGACATAAAGTAAATTTGATTCACCTGAAGAAAAGAGATAAAAAAGATTATATTGAGAAAGTCTTAAAAGAACTTAAGAAATTTAATCCGGACCTTGTTGGTTTTTCTATTACTGAATTCGGGGCTAAATATGTGGAGAAACTGAGCCAGATAATCAAAAAAGAGTCAAATGCAAAAATAATCGTTGGCGGACCTTATGCGACTCTGGCACCAGAAGAGATCATGAATTTTTCCTGCATCGATTATGTGGCAAGGGGCGAGGCAGAAGAAACTCTAAAAAATCTCGTGCGATCAATGGAAAGCAATAAAAAAATTGATGAAATAAAAGGAATTTGGGTTAAAGATAATGGTAAAATTATTAGAAATGAGCTTGATCTCCCTCCGGATATTGACAGTTTACCTTTTCCGGATAGGTCCATTTTTGATGTAGAGACCATCGTGGGTCATGAATTTAGCAGTGATAGTGAGACTGGGACACTCAACAAGATCGGTATCATGTGCAGCAGAGGATGTCCATTTAATTGTACATATTGCATAAATGAGCATGTGAGAAAACTGTATCCAATAAAGGATAGATATGTCCGATTTCGTAGGGTTGACAAGGTTATTGAGGAAATAAAGGAACTTCAGAAAGTTTACACATTCAATTCCATCGGATTTTACGATGACACGATGCTTTTAAACAAGAAATGGATAAATGAATTTGCTGAAAAATATAAAAAAGAGATAGGTTTGCCTTTTTATGCAAATGCCCGCCCTGAAACTTGCCGGGAAGAGTTGATTTCCAGGATAGCTGAAGCAGGTTGCAAACGATTGCAGATAGGAATAGAATCCGGAAGCGAAGAGATCAGGTCAAAGGTTTTGAATAGACATAACACAAATAACCAGATAATCGAATCATTTCAAGTAGCAAAGAAGTTCAATCTAAAGACATATTCTTTTAACATGGTCGGACTGCCATATGAGAGCGTGGAAGACATTAATAAAACAATTGCCCTTAATGCATTGATAAAACCGGATTTTATACAGGTCTCGGTTTTCTATCCTTTCAGGGGAACAAAATTAGGTGAACTCTGTTATGAGAATAATTGGGTGGTTTTAGAGAGAAAAAATAAAATTGAGACCTATTATGAGAAATCGATACTGAATTACCCACAACTGGGAACAGCTAAAATTGATAATTATTATGCTAATTTTTTTATTTATTATTATTCATATACAAAGGAGTACATAAAATTACTTAAACAATTTTTAATACTCGCATTGAATAAGGTTCATTTATTCGCAATTGTAGAGACGTCATACAGGAAATTATTAAGGTGAGAACACGTCTGAAATAATATTAATTAATCCGGCAATATCCAGACAAAATATAAATTATAAAAAGTTAGAAGATGTCAGGATCAGAGAACCATTGAGTGTTTTGACCGTTGGGACATATTTAAAAGAAAAAGGTTACTCTGTAAAAATTTTAGATATAGTGCCATATCATGAAGTGGGTGATGATTCTTACCTGAAAATACTGGAAAATGAGCTTGATGATGCAATTTGCGTTGGTATAACGGCCATGACCGCCCAGGTATCAAATGCACTTGAGATCAGCCAGTTCATTAAAAATAAGAATCCAGACATGCCGATAATATGGGGAGGTGTTCATGCATCGTTATTCCCGGCACAAACATCAAAAGATCCTTTAGTTGATTTTGTAGTGTGCGGGGAAGGAGAGGAAACAACATTGGAATTAATAAAAGAACTTGAAAAAAAAAGTCCAAAATTCCAGGATATTAAAGGACTTGCTTATAATGGTTCTGTAAATCCGCCGAGAGAATTTATCGATATAAATAAACTTCCCTTTCTTAATCATGATCTTTTGGATTTAAGATTTTATTTAGAAAGACCGGTGCCCATAATATTCTCTGATAATGAATTGATCCGAAAATTGGTAATGTTATCTTCCCGCGGGTGCCCTTACAGATGTACGTTCTGTATTAACAAAGTTACAGGATCCGGTTGGAGAGCTCAGGATGCGGACAGGTTCCTTGATGAGTTTGAATTTATTGTTGATAAATATAAATTAGACATGATCCGGCCACTGGATGAAAATTTCTTTGTAAATAAAAAAAGAGCGGAAGAAATAATTAGAAAAATGAAGGAGAGAAAAATCGATGTTAAATGGGGAACTAATATAAGGGCGAATTATTTTAGAGAAAATTATGTAACAGTGGATTTTGCTAAAGGATTGAAGAGCGTGGGATTTGAATTTGCAACTATGGGCGCAGAATCAGGTTCTAACGCAGTTTTGAAAACTCTTAAAAAAGATATAACTATAGATGATTTACTAAATTCTGCAAAAGTTTGCGCTAAGTCCGGCATCATTCCTGTATATTCATGGATGATAGCACTTCCGGGGAAGACTACAGAAGAAATGAAAACAAATATTATAATTATGAGACAAATAAACAAGATATGCCCTACATCGAGACATTACGATAATTTTATTTTCAGGCCTTATCCTGGAGGGGAATTGTATGAACAATGTAAAAAATTAGGATTATATGAGCCTGACTCCCTTCGTGAATGGGCTAATGTCAATAAAAATACTGGATATAATAGTCTTGATGATCTTCCCTGGGTTGACGATCCCGAGTTCATACGTTTCTTATCTGAAAATTCGAAGTATCTGGTTTATGACTTCAAAACCATAAAAAAATTGACTGAATCGAATTTAAGTATGATTTATTCGATATCACCTAAATTGAGATGGAAATTTAATTTTTTTAAGCTCCAGAATGAAGAAAAATCTATAAAAGACAGGATTACCAATTTTTTAAAATAAATGGTGTTTAAATTGTATATTAAAAACATCCCAGAATATTTCGTAGCAGTAGGAACGCCGGCCAAAATAATAAAAAAAATTGAATAAAATATGAAAATAGATGATGTTTGGGATGCACAATGGGGATTGATGGAAAAGAATGCTGTCAAAGAAACAGCTTTTGATTCTTTCGCAAAAAAAGCATTTCCATGTATATCCCAATGGATTACAGCCAAAGATAAAAAAATTATTGAGGCAGGTTCAGGAACTGGCAGGTATTGTATAGCTCTTGCAAAAGAATATAAAAAATCAATGATAATTGGAATGGATATCTCTCGAAATGCTTTGAAACTTACAAAAAAAGGAATGCAATGCAGGGGTATAGAAAATTTATATCTTGTTCAGGGAGATGCCTTTAGAATGCCTTTTAAAAATGATGCGTTCGATGTAGTTTATAACGATGGTGTGATTGAACACTTTATCAATTACAGTGCAATTGTCAAAGAAATGGCGCGTATAACCAGAAAAAATGGCCATGTAATAGTTGCAGTGCCTAATTGGTATTGTTTTCCGCATACCATGTATAAGAAGATAGTTGGAAAAAGATATGTTTATGGTTATGAAAAATCATTTAAAAAACCTGAATTGATACAATCATTTAAATTAAATAATCTTTATGAAATTGAAAATTCTGGATTCAATCCTGTGCATTCGATCTGCAGATTATCACCATTGTTAAACCATTTTGGGAAATTGATCGATTTGATGTTTATAATGCCGTTAGATAAATTAACAAATAAAAAAATCTCAAAAACATTCGGAATTGAAATAGTCGTAAAAGGTGTAAAAAAGTAAATAGAGGTAATATGTGCGGTATATGCGGATTTTATGGATTTGAGGACTCTGGACTCCTTAGAAGAATGAGTGACTTAATATCATATAGAGGTCCTGATGATTCCGGGTTCTTTGAAGATAAGAATATTGGGCTTAGCAACAGGAGGTTAAGCATAATAGATGTTGCCGGGGGTCACCAGCCGATTCATAATGAAGACGAGTCTATCTGGATTGTGTACAATGGAGAGACTTTTAATTATAAGAACTTAAGAAATGAGCTTGAGAGTAAGAATCATAAGTTTTATACTTCCAGTGATACTGAAGTACTTGTACATCTGTATGAGGAATACGGGGAAGATTTTGTAAAAAGACTTCGTGGAATGTTTGCATTTGCATTATGGGACTCCGTAAATAAAAAACTGGTTCTTGCCAGAGATCCTGTGGGAATAAATCCTCTTTATTATGGAATTATTGGCAACAAATTATTATTTGCTTCCGAAATCAAATCTTTGATTGAGTATTATGATTTTAAGAAAGAAATAGATTACGTGGCTCTTAATGATTATTTCATTTTTAATGTACCGATGGAAGATAATACGATATTTAAAGGAATCAAGTCACTTCGTCCAGGCCACATGCTTGTCTCCCAGAACGGACAATTCAATATTAAAAAATACAAGGATTTCAATAATTTTTCAATAGAACAATTTAATGAAGAATATTATGCCGATAAATTAATGGATAAACTAAAAGAATCTATGCAGATACACCTGGTCAGCGACGTGCCTGTAGGATTATATCTTTCAGGCGGTGTAGATTCTGCAACAACTCTTGCATTAATGAAAATGTTCTATAAAGGTGAGATAAATACATTTACTGTGGGTTTTGGGTTTGAGGATATAGATGAGTTAAAATTTGCAAAGGAAACTGCAGATATATTTGGAACAAGACATAATGAAATAATAATAGACCCGGAAAATCTCATGAAAGATTTTGAAAAGATCATCTGGCACATGGAAGACCCTATGGCTGATTTTGGCGAAATTGCGAATTATTATTGGGCTTATGAAGCAAATAAGAACAAAATAAAAGTTGCATTGAGCGGGGGAGGTGCCGATGAAGCTTTTGGGGGATATCCGGGTTATAGAACATTAATAAACACCGATAAGATAAAAAAAATAATACCATCTTTCATGAAAACTAAAGTATTGCCCGTTATAAGCAGAAATATTCCAATATGGTTCCCGAAAAGCTGGGGGATTAAAACTTATGCCCGGTACATTTCAAATGAGGAAGTGTATAAAGGTAATGGTGGGTTTTTTCCTGTGAAGGATGAGAGACAATTTTTTTATTCTAAATGGTTTTATAATGAATTTAAGGATAATGGCTATGGAGAACAAATGGCTCGCAAGTATTTTAATAATAATGCTATACCCGAAGAACATTTTATAAGTCGTGCACAATACGTAGATTTGAAACTATATACGGCGCCATATATGCTCCATACTGATAAAATGAACCTTGCACATAGCGTTGAAGTACGTTATCCACTTTTAGATATGGAATTGTTGGATTTTTCATTTACATTACCTGAAAAATTAAAAATTAAAAATTCAATTAATAAATATATATTTAGAAAAACTATATCAAAATACAAGCTTCTGCCTGAAAAAATTACTCAAAGAAAAAAGAAAGGATTCAGAGGTCCACTGGAATACTGGATGTCAAATGAATTAAAGGACCAGGTCCAGAAAACGATTATTGAATCAGATCTGATAAATCAGATAATGAACAGGAATGGGTTGAACTACCTATTCAAACATACCTCTAATCCGTGGTTTGCACAAAAGATATGGGGGCTCTTTATATTGGCTATGTGGCACAAAGTATATTTTCATAAAGGAGATACCTGAATGAAAGTATGCCTGTTTTCTATGACTCTTCCAGTTCACCTCACTGGAGGCATGGAGATCCATGCATGGGAGCTCGCAAAGGGACTAAATCGACGCGGGCTGGACGTAACAATAATAACAGGAAGACATCCGGATGATATTGAATACGAAGAAAAGGATGGTGTAAGAATATTTTATGTTGGAAAGAAAAAAGCAAGCAGCACTTACCCCTTATCATACTGGGACTTAAGTTCAAAAAAATTCATTGAGTTAAATAATATTAAAAAATTCGATATAGTTCACACTGAATCTATTGCAGCATGGGGTATTGTCAGACAGAACCTGAAAAAAAAATACAAAATTCCATTGATTACTACTTTGCAGGGCACGATTTTGGGTGAAATTAAAAGTGTCGTGAGCAAACAATTATCTTTTAGATCTATTTTAATTATTTGTTTCTATATATTTGATTACTTCACTCTGGCATTAAGATTTATCAGGGCTTCAGATATTATAATTGCGCCAAGCAATGAATTAAAAGACGATATCGAAAAGCAATATTTTATTCCACGAAAAAAAATCGTTATGATTCCAAATGGTATAGACACTAATAAATTTATGCCAAATTTAATTGTCTCAGATTTAAGAGAGAAATATGGACTTCAAAACAAGAAAATTATTTTATCGATCGGTGTGATGACGGGGCAGAAAGGACAGAATCTCCTATTGCAGGTGTTCCCTGAAATTTTGAAAACAAATAAAAACGTAAAGTTGGTTTTGGTAGGATATGGGCCAGAACTTAATAACTTAAAAAATATGGCTAAAGAATTGAACATTTCAGAAAATGTGGTTTTTACAGGAAAAATTCCCCATGGGGACTTGCAGTTTTATTATAACCTGGCTGATGTGTTTGTTTTTCCAACGTTGAGACTTGAAGCCGGGCCATTAGTGATCCCGGAAGCAATGGCATGTGAGAAGCCCGTAATTGCATCCAGGATAGGCGGAATTCCGACAGTAATAGAAAATTATAAAGATGGTATCCTAATCGAACCTGGAAATCTAATTGAATTGAAAGATCGAATATTAGAAGTTTTGAGTGACGAAGAGCTGGCAAGAAAGCTTGGGAAAAATGCAAGAAGAAAGATAGTATCGAGGTATAGTCTGGATAGAATGCTGGAGGATACAATACAGGTTTATAAGAAGGTTTTAAAATGAACATCCAGTCATATTGGAAGAACAGAAATAAAAAGTTGCTTTGTAAAGGAAAAATATCCTACTTATCTCCGCATAAAATCGAAAAACAGTCTATTTTAAATTCGATAATTGAAGCAAAAAAATATGCCAATGGAAAAATATTGGATATGGGATGTGGAAATAAACCTTATGCTGATATTTACTATGATATTTCTACGCAATACATAGGAATTGACTTGCTTCCATCCGAATCTGCAAATAAGGAAGAGAAGAAAGCCGATATATATGGTTCCGTATTGGATTTGCCTCTGAGGTCCGACTGTTTCGATACTGTTTTATCCTTTCAAGTTCTTGAACATGTTCCTGAGCCAAAAAAAATGCTAAAAGAGGCATATATGGTCTTAAAAAAAGACGGACATTTGATATTAACCGCTCCTTTGACCTGGAGTTTGCATGAGATACCTCATGATTACTATCGTTACACGAAATATGGATTAAAATATCTTGCAGAGAATGCAGGATTTGAAATAATTTATATTAAAGAAAGATGCAGTTTCTGGGGTGTGAATGGACAAAGATTAAGTAGCCGGTTGTATTATTGGAATGGAATACCAAAGTCATTAATTGGTGAGATTATAAAAAGAAGTTTATGTGCGGTTATCCAGGCATTCTATCTTATATTAGATAAACTGGATAAACAGGAAGCAGACACTTTAGGTTATGTTATGGTAGCGAAAAAATGATTGAGCATAGTGGAAAAAGATGATATTATGAAGGGAATTATATTGGCTGGCGGAAAAGGGACACGTTTGTATCCTCTAACAAAAGTAACCAACAAGCACTTATTACCAGTTGGAAAAGAGCCGATGATTTTTCATCCAATAAAACAACTGGTAAGTGCAGGAATAAGTCAGATATTGATAGTGACAAGTACTGATCATATGGGAGAACTGGTTAAGGTTTTAGGCAGCGGTAAAGAATTCGGATGTGAATTTACTTTCAAGGTGCAGGAAGAGGCAAAAGGTATAGCTCATGCATTATCATTAGCAGAAAACTTTGCAGGCGATGATAATATTGTAGTTTTTTTGGGAGATAATGTCTTTGAATATAGCATAGCTCCTTATGTAAAGAATTTTGAAAAGCAGCAGAGTGGCGCAAGAATTTTATTGAAAAAAGTGAACGATCCGGAGAGGTTTGGAATTGCAGCAATGGACGAAAAACATATCTTGGAAATAGAAGAAAAGCCACATTCGCCAAAAACAGATTTTGCAGTTGTTGGGGTTTATATGTACAATTACATGGTTTTTGATATTATCAGGACACTGAAACCGTCCGATCGAGGTGAATACGAAATAACATCGGTGAACAATGTATATATTAAAAATCAGCAATTAAAATATGACATTGTAAGAGGACGATGGGTGGATAGTGGAACTTTTGAGTCTTATTTTGAGGCTAATGAGTTATTATATCAATTGAATAACGAAATCAAGACATAGTAGATGAAAAGAGTTGTAGTGATAGGAGAAAATAATGAAAATCTTAATAACAGGCGGCGCAGGCTTTATTGGAAGTAATTTTGTTCGCTATATGTTGGGAATCTACCCTGATGATGAAATTATTGTGCTTGATAAACTCACATACGCGGGACGTCTTGAGAATCTCCAAGATTTAAAAGATAAAATAGTGTTCATAAAGGGGGATATCTGTAAGAAGAAGGATGTTGAAAGATCAATAAAGGATTGCAGTATCATTTTCAATTTTGCGGCCGAAACTCATGTGGATCGCTCAATAACAGATCCAGGGGCATTTGTCAAAACCGATGTCCTTGGAACATTTACTTTACTTGAAGCTGCAAAAAAATATAATGTTGATAGATATATACAAATAAGTACAGATGAAGTTTATAGCTCAATAGAGACAGGTTCTTTTAAGGAAGATGATTTATTAAGACCGTCTTCCCCTTATTCTGCAAGCAAAGCTGGAGCCGATTTGTTAGTCGAGGCGTATTATAAAACATATGGCTTACCAGTTTTAACAACACGAAGTTCAAACAACTTTGGACCCTACCAATATCCGGAAAAACTTATTCCATTGTTTATAACAAAAGCGTTGCAGAATAAGCCATTACCTGTATATGGCGACGGACTCAATATTAGGGACTGGCTATATGTTCTGGATAACTGTTCTGCTATCGATTTGGTTAATAAAAAGGGAAAACCTGGAGAGATTTATAATGTCGCAGCTGGAAATGAAAAAACGAATCTCGAAATAACAAATTTTATTATTTCCGAGCTAAATAAACCCAAAAATTTAATACAATTTGTTGAAGATAGACCAGGACATGATAGAAGATATTCATTAGATTTTACAAAATTAAAGAAACTTGGATGGAAACCAGAGAATGATTTTGAGACTTCTATGAAAAATACGGTAAAATGGTATAAAGATAATGAATGGTGGTGGAAACCGCTTGTGAAGTAAAGCTCAAGAAACAGAATCATGAGTACATGTCTTATATTAGGTGGAAATGGGTTTATCGGGGCTCAAACAGCTAAGGCTTTGCTTGAAAACGGTTATAATGTTAAAATATTGAGCGATTTTAGATCCGGCATTTCTAATATAGAAAGCATAGTAGATAAAATTGAGTTGATAAAAGGTAATTTTTTGGATCAGACTATTATAAAAGAAGCGATTAAAGATGTAGATTTCGTCTATCATAATATTTATACAACAAATCCACAAAATTCTATCACAAATCCGACATATGATGTAGAATCAAATGTCATAGGAACGATCAATATATTACAGCAAATAGTTCAAGCTGGTGTCAAAAAGATCATATTTGCTTCATCTGGCGGCACAGTTTATGGAGAGCCACTGAATGTTCCTGTTGATGAAGATTATCCAACAAATCCTATATGCCCTTATGGAATATCGAAATTGTCGATCGAGAAATATATACAATATTTTAACTATGTTTATGGATTGGATTATTCAATATTCAGATATTCCAATCCATATGGAATTGGTCAGAATCCATCAAAAGGACAGGGGGTTATTCCTATCTTTCTAAATAGTATTGCACGAGGTAAATCACCTGTAATATATGGCGATGGCGCAGCAATAAGAGATTATGTTCATGTAAATGATATTGCAGACGTAAATTTAATGGCAATATCCGGGAACATCCGATCTAAAGACCATATATTCAATGTCGGGTCAGGTACTGGCACATCTTTGAACGAACTTATTAATGTAATGTCAATCGTAGTTGGAACTAAAATAGTGCCAGAATATATTAACGTAAGAAAAGGCGATGTATCTAAAATAATTTTAGACATAACAAGGATAAAAAAAGAATATGGCTGGGAGCCAAAAACTTCGCTGGTAGAAGGCATAAGAAATACATGGGAATGGATTAAACAGATCAAATGAAACCTGAAGAGAAATTGTATGAAAAAATATGGACCAGGCAGGTACCTTCAAGACCGGAAGTAGATAGAGGTTCAAGGGCTCACGTTGCCTTAACATTATTAGAGAAAGGTGACAAACTATTAGATGTTGGTTGTGGGGATGGAACGGTTGGTTATTTTTCAAAAAATAATTACAAATTTATCTATGGTATAGATGTTTCTGAGACTGCTTTGAAGATCGCAGAACAAAGGAGTATAATAACGAAAAAGATAAATATAAATGATGAAACTTTTCCGTTTGAAGATAACTATTTTGATGCTGTGATTTGTTTGGATGTTATAGAACATGTGTTTGAACCTGTGGATTTAATTAAAGAGATTTCCAGGGTACTGAAGAAAGAGGGAATATTGGTTATATCAACACCTAACATCAGATATTGGCATCATTTATTTGATATTGTCTGTAAAGGAAAATTTCCAAAAACATCGAATGATACAGGTTATTATGACGGCGGACATCTCCACTATTTTACTTATAAAGATATCCAAAATATTTTAGAAACTGAAGGTTTCAAGATAGTTAAAAAATCAGGAGTATTTGGAAGAGATCACTTCAAAGAATTCTTATCCCCCGGTGTCGTTTTCAAAGCAAAAAAGTGAAGTATTATGAAAATCGCTATCACGTGCGGATATTATAATAAGAAGGGTGGAATTAGCAGATATGTGGCTGAATTGGCCGAAAGGTTTGCTAAGAAAAATGAAGTGCATGTATATTCAATGGGCTGGGAAGATGTTGGGAATGATGAATTGATATTTCACAAAGTTCACGGTATCCACAATCAATACCTTTTAGAGTGGATTAACTTTTTAGCTTCCAATACTATCAGGTTTAAATTCAAAAAAAATGAGTTTGATGTATTGCATACTAATGGATTTGAAAGTCTGTGCCATGATGTAATTACTTCACACTCTATTCATATTGCGGCTTTGAAATATTTGAAAACAAATAATATACCAAGAGGTCTAGGAATTGCGGATTCAGTTTCTTTAACTATTGAAAAACTAATTTATTCTAAATATAGGAATTATAAAAAAATCATAGCTGACTCTACTTCTTCCAAGGAAGAACTTATGAAATACTATGACGTCCCGGATGAAGATATTGCTGTAATTCCACTTGGCGTAGATTTAGATGAATACAAACCGATGGACAAAAGTGGATTGACCGGATTGAGAAAGAAATATGATATTGATGAAAGCGATATCGTATTATTAATAGTGGCAACTGAATTTTACAGGAAAGGGATGGTGGAGTTGATTCATGCAATCAATATACTTATTAATCAGCGCAGCCTTGATCATATTAAACTTATAATTGTTGGCAGAGCAAGAGACGAAGGTTTTCGAAGGGGAGATACTTATTACAGGGAACTTGCAGGAAAATTAGGAGTTTTTAAGAATGTTATTTTTGCAGGACACATAAACGAATTGAACTTACATTATAATTTAGCCGATATATTCGTTTTCCCTACAAAATATGAAGCGTTTGGGATACCCACGCTAGAAGCAATGGCATGTGGTCTAGCGGTCTTAAATAGCAAAATAGGCGCAGGTGAGTTAATGACCGATGGAGTGGACGGGCTCCATTTAAATGATCCCAATAATATCAGGGAAATTGCAGATAAGCTCGAAATGTTAATAAAGGATGAAAAACTGCGGAAGTTACTAGGGAATAATGCAAGAAAAACTGCAATGAAATATTCCTGGGATGAAACCGCAAGAAAAACTATGAACGTTTATGAACAAATCTCAGGATAAAGATGATAGGATATATGTGTCTGAAAAATAAGGAAATCCTCGGATATCATGCATATGCAAAAGATTCGGGTTGGGATAACTCCATTGAGAATTTCATGGGGCGTGTGAAAAATGGTAAGAACTCTGTATATATTAAATTCTTAATGGAGATAATTGCAGGAAAAAGTGGTAAACTCCTCGATTTCGCAGCAGGAACATCCTGGACTTCATACATTTTTGCAGAAAAAGGTTATGATGTGACCGCCCTTGAAATGAATTCAAGCGACCTGTGCGGGCTTGGTGTTTTTAGAAAAAACAGGGATAAACTGCCTTTTCAGGCTGTCCTGGGAGACTGCGAGCGATCTCCAATCAAAGAAGGAATTTTTGATGTTGTATTTTGTCATCAGGCGCTGCACCACGCAACCGACCTGGATAAAATGGTTTCTGAAATGGTTTTGTGTGCAAAAAAAGGTGGGCTCGTGATCGCAGGAGGGGAGCACATCCGTCCTTTTTTCACAAGTGATGAGGCTTTTCGGAAAAAACATCCTGCAGTTATATTCGGGGCGAATGAACATGCTTACCCTTACTATCAATACAAGGCGGCTTTTATTCGCGCCGGGGTTGAAGATGTGAAAGTCATACCAAGAGGATTTGAATGTGATTTTGAGACCATTTCCCAGAAACATATCAGGACATTGATTAAAGGTATTGCAGGCATACCATTTATTGGAGAAAGCATTGTGCGTTTTATTCTCCTAAACTTCAGCGGTGCAGGTACTGAAATTACGATACATGGTTTTAGGTCATGAAATACCTTTTTCTATAATTCTTATTATAGGCACAGTAAACTTCGTTTCTCCAAGAACGGACTTTATAAGGACCATATCCTCTTCTCTGAAAGTTTTCAATACAAGCATAACAGCAAAATAAATTATCGGGAGAGTTATAAGAGAAATAACAAAGGCCAGGATCAAGTTCGTGAAGATTATTTTAATCAAATATAATATAATAAGAGCCGATCCAAGTGACAACAAAATTTTTGTGAGCCTATCCCTGTAGACAACGAGCTTTATTGTCTCCCTGGCATATTTGAACGAAAGGGCGAGAATTATCAATGAGGACAAAAGTGCAGCAATGCTGGCGCCACTAATACCATAATATCTGTCAAGGATTATATTGAGAAGAACATTTACAATCGCTCCTGAGAACATTATCCTGGAGTTCAGGTTCGGACGCCCTGAAGTTGTTATAAGGGTGCCAGAAAATAAATATATCCCTGTCAGGAAAGCTGAAATTGAAAGAATCTGCATTGCAAGAGCTCCTGAAGTATAATCTTTCGTAAAGACTATCCTGAGTATACCTTCGGGAAACAAAAGCAGTATTGAAATTAATGGAAGAGAGAACATAAGGAGCCTTTCTATGATATAGCTCGAGATATGTTCAATTTTTTTATTATCTCCCTTACCGAACAGCTCGCTTACAACCGGTGAGAATATTGAAAGCATAGCCTGTGGGAACATCAGCATTATACCCGTAATCATGCTTGCAGCCCAGAATATCCCGACATTTGCAAAATTATCGTAAAATTTTATCACAAATACCCCTGATGACCACAATAATCCATTTGAAACATCCATAAAGATCATTGGGATGCCAAATTTAACAAGCCCTTTCATCAATCCTGGCTGGAATTTTCCTGCCAATCCCCAGTTCTTAATAACATAACCCGCACATAAAAGATACTGGAAAGCCAGAGAAGCTGCAATACTAATAAGAATCGGATAAAATCCATAACCAAGATATGAAAGAATTAGCACCGAAAAATAAGAAATGATTGGCGTGGCAACTGCAAATATCGTCCCGATCTCAGGCTTTCTGAATCCGCTGATAACAAGGTTGAAAAAGAAACCGATCCCATGGATGGCAAACATGGATATCATATATAAAAAAAGTTGTTTGTTCATTGAGAAAATATCCGGGAAAAGCCTGTTTATTAAAATAAATCCAAAGAGGTAAATAAAAACAAGAATTACTACGCATATGAAACCAGTTCTTAAATATCCTTTTACATGTTCCATATCATCTCTGCCGCGATTGAAAGCAATGTGATAGGCGGTCGCCGATGGTATGCCCAGGAGCAAAAATCCTACTCCAATCTGAGCTGTCGACCACGCAAAAGTATAGCTGCCGTATTCTTCCTGTGTTATGGTCTTTGTCAACAGGGAATTAAAAAGAAAACCAAATAATCGGGTAATAATTAAAGCTAAAAAAATTATGGAACTTGACTTGAGCATAATTTTGCCCAGAGATTCTTTTTCCAGTTACAGCACCTTCTGGTAGATCTTTACTGTCTCTGTCACATGTAGCTCCCTGTTATAATCTTTTAATGCCGGTTCCCGTGAATTGTTTCCAGGTATTGAAGATTTTTTTTGGGTGACCCCGATAGCAAATCCGGCAGTATCAGAAGGTGAAAAAATGTTAAATGCATAGAAGGCGACTTTCATATCTTGTGCTATTAACATTTCTTTCAAGTTTAATAGTTACCTATTTAGGAATATAATTGTTCCTGTAAACAGTTAACTTTGAACTATCCGGAAGGTTATATTCTTTTACAAGGGAATAGCTTGATTTATGCTGATCAAAATAATCATACATGTCTTTCACCAGTTTCTTTCGCGAGTCACCTGAATTCTCTCCGGATTTAAAAATAAGATAATCAAAGTTCTGAAAATTCTGTATAAAGGGGTCAAGGGCTTCAAAATACGGGACGCTTATGACATTGAATGGAAGCTTTTTCATGTATGAATAATAACCATAGGTCAGACCGTTGGTATAAGGCATATCAGGAACAATTCCCAGATAACCCACCCTGCCGTACATCCTGGGATTTGTTTTGGAGTCAGCCATTATGCCTTCCAGCGCTTCTTCAACTTTCCAGTCATCGCTCACGGGGGGACGTGTCCCATACGATCCGGTTGAGTAAAGATCAATGTTTCCGATAGGGCTTTTGATGCGAAGATCACTGGCTAGATCAATTCCCTTTGCCAGGGTGAATAATTGTACCCCTCCCAGCAGCACAATAATCGAGAGGACTATTGCTTTTGTCTTCTTCTTTTCCAGAGAAGATATCCAGTAAGCAGATATGATCGCGATAGCTGCGATCGATGCTATTGTATATCTGTCATTCTTATTCCGAAGAAGGGTCATTACGATATAGGGCAGTAGTATCCAGGAAAGAAGAAGATTATTTGACTTTTGTTTAGCTTTAAGGGCCATTATTAGACCAGCTAAAAATACAATAAAAAATACAAAAGAAATTTGCGAATTGATCAGGGCAAAAACATAGTAGAATATGGATTGAAGACTAAACACTTCGGGATCGCCTTCGGTAGTTCCCCAGTATTCATTGCCCCACACGATCGTTTTGTAAACTTCACTTATATGTGGCGCATACCATATAAGTGAAATAAGAAGCGCAGTAGCGCCCATCAGGAGTATATTGATCCATGGATATGAATTTTTGTTGCCGGCACGCTTTTTATGCTCTTTTTTCGTGAGGTTTTTGTTATCGGCAGGTTTTCTCATTGATTCGTACAATGCAAAGGCTAACGGCCCTATTATGAAAAATAATGCTGTCCATTTTGTCAAAATGCTTATCGCAAATGCAATTCCAAAACCGATCGAATATTTTCGGTTTTTGAAATTTTCAGAAAGTAAAAGCATATAAATACTCAAGGCTACGGTAGCGACAAGGGCGATCTCGATCAGGTAAAATCGGCGCATTCCAACTATGGTGGGATACAGGGAGATCAGGACTGCCGCTATGAGACCTGTTTCCTGGTTATAGAGATATTTGCCTATTCCGTAAACAGATACAAGCAGGATACCGAAATAAAAAATGTTTATTGAAATAGCCGAATGCATGGATGTCCCGAATAAGAAGTACGATAGAACAGTTGAAAAGTGGTAAAAAGGTGGGTAATAATTATCTACCTGGATAAGATTTGAAATCATCCCTGCCCCAGGATTTGTTAAAATGTTATAATATTCAAGACTCTTTGTGAGATGCAACGCTTCATCCCACCCTGGAGGTTCTGTTTCGAGTTTCAACCATATGAGATCAAAAATAGCACTCAATATGAAAAGCACAAATAATGAGGTAAGGTACACATCTTTTGACAGTTTTTTCTTTATGATACCGATCCAGTCTTTTCCCATCGAAAATAACCTCATTATATTAACAAAGATTCCTTTATACTTTAGCACCTACTTATGCAATATCTCTTTATAAACATTGCTTATTTCTTTAGCCCTTATTCTCCAGTCGTATTCTCTTATTGCTATATCCCGACCCTTTTTACCAAGCTCAAGCCTTGCGTTCTTATCCTGGATCAAATATTCAAGTTTTGCAATAAAATCACTTATATCACCAGGAGTGGCAAGCATACCAGCTTCTTTTACGATTCTTGCTATTTCAGGATAATCATAGGAAACTATTGGTTTCCCTGAGCTTAAATATTCAAAAAGTTTTACGGGGTTCCACCAAAAACCATATTTATCAATGAATTTAAATTTTGATGCATCAAAAGGAGCGATCAGTATATCGGAAATTGCAAGGTACTGGGGTATGATATCATGTTCTTTCGATCCAAGGAGAAACATATTATCAGACTTGGTTTTATTGACCAGATCATACAGAGGACCCGAACCAATTAGAAGGAATTTGACATTATTATACCTTTTTCTGATATCGGACGCGATTACCGGGATCTGGTGCACGCCATGCCATTCCCGGAAAGAGCCGATAAAAGTGACCAGGGTATCGTCGGTTTTAAGTCGAAGTTTTTCCCTGATACCATTGGATGCAATATCCGGCCTGAATTTGTTGGTATCTACGCCATTGGGGACTACATATATCGGTTTATTTATTATGTTTTCAAGCATTTTCTTCAGCGATTCGGTTTGCGTTATAATGGCTTTAGCACTTTGAAATTGTTTGTTACGATCATATTTTGCGAGTTTTATTTGTAATTTATTCCTGTAAGCTTCGTCTTCAATATACAGGCTGTTCACTTCCAATACCCTTGGTATTTTCTTTCTGTCTGCTATATACCAGCCAAAAGGGTTTGGAGTATGGAAGCGTTCATGGATAATATCAGGATCTTGTTCTGAAAGACTTTTCCAGGTATTAATAAAACTGGGGATATTTAAAGGTGAAAAAGCTATTACCTCTGGCCTGAAGGATACCGTGAATCTAACATATTTAACTCTTATATTTTGATAGGTATCGCTCCACTCTAGGAAATTATACAATTTGGGAGGTGCTGGCAATGCATACAATATAATATCATGTCCGATATGTTGTAGTCCCTTTATTATCTCTGATGTGTGAACAAAGCCAGCATGTTTAGAGGGGATATACTGATCGAAGGCAAAGTATGCAATTCTCATGGGATATCTTCCTTATTATAGTAGATTCCGATCAAATCAGAAGTAATATTATCCCAATCCGGCATCTCTCTGGGTTTTATTATTTTTGTACTCTTAATGACCTGAACAAGACTATTTATATCAATTGGGTAGCTCAGACCTGCACATCCTTCCCCATCTATAAATTCTTCGAGCGCACCCCCTCTGGCAACAATGCACGATGTCCCACTTGCAAGTGCTTCAGCTACCGTTATCCCGTATGCTTCAAATATTGAAAGATTCACAAAAACGCCAGCAGATCTGAAATGGGCGATTAAATCTTTTCTATCTATATCTTTTAACCATTCTATCCTGTCCTCAACATTTAGATTTTTAGCAAGCTCATGCAATTTCTTTTCATAGTTCCCTTTTCCGATTATCACGAGATGATAATTTTCAAGTAGAGGCAATGCCTCAATGATGTATTGGACTCCTTTATATGATTCAAGCCGTCCAGCGTAAAGAATAGTCTTCCCCTTATTATTTGATCCTTTTATATCACTAAAATCTTTCATATTCAATCCATTAGGGATATGAACAAGCTTCGATTGAGGAACATTAAAATCATTCTTAATAAGACGCATCTCATATTTCGATACGCACACTATTTTTTCCGCTCTTTTAAAAATGGAGCTGCCGAACCACCTATAAGGTTTAAGCAGGATGTTTCGCAAAATAGAGTGGCTTCCACCGTGATAATGGGGTGTGAAAATGAATCCTCGTTTTGAGGCAGCAGATGCAAAGAATGCCGGGAACGCATGGTAATTATGTGCATGTATTATGTCATAGCAGTTTTTTTTTAGATAAAAATACATTTGCGGCGCAAAATAAAAAGCACTTTTCGGCGCAAGTGACCTGAAGCGGTTTATCTTGACCCCATTAAGAAAATCCTGCTTTGGGTATTTCCCGGTCGGGTCTGTACAGATGACCTCAACGTCAAATCCGCGCTTCACAAGCCTTTCACTGATCTCACGGACATGTGTTTCCACCCCGCCAATATCCGGATGATACCTTGGGCACACCATAGCTATCTTACTCATGCTTCAGGTATGCACCCCTGAGTTCCTGGTCAACCTCCCAGGTGCCTCCGGATTCCTTACCAAATATCAGGCTTAAGCCTCCGACAAGGAGGGAGATCTGCGTATCCAGGAACGAATATAATGATTCGAGTTTGTAAAGCTTATTTGCCTGGCCAAGATAAATGAACAACACAAGCAAAATGAATGTCATTGCTGTTATTATTTGATCATACTGGAACAACAGGTAGAAGCTGATTGTGAACAAAATTAATATGAGGTATGGGGAGATTATCATCATAAAATAGTTCATCGGTAAAACGATATTACCGTAATTTCCATATTCTTGATTAAAAAGCACATCCTTATGCCTTAGCAATAACCGGATGAGACCTTTCCCGCGTCTATCTTTTTGGTTCCTTCGTTTAAAAAAGGCGCTCTGGCTTGCTTCGTAAAATAAGATTTCAGGGTCCATCACTGTCCTGTATCCTTGTTTTCGAACCTTTATCGCAAGTTCGCTGTCATCTGCTAATGAATCAGGGTCGATGGGCTTTATGAGATTCTTCCTGTACGCTGAGAAAGGCCCGTGGAAAATAATAGTTGAATCAACCCACGACTCTGCGATCTGGACCCTGGATTGCAGCGACCTGTATCCTACTTCTACTTTTGATTCATTAATCACTACCTGTTTTCCCGTAACTCCGCCTATTTCAGGGTCCGCAAAGTCAGAAGAGACTTTCTTCAAAGCATCTTTTGCCAGCATACTGTCACAATCTGTTTTAATAACAATTTCATTTTGGGCTGCCGCGTATGCTGTATTCAAAGCGGTCGCAAGCCCTGATCTATCCTGGCTTATCAGGTTTATATTAGCATATTTTTTCTGGTATTCTTTTATAATTTCAGGTGTCTTATCAGTAGATGAATCAATTATTACAATCTCTAATAATTCTTGAGTATAATCCATTTTAAAAATATTCTCAAGCTTTTTCCCGATAAGCAATTCCTCATTATAGGTTGGAATAATTATGGAAATCGAGAGCTTTTTTTCAGATTTCATGGCAGGTGAGCCCTTTTTCCCATATTTGAGAATTAAACCGATATAAATAGAATACGGAACCATTATTAAAATAAATAATACTACCGGTATAATTATGTTCATTTAAATCCATGATGCTCTATTTGTCTAAAAGGTTATCCTACATTTTTCCTGGCATGAAAAACAAAACAAATTCATTTCCATAATCTTTATTAGCTGCGAGTCCCACTTATATTCAAGTTCAATGAGGTGTACTGTGGCGAAAGTAAAGTCAGACAAAAAAAATAAGGAAAAACCTGAGAAAATAAAGAATAAGATTACAGAAGATAAAAAAGATGGATTTTTCACAGTAAAATCCATTTCATATGTAATTCTCTTAGCGCTATTCCTGTTTTCATTCTATATACGGGGTATAACACCAATCGAAACCGTCTTCCAGAGAGGATTAGTTGGTTTTGCGATGGATGATTCGGTGTTCCATATGAGACTCGTAGAGAACACAATTCAATTTTTCCCACATCGAATCTCCTTTGATGCTTTTACAATTTATCCTTATGGCAGCCCTTTGCACTGGGGCCCGCTTTTCGACCAGTTGATCGCTTTTTTTGCCCTGCTGGCAGGATTTATTACAAATGGGGGGATGCCAGGGCAGTCTACTATTGACACCGTCGGAGCCTTCTTTCCTGCTGTACTGGGCTCCCTCATAGTATTCCCCGTTTACTTTATCGGGAAGGAATTAATAAATGAAAAAGCAGGGCTTATCGGGGCTTTTTTAATCGCCATACTGCCCGGGGCATTCCTTCAAAGGTCAGTTATCGGATTCACAGATAATCATGTGGCTGAAGTTTTCTATTTAACCATTATGATGATGTTTTTCATTATGGCGATAAAAAAAGCGGAAAATATCACTCTCGATCACTGGCTTAACAGGGACTGGACAACATTAAAGGTTCCTATTGTATACTCATTTCTTGCCGGTATATCGTTCGGCGCGTACCTGTTGAATTGGACCAACGGGATATTTTTTGCAGTAGTGTTCGGGGTATTTGTAATAATCCAATATGTTATAGATCATTTCAAAGGAAAATCCACTGAATATCTTGGGATTGTAGGTATAATAGCTTTTTTCATTGCAACGATAATGGTTTTGCCATATGTTGATCTCAGTATTGGTTTTGACTCCGGTCATTATTCTATTTTACATGTGGTTGTCACAGGTGGAGGCACGCTGGTTTTCGCACTGTTGAGCCTTGTTTCCAGGGAAATGAATAAACGGGAATATAAAGGATATTATTATCTGGCATTCGTGCTGGGTACAATAGTGATAGGCTTGATTATCCTGAAAATATTCATTCCAGGTTTTTATAACGCAACTATGGGCAATTGGGATTTTATGTTCACCCCACATCAAGGCGGTAGTTCAACCATAGCGGAAGCTTTTCCCCTCCATTATGATGAGGCAGTCGGATATTTCGGTTATAATTATATCTTATCTTATATCGCAATTATTTTTCTTTGTTACTATATCATTAAGAAATCCAACGCTGAATACACATTAATTGTCATATGGAGCGTCTTCGTCCTTGCAATTATGCTTGCCCAGATCCGGTTCGCATATTATTATGCCGTAAATGCGGCAATACTTTCAGGTGTCCTTTGTTCCAGGTTTTTAGATTTTGCAGACTGGAAAAAATTTGATTCAAATGATATTATTCAGTGCCTGGAGAAGATACGTGTCCAGCATATCCTGTCTTTGGTCCTTGTTATCGCTGTGATCGGATTTTTGCCATCTGGCGCATCTCCATTCCAATCAAGTATGGAACAGGCAAAATGGGGAGCCGTTCAATCAGGATTTTATGAATGGCATGATGCGCTCACCTGGATGAGATATAATACGCCGGTGCCTGATCTACCATATTATTCGATTTACGAAAAACCCTCACCAGGCCAAAAATATAACTATTCCAAGAATGATTACGGCGTCATGAGCTGGTGGGATTACGGTCATATCATCACATACTGGGGCCACAGGATTCCCAATGCGAATCCATTCCAGTCGGGTATTGGCGGAGGTGCTACTCATGCCCCGGGGGCCTCAACGTTCCTCATCGCACCAACCGAAGATGAAGCAAATAAGATACTTGACGATCTGGGCATTAATGGGAAACCAGGAGCGCGATATGTTGTAAGTAATGCATATATGGCATATTCGATCCAGCCAGTGTTCGCGGAATGGGACCTGACAAACGAGGGATATTATGAGGCGGTACGAACCTCAAAAGGAGATCAGTACTGGCCTTCAATGAAATATTTTAATACGATGGAATCAAAACTTCACATCTTTGACACGAACGGGTTACAAACCTACAGGCTTGTGCATGAATCAACTCCAAATCCCTATACTTCGGGAGGAAACGAGGAAAAAGCATATAAATCTATTTTTAATACGTTAAATAGAGCAACCTTGATCCCTGTTGAGGAAACAGGATATGCAAAGATATTCGAACATGTAAAAGGAGCAAAAATCACCGGAAATGCGCCACCAAATTCTATCGTTACTATAACCACTACTATACAAACAAATATAGGAAGATCGATTCCATATAAACAGGAAACTTCTTCCAATGGCACATATGAATTAGTAGTTCCTTACTCAACTCTTGGCCCAATATCCGGCGAGACGCAATTCGACACAAAACCCACCGGCGCTTATACCGTAACAGCAGGTAATATTTCAAAACAGGTCGAAATAAGTGAAAAGGCTGTTCTTGAAGGCGGGACAGTGACTCTTGATCTCGTTTAGGATGAAGAAATATGGTACATGATGTCGTAATAATAGGAGGAGGTCCGGCAGGTTTAACCGCAGGCATATATGTAAAAAGAGCGATGCTTGATGCAGTCCTTCTTGAAAAATTGGGCGTGGGAGGACAGATTATAGTTACTGATCTCGTTGAGAACTTTCCGGGTTTTCTTGAGATATCAGGAGCGGATCTTGCAATTAAATTCGAACAACATGCCCTTAAGTTCGGGCTTGAAATTAAGGGAATGTTAGAAGTGAACGGTATTGAAGACATAGGAAAACTAAAGATCATAAAAACATCAGAAGGGGACATAGAGACAAAGTCTGTCATAATCGCTTCCGGCACTACTCCAAAAAAGCTCGGTGCAAAAGGGGAAATTGAATTTACGGGAAAAGGGGTTTCCTACTGTGCCACATGTGATGGTTTTTTTTTCAGGGACAAAGAAGTTGTAGTTATCGGTGGAGGAGATTCCGCCATCACTGAAGCAATTTATCTTACAAAGATGGCCAAAAAAGTCACTATAGTGCACAGGCGCAATGAACTACGTGCAGAAAAGATAAACCAGGACCACGCATTTTCAAATCCAAGGATCGGTTTTGTCTGGGATACCGTGCTTGAAGAGATTGTTGGGAAAAACATTGTTGAAAAAGTAATTCTCAGGAACGTAAAGACCAACATTATCTCGGAATTAAAAACCGATGGGGTGTTCATATACGTGGGTTTGATACCCAATACATCATTTGCCAATGTAAAGAAAGATGAATGGGGATTTATAATTGCAGACGATAAAATGGAAACATCAGCTAAAGGGATATTTGTTGCAGGTGATTGCAGGGTTACACCTCTTCGCCAGATAACGACGGCTGTGGGTGACGGGGCGATAGCTGCTGTTTCTGCGGAAAGATATCTGGAAGGATTATAATCGCAGTTTCATCAGACGGGCATTTTCAGCATCATTATAATATTTTTCTGCAATATCATATTGGAAAAATCCATGTCTTTCATAGAATTTTTTTGCCATGACGTTGCCCCACCTCACCTCAATGATTATTTCATTTAGATGCATTTGCCGAAAAAGGCTGATCATTCCATTCAAAAGGTGGCTGCCTATCCTTCTTCTCTGGTATAGGGGATGAACCGCAAGGGAGAATATTCGACCCACATTCTCCAGTGCTTGAAATCCCATGATATAACCCACTATGAAACCGTTAATCTCCGCCACGATAAAAGTTTCAGGGTAATTTTCGTAGAACTGCATATAAAGGTAAGGGTCATGCTCATTAAAAACCTTTCTTTCGATGTCAATGACCCATTGGAAATCGGATGGCTGGAATTTTCTGATGATGATCAAATATGTCACCTATTAGCCTAAAAGCGCATAGGATTATATTAATCCTGCATATATAGTGCATCCAATTACTCTATTTTTTCATGGAGGATATAATTATTTCAGATATTACTATTGGCATAGGTCTTTACTGCACTAAAACACCGGGAATCGGCGGTGTTATACGCCAGGAAATCGAGGATTTTTGTGTTGAAGAACTTACGAACAGGATCGAAAGCACGAACGGACAATACCTGATAGCAGAGCTAACAAAAAAAAACTGGGATATCCATCATCTGGTGCGTGACCTCGCCCGGATTTTAAGGATCAGCCAGTCACGCTTTGGCTGGGCAGGGACAAAAGATAAACGCGCCATTACAAAACAGAAAATATGTATATGGGATTTGAGCGAAGCTGAACTTGCAAAGGTAAAGTTAAAAGACATTGAATTAAAACCGATAGGCCGATCAAATAAAAAAGTGAGCCTGGGAGACCTGTGGGGGAATCGCTTTAAGATAACGATCCGGAATATCGATCTTTCACCTGAAGAAACCTGCACCCGCGTAGAATCAATAACCAAAGAACTTGAAAATGGCGCCCCTAATTTCTTCGGGGTACAGAGATTCGGGGAAAACAGGCCTGTGACGCACGTTGTTGGTGAAGCAATGCTTCGGGGAGATATCAAAGATGCGGCACTTACCTATATTGCGCGACCTTTCCCTGAAGAAAATGAGGAGATCAGGAAAGCCCGGCAGTTCGTCTGGAAAACAGGGGATTTCAAGGAAGGTCTGAAAATATATCCCCTACATTTCCAGTATGAAAGAGCTATGATGAACCACCTGATCGCCCATCCAGATGATTATGCGGGAGCTTTCAGGGCATTGTCGCCAAAATTAATGGAACTGTTCCTGCACGCATACCAGTCGTATATTTTCAATAAGATATTGAGCATGCGCATTAGATCCGGCATGTCCATATATGAGGCTTATGATGGGGATATCGTGTGCTTCAAGAATGAAATGGGATTGCCGGATCATTCAAGGCTCCAGAAAGTTACGAATGATAACATCGAGGGCATAAATAACCTGGTGAACCGGGGCCGCGCCTTCGTTACCGCACCTATTGTCGGATATGAGACCCAGTTCGCACAAGGTGCAGCGGGTGATATCGAGCGGGCGATCGTTGCTGAATTGAATATTGATCTTGAAGGCTTCAAAGTGCCAACTATGCCTGAATTATCATCAAAGGGACTGCGAAGGGAAATAATCGTGCCTTATAAACCGGAATTGCGAGTTGATGAGGATGAACTCAATATCGGAAAGACGAAAGTGGTGCTTGGGTTTTCATTGCAAAAAGGCAGTTATGCGACTACGATTTTGAGAGAATATATGAAATGAAAGAAAATATATTCCAGAGCTTTAGTTCCTGTTTGAATGAATAGCCATGTATTATTGCATCTGAAATCTTATGATTAATCTTCTATAACATCGGATTTCGGCATCATATCAACAAGCCTGTCAAGCACTGCATCCACTCCTTCCCTGGTAAGTGTGGACATGCTCATATCACCAATTTCCGTTACTGAAATATCGGTTTTATTGGCAACGACGAGAGCAGGAACCTGGAACCTTTCCTTTATCCCTTCAAGAAGATGCATTTGTTTCGAAAGCGTATATCCGCATGTTTCGGATGGATCGATAATATAAAGTATAACTTTTGCCACATGCTTCAAAGCAGTTATGGCTTGAAGCTCGATCTCATTTCTTTCTTCAAGTGGACGGTCAAGAAGTCCGGGTGTATCAATCACCTGGTATCGTAGCTCGTTTCGCGTAAAATGCCCTACGCCAAGCCCTTTTGTCGTGAAAGGATATGCGGCTATCTCCGGGTTTGCGCTGCTCACAAGAGCTACGAAACTCGACTTCCCTACATTCGGGTAACCGGCAACAACGATAGTGGGTCCGGCCTCGATAGCAGGAAGCTTCCTGAGCTTGTTTCTTGCATTATTCAGGAAGCGCAGGTTGCCATCTATGCTTTTAATAATTGAAGAGATCCTTCCGAATGCCTCTTTTCGCACCACTTTTGCATCATCGGCTTCACGCATCAAACCCACATATTTTCTTGCAAGGGTGTTTACTTTATCTCCTGCCCACTGTACCGATGCGAGGTTCATTTTCATTTCCTCGACCCCGACCATTACCTCGGCAAGTTCAGTGTAGAACATAGGCGTCTGGTCAAAGCTTGGGAATTTGTGGACTATATGCATGCAATTATCGCTGAGAATATGTGCTGCCGTCAGGAGCATGGATTCCTCGGCCTGGAGTTTTGACTTTCGATCAAGGATTTGTTTACCGCGTTTTGCCCTGGTGGCGCGGCTGTAGGATTTGTCAAGCAGTTCATCTGCTGTAGGCACTGTGGGTATTTTTTCAAATATCATTGGTCTAGTGATGCGATGTAAAGATAAAAACCCTCTTGAAACTAACCTTATAGAAAAATATATGGATATTCCAAATAATATAACATATACAGGTGCAAAATGAGTATTAAATTAGGTTTCGTTGTTTCAGAATTCAACCGGGATATTACGATCCAGATGGAGACGCTGGGAAAAGAACATGCCGCTTTCCTTGGCGCAACGGTTGATAAAATATATTATGTTCCGGGCGTTTTTGACATGCCGCTTGCAGTAAAAAAAATGGCAAGTGATAAGACAATAGATGCAGTCGTGACATTAGGCTGCGTTATACAGGGGGCAACAAAACATGATGAAATAGTGATCCAGCATGCCACACGCAAGATCGCAGACCTTGCTCTTGAATTTTCAAAACCCACAACACTTGGCATATCAGGTCCGGGCATGAGCCGGCTTGATGCGTTTGAGCGCATAGAATACGCTAAAAGGGCAGTTGAAGCTGCTATAAAGATGGTAAAGATGTTAAAACAATAACATAATGATCAAAAAATCAATTCATTCACAATTGGTTCATGGGCTTTGAGAGGTCATATAATTATACAGTACCTCCGAATGGTTCTTTAGTTTTTCGATAAAATCAACAGACATTGGTTATCGTCTTGGATGGTCGCATATTTTGATAAACTACTCGAAGATGTCCTGATGTTCTCCCAGCCTGCATCCCTTTATTACGGGGGTAAAGAGATGGTCATTGAGATAATCTCTCTGACTAAAATGTTTTGCAGATAGAATCGACATGCATTGCAACAATTCCTGGCAGTTGATTAACATCTCCTTTTAACATCTTGTTTATATTATTATTCAAATGTATATAAAGTATTACATTATAAAAATACAAACAGCCCCGAACAATTAGGTAAAAACTCACCAATTAAAACAAAAAATTCAACTTCAATAAGATTTTAACATCTCTTCGGAGATACTGTTATAACCATAACATATAAACACTCCAAGATACATAGTATTACTAAAGGGAGGCCTGAAAATGGAAGATAAGATGCCGGTCAAAGAAATAATGACCCGGGACGTTGTGACAATAGATATAAAAAGCGATGTCCAGAAATTAGCAAAAAAAATGCTAACATATAAAGTTGGAAGCGTTATTGTCACAGATAAGAACCAGCCCGTTGGAATAGTCACAGAACGGGATATTGTCAGGAAGATCGTTTCCATGAATATGAAAGCGAATGATATTTCTATACAGGAATTAATGACCACCCCTCTTTTAACAATACCTTCCACAGAGGACGTAACAGATACAATGCATAAAATGTTGAAGCTTGAAATAAGGCGGCTTCCTGTCGTGGAAAACGGAAAACTTGCAGGCATAGTTACGGATACTGACCTGATTGCGATATCAGCGCAGATGGGCAATATATTTTCCGATCTCATAAAAATGCATCGGGAAAAGCTGTTTTCGATGGAAACGCCAGGCCAGGTTATAAAAGGTATATGCGAGGATTGCGGATATATTTCTGACAATCTGCAATTAGTGGAAGGAAAACTTCTCTGTGAAAGCTGCAGGGAAATTTAGAACATTAGCTTTCAGCGGATTTTAGCTAAACAACATAATTATACATTATAAAAGGAGTATAATATGAAAGTAAAAGACGTAATGACTAAAAATCCTGTTTTTTTACAGGATTCGGATTTTATGACACAAGCGCGCCAGGTAATGCGTGACAGGCATTTTCGGACCATGCCTGTAGTCGATGCAAAGAAAAGAGTCGTGGGAATCCTTACGGAAAAAGAATTATTGAATATATATTCCACAAAATCAAATGTAACAGTCCAGGGTTTCACATCAGAGTTCCCATTTGTTTATCCTGAAATGGACATGATGGAAGCCGCAAAATTAATGATCGAAGCTGATATGGGACGTGTTCCCGTATTAAAATCGGGACAGGATATGACGCTTGCTGGACTCTTAAGCGTAGTTGATATCTTCAGGAACCTGAAACCTGAAAAAATACCAAACAAAAAACTCCATGAGATAATGACAACCGATGTCAAAACACTGTCTCCTAAGGACAACATAGCAAAAGCCTGGATGAACATGAAACAAACCGGTTTTTCAGGATTTCCTGTGGTAAAAAACGGGGAACTCGTAGGCATGTTAACACGGCGAAATATTATCAATGCCGGATATGCGAGAATTGAAAGGGAGGACAACCAGGGAACCAAATCTACCATGTCGCCGGCTGTTGAGAAGATCATGAGCACGCCAGCGTATTCATTATCCTCCGAATCCACGTTAGCTGAGGCGATACAGGCCTTCCTGAAACTTGATGTTGGCAGGATCTCAGTTACAAATGATGGGAAACTTGTAGGTATAGTTGACAGGAACGATATTATAAAAGCATTCATATGAGGTGTTTTATGAATCTATCTGGAAGTAATATTAAAATAGAAAAACATGGCAGGAAAGGTTATATGCGCAATATGGGGCCACTGGATTTCAAATCCAGGATATCTGAACGACCCGGCGATATAATGACGCTGGCCTCAAGTGAAGTTATCACTATTCCACCCACCATGCCTGTTATCGGGGCAGTCAAGACCATGCTGGATCATGGATTCCGGAGAATTCCAGTGACAGACGCCGGGACCCACCACCTCAAAGGGATCGTGACATCACAGGATATAGTGGATTTCCTTGGTGGCGGGAAAAGGAATTTGATCGTCAGGAACAAATTCAAAGGCAATCTGCTTGCCGCCGTGAACGGGAGCATCAGTGAGATCATGGAAGAAAATGTGGTCTCGATGAACGTAAAAGATTCCCTAAAAGATGCTTTGAACGTAATGTTAAAAGAGAATATCGGAGGCCTGCCTATAACGGATAATGAAGGGGCTGTGAAAGGTATAGTATCCGAAATGGATTTTGTCTTTCTATTATCGGGTATCGTTACAGGTAAGACCGTCGAAGAATACATGAGCAAGAAAGTAGTGACAGCGCCTTCAGATATGTCTATAGGAGCCGCCACAAAGTCCATGATAAAAAACGGTTTCAGGAGACTTCCGGTTCTGCGGGATGATGTCCTGATAGGCATCATAACGGCTTCTGATATTATGCGCTTTCTGGGAAGTGGCGAGATGTTCGACCGGCTTGTCACAGGGAATGCTATTGAGGTTTTCAAAGCACCTGTCAGCTTACTTATAAAAAGGGATATCATTTTTACAGGGTCAGATATTGACATCGGGGAAGCTGCAAGTATGATGCTTGACAAGAATGTCGGTTCCCTGCCCGTACTTGAAGATGGCGAATTGAGGGGCATCATAACAGAACGTGATTTTGTAAGAGCAATTGCTGATTAAGAGGTTTTCATGAAAATAAAAGATATAATGAGCGCGCCAGTTTATGTTGTATCGCCTGATGAAACAGTGGCTAGAGCAAGGAACCTGATGCTTCGCCATAAGATCGGGAGACTTGTAATTATCAACAATAATAAACCTGTTGGAATGGTGACAAAAAAAGATATCGTACGGAGGCTTAACCAGGCAGAACCCCAGTGGCGAAGGCGCCCCATAGATGATATACCTGTAAGTAAGGTAATGACCGAGAGCCTGATAACGATATTCCCGGATGCGACACCAAGGCAACTGGCTGAACTGATGACCGAGAATAATATCGGCGGACTACCTGTTGTAAATAATAATGAGGAAGTGATAGGCATTGTCACAAAATGGGATCTGATCAAGTATTTTTCAGGATTGGATCTTGACATGAAAGTCAAGGATCTTAAGATCGAACCTGCTGTGATGGTGCACAGGCATCATACGATAAGCCATATTATACATGAATTGCAGGAGAATTCAATAGACAGGGCCATTGTTTTTGAGGATAATGATAAACCCGTGGGGATAATTACTAATTCGAACCTCACCTTCACTGAAATGAAGGATAAAACAGGCGGCCTTCCCCAAAAGGAAATAAAAATGACTCGAAAAGCGGACCATGCGGGAAGAAAAGAGAACCGATATATAAATGATGTGCCACTCGTCGCAGAAGACATAATGTCATGCCCGATAGTTACTGTTAATAATGAAGACCTTGCCACCTATGCTGCCGGGCTGATGGTAAAAGAAAGGATAAACGGGGTAGCTGTGACGGGCAATGGGGTTATGGGAATTTTGACGGGTGAGAATATAATCAAGACTATTATAAATATGTGAGATGAGACCATGAGCGTAAAAAACATTATGAGTGAACCTATTACTGTGCATAAATCAGATACGATTTCACATGCAATGGATTTAATGGATAAACATGATACACGCAGGCTTCTTGTTATCAATGGAAGTGACATTCTGGGCATGATCACGATGAGAAATATTGCCCACAAACTCGGTACATGGAAGAGTTCCAATCTCCCTGCCTCATCTTTGCATGTAGCGGCCGCAACATCGACCCTTTTCACTAAGGTGCTTCCGGATATGTCTTTTGATGATGCTATTGGTTTGCTGGATAGGAAAAGCGGTGTCCTTGTAGTAATGGACAGCGGCAATATCAGGGGATGGGTAACACCCAATGAAATTTTAAACAATGTTAAAGGTGTGAAAGGATATGCGGCCGAGATAATGAAAGAGCCGATAACGGCAAGCCCTGGTGACAGGGTATCCCATGCCAGACGAATAATGCTCGACAACGATATCGGAAGGCTGCCAATAGTTGAAAATAATGAGGTCGTAGGGATTATTACTGAGAAAGATGTTGCAAGGGCTATGATGAATTTCAGGGCTCTTGTGCCTGATAACCAGCAGGATGAGAGGATACGTAACCTGATCGTGGGAGACATAATGACCCGGAATGTAATATCAGTCCGCACAAATACCCCGATAATGGAAGTAATTTCCACTCTCCTTAAGGAAAATATTGGCGGAGTTCCTGTTTTGAACCTGAAAGATGAACTGGTTGGCGTTGTAAGCAGGCGGGGAATTATCAAGCACCTGGCGGCGAAAGGATGAGACGTGAGGTCTCAGAACTAGAGAATAAATTAGACATCGCAAAATTGTCCGGGCTTCTTGGAATTCCCGAACACAGCATAACAGGCGCCCTGAAACGAAAGACGCTGCAGTATGTCAAAGGGAAACGTGAACTTTTCAGGTTTGATAAGCCCGTTTCCTCAGTGGAGGGGGGGACTTGCGTATTTCTTGAGGCGTTAGAAATAGTGAGAGGTTTTCCAAAAATTTCGCGTACCCTGTTGCTGTATCCGGCGCTTATCAAGCATTTTTCTTCCTGCAGGAAAGTGGCTGTTGAAGAAAAAATGAATGGTTATAATGTCAGGGTCGCCCTCATCGGAGATGAAATCGTGGCGATTACGCGCGGCGGTTTCATTTGTCCTTATACGACGCAGAAGGCAAATGGCCCGAAAGAGCGGGATTTTTTCCGTGACCATCCGGATCTTGTGCTATGCGGTGAGATGGTTGGACCTGATAGCCCTTATGTGCCAAAAACGTTCTATAATATCGGATCACTTGATTTTTTTGTGTTCGATATCAGGGAAAAGAATTCAGGTAATCCCATGCCGGTCAGTGAACGACGAAGACTTATGAAGGATTATGGTATTAAGTCAGTGCATCTTTTCGGGGAATTCGATGTTAGTGAGGTTCACACTGAGATAACCGAGATCATAAGGAGTTTCGGGAATACATTGCGGGAGGGTGTTGTCATCAAAGATCCACAAATGAATATTCCACCGGTCAAATATACAAGTTCTCTTAGCAACTGCCAGGATTTGCGTTATGCATTTGAATTTTATAATGATTTCGGGCGAGATTTTTTTTTCGGGAGGGTGTGCAGGGAAGCATTCCAGTCTGTAGAATGGGATGAGGATGAGGAAAGAACAAGGAATAGGTGCCAGAAGCTGGGAGAAAGCATTCTCCTGCCTATGATCTCAACAATTAAAAAGAAAAAAGCCGGTGAACGTATCGCTGAAAATGTGCAGATAAGGGTAGGAAACTTAAATTCAGTTTCTGAATTTGAGGAATATTTGAGGTTTCTGGGGATAGATGCTGTTTTTGAGACGCCTGAAAAAACGGGAGATGAATATCTTGTGAGGATAAAAAAGATCCACCAGAGCACCAACGATAAGACTGAGACCATTCTTGGGGGCCAGATGTGGAGTTGAACCTATGGAGAGAAACCTCATTTGGCTTTCTGAACTCAGGGCTGAATTCGAACCTGGGGCTCAAGATGTCCTGTCGATTTAATTAATCACCGCAGGTCAAAGTGAATCTTCACAGTTTTCTCATCAGTTTGACCCCTTACTATTTCCATCAGTGTCACCCGCATTCTATTTCATCCGCGCATCGAAATCCTGCCATGATCGAGCCGTTCATGCTCCTTTCGGGATAATTGGTTTGCGAGAACATCCCGGCCAGGTAAAGACCTTTTACATTTGTCTTAAAAGGAAAAACTTTTTTCCCGTAGCCTGTTTCATATACAGGCGCCGTATCCAGGTCCCTTCGCAGGCGCCACCATTTGATCTTTTTCCTGATTCCCGGGAATAATTTCTCAAGCCCCTTCAAGTATAATTCTATCACTTCTTCATCCTGCAGGCTCCAGAGAATGCTTTTTGGATCCTGGAAATATGAAGTTGCATAAATCAGGTGTTCCCCGTAATCTGATACCGGGATAAAATTCGTATGCTCGATGACTGCGCCGAAAGGAACATCTTCTTTGATGTTCAGCCAGTAAATATCCTCCATGACTTTTTCGGATAAACCAAAAAGAGCGCATGCAGTACCCTGATAACTGATATTAAGATCAAGCTCCGGAAGATTTATTTCCAGGATTTTTGAAAGGACATGGGGCGCAACTGTTGAAATAATCCTGTCGCATTCGATCTTTTCACCCTCCACGATGACTCCTTTTATTGAATTGCCGGCGATCTGAATTCGCGATACATTTCCTATTCTTATGATCCCCCCCTTATTCCTTATATTTTGAGCCATTTTTTCGATAAGCGATGCGAATCCTCCGCGCATGTAACCTAGTTTTTCACCTTTTGTTCCCCTGTTGGAACGGATCTGGACACGTCCAAGAAGCCATGCTGCTGACACTTTTTCTTTATTGTCCCCGAACTTGCTGGATAGGAGCGGCAAAAAGAAATTATTATAAACGGATTCTCCTGCTGTCCTGATTATCCATTCTTTTGCTGTTATATCATCAAAAGGAGTCCTGTCTTTTATGGATTTGGCTTTTAGCACAAGTAATGTCAACCTGATAACATCCATGAGCGGCAGCGCCCTTAATATCTCCAGCGGGGTATTCATGGGATATATTTTATGGTCAAAATAATATCCAGTCGTTCCTTTTAGCCATTGAAGCCTGTCGCCGAGACCAAGTTCTTCTATAAGTGAAATGAGTTCTTTATCGCTTGCAAAGATATGATGGTAATATTGCTCGATATTGTAATTCTCGATCTTATAACTTGATGCCATGCCTCCGAGTTCAGGTTCTTTCTCGATGATGATTATTTTTTCTTTTCCTGCCAGCCTGTAAGCTGCGGCAAGGCCCGCAAGTCCGCCGCCAATGATTATTGTGGTCATGATAAAGTTCTTATTTTTATTTTGTTCTACAGAGAATGGAACGAGGGCTTATCTTGAGAGTATCCGTCATTTTGAATCTATATTTTGCTCTCATTGATTTCCTTATGTGTTAGCCTTCCTTTCAGGATTCCCGCAAGGGTGCAGGTTCATCTTTTGTAACGTAATTGTTTATCTCAAACATAAATTCTTTCCTACAACAGGATCAAGCCCGGCGCCTTTTCGTACACAAGTTCAGTATTACGTGGTACGTTTTATATATGTCGAAAACGTCCTTATTCGTGGATTAAAAAGATGAGAGGGCAACAGATTCTTTGACGGGAACTTAGTGTTATCCTCGTGACCTATTTTATGTAGGTGCAAAAATGATGAACACGATCGCCTGTGGATGCGATAATCCCGGATTGGATTATCCGTGAAAATCCATCCGATCCGCGTCATCCGTGTTCTATTCAAACTAACCGGAAAAGGAAAAATATGAAGAAAAAACATCTTGATATGTTGCTTGAACAGGTCGAAGGATTCAGATCCCCCAAACCTGATAAGGAGCAATATGCAACACCTGCTACAGTGGCTTCAGAGCTTTTGCATTTTGCATTCATGCGTGGAGACCTCACAGGCACGGTTTATGACCTGGGGTGCGGAAGTGGCATTTTTGCAATTGGTGCAAAACTCCTGGGAGCAGAAAAGGTTATAGGTTTTGATGATGATAGGGGAGTTCTTGAGATAGCACGTGCAAACGCAGAAAGACTTGGCGTTGATGTCGAGTTCGTATGCAGCCGGATCGAAACAGTCTGCGGGAAAGCGCATACAGTCGTAATGAATCCGCCTTTTGGCGCGCAGAAAAAAGGAAGCGACCGCCCTTTTTTGAGGAAAGCCCTCGAATTAAGCAGCGTGGTTTATTACATACATAATGCCAATAGTGCAGAATTCATAAAAAAATTCATAAGCCCGTCTGTCATAACAGAATATAGATTAATAGATTTTCCAATTAAAAGGACATTCGGGTTTCATACGAAGGAAAGACAGGTCATAAAAGTCGAAATATACAGGATCGAGAAAAGAACAGAGGGATAATTATTAGAATCAAAAGAAAGAAAATAACAAGCAGGAGAAAGCTTGGAAAGGGTGACGAAAAAGAACCCAGGGAATCTAAAGATAACGAACTTGAACTTGAAGAAGAAATAGAGGAAGTGGCTGCCGAAACGGAAATTGCAGAAGAGGAAGCGCAGGTACAGCCAGATCAACCCGTTGAAGAAACAGTAGAAGAAGCCACTGAGGAAGCAGTTGAGGAAGAGCCGAAAGAAGAACCCAGAAGTGTATTACCTGGTGATCTTATTGGAACTTCGGAAGAATTTATCCCAAGGAATGGCGCATATCTGGAAGGGGGGAACATTTACGCGGCCGCAAGCGGTATCGTAAATATAAACAAAAAAGAGCGCTCCATATCTGTTACTCCGATCACGAACACCCCACCACATTTGCAGGTAGGGGATATCGTTGTTGGCCAGGTTACCGATGTAAAGGATTCTGTCGCCCTTGTTGAGATAGCAGGTATCAAAGGAAAAGGCGAACGCGAGATCGTTCACGTTGAACAGGCAGCCATTCATGTTTCAAATGTGAAGGATGCCTATGTCAAGGAATTGTATTATGAATTTGCGCCTTTTGACATCGTAAAGGCAAAAGTACTTGACCTTCGCAACATGCGCCTGAGCACAGTAAATAAGGAACTTGGAGTCATGAAAGCCTATTGCGGAAATTGCAGGGCTGTGTTAAAAATAGATAACAGCAAACTCAAATGTCCCAAATGTGAAAGGACTGAGACAAGAAAACTATCCTCAGATTACGGAACAGGGATTATTTAGGTGGTATTATGGAACTAACGATCCTAAAAAAAACTGATAATGAAATCAATATAAAGGTAGCAGGAGAGACCCATACTCTTCTCAACCTGTTAAAAACAGCATTGCTGAACAACAAGCATGTTGAAATAGCGACCTACGATATAAAGCATCCAACCATCAGCGACCCCGTACTGTTCGTAAGAACGGACGGAACTGATCCCTTAGAAGTGATAAAAAAAGCGTCAAAGGAAATCATCACGGAATCCAGCGAGTTCATTGATCTTTTTGCTAAGAAGACAAAGTAGTTAAGACTGCATATTCTTCGTCGATAAGGTCATCCACCATCACTTTGTTCTCGATTGCAACTAGTAAGGCGCTGACCTCAATCGCGACTTGTTTTGAAAGCTCCTCCTGTTTCTTATTTATCATAGAAACTACCTTTCTTTTTTCAATCCCTGTGCTGGTTATTATCCGTTCAATGACCTTTTCAAAAACTGTTTTTTTTTCAATAGTTTCAGGCTTGAATCCGGAAGGTATCTCTATTTTGGAAATATCAAAGGAAGGTCTTACTAATTCCCCGTCACGTTGTAAAAGTCCTGATCTCTGGGCCTCTGCCAGGACTGATCTTGCCTGCTCAGGAGTGAACCATTTGAAATCCATCGAGAGAGCCATGACAAATTCTATGTCCTTTAGCGCCTCTTTTCCTTTTCTTTTAAAGGGCATAGAGACTGTATAAGTAAGTTCAGGCATCTTATGCGTTTCTTTTTATTTCTTCAACAATAGTATCTGCTATTCGTTCACAATCAGTTCTTCCAAGGCCGTCAGTAAGATGGATATTCATGGTAAGGATACGATTATCGAGTTTAGTCCTTACCAGATATGTATCCCCCTTAAAGGCAATGCGGTTATAATTCGAATCGAGCACTGAGTATTGAAGAATTACCCTGAAATCGATAATCCCTTCAGGTGTTACATCCCTAAGGACTCTATCAAGAGTGTTCTTGTTGAGCCTGACAAAATCAACACTTTTATCGGTTATTTCAATAGCAATGCTTCTCTTTGCTTTTATGGGAGTGGCTTTGCGGTCCGGACTGTCTGTGATGAATTCCCCGGATTGACCATCCATTCCTGCCATAACTCTTACCAGGAAAGGAAGGTATTCCTCGAATCTAAATTTCCGTTCAAATTCCGGATTTTGTGGGTAGAGGTGATACGTGCGTCTCATAGCAGCATTTATCGTCATGGATTCTTAAAAACTTATTGCTTCGGTATGTACGCTGTTATTTTATATTTTCTGCAATAATGATATTCGAACGTCCTTTTCTTATTTTCTTGACCAATCCCCTGTCTTCAAGGTCAGCAAGCATCAGGCTGACCTTTGCTTCGCCGTATTTGGAATCTTTCCTGATCTCTTTTTGGGTCGTTCGTCCGCCTTTTTTCAGTATCAGGTCATATAATTCGCTAAGGTCGTCGGGAAGTTCCCTTGCCTTGTTTTCTATGGGCGGCTCTGAAGGATTTTCTTTTTCCTCAGGAATAACGGGCTTATTTTTCTTTTTCGATAAAAAGAAAATAAGTATAAGCGCAATCAATAAAAAAGCAATTATGATTGTAATATAATTAGCAGCCCCGGTATCTTTTGTCTCCAGTTCGCCTGTAAGGTTTATATCCCGGAGATACTCATAATCCGAATCTATTGGCGGAAACAGAAGCAGGTCAATGTTCCTGGATTCATTGGGCATATCTATGTGCAGGTTCTCTTCACCTGTGAATTCAAGAATATTATTATTATAATATTTGGCCCTTAATACATAACTTCCAGGGGAAATATCGAAAGAATATGCGCCATCGCTTGAAACCTTATATTGCACTCTCGTTGAATTTTCCTCGATCTCAACTATTACGTTTTTAATAGGTTTCTCAAGGTCTGACCATTCGTATATGTTCCCATATACTTTAGCAGCCTGTGCGCTCATGACCAGGCTTGCAACGATGATAATCAGTAAAATAAACCTTCTTGGGGTGAACACACATTCTAATCTAAAAATATGGTATATATAGTTTATTATAAAGCCAAAAGAGCATTTATAACGGATTATAAAGGATTATCAAGCATAAGAGACTTAATTTATTATTGAAATAAAAGTATAGTTATGTAATCTGTCATTATAGTATTGGTGTACAGATCGCGTTTGCGATAAGGAGGAAAAGAATATGAAACCCACAAAATCGTTCCGGATATTAACACCTTTAATTATGGTGATATTAATTTTGTGCTTTTTCTCAGGAGTCGTTGCTGCACAGGCAACTCCCGGGGAACAGTATAAAAAGGCAAATGAAAATTACCAGAAAATTAAGGAAAATTACGACAATGCCAGAAATAAATTCGAAGAAGCAAAGAACTTATTTGAAAAGGCTAACAGCCAACTTGCCAAATTGAATGACGAAAAATCAAGGGATGAGTTAAAACAAAAAGAAAAAGACTATTTATTAAGGGCGATCAACTTCTCAGAATCCCAGCTTCAGGTCATGAAGAGCAGGTTGGAAAATTCTGAAGAAAAAGGGTATATACCGTTTGATGCCATAAAAATCATAGATGGTCATACAGCCCAACTTGAGCAGCTGAAAGCAACAGTAGAACAGGCCAATTCCACAAAAGAATTAGGAGATGCCAATAAAGAATTGAAAAAAATAGTGATTAACATAAATCTTGAAACCCGTTATTATATGGGAATTGTGCTCAACCAGAGAATGACTAATTTTATAGCCAAGGCTGATAATGTCACCCTGAACTTTACCTCAGCGACCACACAATTGAAAGAACGGGGAAATGATACCGCTGACCTTGAAAAACAGGTTGAGGATTTCAAGAATGCATTAATAGCAGCAAAAGAATCCCATGCAAAAACAAAGGAATTATATGCAACCCATAATGGGTTTGCTGCCGATGGGAACGTAACAAATGAAAAAAATGCCAATAAATTCATGGAACAGGGGAATAAGCAGCAGAGAGAAACATTAAAGGATTTAAAACACGCAGGTAACCAGGTGATCAAGTTTATTAAAGATCTAAGAAAGCTTGTCGTGGGCGGAGGAGTTACAACAACTCTTACTACCGGTGGAGCTACGACCACTCTTACCGTAAAGGAGTAAAAATATGAAATCGATATATATATTTATCGTGCTTGTTATAGCAGCTTCTGCGTTAGGTTGCGTTGACAAGAACCAGGCAGAAACAACCTCAGGAACTCCTGCCCGGACGCCAGTTTCACCCGGTGAATCGGCAGTAACGCCTGAGGGTGTTCCTTCAGAAGTGGTCCAGACACCTGCGCCAGGTGAAGACATTTATGGCACATATAGTGATATAGCCACATTGGATAACATTTCCAGCGACATGGATATGCAGATAGCTTTATCCAATGAAATTTAGGGTAAACGTAAGAGTTTACCTTTTTTTTTTAATAATTTGTAGGATTGACCACGGAACTTTTCTATAAAGATTTCAGGTTCATGCTCAGATAAGTCTTTTAATTTTTAAGGTAATATACAGATTTGATGGTGATCACTTGACTGAGAAAATCGATTGGTACGATGAATTCGTGGATATTAATTATACGCCTGCAAAAGATGACCTTATTTGTTTGTATTATTTTGAGCCTGCAAAGGGAATCACAGAAAAGGAGGCGGCAGGAAGAATTGCGTCCGAGAGTTCAGCAGGAACATGGACGACATTATATGAACTGCCAGAAAGAGTTGAAAAAATTAAAGCGCGAGCATTTGAATTCAATGGCAAATATGTTAAGATCGCTTATCCCATCGATCTCTGGGAGCCAGGGAATGCACCCCAGCTCTTAAGCGGGATAGCCGGGAATATCTTTGGAATGAAGGCTCTTAAAAACCTGCGCCTTGTGGATGCATCCCTGCCCCAGAGCTATATCCGGTTTTTTAAGGGACCAAAACACGGTATTTCCGGGATAAGGTCTTTTTTGAAAATAAAAGAAAGACCAATAACGGGCGCTGTCCCAAAACCAAAGATCGGATTCAGTGCTGCCGAACATGCCGATGTGGCATATGAAACATGGATGGGAGGCTTTGATCTCGTTAAGGACGATGAGAATTTGACCTCTACATCTTTTAACCGTTTTGAAGATCGGCTTACGCGAATGACAAAACTTCGCGACAAAGCAGAAAACGAAACGGGTGAACAAAAAGATGCTCTTCTGAACATAACCGGTGAAACAAGAGAAATGATCCGGAAAGCAAAATTACTCCGTGATTCAGGCTGGAGGTTTGCCATGATCGATGTAGTCACATGCGGGACAGCCTCTGTCCAGACAATGAGGGATGAATGCGGCGACCTTGGTTTAGCAATACATGCTCACCGCGCGATGCATGCTGCTTTTGACAGGAATCCGAAGCATGGGCTGACCATGTATTTCCTTGCCAAATTAATGCGGTTAATAGGTGTCGATGAAATCCATTCAGGCACTGCAATTGGAAAACTTGTGGGGAGCAAAAAGGAAGTCGCAGGGATAGCAAGCGTGCTTCGTGACTCAAAAATCAAATCCGGTGATATGCTCCCGCAGGAGTGGGGAAAAATAAAATCCGCACTTCCCGTATCCTCTGGCGGGCTTCATCCGGGCCTTATTCCATCGGTAATGAGTATCCTGGGAAATGACTGCACATTGCTGGTGAGTGGGGGCATTCACGGGCATCCGGAAGGAACAAGAGCGGGAGCAAAAGCAGTGATGCAGGCAATTGAAGCGACGATGGAAGACATTGACCTTGATGAGTATGCAAAAAATAACCGTGAGTTAAAACAGGCACTTGGAAAATGGGAATATCACAGGCCAAAATGAACATTTTATTCTCCCAGGACCTGTTTTATCCTTTCAGAAGCCTCTTTCATTTCGATTAGTACCAATCCAAGATTTGCATCAGGCCTTGTCATAACAAAAAGCAATGCTTTTGGTCCAGCTCCTGTCCCTATTATTTTTCCCTTCTTCGATTCTATGATTATCTTATCCGGAATACCCATTCCGAGTTCGGTTGCTGCTGTTTCAGCAGCTCCCATTATCGTTGCTGACATAGCAACAAATGTTTCAGAAAGGCATCGCTCGGTTAAAGTTGAAAATATTAAAAGACCGTACCTGCTCGCTATTGCTGATGCTTCGATCCCGCCTGTCTTGTTAACTTCATTAAGTATTGCTTCTATCATTTCTATTGTGGGGGTTTCATTCATAATAAAAACGCCTTCTCATTACACTTTATTGATTAATGATATGTTCATCATACTATATATAAGTGTGCAAAAATGCAACAGTTGCGCACTAACGAACAGGGACTAATTGTTCTAATTATTTATGCTGTCTGTTCTATCGGCATTGACATTCAAAAAAGAAAAAGTTTAGAATCAAGGGCCTGGAAAAATCACGTTGTGTACATTGCATTTATCTTCACATAATCATAGGTCAAGTCGCAGCCCCATGCAATCGCCTCGAAATCACCCAATCCAATATCTACTTCGATAAATATCTCCTTTCCTTCCATGATCTCTTTTAGCGCCTCAAGCTTTCCCTCAACTATCTTTCCGGAATCAACAAGCAAAACCTCGTTCCTGCTATCTGAGAATTGGAGTGAGATCTTCTCCTGGTCGATCTCGGCGCCCGAATAACCGGCAGCAGCAACTACCCTTCCCCAGTTCGGGTCTTTTCCGAATATCGCGGTTTTAACAAGGGGCGAGCGACTTATTGCTTTTGCAGCTTTTCGCGCATCTTCCGCACTCGTTGCGCCTGTTACTCTCACCTCGATCAATCTTGTTGCACCTTCCCCATCTTTTGCGATCATTTTTGCAAGGCTGATGCACACATGGTCAAGCCCTTCCTGGAATGTTTCCTCTTCACAATCATGATACCCGGTGGCAGTAAGGATTGCCATATCGTTAGTGCTTGTATCCCCGTCAACCACTACCATATTAAAACTCTTATCAACTGCTTTTTTCAGGATTATTTCCAGTAATTCTCTCGGCAGTTTTGCATCAGTATATAAAAATGCAAGCATTGTCCCCATATTCGGTTCTATCATTCCTGAGCCTTTGGAGATTCCAGCGATGTGTACACCATTATCAAGCTCGATCGCTATTTCTTTCATCGTAGTATCAGTTGTCATGATGGCTTTTGCGGCGGCTTTTCCGGAGTCTTCTGTATCCGATAATTTCCCAAAAACCTCATCAAGATGCCCCCCTATCCATGTCCTGTCAAGGTTTCGCCCTATCACACCTGTTGAGGCGACACCAATTTCATCAGGGCTGCAATTTAATTTTTGTGCGAGTATCCCGGCCATCCACCTGGCGTCATTCATGCCTTTCTTGCCAGTAAATGCATTCGCACATCCGCTGTTGGCGATCACTGCCTTCAGATCACCTTTTGAAAGCGCTTCTTTTGTTATGATAAGAGGAGCTGCAATGACCTTATTTCGTGTAAAAACACCGGCTGTTGAAAGTTCGATGGCATCTGTTACAATTATCGCAAGCCCGTTCTTGCCCTGTTTAATCCCGTGCGCTTTTATGCCTTTTACGGAGCATATACCGCCATTGATATTTTTCATGCTCATTCCGCCGATTCAGAAATACCCTTTATTATATCGCTTCTTGCAACTATTCCTATGAGTTTACCATTTTCAATAACTGGCAGCCTGTTTACTTTATATTTCACCATCATGGCAGAGGCATCCTCAAGCTCCTCATCAGGAGAAATTGCATGGATTGTCCTCGTCATTATATCTTTTACCGGGCGAAGCTTCATGTTCTCTAAGAATTTCTTTGTTTCTTCAAATTTCACAAGGTTGCGTATGGGTATTTCGATTATTTCAAACGGACTGGGGAGCCATAGATCATTTGAAAATTCCTGGGTCCTGAATAACTTGATAAGGTCTGTTTCGGAAACAAGACCTACGACTTTTCCTTTATCAACAACCGGGATTCCACTGATATGGTTCTTTTTAAACAAATCTGCAAGATGACCCAATGTATCCTCAGGCTTGCATACTATAACATCTTTATTCATCACATCTTTAATTTTCATTATTTTTACCTCATGGAGCAAGACCCGGATGCCAGAGACCTGTTATCTCAGGAAGCCCGAACATCAGGTTCATATTCTGGATGGCCTGGCCTGATGCTCCTTTTACCAGGTTGTCAATTGCTGATATCACAACTATCCTGTCGTTTCCCTTATCAACTTCAAAACCAATATCGCAGAAATTGGAGCCGCGTACATTTCCCAGCATCGGTATGCTTTTTATCAAACGGATGAAGGGCATGCCTTTATAGAAGTCACCATAAATTTTGGCTACATCTTCTTCGCTTAATACTTTTTTCACAAATATATGTGCCGTTGTAAGGATCCCGCGCACCGAGGGAATAACATGCGGAGTGAAGCTGATGCTTTTCAAATCACTATCAAGGCGCGTGAGTTCCTGGAATATCTCAGCGCGATGGCGATGTGTTGTAAGTTTGTAAGCCTGGATATTTTCAGCCATGTTAGGGTAGTGTGAAACAGCGCTTGGCTCAACCCCTGCGCCAGATATCCCACTTTTTGAATCAAATACGACGCGCTCGATTAGTCCTGCTTTTGCCAGGGGCGCGGCAGCAAGCGATGCGCCCGTAGGATAGCATCCGGGATTTGCGATAAATTGTTGAGATGGGATCTCAGGATGCAGTTCGGGGATGCCATAAATCGCATCGCGAGGATCGATGTGTTTAATTTTATATGTTTTTTCAAACACATCTGTCTTGAGGCGATAATCGGCGCTTAGGTCAATAACCTTCACGCCGGCGTCAAGAAGCGCGGGTACCACTTGCATTGCAGCGCCATGGGGTACGGCCGTAAATACAATATCGCAGCGAGAAGCTACTTCTTCGGGCCGGAGGTCTTCAAATTCCATATCATAAATTTTGCGGAGATGAGCATGCGTATCGCTTATTTTTTGGCCTTTCCTGCTGCGTGAAGTTACCGCTTTTATTGTGGCTTCGGGATGATACGAGAGCAAACGCATCAGTTCGCCGCCAGTGTATCCTGAGCCTCCGATTATTCCAATGTCCATATGGTTCTTACATGTCAGGATAAATAATGTTACTATGAACATTCCCTACACGTATTTTCACCTCATTTATCTGTTTCAATATGTCTAATATCTAAATCAACATACTTAAACAATTAGTAAATTACACACGGTAGTTTCCCTACCACTTCAACAGGATGGCGCCGGGTTTCACCCAGACCCAGAGGGATGCCTCCTTATCAGCAGTCAATGGCTGCTCTGAGATCTTGACGGCAAGACCTTCAGCGCAGCGGAGCTTCAGCCCTACGAGTGAGCTATGCAGTTTTTACCAGGCTTTTCCCAGAAGACAATATCCAAGCTGAAATAATCTACTTTACCCACAACTCAAAAATCCTCTCAACCTTCTCATAATGCCGTTCCATGACCTGCATCGTATGCCCTGCAGCCAAGAAGATTGGTTTTGGGTCATCCTACATTAGCGTGATGGTGCTCTCTGGCTCCCCTGAGAGCATTGATGGATATTCTAATATCCGGGGGGGTCATATAATACATTAACTAACCGACAGTCAACTATGAGGCCACATACAAAAAACTGTAGGTAAAGCTTAAGTAAAATAACAGCGAATTATTATATTGGCGAGTAAGTCCTTCCCGAAAAGAATGAGGCCGCCTTGAGGCGGATGGGACGAAGTAAGGAAGGGATCCCACTTATTGTTTATGCTTTCATTGGATCTTGCCTTTGAAAAAATCGAGAGCTATATCCACATTTTTCTCTATTATATCATAGAATATTGATTCTTCGCGTTCATAATTTCTTGCAATTGCACCAACAACAAAATCAACTGCTTGAATGCATTTTTCTTGAGAAGAGTCAACATGACTTATTTCTAAATAATTTGGGTCGAAAATCTCTGTTTTGTTCATTAATGCCTTATATCCTATATATTCATCAAATGCCTCCCTTTTTATTCCCGTAAGGGAACGATCAACAATTATATTGACTTTAGTATTTATATGATATTTTCGGAATATATTTCCAATCAGAGATCCGCAGAGGAAATTATAAAGAATATGTGGCTTATTTCTCAGGTTTTCATGAACTTGCAGTTTCCTTAGAACTGCATAAGCTATGCCTGTTTCAGTGTTTGATATGCATTGAAGAATTCGTCTTCTAATAATATTATCTGAGTTATGATATTTAAGTTCAGAGATCTTCTTGTATTTATTTGGGAGTCTTTCTTTCCTTACTTTGGTAATGCATTTCTCTATCCGTAACCTGTCTTTAGGTAATAAGGCGGCAACGACGAAATATTTGGACGATTTAGAACTGAAGCCCAGATCTCCGCTTTCATCAAGGTAGATGTGGATTGAGTTCATGATATCCTACAAGAAGTTCAACTATATAAAGAAAAGTTAAATTACGGACAAGCGGCCATTTCTGGGAACAGCGCGATGCTTCCAGTGTGTTGTTGCATTGTTGTCTGTACGCTCCAATAACCGCATCCTTCTTGCGCTCAACGCTTGCTTCGCGCATTCAGGCACGGCTCTCGCCTTGCGGAAATTGTCGCTGCTGTCTTGGCGACACTCTTACACTCTCGTTCCAGAGAGTCGCCGGCATCGGTGATCCTGTTTTTTTCCAGGTTATAACGGTTAAACTGAGAATGGGCACGCGTGAATATTGAGATGAGGGGCAGTGAGTAATTACAACATGGGGCAGCCGGGGAGAATATAATTGTGACTGCCCAGGTCTATGACTTCAGCCATCAATCGATTGGCCGCTGTTGCAGCGTGCGGTTCGGCGCGGCTCACCAGCACTATTCCTGCTCTTGGACATCACCGCATGTGCACTGCCGCAGGCGCTTCTCAAGACACCACTCCTGATAGTGTCCTGCTATGGAAAAGGTAGATTTAATTTTATAACGTCTTCTTATTTTAATTTATGGGATGCTTTCGCATGCGTGAGGTACTTCTATGTCCAGTTGGTCGCTGCCATGGTGTTTATTGGTGAAGAAATGGGATGTTGCTACTCTGATGTGTATCTGTGGATCTTGTATGAATTTTAAATAAAATTGCCACTGGCGAATTATTATGGATATCTCATCATCTAAAGCAGATGCAGACCTCTTGAAGGTGATCTCTTTTGAGAAAAGGCAGGAACTCTACAACATTCTACACTCGGAAGATCCAGATCATTACTCTCTACTCTGGCTTGTGGGCTTCTTGAAATTCTGCGACTACAGCATTGATGAAATATGCGCAATTATTCATCATGAAACCTGTTGGGTGAATTACGATACTCGGATGACATACTGCCAGGTTGCAAGCGTCTTTCGTTCTAGGGGACATGACATAGCATCGTGCAGACCTCACGATAAGCATGCCAGTAGCGGCATCCTTACGAAGTGCGTTTCAGTCACTCCATGTTCTAACTCGGTGGGTGGTTTCTGCTTCCTTCCTTCAGGTGAGTATCATATCCCATCAGTCGATGAAAAGACCCGACGGGCATTAAACTGCCTGATGGATCACCAGATAGCGAAGTTCCAGCGGCAGAAGCGGAGATATAAGGCCTTATCCGATCTCTTTTTGTGAAGAAATGGGTGGGTGTTGTTTTCATTTTTTGCTTTAGTTGCTGAGCTATATTGAATCATAGTTGACCAATCATATTTTCGAGATGCATAAGCACGGAATTTTAAATAAAATTGGTTTTGGTGAGTTATAAAACTCAAAAGCGCAAGCAGTCGCAGGACTCAAAATCCTGCAATTGCCAAAAGTGCGCTTTACCGCCTTAATCGGAGGCAGTATCTATGAATAAAGAACTAAAACCACTTAAACCATTCGCTCGATCAGAGCGGGAACAGATCAGAGAACATTTCATCAAACGCGCCAGGGAAGCGCCAATCGTCAGCCCACTTGACCCGTCGTCGATGGAAGCTTGGTGGGATTATGTCGATGAGATGAGAGAAATCGAACAGCAGTTGAAGGACGCGGGTGAGCACCTATGAGCTATCCTCGTTATACCTGGGTTGGCAACAAGATATAGGAGGAAGATATGGCTGCCCTGTATCAAAGAAAGAAAGCCACAAAAAAACCTATTACAGCGATGGTTGCGGAAGCGGTGAGTAAATATTTGAAGGAGGTGGGGAAATGACCCCACCACTTCCTGAATACATCGATCTTAACTTTGAACAGGTTGACTTCGGTATCCTCCAGAGAGGAAAGAACGAGCCCATCGCTATTTCATGGGATCCCGGGCACCGCTGTCATGTTGCAATATCAGCAACCACCCCAGAGGTTTATTATAAAGTTGACCTGCTGTGTGATGGATCGGGGTTCTGCACCTGCCCGTCTTTTCAGGAAGTACAATCGAAGAAGAATCGTCCCTGCAAGCACATAATAGCGCTTGATCTGCAGATTGCGAAGAAGGAAAATGAGGAGAAGAAATGACTCCTTCTCCTTTTTCCCCACCCCATAAGTTGGGTATTTCTCTCAAGGAAATGCCTGCAGAATACCGACCTCAGGCGCGGCTGGTGAATGTTGGGTCTTCGGCGCTATCAGACGCAGAACTACTCTCAATTATAATCAGAACGGGGTCACAGATGGAGAATGCGATAAACTTATGTCAGAGAATTTTATCACAATTTGATTTGAAAACGTTATCGGTAGCCAATATATCCCAATTAATGAAAATTAATGGGATTGGTGAATCGAAAGCTTCGCAGATCGCTGTGTGTTTTGAGTTGTCCAGGAGGCTTGAGGTCTTCAAAGGCGGAGACCCTGAAGAAAATCAACTCTCCTGAAGATGTATATCGCCTACTGTATCCGAGTATGCGGGAAATTAAGCGTGAGGTGTTCATTGAGCTTTGCCTGGACACCAAGAACCAGATCATAAAGCAGGAGACAATCTCCATTGGGTCACTGAATGCTAACGTTGTCCATCCCAGAGAGGTTTTCAAGACTGCTATTCGTGAATCTGCGGCTCATATAATCGTGGCTCACAACCATCCAAGCGGAGACCCTACTCCCAGCAGAGAGGATATTGAGATCACCAAGAAGCTGGTGGAAACAGGCAATATCATGGGCATCACCGTGCTTGATCATGTGATAATCGGCGATGGTCGTCACTTCAGCTTGAAAGAGGCGGGACACATATGAGCCTCGATGATAGGGTCAAGGGTGCAAATGGCATCTTTCTTAATTTTGTGAAGAATAGAATCTCGATAAAGTGACTTTTAGGATGTGTCTGAATCCACGAAATCCCCATTGATTCATGTATCCCGCATGTGCTTAAGTCCTAATGAGAAAAAAGCAGATTTATTTTTATAAGCACGTATTATTTTAATTTATAGGGCATTATTCCATAGCGGTTAAGGTGTTCGTACCCATGAAATCAAGCGATAGAAAGCGATTTCTTGTTCATGGCACCCTATATTCATACACCACCAGACGAGAGCTGGGTTTTACCCAGACCCTGATCAGTGTGTTTTGCGCCATCTTCGGATGTGTTGCGCGCCGCTGTTGCGGCGGGAGCAGTGGACGCCTCATTTTTAATTAAAATTTGAATTGGTGAGTTAAAAACTCAAAAATCGCAAGCGATCACAGGATTTGGAGTCATGCGATCGCCAAATGAGGCATGTATGTTTCAAGACTTAAAGAACCGATCGAGCGGACGCTCCGCTGAACAGAATATGAACAAAACTGATAATCCGAATTATGAGGCAGATACCCACAATTTGGGTTTCAAGGAAAGTCAACAGATGGCGATTAGACCAGATAAATCTAGATTGACCAGGTCTATCGTCTTTCGAGTTAGAGCCATCGCCAAAGCAGGTGGCAACCCAATGAACCTGATTAAATGGGTAGGCAACTCCGATGATCAAATGACATTACTAAATGCTAAATGGTTAAAACAAGGATTAGACAGACCGTGTGTTAGACCTACCCATTTCACAACTAATCAGGAACGCGCTGACATTATTGCGAATTATGCAGCACAAAAGCCTGTTGCGGATATTGCCAAGACTTTCCATGTATGTGAATCTACGGTTTATAGAATAGCTACAGAGGTTATCTCAAGGAAACCGACAGAACAGACTAATGAGACCAAAGAACATATCCTGAAGATGTATGATGAAGGTTTATCATGCAATAAGATAGGACAGATCCTTAACTTATCACATCAATACACAAGAAGAATTGTTCTTGAAGCACACCCCGAAATGCCAGCGTTGTCTAATAGAATATTCGTAAGACTTACTGAAAAGGATACCGCAGAAGTGTTAAGACTGTTTAATAATGGTATGATAATAGCCAGGATCGCAGCCGTAACAAACCACTCAAAGTCTACAATCGAACGAATCGTTGGACATATACCGTCAAGATCCTACAAGAAGAACGACAAGGAAACACTTGAAATACTTCACACAGCTTGGACACTTGGTGAAGGATTGGGTGCTACAGCGAGACGACTTAACATGGCTAAATCAACGGTGAAGTTTCACTTTGATAAGTTCAAGAGGGATCAGAAATGATGCCTTTTTTTTTAGTTGTTACACATATCCTGTAACACGTACCTAAATTTTAAACCTAATTCAGGATCATTTCTGTTGTTCAAAGCGACTTGCGCTAAAGTTAATTGCTGGTATTGTTCATATGTCATAATATCAGTATGATTTAACTGATTGAACAAGCATAGATTCCGCACGTCTACTTGCGCGTAGATCGTTTCTTGAATTGACATAAATCACCTCGATGGGTTGATGTTGAAGCACTGAAGTAAGGGATTCGCATATCACCGCCTATGCAGGAATCTGGGTGACCCACTCTACCATCGGTTGATTAGCCGCAACCACGGCTGACCTCTCTCTTTTTTTTTCAACCTGTGCGTTTTCTATTCTGTTCCACATACTCGTCCTGTAGCTTTTTCCTATATTTTTCCTGAAAGCATCGATCCCTCTTCTTGCAGCTTGCATCTGCATCTCCTGTTTTCATATGAAGGCGCGCCAGTGAGTGGTTGGTCATAGGCATGGTTTTAAATAAAATTATCATGGGCGGATTATCGAAGGTTCGATAGTTCGTGATTTAATATGAGTTTAAAAGAAACGTACTTTGGAAATTTAGAAAATGTAAAGAAGATGGATCCCGACGCTGTAATCATAGATGTTACTCGCATGGCTGGAAGCGTGCTATCTCCTTCGTGGATCCTGTTGAATGCATATAAGGCGAAGAATATAGACTGGAATGGATATGTCTCAAGGTTTGTAAAAGAAATGGATAATCCTGTATCGAGAGCTGAGATGCTGAGGATAGGGGAGCTTGCCAGGACCAAAGATGTTTATCTTATTTGCTTCGAGAAGAAGGGTGATTGCCATCGTTTCTTGCTCGTTGATATGATCAAACGGGCCATGATCATTGAATCATGCAGACGGATGAATCTTGTGACAGCAGGCTGTGATAATATCGCAAAAGCGCTGCCAATTGGGGCATGATGAGCTTCGCAGAGTGAAATCATGACTCATAAATGCAAGTCGGGCCTGCATACATGGATCTTCAAGGAAGACGCTGAGAAGTGCTGCAATGGTTTCAGGCGCATGCTTGTGTTCAACGATACGAAAGCCTGCGATAACGTGGTCCTGGAACTTCTGCCCGGCGGTGTGTCCTATGGATACAAATGGGTGCCAGTATGACGGATTTTGGCAACAAAGGGCAGGTCAGGGTTCTACTCCAGCAGGCATATCATCACGATGCGACTTTTGACAGGTGCGCCTGCGGAAGGAGGAAGCTCCATTCAGACAGGGGCTGTGGGTTCGTACCGTGATGGGGTGCTGTGATGTGTCTCAAGCAGTCCTGCAACGAATAGACGAGTTTTTCAGGTATTGTTAATTTTTTGTTACTGGAATCATGGCAAAGCATGAGTATTAATAGAGTGGATCAATGGAATAAATGAATAGAAAAGGTAGAGGATTTCAAGAAAGCAGGGATAGATTGTGGATAGGATAGGAAGCGAATCTTGATGATGATTATTTATCCCCTACGTATTCAATAATTGGTATATGCTTTAATAGTATTTTTCCAAGATTATACCCAAATTATTTCCTAAAGCATCAATAGATCCAATGTTAGGTATCGCTGCTTAGAACTCAATTAATAATTCTTTTTCAAGAAGAAGGCTTGTGAACTTTCAGATATTGCCAAACCCTCACTGTTCCCGCTCTTGTTGATCGCCGCGGCGCTAAGGAGATACGCTCTTCGCTGCCATTGTGTAACCAGTGAGAACGGAGAACCACAATTGCCCTTGGGTTGGTTACTGTATGTAGGTTGCCCGGGGTGCCTGACGTTTTTGGGTGGTCGGAAACTTTAGAAAAACGACTTCAAGGTGATAGTTGGATCGTCGTCAAAATTTTTTTCGAAAATTGGTGAATCGATTCCGGGAATTATAGGCAAGCAGTTTTCGCTCAGATTATACCTGGTACCAGAGGTAAACTTTTTTTTATGTAAATCGTGGAAACGAATATATGACAAATGTAATAAAACCTTCTACAAATTACATCAGGGAAACTCCTCATGAACCCCCCACATTGATAGAGTGGGCTTTCTTCTTACAGACTTGAAGATGTATCACTTCCGGCCGGGGGTATCTAAGCGGTTTGCCTATTCAGTTAATTTTAATAATCGTTCAATCGTTTCTCTTACGGTTCTTTGATCCATTCTGTTATAGGCTTATACCTAAGGTTTCAATCCTCATTTTGCGAGGGGGCGCTCTGAAATGAGTAATTGATGAGTGCAAGCCTGAATATTGGATAATGTTTCAATCCTCATTTTGCGAGGGGGCGCTCTGAAATTTATACAAGCCGCATTGAGGAAGGCCATTTTTTGAGTTTCAATCCTCATTTTGCGAGGGGGCGCTCTGAAATACCCACCGCCAAACTGAATAAGAGCCGCTGCAATCATGTTTCAATCCTCATTTTGCGAGGGGGCGCTCTGAAATATAAACAACATGGAGTCAAAGTAATAAGAAGAGATTAGTTTCAATCCTCATTTTGCGAGGGGGCGCTCTGAAATCAAGTCGAGCTCCCATTATATCACCATACTTTTATGTTTCAATCCTCATTTTGCGAGGGAGCGCTCTGAAATATCACAATATAAATTACAAGTGAAATTATGCCAAGAGTTTCAATCCTCATTTTGCGAGGGGGCGCTCTGAAATCAAAGAAATCATGCTACGCTGGGCGATTGCTTGTGCGGTTTCAATCCTCATTTTGCGAGGGGGCGCTCTGAAATGGACGTTTGCCCTTATTATGTTGCATATTATTATTGTAGTTTCAATCCTCATTTTGCGAGGGGGCGCTCTGAAATAGAAAGCAGCCTTTGGTGGCTATACATGGACAGTATCGTTTCAATCCTCATTTTGCGAGGGGGCGCTCTGAAATGCTATTAATATAGAATCAAAAATAATTGATTCAACAAGTTTCAATCCTCATTTTGCGAGGGGGCGCTCTGAAATTTGGTGTTTCGGAGGAGATCGATAGAAGAGTGGTTGTGTTTCAATCCTCATTTTGCGAGGGGGCGCTCTGAAATCCGCAAGGGCTGCACCTGCTGGCATACTATAACTGAGCGTTTCAATCCTCATTTTGCGAGGGGGCGCTCTGAAATGGAAATGCCTGGTGCATTATCCCGAAGGTGAAAGCTTGTTTCAATCCTCATTTTGCGAGGGGGCGCTCTGAAATCTTTCGTATCAATTGAGCCCATGCTCTCTGCAATGCCGTTTCAATCCTCATTTTGCGAGGGGGCGCTCTGAAATCAAGCAGATTAAAAACGCATATATCGATATAAATGGTTTCAATCCTCATTTTGCGAGGGGGCGCTCTGAAATTTAGTCACAACATACCAGGTATTTTTACTAGGGAGGTTTCAATCCTCATTTTGCGAGGGGGCGCTCTGAAATCTGTACACAATTACGGCCCTGGGATATTATATGTCGTTTCAATCCTCATTTTGCGAGGGGGCGCTCTGAAATAATGTTCACAAGTTTCCTGCCAACCAGGACCGTTCTGGTTTCAATCCTCATTTTGCGAGGGGGCGCTCTGAAATGCTGGATCTTCCGTATGTGACCACGCAACTACTTACGTTTCAATCCTCATTTTGCGAGGGGGCGCTCTGAAATCTCTTTCCTTGTTATCACTGCCAGATGCAGAACTATCGTTTCAATCCTCATTTTGCGAGGGGGCGCTCTGAAATCACAATTACGCCGGATACTATTGCAAATATTTTGAGGTTTCAATCCTCATTTTGCGAGGGGGCGCTCTGAAATTATGGTAATGGCGCATAACAAAACCCTAGTAACCGAGTTTCAATCCTCATTTTGCGAGGGGGCGCTCTGAAATCTACGACGATAAGGACGTTAAGGTAGAAATAAATGGTTTCAATCCTCATTTTGCGAGGGGGCGCTCTGAAATTATTCATATGCCCGAACTCGGAGGGCTTGGCTATGAGAAGTTTCAATCCTCATTTTGCGAGGGGGCGCTCTGAAATGCAATCGCTACTCACATCTGATTTAGTCAAGGAGTTGTTTCAATCCTCATTTTGCGAGGGGGCGCTCTGAAATAAAAGAATGGCAGGTATGGGTAGAGAAACTTTGACAAGTTTCAATCCTCATTTTGCGAGGGGGCGCTCTGAAATCAAGGCTGAATAATCTGAGAATATTTTGGAATAGTGTTTCAATCCTCATTTTGCGAGGGGGCGCTCTGAAATAGGTCTTCCGAATTTGGTTCCTACTGATGTTGTTTCGTTTCAATCCTCATTTTGCGAGGGGGCGCTCTGAAATTAAGAACCTTTGGCATCCTTGCATTCTTTATCCTGAGTTTCAATCCTCATTTTGCGAGGGGGCGCTCTGAAATCCCATTGAGCAACCGGCGAAAGGAGCCAGATATAAAGTTTCAATCCTCATTTTGCGAGGGGGCGCTCTGAAATCTGATATGTTCTACTTCGTTCTTTCTGTCTATTTGGGTTTCAATCCTCATTTTGCGAGGGGGCGCTCTGAAATTGGGAATAGTAGTTCTGGCCTTATCGGCATGACCACTTGTTTCAATCCTCATTTTGCGAGGGGGCGCTCTGAAATAGCCAGTAAAACATGGCTTTATTACGGTTTAAAGCTTCCTATTGCCTTGAATTCCAGGGTCATTTGTGAAGGTCTAAAAGTCGTAGGGGTATTTATCAGGGTCTTCACAATCTCAGGTACAGAATTTCTTCATCTCGCAGTAACCACACTGATTTCCCTTCGAAACAGGTGGCATCTTTTCGCTATCGATCAGAGCTTTTATCTTTATTATATCCTGTTTTAATACGACCTTGGCTTCATCGGGAATATCAACCTGTATTTGCCGGTGTTTTGCCGGTAAATAAACAAATCCTCTTCTTACTGTTGTCTCAAATCTGGAATCCAGGAGGATAGCATAAGCAATTAACTGTTTTTTCCAATTTATTCTAACGCTCTCTGCATCTGTATATTTGATATCTACTGGAACCACTTCTTTGCTTTTCATTATGATCGTTGTATCCACCATACCATAAAGTCCTATTTTAATATCCTCCACAGCAAGGTCGTGGATAACCTGAGCTATCTCCTCTTCTGGAAAGCCATATACTGTGTTTCTCTCTTTGACGCGGCGGTGCTCCTTTTCATGTTCTTCTTTGCCCATATCCATCTTTGGTTTAGCTTTGATCTTGATGCCAAGCGTTTTCATAAAATACACCTTGCGAGGACAATAAAAATATTGAGTAATATCGCTTACTGCAAGCATATCCTCTACCATCGTAGCCAGAACCCCTTATATGTTTTAGAGTCCCCTCTCAGGAATTGAGCAATATCCCGAGTCTGATTAAGGATAAGATCAGTCCATTTAAGGTTCTTATCCTCATATCTCACCTGGCCCTCAAGCTTGGTCAAAAGTTCATTCAATAGCAGCTTGCGTGCGCCATCAGCCATTTTGCAGATCCCATTTTCGATGGTGAAATCATCAGGTTTTACCTGTCCAAGTGAAAATATCTTTACAACCGACTTATCTACTATCTGCTGCCTGAACTCTTCCATGATATCATAGACCAGGCTGGCTTTACCTGGTCGATCTACATGCAGGAAACCGCCATAGGGATCAAGACCTGAGTAGTGGACTGCGCGCCAGCATTCGCCTTCAAGCACGCCATAGCCGTAGTTCAGCATGGCATTGACAGGATCGGCAGCATATCTTCCGCTCCTGTCTTTGAACCCAAACTCATCTGGAATTATCGCCAGGATCGACTTCCAGTAGGAAGCAGATGCATTGCCCTCATAACCCATGATGGTCTCTCTCATGTCACCGCATGACTTGCCTTTGATATTTAGCTTTTCAAGTTTTTCTATCCAGACATTGACCGCATCCCTAGTTATTTTTAACGCTTCTGCTGAATCCGGGAATGTATCTTTTCTGGATTTTGAAAGTGTACCAAGAGTAGCAGACATGTTGTGCAGTTTTGCATTAATGAACTCCTTTGCAAGCGTTGCGCCAGCAGGACTATCGAAAGCGCGGTACTGCTCGCGCCGGGTGTTCACAGTTCTCATCTGAGGCGGGGAAATATAGGCTGTAATCTGACCACGCCAGTCGATCAGAACCACATCCACGCCATGTTCAGCCAGAAGCTCGATGGCATCAGTGCTTATGCTGCCCTTGCCTGAGATCACTACCTGGCGCAAATCCTGGGGGATGCATCTATGGATGACGGTATTTACACCATCCTTTTTTTCTTTTACGATTATCTGTTCATGGTCCGTGCCGATGAACTTTCCCCAGCCGTCGATTACGAGGCGATCCATGATTTCAGGTTAACCTCCTTTCATACTTGAAAGTTCTTTTATGGCTTTCTTTACCATTCCAAGAAACCGTTCCGAATACTCAATTACACTCTCGGCTTCTTCGTGTGTGAATTCATACCCTATCCCATAGTCAGCCCTTTCACGTATCTCTCTTGCAGTGCTAATTGCTTTCAGATAGTATTCCTCAATAATACCCTCTTTTACAAATTCCAGACCAAGCTGTGCAATGACTCCTTTGTGGGTTTTTGGAAAAATATTCCTGGTACTCAGCAGTGCCCGCGCTGAGTAGTGCATGCTGTAGTATGCCCTGCTAATGGCATCGCTATACATACTTTTTTCAAATAGGAATGTTGCAGAAATGAGTTTTGATTCCGCTTCTTTTATGAGAAGCCCGGCTTCATCCAATCGCCACACCCTCTCTTTCAATGTTCTGATAAAATCCGGTGTTTATTTTTTTCATGAAAGAATACTCTTCAACTGATACGGCTTTTGCCGAGATATACACTCCAGTCTGAAGCAAAATTTCAACAGTTATTTCTGAAAGGTTTTTCTGCATTTCAAACCTGTTCCCACTCGTAATAACAAGAACATCTATATCGCTTTCTTCTGTGTCTTCTCTTCTTGCGAAGCTACCAAAAAGGATGATCTCTTTAGTTTTATCGATGTATTTTTTCTTTACTGATGCTATGAATTCTTGTAAGATTGTTTCTTTGTTAATGGGATTTTTAGGGAGGGCACTAGCATCTATCATAGCGGTATTGCCTCCTTCAGGACGCTGTTGCGGATTCGTTCGCTGAGTCCTTTCTCGGTTACAACATCAACTTTACAATGCAGTAATTCTTGCAAGTCAATTAAAAGCCCCCCAATGTCAAAGAGGCTGCGTCCGGGCTCCATATCTACCAGAAAGTCGATATCGCTGTCCTTATCCGCTTCTTTGCGGGCGACTGAGCCGAAGATGCGGATATTGCGAGCGCCGTGCTTTCTGGCGATGCGGAGAATGGCGGGGCGGCGGGAGAAGATGAGGGTTTCGGGGGTCATGAGGTTCACTTTAAATTAAAATATATTTGTTTAAGATATCTCAATTGCATTTCCTCCACAGACCTTTCTTTTCAATTTGAATTGAAACCCTCTCTTTGATTTTGCTTTCAGGGGTCCAGCAGATTTGTGCTGAGGAGCAATTTTTTCCGAAATTTCCAGTTAATTGGTCAGTTTCTCTCCCGACAACAGGCTCTATTGTCCCAATTGCATTCAAATTATCTGCATATGTATGAGCGAATAACTTGGTATTTTCTGGTACTATTAAATTTGGTCGGTTAGTTTTCTGATTATTCATATATTCTAAACCAAAAATAGTTTCGTTGGTTTTTATTTCAATTAAAGGTAAATGTGCCACCCTCCCCCATCCATATCCACGTTCACCACCCAATTGAAGTAAATTTAAAACATCTTTCCAGATTAAAGTACATCCTTCTTTTTCAAATATATAACCTATAAGGAATACAGGTTCATCATCTCGGGTGATTGGAGATATGAATTCTATCTCATGCAAGCTTCCTTCTTCTGCACCTCGCCCTTTTTGAAGTGCTGTACTAACATAACTACCAAGATATTTCCAAGAGAAGTTATCCCAATTATCCCATGGGAAATGAAAATTATTTACTTCTTTTTCATTTATTGTTGGATAAAAATATGTAAAAGCTAATTGATCATCTACATCTTCCCCCATCTTTTTATAATCTTTTTCTGTAGTCTGATTTGCAAGGCAGGCTGTCAGAGCGCCCCATATCGTTTTCCCCATTACATAGGGTCGAGTCTGCTGCAAATTACCTATTTTGCGCCAGCCCACATGCATGGGTGAGAGGAGCTTGAATATTACTAGGTACGGCGTCCAACGTGTCATATTTCACTCAGCACGTGCTTTGGCACCATAGCGGGCATATGTCAATGTTTGTTCCCAGAGTTGTTTCACAAATAAAAGTGTATCAAGGTCGGTGCAAATTTCATCCGTTAAGAATAATAGAACGTCATCATTAGTAGCAGAATCAGGTGGAGGCTTTTTCCCGATATTTTCAGTTAATTTAAGTAATTGCTTACTTGTTTTCTTTCCTACAGCTTTATCGGCTACACTTGTGCGAGAATAGAGATAAAGCATACAAGCATAAACACCGTTTTCCTGCAAAACTCCCAGACTTTTCGTGACAAGATTTTCTACTTCATTTTTTGAAGGTTTTCTATTTCCATTTTTTACAGGAATAATTTCTTCACTTGTTTGTTTAATGATTTCTTGAGCTATCCGTACTGCTTCAAAATCTAAGTTCATTTCTATGCCACCCAATCGTTGATTATCTTCATCCGACCAAAACCACGTGTACTCATGCCCCCAACACCAAGGTATTCAATTAATTTGAATCCTGCTTTCACTACATCGATGGGCTTACTCCATGTTTCTTCTAAAGATTCTCCTTCGCCATCATGGTAGATTCTTATATCTTCTCCTTTACCATTTTTCTTATCTTCAATTCGGCATTGTTTGCTGATAGCAGTGAAATTTTTCCTATAATCACTTTCTATCACATCACAAAATAACCATGCTGCCCTTGGTATGGCTTCATAAGTGAATAGTGCTCCATCCTCCGCTGCGCCAGTCTCTGGATTTATTGCAACAGATGTTCTAACTTCTAAATTACTATTTACAATCTCAGAGAATATCTTGTTGGAAACTATAACAATCCTTTCTTCTAAGGCTTTCCATTCTGACGTTTCTATCAATTCAGAAGGGGGAACCACTTTTAATCCATTTTTGGTACTAAGCAGCAACCAGCCGATATTCAGTTTTTCTTTATCCCATTTTAATGAAGTAGATATTCCCTCTTCCTTTATATCTGAATTGTTTACTTGAAAATCAGCTTCTGTTAATATTTCTTTGGTACTTACCCATACTGGTCCTGCCATTGAATGAACTGGGAAAAAGAGTATTCTGGCATCACCTATGCTTATAGTTCCTGCATATCCTTCATCTGATTCTGACGCAGTACCGAAAGTGTAGATGATTGGACAATTGATTTTATCAATTTTCTTTAAATTCTTATGCTGCCCCGCTGCTTCAGGTTTACCATAACGCATTGCAGCATAACTTCTCGCCACACCCATCAGGCTTGTTCCAGGGATTTTAGGTAAATTCGTTCCCGGTTCTCTTACAATAGTATTATCCACCCTACCAAGACGGTATCCTCCTGCGCCAATATGCACAGGGTCAAGTGTCATGAAGACGAAACGCTGGTGTGTATATAATTTACTTCCTCCTGCTTCTTTGTTCATGTTGAATCCTCCAAATCATTTTGTTTCTCTTTATCTTTTAAAATGTCCATATAAAGTTCTACAATATCATTCAACTTTCCATTGACAGCCGCATTTTCAATTTCACCTATCTCGATTGGTTTCCCGTTTTTCCAGTAAGCGTTGTGTATAACATTGTGAACAAAATCTTTGAATGTTTCACTATCTGGTTCTGCTTTCCACTCCTCTCGTTTCGTCTCGATCAAACCAAGCATCCCTTTAATCTGAGTTCTCGCTAACCTTGTTCTGAGAATCTTCCAGAGCTTTTCAAAGTCTGACAATTCTTCAAGATAATAAGGGCGATTGCATTTCCTGTTATCTCTCCGCTTCCCATCTTTATAGCTGATCTCAAACCTGCGGGCAGCGCTATCAAGGAATTCAAAGTCAAGACGGGATGAAGTGAATTTTACGCTATCACCTTGTTGTAAATCGCATACATGAACCCAGTCCTTTTTATCATGCCCTATAAATTGCCTTGTTCGGCCAGATGGAATATTACCGTTTATATCTGATTCGACGAGCCAGTATGGATACCATAAATCAGGAGTTGTATTATCTCCCATTGCCGTTTTGACTTTTACTTTAATGCGCCATTCATTCTTATTCAATGAAATTTCTATAATGTTTGGATCTACCGAATCGGGATTTTTTGATTCTATCTTCCAGGTTGTATTACTGTCTTCAGGCATCTTCAACATCCGCCTGCCAGCGTCCATAATCGAAGAAAGAGGGGTATGTGATTTAGCAAAGACAAAACCTATAATGAGTGGAAGGCGGTTACGCACTTTACTCATCTCCATTTCATATTTTTTCTGTATTGCATTCACCACATTAAGAGCTTTATTTGCTGGGACCAATGCCATAAAAGTGCATGGTTCGATCAAGATAGGAATGGCAGGAGTATATGTACTGTTTGTGATTTCCAGCACTTTATCTACTGTAATAGCGCCCCATTCTTTATTTTTATCTCCGTAACCGATAGACTCTTCAATGCAAATTTTTTGTCCTTTATGTTTTTCAAGCCATTCTTTAACGCTTTTTCCTAATAGCATAGGTTGTCCAAGATACTCTAGGTTTTCAGCACAAATGAACCGATTTTTAGCAGCATCCCAGATCACACTGACCTTAGTAGTTTCAAGGCGGATTTCATAGACATGGTAAGGGCCAAGGGTTTCTCCGGTTTTATTTGGATGTAAGTCTCCCCTGAGTTCTAATCGTGTTCCAACCTGTCCAACCGTGTTAGAGAAGTCTGCCTGAACTTCTTTCCAAAATTCATACGTAGTTTCCCAGATACGGCGGATACGGGCAGAAGAGGGTTGTTGGCGGATCATTGCTAAAGCAAATCTCCAATCTTCTTGTTGTGGATAGTTTAAATCGCTATCAGAAACATAAAGATCGTAAATTTCCCTAAATTGAGTGGCGTCTCCTCTCTGGGATTTTAAAATAAGGTTATCTACTAAAGTACCCCCACTCAGAGTCTGCTTTGGATTCTTCAATCTTTGTTCTATGTCTTTAAGAAGATCAAAATAGTCAAAAGGATATTGTTTATTATTCCTGCCATCATTTAATTGCCGTTTTGATGGATCAAATGCCACTACTGAGCTTACTAATTTTCCACTCAGCCACTCTTTCAGACCAAATGCCCCAACAATCAGAGCAATACGCCCATTTATGTCAGCTACTTCATCTATCCAGATGGTATGGCTCAATTCATTAGACCACTCCTTTGCTCTATCTAAACGACGGTCTTCGCATATTTCACAAACATGGCGAGTAATAGATTTTTTGTTTGGCCCTTGTGGACGTAAACCACACACAATGCAAACCTCATTCCGCTGAGACCATATTTTTTCGATGTCATTTAACCATTTATTGTCTGGAAAAGGCTCAGGTAAAGTTTCATTAATAAGCTGGCCAAACGACTGCATATTTCGAGTTGGAGAACTAATTGGAAATAAGTGAATATTAGCCTCGATATCAAGATGATTTCGGGATAATTCAGAGATTTTTCCAGCAAGGGTTTTTCCATCATCCAGTGTCGCATTGAGCAAATCTTCTACATCAGGCACTATGAAAACCGCTCCCATTTCATCGCGGTAGATTTCATATCCCATTGGATAATCGGTTTCGACAAGGTTTCTTATTTCATTCAGAAGTGGAGGAATTAACTGCTTTCTCGCATCAATATCGCTTATTTTCGAAGATTTGGTCCAGAACGCGATGCCATTAAATCCAACTCGTAGAATGCGCCAGTGATATTTATCAGCAATACTTTTCGTGTTTGGTTCCTTCCATTTCTGTAAAAGTATTTGGGCAAGTGATGCTTTGAAAAAAGCTACACTGGCAACTGACTGGTCAAAAAGAGAAACATCATTCAAAGGTCTCCGTGTATCAGCAACAGATAGTAAAAACAGTTGAGATAGCATAGATATAAATGACTGTCTAAAACATCGCCACCCGTCCGAAGGTTGACCGTTTGTCTGTTTTAGTTCGTTCAACTGTGTTTCCAAGTCGGTATATAAAGTCTTTCGTTTGTTATTAATATCTTGTAAATCAATAGGGTCACCCTCAAAACCAAAGGCTGTAGAAAGATATACGATTTTGTCTTGGTCTGGTGCAAACCGTTCCAACAGACCTTTCTCAAGACCTGAACCACGTCCATGAGCATCCCACATCATCCTCTCTAGTCCATTCGATGCCTTTCGATTCCGATGTTCTTTTATTAAATTAAAAATGCTCAATTTATTGGCATTTAACTCAACTATACCAAGTTGCTGCCAAATGTGTCCGGTCCATGGCTGGATCAACAGACCATCAAGTAAGGGATAATTCTGTTTTAAGTCTTGAGGAATCTGATTGTCCAACTTCTTATTTCCCTTCAAAAAATCTTCATGGAATTTTCCAAACATATGCAGCCATGCTGCTATTTCAGCCAAAAGCAGAGCATCCCTTTTGCTGGAGATTATCTTGAGATCAATTGTCAATGCGACATCTCCCCTTGTTTTAATGAGCTTTCGATTTCCATAGCTTTTTTTATCAATTCATCAAAGTTCTGGAATGTCCATATTGGCCACTCAGGTACTGGAGCTTTTTTTGCTTGAATGTGCTTCTGCCATTGTTCGCGATATGTACCATACCAAAATCTGAATTTTTGAAATTCTTTAAAGCTGCCCCCGCCCAATTGTTTTCCCTTTTCATGGAATTCAGGGTTACTTAGTAAACCAGTCTCTCCACCACCCTTAAATCCTTCTTTTATACTGCCGTCTTCGTTAAGATACTTTTTAAATGATTCTTCCGGCGGTTTTAGTTCCGCCTCTTCTTTCTTGCTGATTTCTATTCCTTTAGCCTTCAAAATCAGCTTCCCATCTATAAGTTCAGGTTTAGCAATCCCATGACTGCTTGATGTCTTTGCGCCAAAACCGTAAGCCGTGAACATTGCTTTTACACCTGCGGAGATCAACTGGATGTCTGTTGCAATCTGCTTTTGAATCTCTTTTTCCTCAAAATTGAAAGGAACATAAAGTGAGGTAAACAAACCAGATGCACCCTTAGGTACGCTTTCCATAAGAATAGGCATTGTTCCCACCCGTCGCTCTCTATCATGAGGATTTATTATTTCCAAGCCTTTTTGCATGAAAAATGTTGGGAAGAAATATAATCTACCAGCCAGTAATCTTTCATGTTCCTCCACATTCCTTTCATTACCAAATATTCGCCTAATCTCCTCTTTTTCAGGTGTATGACCAAGCTGCCAGAGTGCAACCCTCAAGCTTCCCTTCCAGGAAGATGGTGAAACATAAGGAAGACCGAAAACCTTGTCTTTACGTATGGGATTATCTATAATATAGAATTCCTGCTCATCACGGGAGATGTATGGTTTCCCGAGGGTGAATGTGAACTGGAGAACGAATGAATATCGTGGTAAAAGTGATGGATTTATTGTAGGATTTATAATATTATTTTTTAGGAAATTATCTAATTCCCATTTTTCTATATCTTTGGTAAAGTCGATTTGTAAGCTATTCTCCTGCCAGATTGAACGAAAGCTATCAGCAGATTCTTTATTCCTGACAGCCAAATAATGATACGATAGATGTGCATTTGGAGAAAATAACTTTGTCCGCTCTTCATTTGCATGTTTCTCTTTCTGAGACTTTTTATCTTTGTTTTTTTCACCTTTTATTTCGTTTATTTCCTTTTCAAGTTGTAATAGCCTTATTATGGCATCATTTTGTTCAAATGCAAGTGATGAGAGCCAGTCAAAGTTCATTATTATCTGCCACCCTTTCCAATTTTTATAATTTCCCTACCGAAGGTTGAGCCAAGGGATTTACATTCCTTTCCAAAAGCATGGTGCATGTATTTCTCACAAAGATTTGATAAATCATCTGGATTCAAGACACTCGGAGGAGCAAAGCCAAATATCTTCAACCGATAATTATTCTCATTTAATTTATAGGGCATTCCAAAAAAGAGACAACTTGAGGCACGGTCTTCATCACTAATGCTTTCTCCTTTCTTTTCGCTCACACCCATTAAGGCATTTACACGACTATGATTCCATCCTTCTGTCTTTTCTAACCATACACGCATACCAATGTTTTTCCAACCCTTATATCGTAGGTCAAAAGAACAGGGAAAATATTTATCTTCATCAATTTTTGATTTATTTCCTAAATGACTATTGCTATTTTTAAAAATCGCTAAAGAAGATTCTGCTAAATCATAATTTAAACAGATGAAATTCTCTAAGTTATATGATATGCTTGATGAAGACTCTATTTCTTGAAGGAATACCCCCGTTTTAATTCGTTGGGATAATTCTTTTAAACCATTTTTGATTGCTGATTCGGCATCTAATATATTAACCAATCCAAAACCATGCTGCATTTTTGCGCCTAACCCGCCGTACTCTGATACAAATCTTAGAAGCATGTTTAACTGAGAGTGAACATAATCTGTATCTACTCGAAAAGTGAGCTTGAATATTATATCTCCATAAAACACATTTAAATCATCTATTTTTTGACTTTCTCCACCGAACATTCGTTTCAGCCAATTTTTGTTCATATTGGCTGAAGTTCTAAAATGTAAAGGTGTTGTGGGAGCATCCCCAATATGAAGCTGAAACTGTCGCTTCCATCCATTACACCCAAATAAACAGCACACTGGACAGACTTCTTTTAATCCAGCCGCCAATGCATTTTCAATACTTTTGCCACTCCCCAAAGCGTCTCTGTATCCTTTTGTATCAAATTTACAGCTTTCATTTAAAGAATCGCATACCTTACAACCCATCCCCCGCACTATCGCCTCATACCACCAGCGCATGCTCCCTATGATTCCAGTCTCCTTTATCTCTGAGCATTGCCCATTAACATCCCCTGTCCATATAGGCGTCAATGTTCTAATCGAAATGGTAAGTGTCTCACCCATATCTCATCCCTGCCTCATGCACCACCGCCGCCAGCATCAGTTTCTCGTAATCCTTATTCTCACCCATACCGTTATTCATGTGACACTTCTTTATATATTTTTCTCAATATTTTCAACTTCTGTGAAAGCATCCTTTCACAAAACCACTTTGAACTCCTTCCTCACCATCTCTATCAGCTTCTTTTTGCTCTTATTCTCAGCAGCGAACTTCCTGATGAACTCCTGCCATTTAGGCTCATTTCCTGCATAGATTTCCCTCACAGTAGAAAGAAGATGAACCGCTTTATCATAATGAACATGTGACTGCAAAATATCCTGATTGATGCGCAATCTGCAAAGCAAAGCCCCCTCGTCAGGTGACTTCTGCGCTACTGAAAGTGCGACTTTAATCATCATCTCCACTGGAATATCCGTCATGAAGTTCTTTGCAAGCAAAGCCGAAAGCTCAGATGATTTTTTCAAAAGATATGGAATCAACAGGAGCGCCGTTCCTCGATCTTTGTTTTTCAAAATGCGATCACACAGAGATTGCAGAACGGGCATCTCAGAAATATCTATCATTACCTTAAGCAGCTCTCCCACCTGCAGTAAGTCATTAACATTTCCACGCTCGATCGCCATTCGCATGAGCATGGCTGATTCCTGTTTCATCCCCTTATCCAGCGCTGCTTTTGAAACTGCAATGATAGTCCCCTGAGAAATATTTTGCTCTGCGCATACTGTATCTATTGCAGCCTGTAGTTCTCCATCATTTAGCATTGCAAGAACAGCGCTGCTCCTGTTCTTGATGGTCTTATAAAATGCTGATCTAAAAACCCCGGATTTTCCAATCGCCTCGAATACTTCTTTTGCTGCTGAGTATTTTGCTGGATCAAAATTTCTTGACATCTGGTCAAACGCGACATTAAGAGAGAGATTAAAATCAATCAAGTCAGGTCTCACGCTGATCAGCGCGCGGGCAATATCAAAATAGATATCATTAAGATAATACGATTCTCCCGGCATCAGCAGTCCTTTTTTTGCAGTATCAAAGGCTTCCTCGAATTTCTTTTCTCCAAACAGGATTTTTGCCAGCCTGTAATAGTCCTCTTTATCCACAAGCTCACGCATAGCAAGCTGCCGCCTCTCATCTGGCATTCCAAGTTTTTCATAAAGCCCGTTAAGTATCCTCATAGACTTTTCTTTATGATACCTGAAACTTGATTCAGAAGCGGTTGTTCTTTTCTCCTCCAGTTTTTCAAGAAAATATTCTTCTACCTTTTTGATATTCTCATTATTGATCACACTATAGAGCATGTCGCTTGCTTCCAGACCATAATCCTCGATCCTGGCAAGATTCATTATCTTGCCAAGAAGTCTGTTGGTATAAACAGGATCGTTCATCTGCTCCACACATTCATTAAAATCCTTTATGCAGTTGATTGCAAGATCTCCCATCCCGCCATCAGAATCGTCAGCACCTTCATCAAATGCATCGGTGCATCCTTCAACCAAGACAAAATACATTTCAGCAGCATCTTTGAGAGATTTCTCTTCTTTTAGCCTGTCAGCGATATTTTTTATCTCATCAAGTTTGTATCTGGCATCGTCGATATGGTAGTAGTCGAGTTCTCCACTTGTTATCCAGGCTATCTTTTTGGAAATAGCATCTATATTAATTCTGGGTTTTTCTCTTTCCTCTCTGGTAAATTCAATGACAAGAGACGGATGTTGTTTTATTGCCCTCCCAATCATATTGACTATTTCATCTTTGCTTATCCCATCCAGAGATTCCAGGAATCTATCAGCATCAATAAATGAAGACGGTTCAAACACCCAATTCAGGAGAAGCGCCGTTCCATGCTTGCACATATTTTCTACAGGGCATGTACATTTTGTGCTTATCTCTGAATCTTTGATCAAAGCTCTCACTTCATATGGTTCGGGAGAACTTCCCATCACCTGAGCAAAAAGAGTGTCCTCTAATTTTACAGTTCCCCGGACATGACCGTTTTTATAGTAGTCCTGTCCTTTGAAGAACGTTGTATTTCCAAAAATTTGTTTAATTGTATCTTCTGTCAATGCTTTCATATTTCATCGGAATATTCTTCTGCCATGCCTGAAATCACACCGTCATGCACACCGCCTCATGCATGCATCGCCTCTCACATTCAGCTATGCCGGGATCTTTCTCCTCATAGACCATTTCTAACTTTTTGTCCCTTTCCTCAATCCACCAGCTTCGCAGATCATCGCTTATGTGGAAAAGGTCGCGCTCAACCAGGAGGCGATCATCTTTAAAATTCAGGAAAACCGTGCATCCTATGTCAACAGGAACCTCGTATATGCTTTCAAAAACAAGAGCGTAGCCTGTTGCGTAAAGCTTGAAGGAGTTCACTTCTTCATTTTTTATACCTGTTTTAACATCGAACATGATATTGTGCAGATAGTCGTAGCAGTCCACGCTGAGGATGCCGCTGCATCCTATTAATTCACCGCTGATCTTATGTTCGATAAGGAAAGGCGCTGAGGTTGCGATCATATCTTCCTCTGTAGAATATGGTTGGCTGCTTGAGGCATCTCTGAATTTAGATTCGGCGTTGGTGAGAACATGCTTCCAGACCATTCCTGCATATTTTTTTATTAGCTCAAGATTTCCCTGCATACTTGTCTCAAATTTCTGCGTATTATACCACTCTTCAAAAGCTGGATTGAAGTTCTTACGCCGCACCTGCCTGTATGCTTCATTTATTGAGGCATGTGTAATAGAACCCAGAGATACAGGGTATGTCATCTCACCTTTCTTTTTAAGCACATGCCTCAAGTAGACATCTCTCGATGTTGGACAGTACTTGCTGCATATAGAATACATTGGTAGCTTTACATCGTGGTATGGTTTCAATGGAGAATTATCCCAGCTCCAGCCTCGAAGCTCCTCTGTTACGCCAACACTCCTTGAAAGCGGGCGGAGCTTCTTTAATAGTTGTTTATGCTCGATATCGTTTAAGTAGTACACCATAATATCACACTTTGATGAACCCAATGATATCTATCTTTATTAGACGGGTTCATCAAACTATCTGCACGCTTGAGTCTTTTACCAGGCATGCACCGCTGTTACTGATAATCTCGGCTGTGCCTGTACACCGGTCGCACAGGGGAATAATAAAGATGCTGTCATGCTCATCTTTCACGAACTGGCTTACTCTCCTGGCAAGCACAGCCCTGTCATTAGCATTCAACTCACCTCTAAAAGCGCTGTACTGGATACGGGCAAGACCAAAGGTCTGGAGCATAGTAGCAAGTCTCTTCCGCTGCCCGTCATCTGTTATATCGTATACGACGAGGCAGTTCATATTATCGCGATCCTTCCTGCACTGGTTATTTTGAAGCCGTTCCCCTCGCTAACATAGCCCATGGCTTTTAGTTCCCTGAGATGGCTGTAAGCCATGCCCTTTGAGATGCCGACCTTTACTGCTATCTTGCTTACAGAGGTCTCACCGCTCTCAAGCTGCTCAAGTACTGCGCGCTTTGTATCCGAAATACCGAATCCAAGCAGAGGGAACTCGATCACGAACTGGTCTTCCTCTGTAACATAGACCACCTGCTCTACCATTTCTTTCCTTGCATAGGATCCGAAGAGTGCGCCAAATGCCTGCGGCTTCCTGCCGCCAGAGACGTTCACGATTACCCGCTGCCCTTTTGCGTTCTCCTCTTCGATTATTGCAGCAACGTCCTTAGCAACTTTTACAACATCATAGAGAGAGGTATATTTCTTCTCTACCTTAAGGACCGAGCCGAGGGTGTCAGTGATCATCTTTTCTGCACGCTCCTTCTCTTCTGGCGCCTTCTCCTCGGTCAGCAGGATGATGCGTGAGGGTGAGAAGCGGGTGGTGCATACGATGACAGGCTCTATGGAATAGATGGTTGAGATGAGAGTGAGCTTGGTTGTCATTGATATGTATTTTGAATATAAATGTATATATTCTTTACTGAGGTATGAATGTTTATTATGTATGAGTGGAGGATTTTAGATTAAGATTGTAATAATATACGCATAAACATGGTAATAGTGAATATTTAAGGTATACATGTGCATAGTATACAGAAAAACTTAAGTATTCAAACTGCATAATTTCAGTCATGATCTTCAGGGATGTCTGCGTAAGGATGGCGGAAAGGCGCAGATGGGCGCAGGAAGCGCAGCGGAAGGCAGCAGAAATTGAGTGCTCGGTTAATGAGGAGGCATAGAAAATGGATGAAGAGAAGATTGAATTGACCGGAAATCCCTTCGTGGACGCAGGATTAGGGGTAATAGGGGTCTTAGCGAATATTGATGAGATAAATCAACTTACTTTGGGTCATCTAAAATCTGTACACAGTGATGGTTCACAAATAGCAGATTGGAACTCTAAATTCAAATCTTTCACACAACTATTTACTGTTAATAATTCCTTATGTCACCCGGGATTAAAACGCAGGGGTCTGAATATAGCTATTTATAAAAATACTTTGGAAGCTATCCTTGCTGAGGTTAATAAATCTAAAATCGGTTCAAGATGTTGGGCATGCGGAACACCATCAGACTTTGACTTTGCTAAAGTATATAAAAAAGCAGTTGAAAATGCTGGCGGAAATCCGCCAAAAGAAGAGAAAAAGATTGGTCGAGACTTTTTTCCGCTTGCCGGTAGCCTTGGGAGTGATGCACAATTTCTACCCTCAGCTTCAAAAGCACCTGATATATGTCCAAAATGCCTTTTTGCAGTTCAATATCTCCCAGTTTGTATAATACTTATCAAGGGTTATGACAGCAAAGGCCGCATTAAATCTTTTCCTTCTGTTTTTCAATCAACTTCCATTGATTTCTGGTATGAGCTACTCAGGGACATTGTTAACGAAGTAAAAAAACGTGCTCATGCTGGAAATTATGAAACGCTCGGACAAAAAGAGGGAAGCTTAATCGTTACAAGAAGACTGTTAGCACTGTTTGAACGACTTCAAAGAGAGCAAGGGAGAGAGGGCATTCCAAAGGGGACTAATTTTTATATATGGAGATTCAATAATTTTGGTGATTCGGCAGATTGCAAAATTGACACGATACCCAATATTGCACTGGAGTTCCTTTGGAAGGCAGCTTCTAAAGGATTGAGAACTGAAATTGAAGCACTTATCAACACTGAGGGGAAGAATCCGAGATACTCTTTATTTCAATGTGTTTTAGATGGACGTAACTATCCGAATCTCTATCCTAATGGGAAGAAAAAAGGCGCTTCGCAAAAACTCTTTGCCCTTTATCAGACACACATTTGCAATCATTCTATAAATGCTTTGCAAATAGCGCATAAGTTAGCAAAAGAGACAGCGGAAGCGGTCGGTGAAAAAGAACTCAAGCGTCTCCAGCGCCCAGAATCTTTCAGGGAAGAAAAGGTTAGAAACCAGTTCAGGGTATCTATTGTCAGAATGGCGGAAAAAGGTGAATTTACTCTGGAAGAATATCTTGACATCTTTCCGCTGAAAGAGGGACATGGAATTACTGTAGAAATGGATGGATGGGAACTCATTCGTTTTTATATGCACCATGCAAATGAAGATTTTTCGAGGCCGGAGGAAAAACAAAAAGTTACAAGTAAAGCATCTCTGCAATTGTATTATTATGCTGGACAGATTTACAATCATTATTTAAATGAGAAGGGGAAAGATAGATTCCAAAAAGAAGTACTTGCACAGGTAGGTCGTAGAATCAATAACTTATGGCTTAGGAGTCACTTTGTTCAGCTTGCAGAATCTGCTGATGGTTTTACCTATGGCCATTGGTCGAACCTCTGTAAATTGGATGATGGAAGACTTCTTGTTTCAGAGTTGCTTTTCCAGATGCGATTACTATGGACACGGTGGGTTTATGAAAATCGAATGTCTGTGAATATTTCAACATTATCTGGTGGAGAATCAACAGATGGATTGGCAGAGCAGACAAGGACCTTAATTGACCTGAACAGTTTTGATCTTCCCCCCTACAGCTTAAAATCGACCTCTACTGTCTCTTTGAATAAACCCTTGAATCCGATCATTTCTAAAGTTTTATCTGACATTCCTGTCAAATTCAGATGCC
>Ga0172368_10000146_pt1 | contig 94104 bp, 65 predicted proteins | sample Lak11m_FD_114540 | JGI IMG/M metagenome (GOLD analysis project Ga0172368, IMG submission 114540) | Freshwater microbial communities from Kabuno Bay, South-Kivu, Congo - kab_022012_11m | ecosystem: Environmental > Aquatic > Freshwater > Lake | place: Democratic Republic of the Congo: South-Kivu...
AGTAGGTGGGCCTTATGTACTTACTCAACCTGCAGCTGTGACTATTACCGTTTCCGGTATTGTTAATACACAGTGCAGCAGTGCTCTTGGTTCTGTAGTGCTTACTGCTTCTGATGCAAGCTCCATCACGCTTAATGGCGTCACCCTGGCTTCCGGTTCTACATTCTCCGGTTTATCGGCTGGTTACTATACTGCGACTTCTAATGGCGTTTGTCCGGCTGCTGTGTCATTTAACATTGGCAATACCAACAGTACGCTTAGCGCTTCTGCAAGTGTTGTTCAACCTCTTTGCAATGGCACTATGGGATCAGTCACAATAACACCCACAGGAGGAACATTACCATTCACATATCAGCTAAATGGTGGAACAGCTCAAGCATCTAATGTTTTCAACAATCTTAGTGCAGGAGTTTATAATGTTAACGTAACAGACAATAGTGGATGTACATTCACTCTCAGCTTTAATGTCAATGAACCAACAGTAATTTTTGCAGAAATTATTATTAATTCTGTTGAAACATGCAATGGTACTGCTGATGGTTCTGCAACTGTTAATGCTTCAGGAGGAACAACGCCATTCACATACTTATGGCCAGTTAGTGCAGGTAGTCAGACAACAGCAACGGCAACCGGTTTATCAGCAGGAACATACACAGTAACAGTAACTGACGCCAACAACTGTGAAGCATATGCAACAGTAAATGTCTCTGCAGGACCAACAGCTACAGCTTATGCAGGTCTGAATGACACTATCTGTTCAACAAGTACTTACACATTGGTAAGTGCAACAGCAACTAATGCAACAAGCATAATCTGGACTACATCTGGAACAGGCACATTCAACAATATATTTGCTCTTAACCCAGTATATTCGCCAAGTACTGCTGATATAGCTAACGGACATGTTACGCTTGTGTTAACAACTCAATCTGTCAGTCCTTGTGGTGCAGCTAAAGACACTATTGTATTAACAATAATTCCTCAAGCTGTGGTAAATGCAGGAACGAATACTTCAATCTGTAGTGGTTTAACATTTACAACAAGCGCATCAGCAAGCAATTACTCTAGCTTATTATGGACTACTTCAGGAACAGGAACATTTAATAATGCAACGACATTAAATCCTGTTTACACACCAAGTGCTGCTGATATAGCTGCAGGAAATGTCACATTAACGCTTACAGGCTTAAGTCATGCTTCATGTGCGAATGCTGTTGATCAGGTTGTTGTTTCAATAAATACAAATATAATTGCAAATGCGGGTCCTGACCAGACAGTTTATGCTCAATCTTCTGTAAATATGCATGGTAATAACCCTGCTCCAGGTACAGGTCAATGGATATTGATAAGTGGTCCTAGTATTCCATATATTGTAAACCCAACTGATACTAACACTTCAATCACAGGATTAATAAACGGCACTTACATTTTCCGCTGGATAATTTCTAATAATCCATGTAATGTTTCTACTGATGATGTTATTATCAATAATATCTCATCTGCAGACTTAGCACTTACAAAAGCGGTAAGCAATGTCAATCCTTATGCAGGCACACAGGTAACATATACTATTTCAGTAACAAACAATGGTCCTTCAACAGCAATGGATGTTGCAGTGACAGATGTTCTTCCTGCCGGATTGACATTGGCAGGGGTAACACCTACAATGGGTTCATGGACAGCACCTTTGTGGACGATAGGAACATTATATGTTGGTCAGACAGCAAGTTTACAGGTATTGGTAAATGTAAACAGCAATAATGTCTTTGGAACGCAAATAGTTAATAATGCTTCAGTCAACAGTTCTACTTACGATCCAATTCTGACTAATAATGCTGACACAGCTACACTTATTGTAAATACAAAAGCTGACTTAGTTGTTACCAAAACAGCCAATAATGATTCAATTCAATCAGGCAACAATGTAACTTATACTATTTCAGTCAGTAATAATGGCCCATCAATTTCTGAAAATGTTGTCCTTAATGATGTTTTACCAGCCGGTTTAACATTTGTGAGTGCAACACCATCTGTTGGGTCATGGAGTACTCCTAACTGGGCTATTGGCAATTTGAATGCTGGTTCAACTCAAACGCTGACTATTATTGCAATGGTAAATAACGGACTGGCAAATGGAACACTCATTGAAAACTTTGCTTCAGTAACTACTAATACATTTGATCCTGACACTACTAATAATGAAGATTCAACAACTATTACAGTTAATGTAGCTGCAGATCTTGCAATAACCAAGGTAGCCTCAGCCAACCCAGTATTAGCAGGAGATACACTTATTTATACAATCACTGTAACTAACAATGGATACAGTCAGGCTCAGAATGTTGTTGCCACAGATATTTTACCTACCGGTTTGACATTTGTAAGTGCAACACCAACTGTCGGAACCTTTACCAGTCCTAACTGGTCAATAGGAACAATGACAAATGGCAGTGTTGCCACAATTACTGTTGTGACTGTTGTTAATACAAATACACCAAATGGAACTACAATTAACAATACAGCAACTGTAACAAGCACCACATTTGATCCTGACACTACAAATAATACTGATACTGAGTTAACTTATGTAAACGCATTTGCTGACCTTGTAATCACTAAAGTTGCTAATAATGACACATTGGTTGCAGGTGAAAATGCCACATACACAATAACGGTAAAGAACAATGGCATAAGCAATGCTCAGTATGTTACTGTAACTGATATACTACCTGCCAATATGACATTTGTAAGTGCAACACCTTCAGTTGGAACATGGTCAAATCCGATTTGGTCATTGGGCACTCTTGCTGTTGGTGGCCAGGAAACTATTACAATTGTTGCAAAGGTTAACTCTAATGTTAGTGACAGTACAATTATCACTAATACAGCACATGCAAACAGCATTACATTTGACCCAGACACGACCAATAATATTTCTTCATACAGCATATTTATTATTGAAAGTGCTGATTTACGCATTGGTAAATCAAGTGACAAACCTGTTGTATTTGCCGGAGATACAGTAACATATACAATAAATGTAACTAACGATGGTTATTCTGACGCACAAAATGTTGTGGTAACGGATATTCTTCCAGCCGGTCTTACCTATATCAGTGCAACTCAAACAACAGGTACCTGGAACTATCCATTATGGAATATTGGATTTATGGCATTTGGACAAACAGAGACTTTAATACTGCTGGCAACAGTAGATAGTGGTGCCATTGGTGGTTCTCAGATTATAAATGTTGCAAGTGTTACGACAACTACCAATGATCCAGACACTTCCAACAATCACAATTATGCTGATGATGCAGTAATTACAATTGGTAAAGCAGACCTTGCCATCACCAAGTTTGCAGATGTAACAACTGTTGCTGCTGGTAACGATCTGAAATACACTATTACCGTATTTAACAACGGACCTGATGCATCATATAACCTGACCATTACTGATAATCTGCCACAGGGATTGACTTTCATCTCTGCCAGTGGCGATGGTGTTTATGATTCTGTAGCAAATACAATAAAATGGTACTGGCCAATGCTTGCTCATAACGAAAGCATAAGCTTTACTGTAAAAGTAAATGTTAACAGAAATGTTCCAGCCGGAACTGTTATTGACAATATGGCAAGTGTTCTTGCTCAAACCAACGACATCAATTTGAGCAACAATACGGCACATGAGTTCACAATTGTAGAATCAGTAATTCGCATATTTATACCGCAAGGCTTCTCACCAAATAACAACGGACAAAATGATTACTTTGTAATTACAGGATTAGAAAAATATCCAAATCACAAGTTCATGATATTTAACCGTTGGGGCAACAAGGTATTTGAGGCTGCTCCATACAACAACGACTGGGATGGCACCAATATGTTTGGCATTACGGTTGGCGGCAATGAACTCCCTGTAGGTACTTACTTCTACATACTTGAAACAGGTGTTGAAGGAGAAGGCCCCTACAAGGGATATATCTATCTGAACAGATAACAAAAACTTGGCTTCACCCCATCAGCAATGTGCTGATGGGAAAGCTGAGTAAAACAATTTAAAATGAAAAACAATAAAATATAACAAAAAAATAAAGCCATGAAAAAGTTAATAATTGCATTAGGACTGTTTGTAAGTGTAGCAGCTCAAGCTCAGCAAGACGCCATGTTTACACACTACATGTACAACACATTGGCCGTCAACCCTGCTTATGTCGGAAGCAGAGATGCACTAACAGTAACAGCAATAAACAGAAATCAGTGGGTTGGTTTTGACGGGGCACCTATAACTCAGACGCTCACAGTGCATTCACCTATTGGATCAGATCAGATTGGTCTTGGAGGTTCTGTTATTCAGGATAAAATTGGGCCCACAAAAAACACTTCTGTTTATCTTGATTTTGCTTTTCGCATTCAGTTATCTCAGAAAAGCAAGCTGGCTTTCGGTCTCAAGGGGGGGCTTAGCTTTTTCAGTGCAGATTTGCCCAGTGTCTTACTCGACCAACCTATTGATGATGTGTTTGCACAAAGAATAGACAACCGCATGATGCCTAATTTTGGATTTGGTTTATATTATAGCCGCGAACGCTTTTATGCAGGCTTATCTACTCCTAAATTGCTTGAAAACGATTACTATAAAGGCACATCACAAAGTATTTTTTCATCAGCAAAAGAAAAAGGACACTATTATTTTATCACTGGAACAATGATACCTGTTTCTAAATTTGTCAATTTCAAACCTTCTGCTTTGGTAAAAATGACAACAGGTGCTCCAATTGAAGCTGACGTTACAGGCCTGTTTGAATTTAACAACAAATTAATGGCAGGTGCCATGTACAGATCGGGCGATGCATTTGGCATACTTTGCGGTTTAAACATTACTGATCAATTAACCATTGGCTATTCTTTTGATTATTCTACAACAAACACGACCATTAAATACAATCAGGGCAGCCATGAAATAATGTTAAGATACGACTTCATTTACAACAATGTTCATAGAATTAAATCACCCAGATACTTTTAATACAGCAATAAATTTAAATTAATAAAATGTATCTTTAATTTTAAGTTTCAATAAAATGAAAACAACAAAAATAATTCTCTTTACAGCTTTACTACTATCAATAAATGTGTGTTTTTCACAAAATAAATTGATAAAAAGAGCTGACAAGCAATATTTCAGATATAACTATCTGAAAGCTATCAATTACTATGAAGCTGTAAAAAATAAAAATATTGAGATTGAAAGAATTCTGGCTGATTGTTACGAAATGTCGGATCAGTTAGATAAGGCTAAAAGTCAGTATGAAAGCATTGTAAGTAAACCCGACAAAACTTTTGATGACGAGTGGCGTTATTTTTTAGTTTTGTTGAAATTAGAAAACTATGACAAGGCCATTGAGCTTCTAGATCCATTGTCTGAGTTGAAATTTTACGATACACGCATACAAAAATATTTAGCTTCCGGAAAATTTTATGAAAAAATAAAATCATCTGAACCTGCTTTTGAAATTAAAAATCTTAAAATAAATAATAAGGAGCAGGATTTTGGAACCGTCTTCTATAAAAACGAAGTGATATTTGCCTCTTCCCGAAATTACGAAAAACTCATTCTGCGTATTTGGAATGGTAACCGACTGCATTTTTTAAATATTTACAAATCTCAAATAGATAGTGAAAACGAATTATCCAAGCAAAAACCTTTTTATAAAAAGCTGAATAAAAAATACCATGATGGTCCCGTAAGTTTTAATGAAGAGGGCACTTTGATGGCTATAACAAGAGATAATTACAACAGTAAAAGCGCCGATGGCACCAGAAAAATTCAAATTTTTACCAGTGAACTTGTGAATAACAAATGGACCGTGCCTGAATCTTTCCCTTATAACAACCCTGAATATTCAATTGGTCAGGCTTCGCTGACACCCGATGGCAGATTTATGTATTTTGCTTCTGATATGCCCGGGGGTAAAGGAGGAACAGACATATATAAGGTTGAAAAAAGAAAAGATGGCACCTGGGGTAAGCTTATTAACATTGAAGAAATTAATACTGAGGGAGACGAGATGTTTCCTTATTATCATCCAAGTGGCATTTTGTTTTTCTCCTCCAATGGGCAAGTTGGGCTGGGAGGTCTTGATCTTTTTATGACAACAGTCAAAAATGACAAATATGGTGTTGTAAAAAATCTGGGAATACCCTTAAATTCTTCAGCTGATGATTTTGCCCTTTGCCTCGATAGCAGTTTGCAGAAAGGTTATTTTTCTTCAAACAGAAAAGATGGAAAAGGAAGTGATGATATTTATTTTGTTAAAGCCCTTAAACCTTTAAAGAAAGGAAAAATGATTAAAGGTGTAAGCAAGGATAAAGCTGATAATATAGTTGCTAGTGCCGAAGTTAAATTAATTCTTGACAAGGTGGTTGTTGATAGTGTTATAAGTGACTCCTTAGGTCGTTATGAATTTATTGTTGACAAGGAAACCTTGTATCATCTTACAGGAAATAAAGAAGGTTATATCGGTGGTGAAAACACTGCTAATACTAATGTTCCCGAAGATATTATCTATGCCGATTTGGTTTTGGATAAAGTGCCTCACTTCAGCTTAAGTATTCTTGTTACAGATAAAGAAACCGAAAAACCCATAGACAGTGTAAAAATTACTTTAAGCAATAACCTTTCTAATGAAGAAGAAATCATCTATACCGCTGTTGATGGGACACATTACAGAGAATTGCCCGACAAAAAACTTAATGACAGAATCAGTTACAATTTAAAATTGGATAAGGTCGGCTATTTTTCTAAGACACTGACTTATAATCAGGTACTTGACAGGGAAGGCAATTTTAAAATTCACGAAAAGCTCAATACAACTATGAAAGAGTTGAAAATTGGCGATGATTTGGCAACTATATTTGAAATTAATCCTATTTATTTTGACCTCGACAAATACAACATCAGACCAGATGCAGCTTTAGAACTCGATAAAATTGTTGTCATCATGAATCAGTACCCAACAATGGTTATAGAATTAGGCTCTCACACTGACTGCAGGGCAAGTTATGCTTACAACATTAAACTTTCTGACAACAGAGCAAAATCTTCTGCTGCCTACATAAAACAACGCATTTCAAACCCTGAAAGAATTTATGGAAAAGGCTATGGAGAAAGCAAACTTGTAAATGGGTGCGCCTGCGAAGGCAATGTCAAATCAGACTGTTCGGAAGAAGAACATCAGAGAAACAGGAGAACTGAGTTCAGAATAATAAAGAAATAGAATTATTTCATCTCTTTTTCGATTTATTTTATTTTTGGTAGATTTGTAAATTATACCAAATTTAAAATTCTTATGAAACATTTGTTTGTTGTTGTAGTTTTTATTCTATTTGTATTCTCTGTCAATGCTCAGATAAAGAATAATTTTCATTATACAAAAGGCGACTACTCCCCTGCTCCTGCAGAAGTTATTGATAATTATAATAAAACACAGTCAGTAGGAGCCATTATAAATTGGAAAGAGAATTTTACCATTCAATCAGACGGCAGTTATATTTTTAAATTTAAAACACCTGTTACTTTCACCTCTTTTGGTGTGGGCTGGAATCCTAATACAAAAAATTTTCCTGCATCAGCCTTTACAATAAAATACAGAGCCAGAAATAGCAATAAGAGCTGGAGTAAATGGTATGAAAATGAAGGCTATATAAAAAATGAAGAAACGCCGACTAATTTATACTGGACAGATCTTCTGTTTTTGGATAATGAACAACAGCACAATGAAATTGAATTTATTATCACACCACCTCAAGGAGTCAGTTTATCATATGTCAGCATTTCTCTCATTGACATAACCGGAACTGATGGCACATCAGAACTTCAAAACAAGAAAACAAAAAGCGTCAATCAGACTCAAAGCTGTCCAGATCTGCCAGCAATTACACCTCGCTCTTCATGGTGTGGCAGTTACACAGCTTGCCATAATACAACATCATATACCAATATTTCGCCTACACATACTGTTGTGCATCATGGGGCATCGCCCGACACTTATACAGATGGTGCAACTGTTGTAAGAGGTTATTGGAATTATCATGTAAATACACTTGGTTGGGCAGATATAGGTTATAATTACCTGTTTGATAAAGTGGGAAATTTATTTCAGGGGCGTCATAATCCCAATATGCCTAATACAGATGTGCGGGGTGCTCATGCCGGAAGTGCAAATGATGGTTCAATTGGATTAAACTTTTTGGGAAATGCTGATGTAACACTACCAACCACAGTTCAGCTGGATAAGCTAAAAGCTTTTTTAGCCTGGTGGTACGACAATAAAGGGTTTGATCCTACTACTTCAACGGGCATGACAACGCAAGCATACGGCTGGCAGGTAATGCCGCGTATATGTGGACATCTTGATGTCGGACAGACTACTTGTCCCGGTACAAATTTATATGCCTTACTGCCATCTATCAGATCAGGAACCAAATCAATAATTGATGCTTGCGGTGTTATTCCTCCAACAGGACCTAGCAGTCTGCAATGTGTTGCAGAAGCTTGTCCGTCACCAGGGTTTACAGTTAACTGGAGCAATAGTGGCACCGGATGGTATATTCAGGTTTCTGCTGCCTCAGACTATAGCAATCCCTATCAGAAATGGGTTTCCGGATTAACATCATATACCGGACCTGGCGGATTTGTACTGCAATCAAATGGCACAACACCACTCACTTTAATCAATGGCACCACTTATTACTGGCGTATATGGGATGGCAGTACCTTTACAGTCGGCCCAAGTTTCTACATACCTTACTGCGATGCCATTGCACCTACTTCAAACATTGCCTCACCCGGAAACTGGAAAACGCAGGATTTTATTTCAAATTTTACTGATGCTGATAACAGCGGTGGTAGTGGTGTTGCAAAACGCTTTTATCAGGTGCTTGATTTTGATGGAAATTATTGGCGCGCCAATGCCCAAAGAGGTTTTTTGGGTGATAATTTCGACAACTTAGACACTTCAATCTGGGAAGTCCCTACTTCAAGCGGTTCGTGGAGTATTATTAGCGGCGCCCTCGTTCAATCGGATGAATCAGTCAACAATACCAATATTTACACGGCTTTAGACCAAACCCTATCCAACAAATACCTCTACCATTTTACTGCAAAAGTTGAAGGCGCCACCAGTACCAATGGCAGGCGCTTTGGCTTTCATTTTTTCTGTGATGATGCTTCTTTGAGCAACAGAGGTAATTCTTATTTTATTTGGTTTAGAATTGAAACCAATAAACTTGAATTTTATAAAGTGACCAATGATGTATTTACAATGGTAGATGAAATTGACGATATTGCAACCACGACAGGCACCATTTACGACTTCAAGATAATTTATGACAGAATAACCGGAGAACAATTGGTTTACCGAAACGACACATTGATTGGCTCATGGAAAGACAGCAACCCCTATTCAACCAATGGCAATTACATTTCTTTCAGAAGTGGCAACAGCAAACTCACTGTCAATGATATAAAAGTATACCGTTCACGCACCAATACAGCCAGTGTAACAGTAGGCAGCAACCCTACAAATGACATCAGATACCAGAATCTTTCACCATTAGCCATCTCTGCAAAAATTAAATCCATAGTCATTGATTCTGCCGGAAACGTCTCCCCTATTGCCTACCACGACCTTAATATTGACTGGACATATCCCACAGATATTGGATTTGTAAACGACGGTTCGGGAGCAGATATAGACACAACATCTTCCTATACTCAAATTGAGGCTAACTGGGGCAGTTCAAGTGATCCCAATTCGGATATTGCCGATTACTGGTATGCCATTGGCACAGCACCCGGCGACAGCAATATTGTTGGGTGGGTCAATAACGGGCTGAGCACTTCTGCTATTCACAACGGATTAAATCTGGTGTTTAATACTGTTTACTATTTTGCGGTTAAAGCAAGAAATAATGCCGGTTTATTCAACAATATCAAAATAAGCAACGGACAGGTTGTTTATAACAACACTTCTGTTTTGGCAGCTAACTTCATTGCCAATTCAAACACCATTTGTGAGGGCGACAGCATTCTTTTTACCGACCAGAGTACTGGCGCTACAACCTATGAATGGGTTTTTCAGGGGGGCATGCCAGCTACAAGCAATGTGGCTAATCCGGTTGTTTACTACAATACAGCAGGTGTATATAACGTTGAATTGCGTGTGTTTGACAATAACAACCACAGCGACACTCTTTCCCTAACCAACTATATAGTTGTCAACCACACGCCTAAAGCTGATTTTACAGCTATTGACACAATAATATACCTGCCTGCTGCTTTTGCTTATTTCACAAATAATTCGGCAGATGCCGGCAGCTATTATTGGACTTTTGGAGATACCGCTGTTTCTGTTGATTTGAATCCATGGCATCAATACACAGCAGCAGGACTCTACGATGTAACACTTATTGCATCAAACAGTTTTTGTAAAAATGACACTTTATTAAAGAATCATTTTATTGAAGTAAAAAGTACAGATGGCATCAACGAATCCAATGCTGTATTTGGTTTTACCCTCTTGAACAACCCTGTAAATGATATACTTAATTTACAATTATCTTTAACTCAAACCCAGGAACTGAAGGTTGAAATGGTAGATGTTTTAGGAAGAAGCTTTTTGTTATGTCCGCCAACCCTATATAATGCAGGTCAGCACACACTTAAAATTAATACGGCAGGCAAATATTCTCTGGGACTTTATTATTTAGTGGTGAGCAGCGCTGATGGGAAAAAGAGTGTGAGGAAGGTGATGGTGGGAGGAAATTAATGTTTTAGAGGAAGAAGGGGAAGAAGGGATAAAGGTATATGGTATAAGGGGAAGAAGGAATAAGGGTATATGGTATAAGGGGAGGAAGGGATATAGGAAAGAGGCTTCTGAAAGCTAATTGTAGCTAAAGCTACAAAAATAAATTTGTCGAAGCACATGCTTCGACGAACGGGGGATAAGATAATTGTACTTAGCTGAACTGATAGATTATACCATATTTCTAATTATCCAAAATATAATCGCTAAAATAAAAGTAACAGCCAATACAATTTTTATACTTTTTATACTTTTTTCTCTTTCTTGAACTATATCTTGAAAAATTGGATTATCTTTTTTTAATACTTTTTTCTTTTCCAATTTTTCTATCAATGCGAGTTTTTCAATACGAACTTTTGAAATATATTTTTGTTGTTGACTATATAAATAATTGTTTAAAATATATAAAAAGGTTGCAACAGCTAATATCATTGGTAATCCATCATTAACTGAGTCCGGAATAATAAAAAAGAAAAATAATGTAATAGCTGTAATAACTAATAAAAACAATTTCCATGAAAAATAAGTTAACTTTCTTATATTGACTTCTGATTCATATATATCTTCTTCTTGTATTAAGCTTGAAAGTTTCCATGCTGCATTATTTGCTTCCATATTATCAAAATCAAAGTTTCGATTTATTAGTTCATTCTTAGCAATAGGAATAGTTGAGTCAGACAAATTAGAAGTTCCTTTATATATGTTATAAAGCTCCTTATTTGATTTGTTTTTGAATATTTCTTCCCAGTTATAACTCATGTTTAGTTTGTTTCTCAATTAAGCACAACTACATTTATAATATTACCCCATTCTAATCAACCTCAAAAATCTCCAAACATTCCATCCAATCTGTCATCAGCGCCACACTACCCCACAAAAGCCTCAGCTCCCGGCAGACCAATATCTGCAAGAAAGTTGTCAATATGAGTATAAGTTTTCTCACAGCTATTTTTTCAATAAGGCATCTATTTCAGTTTTCAATTTGGGCAAATGATTTATTACGATACTCCATATCAAATCGTCTGAAATAATATCATATCCATGAGCAATTCGGTTTCTTGTTCCGATTATCTTTTGTGCATGTTCTATTTTAAAATTCTTGTCTTTTTTCAAAATTCGGTTAACGGCTTCTCCTATGATTTCAATGTCTCTCTCTACAGCACGCTTCGTCTTTATGTCTTTTAAATAGTCTTCATAATTTTTCGCCTTTTCATGAAAATAACTTTCAACCTCATTTATAGATTGTAAGATATCGAATAACCAGGTTTTTATTTCATTATCCATAAATAAGTTGTTTTGAAGCATCAATTGATTGTCGCATGTAAGGATTATTTATTGCTTTGTTTTCCAATAAATCAACATTTCTTTTTAATAAATTTTCCAAAGAAAATTTCAAATCAAAATAATTGTCAGCGTAATCATACACGTCCATGTTTTGAAAGTCAACAATAAAATCAATGTCGCTTTTCTTCTTAAAACTACCTGTCAATACAGAACCAAAAACAAAGAGTTGCCTAACATTATGTTTTAAGCATAAAGCGCGAATTACATTTATATTTTTATCAATAACATCCATATTGCAAATATAATAATTTTGCAATTCACTTGCATTTGTTTTTTGAAGTTATGCTAAACTATTCAATATTGATTAACCCATCCTAATCAACCTCAACAATCTCCAAACATTTTATCCCATCTGTCCTCAGCGCTACGCTGCCCCACGAAAGGCCCACACCAAAACCCGACAATATCAGGTTTACATTTTTAGCGTTGAGTTCATTTCTGAGCTTATGCACAAGCGTAACCGGAATGCTGGCACAACTGGTGTTGCCAAAATCTTTCAGTGAATACGGTACTTTCTGTATGTCTAGTTTCAGCTTTTTTCTAATGGATTCATTCATCAGCAGGTTGGCCTGATGCATTACCAGATAATCAAAATCGTCAAGGGTTTTATTAATATTTTTCAAAAGATCCTGAACATTGGCAGCCACCTCGCGCAGAGAGAAATTAAAAACGTCAATACCATTCAACGTCATGTCTATATTTCTTCTGCACACGCCTTTTTCGTAATCGTTATATGTGAAAGATTCATCAGAAAAGGGATGGCGCGTTCCTCCATCTTTTATAATAATGGCTTCGTGGCCGGCACCATCAGATTGGAGGTTAAAAGCAAAAGCCTGATTTTTATTATCGGTCAGTTCTAATGCGGTAACACTCACTGCATCCGAAAACACCGGCGCCGTGCTTTTGTCTTTTGCAGAAATACACGAAGATGAAATATCACCTACAAACAACAAAGCCTTTTTTTGACCGGTAGCCTTCATCATTGAGCTTGCAACCGACAAACCATACACATAACCCGAGCACCCCAGGTTAATATCAAACGCCATACTCGACTTGGGCAATCCCAATCCATGTTGTAATATAAGAGATGTGGGCGGAATTTTATAGTCGGGCGATTGTGATACAAGAATTAAAAGCGTGATTTCATTTCTGTCCCAGTGAAGTTTTTCAATCAACTGTTTCCCAATCGGAAGACATAGGTCTGACAGGCTTTTCCCTTCTGCCCTTCTGATGTTTTCTATACCTATATTTTTCACAAAAGACTCTGCTTCCTGAGGTTCAAAAAGTGGGTTTTGCAGGTTATTTATTGTTTTTTTTGGCACTCCTACGGCTAAACCTGCTATGCGAATGTTATTTATTGTAAAGAAAGACATGTGATTTGTAGTTTAATGAGTTTAATTAAGAGTGCCTAAAGTGAACTAAAGTGCCTAAAGTACTTAAAGTGAGCTTAAGTGCCTAAAGTTAGTAAGAATAATTTTTAATTTACTATTTTAAGTTCGCTAAGTTTCTGAACAAAACTAAAATGCAAATTTATCAATGCTTCAAAAGCTTTCTCGTTATCGATAGCATAACTAATAACAGAAATTAATTTCGATGTTTGCTTGTATTTATTTAGCATATAGGATATTGAATAAAGATTGTATTTCAAAAATATATCAACAATTTCTTTCGTAAATAGGTTTATGGTCAAATCAGTGTTGTTGCTTTTAATCAGATATTTGTCATCGAATTTTCGATTGCCAATTTCAATTTCTTTCAGTCCTAATCGTTTCATCAGCTTATCAATCGTATCTTCCTGTCCAATTGTCAATTGATAGTCAAAGCTCACATCAAACTTTATTTCAAATTTCAAAGGTCTTGTATCAGATTCAGAAATGAGCAACTCCCACTTTTTAAATGGTATTGTAAGTTGATGTATTTCTAACTCACTTCCCGAATTAAAACTAATTTTAAATACACCATTAAATTTTTGACTTACATTTTCCCACAATTCCCTATGGGGAAACACATCTGAATATCCCAGTTTCATATTATCATTCAAATTGAGTTGAACTATTTTTAATCATTTTAATAGGCATTTACCATCTGCCGGCTTCTTCTGTCCTTTATCTTTAGCTCACTTTAGGCACTTTAGCTCACTTCTTCTACTCATACCTCAACGACTCAATCGGATCAAGCTTAGCAGCTTTGGCTGCCGGATAAATACCCGAAACAATGCCTACCACCACACATAATACAAAACCGATTAGAATCCATATCCAGGGAACAATAAAAGGACTGCCTATTAAAAAAGAAATTAAATTCCCGATGATTATGCCAATGATAATTCCCAAAAACCCACCCAATTGACAGATGATAATGGCTTCGGCCAGAAACTGATTGCGGATAGCTCTGCTTGTGGCTCCTATCGCCTTTCTTATACCTATTTCTCTGGTACGCTCCGTAACCGACACAAGCATGATATTCATTAAACCAATGGCTGCGCCTATTAAAGTAATAATGCCAATAATAATAGCCGCATAAGTCACATATTTTATATTGTCAATAAGCATTTGTGCCAGATTATCTGCTTTAGCAATATCGAAATTGTCTTCTACGCCCAGAGGCACTTTTCTAATAATTCTGAACACCCCGGTAGCCTCATCAATAGCGGCATCAAGCAACTCCTGATCAACCATAACACTGATAGTGAAACTCATATCGGGTCGTGAGAAGTAGTTTCTGACATTGGCGATGGGAATAATACATCTTCTGTCACCCGAAAACCCCATGCTGCTTCCCTTTTCTTTCAGTACTCCAATAACTTTGTATTTGCCCGGTCCAATAGAAATGACTTCATCAAGTGAATTTTTCTTATTTTTAAAAAGCAGAGATTCAATCTGCGAACCAATAATAACGACATTTGAACCGGAAGCAATTTCCTGAAGTGAAAAATTTCTCCCTGTTTTAAGCTCCAAGCCTGAATTCAATAAATAGTTTTCATCACTTCCCATGACAGCAATATTTGGATTTGATTTAATACTGCCATACTTAACCGTTGCCGTACCTGTTCCCCAGCTGTAAACTGAAACTTTCGAAGGAAAAGTATATCGTTTTTTAAAAAGCTGTGTTTCTTCATAGGTAATATTGACATAATTGCGCTCTCCGCCTGGTCCACCATGCATTCTCATCTGGTGATTTTTTATTGAAAAAGTGTTGGCCCCCATATTGGCAAAATTGCTATTTATTGAATTCTTTATAGAATCTATGGATGTTAAAATACCAACCAAAGCCATTATGCCAAATGCAATAATAAGAATTGTCAGCACTGTTCGCAATGTATTTCTGCGAATAGCATCCATCGAAATCCTAATATTTTCAATTATGAGCAGCCAATTCATGATATGAAGTTATAGGACAAAATTAATGATATTTAAATTCAAATCTAATTTTAATAAAAAAACATTAAAAGAAATAAAGTCATATATTCACAGACAGATATTAAAGTAAAAAAAACCCCACCCCAATGTATTGGCGTATCAATTGAATCTGAGAGACAAGAGAAAACAAAATATTTCCAAATTCATTTATTTTCATTTTACAACGATAAAAACAAGAGTTTATATTGATTAAACTAAACCTTATTATTATCATTTGAGTTGATAAATATTTTTTTTCGTCCCAAGTCTTTTATAAAAAAATTGCCATTACAAAAAATATGTATATTTTTATGACATAAATAATTATAAACCTTGTCTCCTATGAAAGTCAGAATTTTATTAATTGGATTTGTTTCTGTTTTATTTACTCAGATTATTTTTGCCCAACATGCCCATGAAGGTGAAAATGGATATCGCTTATGTGGTACTGATTCGTTATTAAGAGAAGCTATGAAAAACCCCGAAGTAAGAAGACAAAGGGAAGAACTGGAAAAGTTTACCAAAGATTATATTGACAACAAGCTTTATCAGCAAGAAAAAACCATTAAAGTGATTCCTGTTGTATTTCATATTATACACAATTATGGGTCTGAAAATATTTCCAAAGCTCAGGTATTGGATGCATTGCGAATTATCAATGAAGACTTTAAACTTTTAAACGCTGATGTGAGTGACATTATACCTCAATTTCAGGGTATAGTGGGCAATCCGCAAATTGAGTTTCGCTTGGCCCGAAAAGACCCTAACGGTCAGTGTACTGATGGTATCACACGCACTGTTTCTCCCCTTACTTTTTCAGCCAGCGATGCAGTGAAAGACATTATAAGTTGGAACACCAGCAAATATCTGAATATCTGGATTGTAGAATCACTCGAAAATGGCGCCGGTGGTTATTCTTATTTACCAGGCACCCCTATCAATGATAACTACAGAGGAATAATATTAGTAAACTCACAATTTGGCAGTATTGGCACCTCAAACAGTTCTAACTTTTCAGCCAGAACATTAACTCACGAAATCGGTCATTTTTTGAATCTTTATCATGTATGGGGTTACAGTAATGATCCTGGAGTGCCAAGCAATTGCAGTATGGATGATGATGTTACTGACACGCCAAATACTATAGGCACTTTACTTACATGTGACCTGGCTCAATCAACATGTGGTGTTCTCGACAATGTGCAAAATTATATGGATTATGCTACTTGTGCTAAAATGTACACCCAAGGTCAGGTTGCAAGAATGTCGGCCGCTTTGAATTCAACAGTTGGTGGTTTAAGTTATTTATGGCAACAATCGAACTTAATAGCCACAGGCACCAACGATGGCTACAGCACAGCCGCTTGTGCTCCTAAAGCAGACTTTATATCAAATGCGACTCAAGGTTGTGTGGGTGCTACGATTAATTTTTCTGACATTTCGTACAATGCTGATGTAGATTCCACTTGGCATTGGAACTGGACTTTTTCGGGAGGCACACCCGCTACTTCAACTTTACAAAACCCAAGTGTTGTCTATAACTCACAGGGCACTTACAATGTATCTCTAACAGTGGGCAATTCGACAGGAAGCACCTCCAAGACAAAAACCCAATATATAAAGGTATATGGTATTGGTGGTGGGGAGTCAATGCCATTGATGGAAGGGTTTGAAAGCACATCTTTCCCCAGTCATCCAAGCGACCCCAATAAGAACTGGACTATTGCAGGAACCTCTACACTTAAATGGGAACGCACCACAGCAACAAAGGCTACAGGTGTTGCTTCTATCCGCTTACGTAATTTAAATCTGCCGGCAGGATCAGTTAATACTTTTACATCTCCCAACATTGATATGAGTAGCAATGCTGTACCTATTAACATTACCTTTAAAGTAGCTTATGCTCAAAAAAACAATACTTCAATTGACAAACTTAGAGTGTTGATATCCAAAAACTGTGGTTATACATGGATTCCCCGTTATTCGCGTATTGGAGTCAGCCTGGCTACCAATGGAGGTGGTTATGTAGCAAGCACTTTCCTCCCTTCTGCCAACCAATGGAGAGAAGAAACTGTAAGCATCTCTGCTCTTGCTAACAGTCCGAATGCCCTTATACAATTTGAATTCACCAGCGAAGGGGGAAATAACATTTACATTGACGATATAAATATTACCGGTGCAGTGGGTATTGAAGACATGAATAATGTCATTTCTGAATTTCAGATTTATCCAAACCCTGTTTCTTACGACTCTTATGTGAGTTTTTACCTGAATGAAAACAAAAACACCCAATTTACCATATATGATATGATTGGCAGGGTTGTTTACAGTAAAAACATGGGCGTATTACCTCAGGGAGCTCACGATTATGCATTTAATGAATTTACAAACAACCTGAAAGCAGGAGTCTATCTTTTTGAAATGAATGCTGACGGTGTAAAATCCACACGAAAAATTGTGTTAATGAACTAGAAAAAGTGTGGAGTGTGGCACTTCGGCTACGCTGTTTAAAAGTTTGGAGTGCTCATGAAAAAGGTAATTGAAAAATACATCAAAGCCAAAAATCGTGAAAAAGCCAAGGCGCAAGGTTTTTACGATGGTCGCTTCCGAACACGTGTTGTCCCTGATAAAAAAAAGAAAAACAGTGCTGAAGCCTGCAGAAAAAATAAAGGCAAAAAATCAAAGGAAGAAAATAACGATTAGTAAACTCTAAACCACCTTACTTATTTATAAAAAGTTTGAATCCCTTCCCATGAATATTGATAATTTCAATACTTGGATCTGCTTTTAAGTGTTTTCGGAGTTTGGTCATATAAACATCCATGCTGCGGGCATTAAAATAGCTGTCGTTGCCCCATACACTAAGCAAAGCCTCTGTTCTGTCGAGGATGTTATTTTTATTCTGACACAGCAAGTGGAACAATTCTGCTTCTTTAGAAGTCAGCTTCTGTTCATCTTTTCCTAAAACAAGCATCTGACGGTTGTAATCGAAAGTAAATTTTCCGATTTTAAAAATATTACTTTCTAGCTCATCATTGCTATGAGATCTTTTAAAAATAGCTGTCATTCTTAAAAGCAGTTCTTCCATGCTGAAGGGCTTGGTCATATAGTCATCAGCCCCAATCTTTAAGCCCTCAATAACATCATCCTGCATTGACTTGGCAGTTAAGAACATCATGGGTACTTTTTTATTGATTGTTTTTATTTCTTTGGCTAATGTAAAACCATCTTTGACAGGCATCATAACATCGATTATGCAAAAATCAAAAGACTGCTTTTTAAACATGTTAAATGCTTTAAGCCCATTGTCGCAAAGCTCTGTATCATAGCCGCGTGCGTCAAGATATGATTTTAAAATCATTCCCAAATTGGGATCATCTTCTGCTAATAAAATTTTAAAATTTTTAGTCATAGTTTTATTATTTTGCATTTTTTACTTAATCTTTTCACCAAAGGGTATAAATATTCTAAATGTAGAACCTTTCTTTAACTCACTTTCTACCGAAATATTGCCTTTATGTTTTTCAACTATTGCTTTTACATAGCTTAAACCCAAACCAAATCCTTTAACATTATGCAAATTGCCTACATGAACCCTGTACAATTTATCAAATATCTTTTTTTGATTTGATTTACTTATACCTATTCCATTATCTTTAAAAGAGATTGAGATGCCATCCTGAACATTTTTTGTTGTAATCTCAACTCTGGGATGATCTACAGAATATTTCAGCGCATTATCAATCAGATTATTAACAACATTTCTAAGGTGTTCAACATCAGCAATTACATCAGCATGTTCTGCTTCCGGTTTAAATGCTATTTTACCCTGATATCTCTTTAACTGCAAGTGAAAGTTGTTTATGCACTTTTCTACTAATTGATTAACATTAACCTCATCGAATTTAAAATTAATTTTTCCCTTGTCAATAAGAGCCGTTTGCAAAACATTTTCGGCAATAATGCCCAAGCGCTTGTTTTCTTCATTAATAATACCAATATAAGTACTATAAAACTCCGGTGATTTTTCAATCTGCTTATCGGACAAAGCTTCACATGCCAATGCTATAGTCGATACCGGCGTTTTAAACTCATGTGTCATGTTATTGATGAAATCATTTTTCATCTCCGAAAGATTTCTTTGTTTAATAATGGTTGATATGGCATAACCAAAACTAACAATAACAATAACAATAAGGCAAAATGAGACCAGCAACATAACCCACATACGTGTCAGAATATACCTTTTCTGATAAGGGAAATATATCAGAAAATACTCAGGAGTTACAAAAAGATCAGAGGGAAACAAGTTAAAAGGATAGCCTTTTTCGAGAAGTTCGTCTTTAAAATTTCCTGTGCGCTGATACGTCAATTTATTTTTTACTGAATTATAAATACCACTTTCAAAAGTTGTATTTATTCCCTTATCGGCAAGTTCAATACTTAAAATCGAATCGAGCATTTTGAAATTAATTCTGTCTTCGAGCTTCTGATACTGTCTTAAGCAAAAAATATCTTCAAAAACATCACTTACAATAAAGGTCTTTTTCAGAAAATTATTGATGCGGTTGCTAATACTGTCATAGAAATTAGATGGCAATTGCAAAGAAAAAGTATCCATTTTGGGAACCACTTCGAATACTTCCTCTTCAGACACTTTATTTACATCAACTGCGCTGGTATCAATATACTTAAGACTTTTTTCATATTCATATTCCGACAAATTAACTGATATTTTCTCTGGTGAATAATTACCTTCTGAATTACCGATAGTGGTATAATATGCCAGCATTTTTTCCATTTCAATATTAAACATGCTGTTAATAGAGTCGAGTGTCGAAAATATGGTAGCATCGTGCTTTGTGCCATATACCCTATTGCGTATGGTGTTGGCAACTTCAATTTTTTCAAGTTTGTGTATGGTGTTTGTAACGGCCTCAGAAACACTGCGTTTAAAATTACTTTCTCGCAAAATTACAGCACTGCGTATCCAGTATAACTGAATACCTACAAGACCTAACAGTATAAAAGTTATAAAAACAACAATTAATATAATCAGTTTTTTTTTCATTGCAGAGTTCTGTTTTTAAACTTTATCTTTTAAAAATATTGCCACATTAAAAATCGTTTGTCGGGGTGCAAATATAAAGGATTATGAATAAATATGAATTCGGGATTTAACATTTGTTAACACCTATTAACTTATATTAACTTTGAACAAGGGTTGATTATAACTACTTTTACATCAAGTTAAATAGCATACATATTTTCATTTCATAAGTTTTGGTTTTTGGTTAATTACTTACTCTCTAAAAGGCCCTGTATCATAAAAAAATACAGGGTTTTTTTATGTCTGCCAGTATTCATTTTCTTTCAATAATTTTTGTCATCTTTTTAATGGTGTAAGGATTTATATTTTTATAAAATGTTTTTCTTAAAACCGGAAATAAAAATATAAAGCCAATAAAGATATTACGAAAAAACATATAAATAACAATAAAAAACCTTGACATTGAAAGTTTACAGTAAAATTTGGAGTCGGCGTAAAAAACAGGAGCCAAATCAAGTTTCACATAAGATTTTATTATTTTCTCGAATGCAATATTATAAAATGAAAGTGGTTTTTGATAATTAATATTTTCATTCAGTTTTATTTTTTTCAATAAAACTAAAAGTTTAATATCTACTTCCCTCTCTGCATCTTCTAAAAATACAACATCTGTTAGTTGAGCCCCCTGCGACGCAGCAAACATTTCCAACAAGCTGTATGTCAAATCTTTATTTATTGATTGACCATATAAAACAAAGCCCATTTTTACATTTTTTAACACCATGATGTGATTGTTAAAAAACATCCTGTCAAAAAAACCTTTCCATTCTGCTGCTATAAAAGCATCTTTGGCAGGAATAATAAAAATAAGATTATCAGATTTTTTTACATTTTCATTAAAAAAGGCAGCAAAACCATCTTTAATATGGCACTCGTTATCGTAGCCACATTTAAAACAACCCATGCAGGGTTTGAAATTGTATTCGGCCAGGTCGGCAGAAATGTATGATGATTTTATTAAATTTTTAAAACCCGTATTAATTCTTTGGGGGTCACTACCCGAAATGTCCGAATGATACAACAAAAGAGTTTGGCCTTTAATTTCAATATTTAAATCTGAATAAAAATCATCCTTTATTTTTGTAAGATTAGCAGATGGTTGGTAAAAAGAAAATGCCGGAAAAGTATTGACTTTCTCAAGCACAGACTTAAAAAGCAAAGTGGCAAAATTTAAAATTCTTTTTCTTTCCTTGTTAACAAAAATATCGCTTCTCTCGGCTGAATACCCATCAATGTAATGCATCCCAAGATATTCGGAAATGATATGCATGTATTTATGTGCTGTCACATCTGATAATTTTATTGATGATGTGATACAGGAAGCATATTTGCCTTTAAAAAAGTCTTTTAAATCAGTATCAATCACTGTCTCTATAAAATGCTTCATTTGAGAAGGCACATTAAAAAAGAAAACAGGAAAAACCCAAAGAATTAAATCAGCCTCTTCAATTTTATTTTTCAAATCTGAATTATCTATTTCAGGCTTTTTTGAAAAATTAATTCCGATATTAAAAACCGTATGGTTATTTTGAGAAAAATGCCTGCTGATATAATGAAAATATTGCAGGCTCACACTCTGATTGCCATTCGGACTGCCATTTAAAACAACTATCTTCATTAATATTTTCTTATTTATCTGCGCCCTGTTTAACAATCAAAGGGGGGCACACCACATTTTCAGTTTTAATAACTGCTGTACCCCACGACAAACCGGCACCAAAACCGCACAACAACAACTGTTGGGGTTTGCGCATTTGTTCAGCGCCAATGCCTTCAACAATAGTGAGCGGAATAGAAGCAGAAATAGTATTGCCATAATGCAACAAGGTATCGGGCATTTTGGCAGATGGAATTTTAAGCATTTTACCTATGTTAGCATTAATAAGCTTGTTGGCCTGATGAAAAACAAAATAATCAACGTCATCGATTTTCAACTTTATTTCGCTCAGCAATTTATTAATGCTTGGTGGAACTTCTCTAAGGGAGAATTTAAGGATTTCCACACCGTTTAGAAAAATCTGACTGCGTTTACGGTAAATGCCATCGCCATATTTTTTGTATTCGAGTGATTTTTTAGTGATGGGATGTCTCGAGCCTCCATCGGGCACATACAAAGCTTCAAAGCCCGAGCCATCGGTATTGAGGTCGAAAAAGGCCGTGTTGTTTTTTTCTGAGTATTCAACTGCTGTGGCAGTGCCGGCATCGCCAAACAGGGGAAAAGAACTTTTATCTTTGTAGGAGGTATAAACCGACCCCACATCGCCAACCAGCAGAAGGGCTTTGGGTATTTGTGCTGAAATCATTTTTGAAACCACCGACAGTCCATACACATAGCCCGAACACGCCATGTTGATATCGAATGCCATGCAGTTTTTGGATAAGCCAAGACGGTTTTGTAATAAAGCGGCTGTTGCAGGAGCTGTATAGTCGCCACTGCATGATACAAAAACCAATAAATTAATAGATTCTTTGTGCCATTTTATTTTTTTTATCAATAATTCTGCAGCATCAAAGCACAGGTCAGATGCTGTTGTTCCTCCGGATGATATGTGACGGGAAGCAATGCCAATACTGTCTATAAAATTTTTTTGTTTGGCTTTTGCAATCCATTTGTAATCAGTATTGTGATATGTAGTAGAAGGCACGCAGGCAGCTACACCACTTATATTCACATGATTTGCAGAAAAAAAAGCCATTATTTTCCTGATTTTTGCATTACTATTGCGAATAATTCATTGACTGTTTTAGCCTGCATAATGTCTTCCGTTTCGAGGTCGGCATCAAATTCTGTTTTGGCAAAGGCAATAAACAACACAATATTTAAAGAATCCCACAACCCCGGATATTCAATAAATTTAGTTTCTCCCCTTAATTTTCCTTTAGGCAGGTCTGTAATTTCTGCTTCCAATTTTTTTATAAAAACGTCAATGTTCATATTTATTAAATTATACGGGTTCGTTTTATTTTAATGTAAAAATACATATTTTTTTTTGTATGTTTGGCAGTTTTTTAATCGTAATTTCTAAAATGAAGTATTTCAGGTCGTTTTTGGCATGGCGGATAAAACATGTGCAGGAAAAACATTTTATCATACTTCTGAGCATTATCATTGGAATATGTGCCGCATTGGCTGCCGTTGTGCTCAAAACATTGGTTCACAGTATTGAATCTTTTGTACGCGGAATAACGGATGTTAATTATGTCAACTGGTTGTATCTTGCACTGCCACTTACAGGCATTCTATTAACTGTCATATATGTGAAGGGATTGGTTAAAGATGACATCAGTCATGGTGTTACTAAAATTCTGATAGCCATTTCAAAGAGCAAGGGGTACATCAAACTTCACAATGTCTATTCTTCTGTGATTGCCTGTGCACTGACGAGTGGATTTGGAGGCTCTGTAGGGATGGAAGCTCCTATTGTATTTACGGGTTCTGCAATAGGGTCAAATATAGGAGAGGCTTTCCGCTTATCGTACCAGAAAAAGTTATTGTTGATTGGTTGTGGCGCCGCGGCAGCTATAGCAGCCATATTTAAAGCACCTATAGCGGGTTTAATCTTCGCTCTTGAGGTCATCATGCTCGATCTGACACTTACGTCTATCATCCCCCTTTTAATTGCAACAGTTACTGGCGCTATTGTTTCATCTGTTTTATTAGGACATGAAATTGTTTTCTATTTTGCCATACATGATGTTTTTGACTATTCCAAAATTCCCTTTTACCTGTTGTTGGGCGTAGTATGTGGCTTAGTTTCGCTTTATTTTACTATGGCTAACAGCTTTGTTGAACTGCGATTTTCCAAAATAAACAAAACCTATAAAAAAATCCTGATAGGAGGTCTTGTTTTAGGCATACTGATATTCTTTTTTCCACCTCTGTTCGGAGAAGGATATTTATCATTAAAAGCTCTGCTGACAAGCAATCCCAAAAGTCTTTTAGACAACAGTCTCTTCTACCAATTTATTGATAATGAATGGGTTTTTGTATTGTTTATCCTTTTTGTTTTATTATTTAAGGTTTTTGCCACATCAGTCACTACAGGCAGTGGCGGTGTGGGAGGAGTCTTTGCGCCCAGTCTTTTTGTGGGGGGACTTACCGGATTTATTTTTGCCCGGGTTATAAATCTCTCAAATCTGACTAAATTATCGGAAAATAATTTTGCGTTGGTAGGCATGGCCGGCCTTATGGCAGGCGTTGTTCACGCACCTCTTACTGCCATTTTTCTTATTGCAGAAATAACAGGGGGTTATACTTTATTTATCCCTCTTATACTTACGGCTTCAATTTCTTACCTGACTATAATATACTTCGAACCTCATTCATTGTACACCAAAAAACTGGCTCAGAGCGGAGATTTAATCACTCACCATAAGGACAAAAAAGTATTGACTTTGCTTAAAGTAGATAGTGTGATTGAAAAAAACCTTACCACTGTTTCGCCCGAAAATACACTTGGAGATCTTGTAAGTGTCATTGCTAAATCGAAGAGAAACATATTCCCCGTTATTGATGAAAAAGGTAACTTTTTGGGCCTGATTCCGCTCGATAATGTTCGTGAAATAATGTTTGAAAAAGACTCTTATGATAAGATAAGGGTCTTTGATCTGATGATTCAGCCTCAGGACATTGTTTCTTTAGAAGACAATATGGACAGGGTGATGGAGAAGTTCAAAGAAACGGGTCTGTGGAACCTGCCTGTGATTGATAAAGGAAAATACATTGGATTTGTTTCAAGAGCCAATGTTTTTAACGCTTACAGAAAATTGCTTATAGAGTTCTCTGATGAATAGTTTTTTATTTTAAATCAGAAATTTTCCCAAAAGTTAAACATAAAAGTGTTAATTTAGTGTTTTTCATACTTTAGAAATTTTACATCTTTAATATTTAAATACAACCCATTGAAAGAAACGGAAAATAATTACCAGATTGTTGTTAAAACACATGCCGGGCTCGAAGAAGTTTTAGCAGAGGAGCTCAGGAGCATAGGCGTCGCCGACCCTGAAATTCTTAAAAGAGCCGTGGGCTTTAAAGGCGATAACAGCCTGCTGTACAAAGTTAATTATCAGTGCAGTACAGCCATCAGGGTATTAAAACAAATTGAAAATTTCACATTTGCCGACAAAGACGACTATTATAAAAAAATAAAAGCCATCCGGTGGGACTTTTATCTCGATGCTGATGGTTCTTTAGCTGTTGATGCTTTTGAAAGCGATTCTATCTTTAACAACACCCTTTTTATTGCCCGTTTCACAAAAGATGCTATTGTTGACCGTTTCAGAGAACAGTTCGACAAAAGGCCCAATGTAGATTTGACTAATCCCGACCTTAAAGTAAACATTCATATCCACAAGAATATGTGTTTTGTTTCATTGGACAGTTCGGGCGACTCACTTCACAAAAGAGGTTACCGTAGGGCTAATGTGGAAGCCCCTGTTAATGAAGTTACAGCAGCAGGCATTATTCGTCTGACAGGTTGGAAAGGCGACTCCGACTTTTTCGACCCCATGTGTGGTTCGGGCACATTGCTCATAGAAGCTGCCATGTATGCCATGAAAATTCCGGGCGGTTATTACAGAGAACATTTTTGTTTTCAAAGCTGGAAAGACTATGACAAAAAACTCTTTTACAGCATTGTTGATGAAGCCAATGCAAATATTTGCGAACACAATTACAGTATATTCGGCGCCGACATTGATAAAAAAAACCTCAGAATAGCCAAAGAAAACCTGCAGTTTGCCAGATTGAATCAGGATATTGAGCTCAGACAGGGCGCCTTTGAAGAGTCGGCACCTCCTTTTCAGAAAGGAATAATTGTTACCAACCCGCCCTATGGAGAGCGCTTGCAACTCAACGACACAATTAATTTCTACAAAACCATTGGCAACACCCTTAAGAAGACTTACGCCGGTTATACAGCGTGGGTATTTGCACAAGAAAACGAAGGGTTTAAACACATTGGTTTGCGTCCCACGCGAAAAATAAGTCTTTTTAATGGCAAACTCGAATGCAAGCTGATGCGCTTTGATATGTACGAAGGTAAAAAATTTCAAAATAATTAGTAAAAAATGACTACTACTAAAAAATACAAAACAGGATTGGTATTGAGTGGTGGCGGCACCAGAGGGTTCGCCCACATGGGTGTACTTAAAGCCTTGAACGAAAAAGGCATTTTTCCTGATGTTATTGCCGGTACCAGTGCAGGAGCAATTGCTGCTGTCCTATATGCAGACGGCCACACACCCGACGAAATAATGTCTTTTTTTAAAGATAAAGAACTTTTAAAATACATTGAAATTATCCTTCCCAAAACTGGTCTGGTTAAAATGACAGGAATTATTAAACTTATGACCAAATACCTGAGAGCCAAGACCTTCGAAGAATTAAAAATTCCGGTTCATATTGCAGCTTGCAATATAAATACGGGCCTCACAGAATATTTTTCAAAGGGAGATCTCATCAAGCCGCTTATTGCTTCTGCCAGCATTCCGGTGCTTTTCAGTCCGGTGAAAATAAACGAGCATTATTATGTTGACGGCGGTGTGATGGATAATTTCCCTATTGAAACCATTGAAAAAGATGCAGAAAAAATTATTGGTGTTTATGTGTGTCCTATTATTTTTCAGGAAAACTTCAACAATATAAAAGACATAGCCATGCGCACTTTTCATCTGGCTGTAAACAACAACATGAACTTAAAATCAAAAAAATGTGATATTTATATTGCCCCCGACGACATTACCCGATATGGCTTGCTCGATGTAAAAAACAACCAGCAAATTTTTAAAGTCGGTTACAATGAAGCAAAGAAGATATTAAAAAGCATTGAATAAATAAACTTACACAAGTATTAAATCTTCTCTTCCGTGAGCTTGCGAACCTCCGTGTGTCTCTAATTTTTTTTCTCTTTGCCCCTGTGGTTATTCCCCTTTGCAGCCGCAAGGTCTTCCAACTCAAAGTATTCCAAACTTTAAGTACTCCAAACTTTCAATTAAGTAATTTTTCTATAAAACATTTTTTTTATTAAATATAATTATTAATTTCGTTCCCCATATAAACAGAGAAAACTAACAGCTTAAATATTAAGCATTTAAATATAATACAATATGACGAACAAGAAAAAATTTATCACATGCGATGGTAATCATGCGGCAGCACATATAGCTTATATGTTCAGCGAAGTGGCTGCAATTTATCCTATTACACCTTCATCAAACATGGCCGAAAACGTTGATGAATGGGCAGCTGTAGGAAGAAAAAACATTTTCGGAGAAACAGTAAAAGTAGTTGAAATGCAGTCTGAGGGCGGCGCATCAGGTGCTGTTCATGGTTCATTACAGGCAGGAGCTCTTACTTCTACATACACAGCCTCTCAGGGTTTGTTGCTGATGATACCCAATATGTATAAAATTGCAGGTGAATTATTGCCCGGTGTATTTCATGTTTCAGCAAGAAGTTTAGCCGCACAGGCTTTGTCAATATTTGGCGACCACAGCGACGTAATGAGTACTCGTCAGACCGGCTTTGCCATGCTTGCAACAGGCAGTGTGCAGGAAATTATGGATATTGCCGGAATTGCCCACTTGGCTGCTATCAAAACAAGAGTTCCTTTCTTACACTTCTTTGACGGATTCCGTACTTCTCATGAAATGCAGAAAGTCGAAGAAATGTCAATGGAAGAAATGGAAAAGTTATTAGACTATAAAGCATTGCAGGAATTCCGCGACAGGTCTTTGAACCCCGAACATCCAGTAACCAGAGGAACAGCTCAAAACCCTGATATCTATTTTCAAACCCGCGAGGTGGCTAACAAATTTTACGATGCTTTACCTGATGTAGTTGAAGAATACATGCAGGAAATCACAAAAATCACAGGCAGAGAATACCATCCTTTCACTTATTATGGCGATGCCAATGCAGAAAATATTATTATTGCCATGGGTTCTATTACAGATACAATTAAAGAAGTAATAGACTACAAAATGGCTCAGGGTGAAAAAATAGGCTTGGTCTCAGTACATTTGTACAGGCCTTTTTCAAAAAAATATTTCTTAAAAGTATTGCCTAAATCAGTTAAAAAAATAGCTGTTTTAGACAGAACCAAAGAGCCCGGCGCTAATGGTGACCCATTGTACTTAGATGTTGTTGAAATTTTTAAAGACGACAAAAATGCACCTCTTATTGTTGGTGGCCGTTATGGCTTAAGTTCTAAAGACACAACACCTTCGCACATGATTTCTGTTTATGAAAATCTGAAATTAGATGCCCCAAAAAATCAATTTACTGTGGGTATTATCGATGATGTAACACACCTTTCACTGCCTCTGTTACCCGAAGTAAATGTATCTCTTGATTGTGTTTATGCAGCTAAATTTTATGGTCTAGGCGCTGATGGTACTGTTGGAGCCAATAAAAACTCCATTAAAATTATAGGTGAAAAAACCAACAAATATGCACAAGCTTATTTTGCTTATGACTCCAAAAAATCGGGTGGTATCACTGTTTCGCATTTGCGTTTTGGCGATTGCCCCATTAAATCTCCTTATCTGGTAAATATTTCTGATTTTGTTGCTTGCCATGTGCCTTCTTATCTCGACAAATATGACATGCTCAAAGGTCTTAAAAAAGGTGGTACATTCTTACTCAACAGTATATGGAATGAAGAAGAAGTAAAGACAAAACTGCCTGACAGCATGAAAAAATATTTGGCAGAAAATGAAATTAAATTTTACATCATTAACGCTACACTCATAGCCGAAAAAATAGGATTGGGCGGAAGAACCAACACTATTATGCAATCAGCATTCTTTAAACTGGCCGAAGTCATTCCTTACGAACTGGCTGTTAAAGAAATGAAAGACGCCATTTACAAAACTTATGGCAAAAAAGGTGAAGACGTCGTAAAAATGAACTACGCTGCTGTTGATAGCGTTCAGGATGTCGTAAAAGTCAATATTCCCAACGAATGGAAAAATCTGAATGTAACGCCTAAAAAAGAAGATGAAACATTACCCGAATTTATTAAAAATGTGATGTTTCCAATAAATGCTCAAAAGGGCGATGATTTGCCGGTAAGTGCATTTTTAAACAGAGAAGACGGTACATTCCCCAATGGCACAACAGCTTTTGAAAAAAGAGGTATTGCTGTTTCTATCCCAGAGTGGCAGGCAGAAAACTGTACTCAATGCAACCAATGTGCTTATGTATGCCCTCACGCTGCCATCAGACCCTTCCTTCTTGATGAAAACGAAATGAAAGGTTTGCCTGCAGGCACAAAAACCATTAAAACCATAGGTAAGTCGTTGGTAGGACTTGAATACAGAATACAAGTCAGCGCCCTCGACTGTACAGGCTGCGGCAACTGTGCCGATGTTTGCCCTGCGCCTACCAAAGCGCTCATTATGAAACATCTCGAATCGCAACTTGCTGAAGTTAAAAATTGGGATTATTTTACCAAACAGGTAACTTATAAAGACACATTACTTCCTAAGTTACAGTCGGTAAAAAACAGTCAGTTTGCTCAACCTTTATTTGAGTTTTCGGGCGCCTGTGGCGGTTGCGGTGAAACACCCTACATCAAGCTTATCACTCAATTGTTCGGCGACAGGATGATGATTGCCAATGCCACCGGTTGCTCATCAATATATGGTGGTTCTGCTCCTGCAACACCTTATTGCCTGAACAAAGAAGGCAAAGGACCTGCTTGGGCCAACTCACTGTTCGAAGACAATGCAGAATATGGTTTGGGAATGTCTCTGGGCGTTGACCAGTTAAGAAGCAGAATTGCCAGAAAAATGACCGAAGCTTTCGACAGCAATATTTCTGCAGAATTAAAAGAAGCATTTAAAACTTGGATTGACAATAAAAACAATGCTGAAATTACTTCTGAAATTTCGCCAAAGATAATTGCCATGCTTCAGAAAGAAAGCAGTCCTCTGGCTAAAGAAATTCTTGATTTAAAAGACCATTTAATTAAAAAATCTGTTTGGATATTCGGTGGTGACGGCTGGGCTTATGATATTGGCTATGGTGGATTAGACCATGTTTTAGCTTCGGGTGAAGATGTCAATGTTTTAGTTTTAGACACTGAAGTGTATTCAAACACTGGAGGCCAGGCTTCAAAATCGACACCTGTAGGCGCAGTAGCTAAGTTTGCAGCATCGGGCAAAAAAATCCGCAAAAAAGATTTGGGCATGATGGCTATGTCGTATGGTTATGTATATGTTGCTCAGGTAGCTATGGGCGCAAGTCAGAACCAATATCTGAAAGCTGTAAAAGAAGCTGAAGCTTATCCCGGACCATCAATCATTATTGCTTATTCACCATGTATCAATCATGGAATGCGCTCAGGCATGAGTAAAGCTCAAACACAAGCCAAATTAGCTGTTGAATCAGGTTATTGGCATTTATATCGCTACAATCCGATGTTGGAAGCCGAAGGTAAAAACCCATTCCAGTTAGATTCTAAAGAACCTAAATGGGAACAGTTCCAGGATTTTCTTGCATCAGAAGTCAGGTATTTGTCATTAAAGAAAGCTTTTCCACAAGAAGCCAATGAACTTTTTGTTGCAGCCGAGAAGAATTCTAAATGGCGTTATCAGGGTTACAAACGCCTTTCTGAACAAGTATATTAATTCAAAAACAGTTAAAATGCAGGATATTTATAAATATCCTGCATTTTTTTTAACACTATATTATGAAAAAATTTGCATTTCTTTTTATTATTTTCTCATTCGCTTTATTCCATACAGCTTGTAATAATGACCATCAGGGAAAAGTAAACAAACACCTGTTTATGGCTGTGCTTTATCAGCAAAGGGCTGCCGAATGCAAAGCTTTGTATCTTCAGGCCTATAACCTGGCCGGCATGATGCTCGAAAAAGAAATGACTGATACTATTCCTCAAAAAAGAGCTTTGGTGTTTGACATTGATGAAACCGTTCTGGACAATAGTCCTTTTGAGGCCAAATGTGCATTGGAGGGTATTGGCTATCCTGATAAATGGAACGACTGGTGCAATCTGGCAAAAGCCAAAGCAGTGCCCGGCGCTGTTGACTTTATCAATGACGCTTACAAAAAAGGAGTGGCTATATTCTATATTTCCAACAGAAAGGAAGAACTGCGTGAAGCGACAAAAAAGAATCTTCTTGCCGAAGGATTGCCCCTGCCCGACGATAGCTTTTTATTAATGAAAAAGGATGAGTCGAGCAAAGAATCCCGCAGGCAACAGGTGCTTAAAGATTATCACATTTCTTTGCTTTTTGGTGATAATCTGGCCGACTTTACTGATGTTTTTGACAATAAAAATATGGCTGAAAGAGACGTCCTTACCGACAGTCTGAAAAAGGAATTCGGCACACGTTTCATTGTGTTTCCAAATGCCATGTATGGCGATTGGGAAGGCGCTTTGTACAATAACAATTACAAGCTTTCTGAAAAAGAAAAAAACGATTTACGAAAATCAAATATGATAAGTTTCTAATACCGATGAATAAAAATGTTATTGTTCTGGGAGCCTCACCCGACAGCTCGAGATATTCGTATAAAGCAGTTAAAAAGCTTGTTGCCAACAACTTTAATGTTATTGCCATAGGCAGTAGAGAAGGCACAATAGAAGACATAAAAATACTTACTTCACCACCTGATACAGAAAATGTATATGGTATAACACTTTATATTGGAGCCCCTATTCAGAAAAAATATTACGATTATATTATAAATTCCAAACCGGGTTTTATATTTTTCAACCCCGGTACTGAAAATAGCGAGCTTATGGAATTAGCTGCAAAGAATAATATTAAGACAATAGAAGGATGCACCTTGGTGGCTCTTTCGTATGGACGCTTTTAAAAAGCACACTGAATACTGTATTTCTGCCCTATTTGATAAAAACATATAATTTCATTTGTCCCCCTGATTTTTTTAGTAATTTTGGCACCATTAAAATTTTGTCCCGAAATCTAATATTTAGTCTTTGATTAAAATTTACCTTAAAAATATTTATTCATGAAAAATTCTCACAAAAAAATTGGCTTTGCTTCAAAACTGATACATGCAGGAGCCATAGAAAAAGATCCCTTTAAAAGTGCAACTGTTCCCATTTATCAAACATCAACCTTTGCATTTAAAAATGCAGATGATGGTGCTGCATGCTTTGCAGGTGAATCGGATGGTTATATTTACACGCGTATTGGCAACCCCACCATAGATGCCCTTGAAGCCCTTGTTTCAGAACTTGAAAGCGGTTATGGCGCAGTGGCTGTTAGCTCAGGCATGGCTGCTGTAAATACCATTTACATGGCATTGCTCGACAAAGATGCTCACATGGTAAGTACTGATGCTGTTTACGGACCATCGAGAGTGGTGATGGAAAAGCACTTTTCGCGTTTTGGCGTGACATCTACTTATGTTGACACCACCGACATAAAAAATATTGAAAAAGCCATCCACCCTAATACAAAAGTGATTTATATCGAAACACCTGCCAATCCGACCATGGCCATTACCGATCTTAAAGCTGTTGTAAAACTGGCTAAAAAACATAACCTAATTACTGTTGTTGACAACACATTTTGCAGCCCCTACCTGCAACGCCCTCTTGAAATGGGTATTGATATCGTATTCCACTCTGTAACCAAGTTTATCAATGGACATGCTGATATTGTGGGCGGTATTATCGTTGCCAAAGAAAAAGCCATGTTCGATAAGCTGAATGGCATGATGATTAGCCTTGGAGGCAATATGGATCCCCATCAGGCATATATGGTTATCCGTGGTTTAAAGACATTGGCCATTCGCATGGAGCAATCTCAAAAGAGCGCCATAGTAATAGCCGAATATTTAGAAAATCACCCTAAAGTAAAATGGGTAAAATACCCGGGATTAAAATCACATGCCCAATATGCTTTGGCAAAAAAACAAATGGATGGCCCAGGTGGCATGATAAGTTTTGAGCTTAAAGGCGGACTGAAAGCCGGTAAAATATTAATGGACAGTGTTCAGCTGGCTATTCTGGCCGTTTCTTTGGGTGGTGTTGAAACTTTAATACAACACCCCGCATCAATGACCCACTCTAAAATGGAACCCAAAGCCCGCGTTGAAGCAGGCATAACAGATGGGCTTGTACGTTTTTCAGTAGGTATAGAAAATGTTGAAGATATCTTGAGCGATTTAAAACAAGCTTTGGATAAAGTTTAGCAATTTAAAAAATCCCCGTATTGAGGTAATCGGTAATTGATAATGAGAATCAGTTACCGATTATTTTTTTAATCCTTTCAAGATATTCTATTGCATTTTCAGAGCCCTCTTCGGGTGCCCATTCTGCAAATTGCTTATCGTTGAGAACATTATATGGCCCGTCTTTTAATTCGTAGTAAACCGAGTTTTCTTCTAAAGAAATAATCATGTGCCACTTCTTAGGTGGAATTTCAATAGCATAATTACCTTTGTCTCTGTCGAGAAAATTGCACGCTTCAATTTGACCATTATCATCAAAAATAATCACTGCAAAGCGGCCTTTCAGGATTACAAATACTTCTCTCTTATCGGGATTTTCGTGCTTGTGAGGTCTCACGTAAGTGGGTGGCTCCATGGCATTAAGCATCCTTTGCAATACGTCCGAATCACCACAGTGGTAATTCAGGTTCATGCGTTGCCGGCTGCTTGCCTTTGCTCTTGCAGATAGTTCATTCAGAACTTTTTCATCAATAACAATCATTGTGAATTTAGTTTATTATGTAAAATATCAGTCGTTGGCAAGACCTATACCTTTATGCCTATTTCCATCTTTACATCAAAAGCATGCCGTTGAAAAGACATTAACCATTAATAATTAACCATTAATAATTAAGTTTACTTCTTATAAAGCACTTTTTTCTTCACGTTTACAATCTTTCCATAGGTGGCAATATGTTTCATATCCAAGCGACTTTCATCTCCTACAATACAAATAGCAACAGGTTTTTTCTGAAGTTCGTTTTTGTAAAGTTCAACAATATTATCAAAAGTTAAACTTTGAAATTTTTCGATTTTCAATTTGCTGGGATCGTCATTATAACCCTCTTTCTGCCAACCTACTACAACATCAGTAAGATCTCTGAACCCGGGACGGCTTGAATAGGCCTCCTGCACTAAAGATGCTTTAAGCACATCTAATCGTTCTTTCTTCAAAGGCATTTCTCTGTATAACCCCATGAATACATCAAGTGCTTCACTGGTTTTGTCGGCCTGAGTTCCGATAAATCCCACAAAAGCATTTTTCTTACCTGCTAATGGAGGTGTGCGTAATATAGCACCCGTTGAATACGCCATCGAGCGGTATTCTCTTATTTCCTGCACTACCAGCCCTGAGAAACCTCCTCCAAAATACTCATTAAAAGCATCGTAATAGGAGGCCAGATTAATATCAAAAGTATTCCCGTTAGCCACAAAATATATCTGACTTTGCAAGACTTTTTTATCATTTACAAAATAAATGGTGTTTTCTTTTATTTCATTGTCATCAATACAAACCGGCGATTTAGTAGGTTTCAGACTTGCGGGAAAACTGAAATTGTCTTTAAATACAGCCAAAGCTTTCTCTGCAGTAAGCAGCTTACCACAATAATGTATTTCTGTTTCAAATTCCAGAGCACTTTTAAACTCTTTTACAAGTACATCAGGTTTAAGTTTGGATATGGCTTTTAAGCTTAAGCGTTTCAAATAAGAAGAGTTATTGCCTTTTCTTACATACTCCATCAAAGCCTTCCCTACATCGGCAGGTTCTTTACCCTCCATTTTACGCATGGTTTTTTCTTCATTAACGATAAGTTTAATTTTTTCTTTGGCTACAACCGGCGCTTTAATGACTTCATTCAGCAATGCCAGTGCTTTTGTAAAGTTTTCTTCCAATCCATCCATCTCAATATATATATAACTTTCATCACAACTGAAAGTATAAGTCGAGCCTAATTTCTGAAATTCTGCTTTTATCTGCTCAATAGATTTATTAGCCGTACCTGCATAATTCATCAGACGGGCTGCATAAGGCAAATTAATATTTTCAAAACCACCTATACCTATTTTAATACTCATTGAATAGATATCGTTGTACGGATTGGGGGTGTGATATAAGGTCACTTTTTCATTCAATTGCAGTTTGGAAAAATCGTCTTTAAAAGAAACAAAACGAGGTGTGGGTTCTTTGGCTTTCATGTTATAAAAACGCGTTGCATAAGGAGAAACAGCATTTTCGTTGGGTTTTACAGGGTCGTAGCCCGGTTTTTCTAATTTTTCTTTTTTTGGAAATCCCATTTTAGAATGCAAAGCCAGATAATTTTTGTTATAGTAACTGTTTGCAACCCTTATCACATCTTTCTTTGTGATTGCTTTTATTTTATCGGGATAATTTAGAAATTCATCAATACTTGTATTTTGTGTAAACGCCTGTGCAATATAAATGGCTCTGTCCTGTGGGTCTTCGAGCTTTGACACAAACTCTACATACAACTCATTTTTACAGGCCTCAAACAATTCATCAGAAAAAAGCCCGTTGCGCAGATTTTCAAGTTCTTTAACTACAAGACTTTCACCATTATCGAGCGATTGCCCGATAATTTTAGGTATAAAAAGAATAAGACTCGACCCAAAATCATTGTTTCTGCCCATGGGTAAAGTGCCTGCATACATTATTTTGTTATCAAGAACCAATTTATTTAAGAGACCTGTTTCACCTGAGTTCGACAAAATTTTATCACACACATCAAGAGCAACTTCATCTTCATGGTTGTTTGGAACCGTTCTGAAACCCAACACTCCCAATTTAACAGGACTTAAGTTGGCTGATATAAATTCTCTTCCGTTAAAAGGTTTTTCTTCATATTTTGGAAATGAAGGTACTTCTCCCTTTACTAATTTTCCAAACTTTTGCTCAATTATGGGTGTTACCTGATTGACATCAAAATTACCTGTCAGCACCAGTATCATATTATTGGGTACATAATAGGTACGGTAAAAATCATACATGCGCATCAGTGAAGGGTTTTTAAGATGTTCAGTAGTACCTATCGTTGTTTGCTGACCGTAAGGATGGTTTTTGTAAAGATTCTTCATAAACAGTTCAAAAACCGAAGTGATAAAATTATCGTTGTACATGTTTTTTTCTTCATAAACCACTTCAAGCTCCGACTGGAACAAACGAAACACAGGATTGGTAAACCTGTGACTATAAAGGTCAAGCCATTTTTCAATTTGATTGGAAGGAAAAGCATTGAAGAAGAAAGTCATTTCTTCAGAGGTAAATGCATTCAACTCAGTGCCGCCAATACTGCGCACCATCTTGTCAAATTCGGTAGGGATGGCATATTTTCCGGCTTCCAACGAGGCTTCATTTATTTTTTTACGAATGGCTTTCCGTTGCTCTTCATCTTTAACCTGGGCAAGTTCATCATACATGATACTAATTCTGTCAAGATAGGGTTTCTCTTGTTTAAAATCGGAAGTCCCCAGTTCATCAGTACCCTTAAACAGCATGTGCTCAAGGTAATGGGCAATACCTGTCAAGTCTTTGGGATCGTTTTTGCTGCCCGCTTTTACGGCCACACCACCAAAAACACCATTCTGATTCTTATCGGCATTAAGTATTATTGTCAATCCGTTGTCTAACTTGTATTGTAAGATGTTTAGTCTTTCGTATTGTGCAAAAGAATTTTGAACCAGAAAGAAAAAAACAACAAAGCAAATGTTTGATAATAAAATTAATCGTTTCATATTAATGATTAGGGTTTAATGATTTTTTTATAAAAGGAGGTAAAAATACAGATTTCTGCAAACTATACCAAACGCAAATTCAATAAGTTGAAAATAATTTTGATTTTTAAAAAAACCAAGACATAGAATCATAATAAAAAAATAAAATTAGTTAATGAACCATTTTAAAATTGCCTACTTTTGCATATACTCTTATAGCGAAATATATTTCAATTAATTGATTTTCTATACCATATGTTATTATTATAAAAAATTACACGTGAAAAATAGAACTCATCAAAAAATAAAAAAAATTATACTTTTCTTTTTATTCGGTTCACTTTTTCTTCCAAAAGTAAATTTTGGCCAAAGTCAAAACGACAATGATTTAAGCACTCTTTATGATACCGTAAGCATAGATGGAAAGCTAAGAGCCATGCATTTTGGATGGAAAGATGGACGTATAGCCGAAACCTCAAATGCTTATACTTTATACCCCTATGAGTTTCGTTTAAATCTCTTAGGCAGAAGCAGTCTGGGTTTAAGCGAAAAGGTGGAATTTTCTACTTACCTGCCATTAATAATTTGTCCAAATTTTACTATTAAAGATAAATTTATAGACTACAAACATTTCAGTTCTGCGCTGGAGGTGGGTGCAGCCGGAGGACTTTTCCCTCTTGGCATAGCCACTGGCATTTTGCTGCCCGGAGTCGTTGTAGGTGGTGGTTCTATTGGGTTGCTTCATGGAAGTGATTTGCATGCAAAATTATTCCTCACATGTCATCCGACTGATAAATTAACTTTTTCTGTAAGAGGTGGTGCTTCAAGAATTCACGTTGGTTATTGGGGATTAGTAGGATTTGCAGGCTTAGGCGGAGATGGAATTGTAGGTGGTTTATTACCTGTTAGCCCGAATCAAAGCTTTGCATTTTACTCAGGTGGGTTTGAAACCGATTACGTTTGGAATCAGAAAAATGCTATTGTATTCAATGCAAATTTAGGCGTTTTTGAAGGGGCAAAGAAAGAATTAGGCATGGCCACACTTTGCTGGACTCATTCTAAAATTCATTTTCACTATTCGTTGGGACTGTATGGATTTTACGACCCGCCAAGCTTTGAAATGGTAAAAAAATCGAAACTTCCTGTTTCGTATTACGCTAATGTTTACTGGATATTTAATAATGGGAAAACTTTGTATCTTCCAAAACAAAATTAAATTTTCACAAACTTCTTATAGACACTGCTCTTATTTTCGGCAGAGACAGAAATCATGTACACGCCATCGGGCCATTGAGAAACATCAATTTTTTCTGTTTTGGCATGACTTTCCTTTTCAAATACAAGCTGCCCTGTGGCATTGTAAACTTTTATCGGGGTTGGCTTTTCAGAGGCACAATTGAATGTAATGTTAATAAAATTACTATTGGGATTGGGATAGACCTCAACCGAAAAATTGAGCGGTAGCATTTCATTTGAAGATGAAATAACAGTTGAATCAATAATTTTCACTTTAAAATCGTCGAAGTAAAAGCCATCGGGCTTTGAGTAGGGCCACCAGTCGCTTACAATTTCAAATTTAAACTTTACATTGTCGCCAATATAGTCATTCAAATTTATCTGCTCTAGAACCCATTCATCCTGAGTGCCCTCATACGATGGCTGTCCCTTTATTTGCGCGATTGCACTGTTGTTGGTGTATTTGCCACAAAGAGGTGACCATGTACTGCCGTTATTATTGCTGATTGACAATTGCACATAATCGTAACCTGCAGCAACATCAAATTTTGTATTGAAATCAAGCTCTGCATACAACGCTCCCGACAGGTCAACACTTGATTGCAGTGTAATGGCATTGTAGTCATTTGACTGATAACCCCCATTGGGAGAGTCGGATATTGAAGCTGGTGCGCTTGAAAAATCACTCGTTGTAACCCCCCACCCTGTTGATGTCCAGTTGGTGATATTGCTGCAACTATCATTAAACACTATAGCTTCATGGCCAAATATTTTCACAATGGTGTCTGATTTCGAAAAGGTGCCATTGTTTATCACCAACAGATACTTAATGGTATCGGCAGATGCAATGCTCAGGTTAAGAGTGTAAGCGACGGAATCGTTTTGTCCCTGTAAATGGTGAAAGTTATTGTAATTTTTAGCAGGACCTACCGACTGAAAATTGTTTGACAAAGGCACCACTGTAACCACAAAATTGGCCAAGCTGTCCAAGCCCACATTTTGAAAATTGAATTTAAAATATCCCTGGTGTGAACCAATAATCTTGGGCGTTAAATCTGTCAGCAAGGCAAATTTTCCTGAAAGATATGTCAAATAGATATTCTGACGCATATTGTCTTTGCAGAGCGATTCAATTTCGCTCATGGGTGGCCAGAACCCGTAAGCAGGGGAGCCTGCTTCTGCTGTAAAAGACATAATTTTGGGCTTTGAAATCTGGTCGCCATACATCCAGTCGTTGCTGTCGCCATTGCTCAGATAGCCCAGCAAACTGAAAGGCAAGCCTGTAGCATATTTGTTTTCGGCAGTCAGAATTTCGGCAAATTTTATATATGTCAGCGAATCGTCGGTGGGTGTGTTTTCGTGATATCCAAAAGGATAGAGAAAAAAGTTGCTATAGGTATGGTAATTAATAGCAGCCTTAAAGTTGTGATGCATACAGAAAGACTTCACCAGTCGGGTTTCGGGCTCAGAAAAGGCAGCTGTACCCCTGTAGGTATCCACACTGGGGTCGGTCGAAGAACCCTGATTGTCATATCCCCACATATAACCAAAATTTCTGTTCAGGTCAACGCCAAAATTACCACCACCATTAACTCTTCTGTTTTTTCGCCACAGGCCGCCGCCGTTGGGGTCTGTAGTTTCATTATAGGAATAGCCGTCGGGGTTGACACACGGAATGAAATACAATTCAAAATTGTTTATTAGGTTGGTAATATCGGGATGCAGATTGTAGTTTTCGAGCAAATAACACATATAAAAGACGACCTGCTGCATTGAAGCCGGCTCACGAGCATGTGTAAGGGCTGTATATAACACCTTGGGCTTATTTTGTTCAACATTGGGGTTGTTTGAAATCCTCAGCCAGTACACAGGCTGTCCTTCGATGGTATTGAATGTATCAACAGGTTGTTTCTGTGTAATAAGCTGCGGATAATGAGCCGATAAAGTGTCAAGCTTAGAAAGTAATTCACTATACGTAAGAAAACCACCCATAGAGCCTAAGGTAAACTCGGCAGGGGTATCATAAGGCGATGGATAACAGGCGTTGGCTTTAGATTTAAGCAGCGCAGGATGGGCTTTGAATGTCTCATTCTGTTTTACATAAAATTCGGAGGCATTGTCAATTAACACAGTGTACTGATAACCATTTTTACTTAACAACTGCAATTCGGCCGCTGATAACTCACTGATAAAACCATCTTTATTGAAATAGCCCTCCATAGGAATGCCAAGTGCAGCCACTTCCTTAAGCTGTGATTTATTAATCTGTATCTGAACTCTCGAATATTTGAGATGTTGGCTAAAGCCTGTAAGCGATAATAATGATGCAAGAAAGAGTAACAAATAAATGCGTTTCATATTCTTCATTTTTTAAAAATATTTCATTAATCCTGTTGCCTGTTAAGTTTCAGATAATCGGTCATAAAGCGTATTTCTTCTTGTTTTATGCCATGCTTCTTCAGATGTTTCATATCCTCATTAAAGCTTCTGCTGAAAGCTTCAAAGGTGTTATCTTTTTGTCTGATGCTTTTCAGGTAGTATATGGCAGCCTGCTCACTGCGTTGGGTACACCACAGCAAATGGGCATAATTCATCAGGTCGTAAATGTTCGCCTGATTGCTGTTGATCAACTGATCAAAATATTTTTCAGCTTCTTCAAAACGCCCCAGAACAAACAAACACCAACTGATGGGGCGCAACACCTTAATATTGGAACTGGCGAGCAATTCGAGCTTAAAATAATAATTAAGTGCTGTGTTTATGTCACCCATATTAAGATACGCATTGGCAATACTGAGCTGGGTTTTCATGTTCTCGGGCTCTAATCGTTCAGCCTCGTGCAAATAAAACAATGCGTCTTTGTGATTGTTGAGTTTTGTGTAGCAAAAAGCTATTTTTAAATTAATCCAGGTGGTTGACTCAAACAATTCTGCTTTTTTATAATAATCAATAGCTTCTTCATAAAATCCCGATTGCTGGTACGCATAAGCTGCTTTTTCAAAAACCACCTGTGTGTTTAAATTATTATCAATCAGAATATTATAAACTTCTACAGCATTGTCAAAATGCCCGTTATCAAAATAAAAATCGGCTGTTTTAACAAGGATGTCAGTGTTCGAAAAAATCTTTTTGAAAAATATTTTATTATGAAAATCGAGTTGAAACAAAAAAACATCTGTAAAGTCACTCTTCCCTGCATACAACTTAAAAAACCTGTAAATATCCTGAATATAATGGGTGATGACTCTTTGTGAAAACAGCGATTGGTTTAAAACCGCATCCTCATCATTAACCTCGTTGATGCTCTCAAGCTCCTGTTTGAACATGGTCAGCATCATTTTTTTCTGAGCACCGGGCATGTCCTTTACATTCAAACAAAAAGAATATTTATCGGAATTGCACATGTGGTCCGACTGCTCCAAAGAAGCCAGAAAAGTATCCCTGAAATCTTCTTCCTCACTTTCAAGAGCTTGTTTTACCAATGGGTTTTCCTTATAAAATGGCACAAACCAATGGATCATTTGCTTGAAAAAAGTAAAATTTTTGAGCATGGCAAAAGTGCTCATAAACACATCAGTGCCTTCCATCTGCAATTTGGAAAGCTCTTCCAGCTTGTTCATCAGGTCGGGGTCGTCGCCCAATATTTTCTGCCAGTCGGGATTTTTCTCAGCCTCCAAATCGTTGGGCAGTATGTTGTCGAGGTCTAATTTATCCTGAATTTCCGGGGCATGTTTCATAATATCAGGCATGATCTCTTCCTTGAAGCGTTTGGTAAACTTTTCTGTATCTTTGGCTTTGATAACCTGTATTAAGAAAAACCGTGTAAAATTATCAATGCGGGGATTTCCATCAGTAAAACACGTCAGCTCTCCTTCAATTTCAGGGTAATAGGACAAACGCTCATCATGCACATACAGGCAAAACATCAATCCTACAAAGGCTCTTTCTGCAATCTGTTTTTCTCCGGTTTTCAGTATATCGATAAGCAACAGTATCTTTTTAGTGTTAAAAAACCTTATAGTACCCAATGTCAGCGCACTTACAATCAGCGACTTTACATACCAGGGGTGATTGGTGGCAGCAAAAAAAGATTTAACAAGCTGAACATCCTCATCAGTAAAGGTATCGAGCAGCCATACATAATTAAAAAAGTCGTTGATGAACAATTCATATTCTATCATTTTATCCGACTCCACTTCCGAGCTCATGCCTCCAATAAGGCTTTTCAATTCCTTTTCAAAAATCACATCATCCTGCACTTCATTCAGTTTATGAACAATGGCTTTTGATTGTCCGGTTATCCGCTTCTTGAGTGCATAAATCTCTGACGGTATAAGCTCTAATTGTTGTTCTTTTACTTTGTCATTAAGCTCCATCAACGACTTTATCAACTGATTCAGGATAAAGGGTCGCTGAGGGTCATCAACCCCTTTAAGCGTGTATTTTAATATCAGCGAATAGGTGTTCTCAAAATTATCATACAGCACCCTAAATTCATCAGTCTGAGATTGGTTTATAAATTCTTTCAGTTGCAGCAGTCCATCAGCTATTTGAAGAGTGGCTAAGTGTTTTGAAATTTGATAATGTGTTTTTATGATATTTGCTTTATTCATTTAATCTGTTTTTTATTGTTTTGTAAATTGCATTGTAGCGTTCTCCTCCCGATTCAAGAGAAAACAGATCTACTGCCGCTTTGCGTATCGTGTCTTTAGATATTTGAATGATGTTGTCAATCTGATTTACAGCTTCCTGATAAGCCGCCCTGTTAAACGCCCTGATAACAATTCCCGAATTGGTGCCGGTTATAATCTCAGAAGTATCACCTATGCCATCATTACAGATAATAGGCAGGCCCATGCTCAGCACCTCAGCCTGTTTGGTAGGTGAAGATGCTTTTTTTGAAAAAACCGGCTTAATAAAAAACAATGACACACACGACATACTTATCAAAAGGGGCACCTCGTCTCTTGAAGCTTTAACAACAACTATTTTATCGCGCGCCACACCATATTGAGTGGCCAAAGTCATAATCTCTTCAGGCTTATCATAAGTGATAAACATAAACTTAAAATCGGGTTTTTGTGCCGAAAGCAATTTAAAAAAATCCATCATTTCATCAGCCATATACCATGTACCCAAAGAACCCAGATAGCTGATTATTTTTGTTTCTTCAGAAATATTCAATTGATGCTGAAACGCTTTTATTTTCTCTTGATTTAATTTTTCCGGCGAAAACAGCTCTGTGTCAACGCAGCAGGGAATAACACTCACCGGTGTCGGATTAATGCGGGATTGCCATGTATTTAGAATGTCCTTGCCTTTTTGTGTAAGGCTTATGATATGATCAGCATTATTGATAAATTCCTTTTCCTTGCGTTTAAAATAGTTGAAAACCATCTTAAATACAGGGTTTTTCAGATTCCAAATTTTGCCATCCACCCTTTCGTCGGCCCAAAAGCCCCTCATGTCAAAAATAAAAGGAATTTTAAATTTCTTTTTGAATGAAAGGCCTATCAAAGCAGCTATATAGCTGCGACAATGAATAAGTTTAAAATTCTTTTGCCGATGCAGTTTATACGCTTTTCTTTTCAGTTTGTAAATATCCCAAAGTGTAGAAATAACAGGTGGTTTTGAAGTGTACTGCACATAGTGCCAGTCAATGTTGTGTTCTTCAACCAACTTAAAAATCGTTTGTTTATGCGCCTCAAAATGGGCTTTCTTTTCAGCACTTAAAAGGGTAATATTATATCCTTTACCCGAAAGATAGGTCAGATAAGGCAACACTTGCGATTGACCCAAAGGGTCTGTCATGCCATCGTACGAAATGTAAAGGGTATTCATCCGTTAAATAAAAAAACAATTTAAAGAATAAAGGTAGTAAATATAATTGACAATGGAGATTTGACAATTACTAAAAACAGCAAATGGTTATTGAAGCTGATTTTTTATTTAATCACTGTAATTCCACCAATATACACATACTTAGGGCCGTCAATTTGTTTAATGTTTATTCTGTAGGTGTACACGCCCACAAAAATATCATCATAAGTGCCTTGATTGAATTTGGTACCATTCCATGGGTCCTGAGCTGTTTTAATGCCCCACTTGGTAGTGTGATACATAATGTCGCCCCATCGATCGAAAATATACATTTCAAAATTTTCAGGGTCAACATTCTGACCTACAGGGGTAAAACCATCATTTAAGCCATCTTCATCAGGTGTAAAACTGTTGGGAATATAAATAGTAAATTCATCAACAACTCTTATTTCATTGGATATTGTATCTGTACATCCATTTATATCTGTCACAATCAAAGTGACTATATAAGTTCCCAATCCCCCGTATTGATGAGTAGTAGAACTGCCACTGCCATTTGGAGAGTTGTCTCCATAACTCCATACCCAACTTACAATATTTCCACTGGAATTGTCGGTAAAAGTAACCGGCCCATCAGAAGGTGTTAATATACTGGGATTTGCACTAAAACCGGCTGTTGGACCGGGTGAATTTCCAACACTTGCAGTAGCTGTAGTGGTACAAGTACCATCGCTCACTGTGACTATGTAAACACCTGATGAAAGCCCGGAAATAGTACTTGTGGTTTGAGAATTATTCCATGCATAGGTATATACACCTGAGCCTCCTGTAGTAATAACTGTGGCAGTTCCATCAGACTGTCCACACATTTCAGTTGTAGTGTTTGTGATAGAAGATAAGCCGGGCGTGCTGGGAATTGTAACACTGGCTGTAGTAGCGCATCCACTGTCATCAGTTACAGTTACTATATATGTGCCTCCTGCTACATTTTGAAGTACTGCTGTGTTCTGTGCCGGTGTAGAATTCCAAGCAAATGTATAGGGTGCTGTTCCACCTGTACCTACTGCTGTGGCTCCACCTACTGAATTGCTGCATGAATCGGCAATAATGCCTGTGACACTGGCAGAAACCCCTGTAGAAATATCATCAATAATAACAGAAGCTGTAGCTATGCAAGTACCATCGTCAACAGTTACAGTATATGTGCCGGCAGAAAGACCTGTTGCAGTTTGAGTTGATTGAACAGGTGTCGTACTCCAGGCATAGGTATATGTTCCGGAGCCTCCTGTAGCTGTCACTGTTGCAGTTCCATTGCTCTGACCACAGCTGGCATTGGTGGAAGTTGCCGTAATTGTTGGTCCACCTATATTGCTCACAGAAATAGTTGCTGTAATGGTGCAGGAATTACCATCAGTAACAGTAACGTCATAAGAAGCTGCCAAAAGACCTGTAGCTGTTACAGTAGTCTGGACGGGAGTGGTATTCCAGTTGTAAGTATATGTACCAGTACCTCCTGATGGACTTAGTGTGATGGACCCATCACTCTGACCGCAGGTGGCATCAACAATTGTAGGCGCTCCTAATGTTGGTCCTGTTGTTTCGTTTATTGTTATTGTGGCTGTTCCGGGACAACTGTCATTGTCAAGAACATTTATAATGTATGTACCTGCATCAAGGCCTGTAAAGCTTTGTGTGCCTGCCACATCATCAAAAGAAGCCACCTGAGTGCTGCCACTCATGAGCACATAATCATAAGGAGAAACACCTCCAGTTGTAACAACATCGAAACTACCGGTTAAAATACTGCCATCGCAGGGGATATGAACAACATTAGATGTGGTTAAAGTCAGAGGTGGACAGAGAGAACAAGCAGGCAAGGAACTATAATCGGTAATAGTTGCCGAATTGTTGCTGGCATCAACAACCTGTATGGGATAAGTTGCAGGCGGAGGAATTGAATTGCCTGTTGCTATGGTTGACCAATGAGCCGGAGAATTGCAATCACTTACAGGCATTATTCCATTCATGCATTGACCTAATAAAGCCTGCCATGTATAACCGCAAGCAGTGCATTCTGCCTGATTGGTGATAGGGGTTATGCCTGCCGGTATCCATTCCTGCCAGGTATAAGGGCCATTGCCACCGGACACGCTAATATCGCCGTTTAGCTGAACACAGGGGTCAAGTTGGGCACAAAAGTTAACAACAATATCAATAGACGCATCTCCACAAGGCAAAGTATAAACAATAGTATGGGTGCCGGGACCGGCAGCGGCAGGATCAAACACGCCTGTTACAGGATCTACACCGGGACCGCTCCAAGTGCCCCCTGGTTGCTCCTGCACAAGTTGGAAGGGTGCATCAGTTTGACAAAAAGGACCGGCAGGACACACATTGGCATTACAACAGAACAAAGACATGGGGTCGCATGCAGACATGTTTATAGATTGTATGTATCCAGTGCGGTTGGTGCTTGAACTTGTTCCGGTAGTTCCACATATAATTACATTGCCTCCTGTACTGACCGCCACATCTGACACTTTGTATGTTGTATTCACAGAGGTGATAAGGTTAAGGTCGGCATCAAATTTACAGACTCTGTCGCCCGAGCCAACATATACATTGCCGCAGGTATCAATGTCAATACCACTATTGCCTACTTGATTTTGACCAAGAGTAGTAGTAGAAAGGCCTCCTGGTATAGCTGCTGAAGCTAATATAGAACCATCGGCCAAAGAACGCTTATGTATTTGTGTGCCATTCTGAGTATAAACAAAATACCTGTTAGCCCGTATTGCCATAATTCCACCATTGCCATTATTAGGTCGGTAATTCTCGCACTTATATGATAAATTATAAGTGCTGTTGGTTCTGAATATAGTAGGAGAGCCTGAGCAGATACTGAAATTATCTTCTATACATCCTATAGTATCTAAAGTAAGGAAAAAATAACGGGCATTGCGACTTGAACTTATAGAGCGGACTTCATTTATTGATGGAGGTAAAGACATCGTGTTTCCGGCTCCAACAACTACTGAGCTGTTAATACTTCCATTGCTGGTGTTGATGTCAAAAATGGCGCCATTTAATATTACCATAGTGCCTTTTGTGCCACCTATAATAAGCTTGGTCTGATCGCAATTAAAAGCAATATTCCAATATTCATTACTACCTCCGATTGTCGAATTTGCACTCCATGCCACAGTATTAGTTGTGGTTATCTTTTTTAAATTGGCTACTGAACCGGCTGTTACAAAACTGTTGCCTTGTAAATCTGTTGCAAAAGTTCCCAGCCAATAGTTTGCAGTATCCCACGGGGTATTGTAAGTCCATTGCAGGGTGCCTGCAGCATTATATTTCTGCAATTTCATGGGCATGTCGCCACCAATTAAGTAAACATTTCCTGCTGCATCTCTTTCACATTCCCAAACTCCGTTTGAATTGGATAATATGGGTGTCTGAACCCATGGGTCAATAATCACTTCTTTGGTGTTGTCATAAGCTCCCAATTTAAAAGAAATGGTATTGTCGTTTTTTACAAATTCAGACTTGATGGCATTCTTCTTATTGTCTGCATAAAAGGTAAAAGGGGCATGTTCAACGATGTCTCCAAATTTTGTCTGAATTCTGATATTGCCTTCATTGTCAATTGTAAAATCTTTGGAATAGGCTACTTTTAATTTGGAAATGTCAGCACCGGGGTGCAATATAACCGCATATTCAATACCTTCCTCCGGATGAAATCCAAATTCAATATCAATATTGGGATAAATATTTTTATAAATAATTTTTTTGTAACCTTTAATAAAGCTCACATTTTCAGTAGAACCATCTTTTTTTCTCACATCGTAGCTGTGATAATCGGGTGTTTCATCAAGGCCGCTTACTTGTACTTCGGGATTGGCATTAAGCCATTCAAAAGTAACGACATCTGTTTCAACATTCATTTTCAGTTTCTGCTCTTCTCTTTCTTTCCATGTTTTGGCTGAAAATTTACGTATGCGTCTTTGGAGGCGTTCTTCATCGGTTTCGGGAGTGTACCATCTTTTTAAAAAACTGTAGCGCACTCCTTTTTTAGTGAAATAAATTGTTGTTGGTCCATTATCATACGCAAACAATACTTTTTCGAAAGAATGAAAATTGCTGAATTGTCCCTTATTTTCAATAAAAGATTTGGCAGGAGCCCAATTTATTTGCCAATCGTGGGCTTTACTTTGAGCGAAAACGGAACCCTGAAACAAGCATGTAAACAATATCGGAAGGATTATGAAGTGAAGAGTGCTTTTTAAAGATTTCATATAAAATAAGATAGATTTATTTTTTGTTACCAAATTTAGAAAGTTTTTTTTAATAAAAAAATTTTTTAGGCTTTTTTTTACTTTCACATATTTTCAAAAAAAAAGCCTCGTCCAAAGACGAAGCTTTTAATAAAGGATTGCTTATATTAAGCAATTATTTTTTTATGTTAGGCAATTCCAATCCATATCCTTTCTTTTTGTCTTCTGCTTTTAATAAGAACGCTAATAAAAAAGCAAGAAAACCGAATCCGGCAAATATTAACATCGGTAATGTGTAATTGTAATTATTTACGGTGTTTCCTTCAACTACCCTTGAGCCGATAATGCAATATTTATCAAGCACCCAGCCAATAAGAGCCGGAACACCCATCAATCCCCAGTTTTGAACCCAAAAGATAAGAGCATACGCCGAACCTAATTGTTTTTCGGGGATAATTTTTGGAACTGACGGCCACATTGCAGAGGGCACCAATGAAAATCCAACGCCTAATATTATAGTCAAAATGATGGCAATCAAAAAATGGTTTAAGAAAGGAATAGAGAACATGAGGTGAACAAAAATCAACAAGATAGAGCCGATTATCATAATAGTTGCTCCTTTTCCTTTGCGATCGTAAAGATTTCCAAAGAATGGCGTAAGTATAATTGTTCCAAAGGGTAACATTGCAGGAATAAGTCCTGCCCAGTATTCCGCAACCCCAAATTTATTAACCATAAGGTCAGTAGCGTATTTTAAAAATGGGAATACAGCTGAGTAGAAAAGCACGCAAAGTAAAGCAATGTACCACCATGCTTTATTTGTAATTATATAGAGAATATCTTTTATTTTGAACGATTCTTCTTCTTCGGGAGGCGTATTATTTTGAAGATTTGCAGCAGCCGAAGACGCATCAAGTTTTTTATCCTGAAAGATGTAAAGAATAAAAGCAATTACTCCAATGCATGCCATGACAAGTCCAAAAAGCAATGGCATTGAAACTGTTCCGAAGGCTTTAGCAACAGGAAGAGATGTGCCAATAGCCAATCCTGTACCAATACGGGCAGTAGCCATTTCCAAGCCCATAGCCAATGCCATTTCTTTACCTTTAAACCATTTTACAATAATCTTAGATACGGTTATACCTGCTACTTCAACACCAACACCAAAAATGGCAAAACCAATACCTGCAACCAAAACCTGTGCTTTGGATTCAAATATCCATAAATCCCACACCACACCATCAAGACTATGCGTTGAAACAGCCCAATACTTAATACCAATGCCCAGAAACATTGTTAAAGTAGCCATCATACCCGTAAATCTAACACCCATTTTATCAAGTATAATTCCTCCGAAAATAAGGAAAAATAAAAAAACGTTGAACCAACCATAAGCACTGGTAAAGAATCCGTATTCTTCACTGCTCCATGATAATTGTTGTTCCAGAAGGCCTTTCAATGGGGCCATAACATCGGCCAAATAATATCCGCACAACATAGTAAATGATACAATTGCTAAAGCTGTCCATCTTGCAGTTTTAGAATCTCTTAGAGTTTTAGTTATTCTTTCTGTCATAGTATTAAAAAGTTTAATTGTTAATTTAGAAATGCTTGTAATAATAATTTTAAGAAAACAAAAGTATAAATATTTTAAACCCAAAAAAAATTTCAATGATTATTTGTGAATATATATTTTTTTTATAAATTTACAATTTACTTTTGTTGTGAAATAACGTCGTTGTTTCTAAATTATTTAAGCTTATGAAAAAAATATTATTTTGTTTATTTATTTCGGTATTTATTTCGGGTGTTTCTCATGCACAAAATAATTATCAGTATCAAACCATTAAATCAAAAAATCAACCTTTGCTTAATGTTTTGGAAAATCATTCTGTACCTGATCACAGAACGTGTGGAACAATGGATAATTTGCAGAATGAAATTGCTGCTGACCCCAGCAGAGCCGAATATCTGCGTCAGTTAGACAAACAAACAGAAGAATGGATAAAAAACAATCAGGATTACATCAATTCAACAAAAACATTGATAACAATACCTGTTGTGGTTCATGTGCTCTACAATACCACAGCGCAAAACATTTCTGACGCTCAGATAAACTCTCAGATAACAGCATTAAACCAAGATTACAGAAACTTAAATGCTGACGGTACAAATGTGCCTTCTGCTTTTCAGAGTTTAAGGGCTGATGTTGAAGTAGAATTTTGCCTGGCTACAGTTGACCCGAATGGCGCCACTACTACCGGAATAACAAGGACTCAAACGTCAAATACGTCTTTTTCGATGAGCTCCAATAATATGAAATATACATCACAGGGAGGACATGATATTTGGGACAGAGACAATTATCTGAATATATGGGTTTGTAATTTAGCTGGTGGTTTATTGGGTTATGCACAGTTTCCGGGAGGTACTGCTGCTACCGATGGTGTGGTTATATTATATACAGCTTTCGGAACTATGGGAACCGCTCAAGCACCCTATAATAAAGGCCGTTCTGCTACACATGAAATAGGACACTGGCTTAATTTAATTCATATTTGGGCTGACGATGGTGGTGGTTGTTCACAAGACGATCAGGTTACTGACACCCCTGTACAAGCTGACATGAACTACGGTTGCCCCTCTTTTCCACAAAATACTTGTGGCACTGATAATATGACAATGAATTACATGGATTATACTGATGATGGCTGCATGTATATGTTTACCCTCGGACAAAAGGCGCGCATGGTAGCTGCATTAAATGGTCCCCGATCTCCTTTGTTGACATCTAATGTGTGTGGTACTACTGGAACTCCACCAGTTGCTGATTTTACAGCCAATGTAACAACCATACCTGTTGGTGGCACTGTCAATTTTACCGATTTATCAACCAACACTCCTACAAGCTGGAGCTGGTCTTTTACAGGTGGCACCCCTGCTACTTCAACAAGTCAGAACCCTACAGGAATTACTTATAATACGGCAGGCACCTACGACGTAACACTGACTGCAACAAATTCTTTTGGTTCTGATGCAGAAACAAAAACAGCTTATATAACTGTTGTCAATGGCAATATTCCACCAATAGTTGATTTTACGGCTAATGTTACCACCATACCCGAAGGGGCAAGTATAAATTTTACTGATTTGTCTGCCAATTTGCCCACAAGCTGGATCTGGTCTTTTACAGGAGGCACACCGGCAACGTCAACACAGCAAAATCCGGCTAATATTGTTTACAGTACTGCCGGTACTTACGATGTAAAGTTAGTAGCAAACAATGCAGCGGGTTCTGATTCACTAACTAAAACCGGTTATATAACAGTTGTTGTTGGTGGCATAGCCCCAACAGCTGATTTTTCAGGCACACCAACTAATATTCCTGTAGGTGGCAGTGTCAACTTCACTGATTTATCGGTAAATTTTCCTACCAGTTGGAACTGGTCATTTACTGGAGGCACACCCGCAACCTCTTCAGTTCAAAACCCGAGTGGTATTGTTTACAGCGCAGCAGGCAGCTATCCTGTAACACTCACAGTTTCAAATGCAACTGGCACTGACAGTGAAACTAAAAGTGGTTATATCAATGTAACCACAGGAATTGTGGGTCTATGCGATACCCTAAATTATCCACTGAATGGATCACCCGCTTTGTATTTATCTCCGGCCGGGCATTATGCTACAGGCACCAATGAATACAGGGACAAAGCAAAAGCCCAGTATTTTGATGTTTTTTCACCCTATTACAGGATTATGGGTGGAATTTATACATTTGGCGCTGCTACAGGAACAGGAAATGCAACTTGCAGTGTGTGGAATAATTCCGGCAATAATGGTGCGCCTGGAAGTTCCCCTCTGACAACCCAATCGGTTTCAATGAGTACCATCATAAATGATGTTACCAACTCTCAAAGCACCTATGTAATGTTTGATAACCCTGTTATTGCTTATGGACCATTTTATATGGGTGTAAGTATTCCCAATACACCGGGTGATTCATTGGCAGTATTGTCAAATTCAACCGGACAGGGCGGCACACCGTGTAAAGCTTGGGAACAATGGTCAAATGACTCATGGCATAATTTCAGCGTGGCTTGGAGTGGCAACCTGAATGTTAAATTAGCGATTTTCCCTATTATTTGTATGACAACCGGTGTTGATGAAAATGAAATGGAAAATGTGAGCATTTATCCTAATCCTGCAAATACTGTTTTGAACATTGACTTTATAAACATTGTGCCCCAAAATACCACTATAAATTTATACAACAGCTTGGGCAATGTTGTTAAATCTATCTCAGATAAAGATATTAATGACCATAAAGCACTCATAATGCTTGACGATTTCTCTTCAGGCATATATTACATCAGCATTCACACCAATAAGACAGTTTTCAATAAAAAAATTACTGTCATAAAATAAATTATTGCCTTAATTATTTTTTCATTAATTATCAAATATCTATATTTGTAATTATAATTGACACATTCATTTTTAAACAAAGATTTGAAAAAAAGGAATTTAAATATTTATTAAAATACAGATTATGAAAAAAAAATTACTCTTAGGTTTTTTGTGTTTGATTGTATTGTTTAACATTAAAAGCTTTTCTCAGATTAGTCAGGGCGGTTTGCCCCCCAGCTTCTTTTACAATTCAACAAAAGTAGAGATAGATAGAAAAGTAGTTTATCCCCAGAATTTAAGTTCTGTTTTTCAGGAAGATGCTGCCAATCAAAAAGAAGGTGTGGTTTACCGTTATGGGATAGCTATTCCTGTCAATTCGAGTATTGACAACTCCGGAACATGGACAACATTACCCGACGGCAGAAATGTTTGGCGTTTGGAGATACAGTCTCCCGGAGCAAAAGCCATAGGTCTTAATTTTGATAAGTTTTGGCTGCCTAAAGGCAGTAAATTGTTTGTATATAATGAAAGCAAAGATTTTGTTATTGGGGCATTTACTTCTGAAAATAATAACTGGCAGGATATGGTTTTTGCCACCCAGCTTGTAAAAGGCGAAACAGTAGTGCTTGAGTACATGGCTCCTGAATATATGACTGAAGGCAATATCAATAAAAGAAATGCAACTGATAAAGAACTGATTAACACATCAGTGAAGCCAATAATCAGTATTTCTCATATATGTTATGCTTATCGCAATGTAGGCTTTATTACCGGAGACGAAAAAGATTCCTCATGTGAAGTAAACATCAACTGTTCAGAAGGAACAAACTGGCAAAATCAGAAAAAAGGCGTTGCCAGAATTTCAGTATACCAGGGTGGTAGTTATGGCTGGTGCTCAGGTTCTTTGGTCAATAATGCAGCAGGTGATTGTACACCTTATTTTTTAACTGCTGACCATTGCGGAGGAGATGCCACAGCATCAGAATTTAACCAATGGGTATTTTACTTTAATTATGAATCTTCTTCATGCTCGGGTACAACAGGTCCTACCACCCAAACCATGACAGGTGCTACTTTCAAAGCAAGAGGTCCTTTTTCAGGAGGCTCCGACTTCTTACTTTTACAGTTTAATTCTGCGGTTCCTTCAAGTTATAATCCATTTTATAATGGCTGGAATAAAGGTACTACAGCCAGTCCTAGTGGTGTTAGCATACACCATCCGGCCGGCTTAATTAAAAAAATATCGACCTATACAACAGCTCTGCAGACAGTAAGTTATTCGGGATGTGCTGCTAATTCTCACTGGCTGGTAGTTTGGGCTCAAACAACCAACGGATGGGGTGTTACAGAAGGTGGTTCTTCGGGTTCTCCAATTTTTGACAATAACAAAAGAATTGTAGGAACTTTAACGGGTGGCAGTTCATATTGCTCAGCAACAACCTCTCCTGATTCTTACGGCAAATTTTCCCAGCACTGGGTATCAAATGGTACTGCAAGCAACAGGCAACTAAAGGCATGGCTTGACCCTGCCAATACACTAACCACATTAGATGGAACAAGCACATGCGGTGCGCCCGGAGGCTTGGTGTGCACCAATGCTACAACTCTTAGCTGTGGCCAGACAGTTTCAGGTACTACTGTTGGAGGGGCATCAAATGTTACTACATATAATTGTCAAACATGGAGTGAAAGCGGACCAGAAAAGGTGTATAAAATTGTAACCACTTCTGCCGGCAACCTTACAGCAACTTTAAGTAATATGACAGTTGACCTTGATGTATTTATAGTAAGCAGTTGCAGCGAAAACGCCTGTGTAGCCAGTGGCGACAATGCCGCATCTTATGCCAGTGCACCAGCAGGAACATATTATATAGTTGTTGATGGATACAATGGTGCCAGTGGTACTTTTTCTCTAAATGTAACCTGTAACGGCACAACTCCTTCTTCTTGCGACACACTTTCAAATGTCAGTTCAAGTGAAACACTTACTTATTATACATTATCAGGCCAATGGGGTTATGTACCAGGTCATAATGGCAATGCCTACTCGGGATATGCCGACAAATACACAAATTCCGGCACAAAATATATTAAATATGCCTGGGTACCTGTTGCTAAAGCATATGCAGGCTCAGGCTCATCAAGTGTGACATTTAAAGCATGGAATGGCTCAGGATCAACTCCCGGCGCTGTACTGGGATCAAAAGCTTTTACCATAAGCACTTTTACTCCAAGCGCATGGAAACTCATTGAATTTACCTCACCCATTGCAGTAACAGGAAACTTTTTCTTTGGCTTTGAACTCAGCTACAGCAGTACTGATACATTTGCCGTTTATACTGCAGCACATCGCCCTGGTGGTACCAATACAGCTTATTTGTATAGCGGCGGTTCCTGGTCGAGCTTTGCAACCACATTTTCGGGCAACCTGAATACTTCTCTCGGCTTGGAACCTGTGCTTTGCACCACAACAGATATTGACGAAAATGCAACAATGGACAGTAAAATTCAAATATTCCCCAATCCTGCCAATGATATGATTGTTGTTGATTTTGAATATTTCAAATCAAAAATTGAAAAAATTGAAATCCTTGATGTGATCGGACAAATTAAAGAAAGCATCGACCTTGGTAATATTATCAACAATCAGACTGTTATAAATCTTGGTAATTACAACTCCGGCCTGTATTTTATTTCTGTTAAAACAAAAGATAAAACTATTGTAAACAAATTCACTGTTCTAAAATAAAGATTTTTAAATCAAACAAAAAAGACTGTCAAAAAGATGTTTCATCATAATGACAGTCTTTTTTTTAATATGTTTTATGCTCAAAAATACGTACAAAATATTGATTAATAGCACAGCGAATCCTGAACTTTCAAGGATAGGACATAAGGTTATTGATGATGAAAGGTTGACATTTGATGAAGGACTTTTTCTTTATAAAAATGGAAATCTGCCATACCTAGGTATGCTCGCCAATTATGTAAGAGAGAAACTAAACAGCAATTCAGCTTATTTTATTAAAAACATACATATAGAATACACCAACATATGTATTAACAGATGTGCATTTTGTTCCTTCAGAAGCAAGTCTGACAAGGATGCTTATGAAATGAAAATGGAAGAAATATTCTCTGTTATTGAAAAAAATATAAATTTTGGCATTCAGGAAGTGCATATAGTAGGGGGCATACATCCCGACAAAGACATTTATTTTTGGCTACCTCTTTTAAATAAAATCAAATCTAAATACCCCTATTTGCATATAAAAGCATTTACAGCAGTAGAAATAGACTACATTATCTCTAAAGCTAATTTGACTTTAAAAGAGGGATTAACGTTGCTTAAAAAAAATGGTCTGGATTCTATCCCCGGCGGTGGGGCCGAAATATTTGACGATGTCATCAGGCAAAAGCTGTTTCCAAGCAAAATAGACTGGCACCGGTGGTTGCAGATTCACAAAGAAGCTCATTTAATGGGCATACAATCGAATGCCACCATGCTTTACGGGCATATTGAAACTCTTGAAAACAGAATTTTTCACCTTGAGCAGTTAAGAAAACTACAGGATGAAACAAAAGGTTTTAATGCTTTTATCCCTTTAAAATTTAAAAATCAGAATAACGACTTATATGGAATAAAAGAATCGAGCCGGCTTGAAGATTTGAAAATGTTTGCTGTCTCACGTATTTACCTTGATAATATCCGACATATTAAAGCTTATTGGCCCATGCTTGGCAAAGAAGCCGCTTTTATAACACTGGATTTTGGGGCTGATGATATGGATGGTACTATTAACAACACCACATCAATATATTCGAAAGCAGGCGCATCAGAACAAAAACCCGAAATGAGTGAAGCAGAAATAGTAACACTTATTAAAGAGTACAGAAAAAAGCCTGTTGAAAGGGATGCCATTTATAATACCATACATGCATAATAACAATTATATTAAACGCATTCTTTTAAATTTGAAAATGAAAATTTGAAAAAAAACATAGAAATAAAATATTTATTAATTTTAGCAAAAATTAAAAAACGAATATTTATGAAAAAATCAGGCCTGTTAATAATGACTATTGCTGCATTGGGATTGCTTTTCAGCGGATGCGGTCCGTCAAATAAAAAAGAAAACACCGTGAAAGAATTTGATGCGTTTATAAAAGAATTTGAAGCCCGGTACATACCCTTGTACAAATCAATGGCATTGGCCAGCTGGGACGCTAACATAAGTGGTAAAGATGAGGATTATAAAAAAGCTGCTGATCTGGAGTTTGAACTGACTAAACTGTTTTCTGACAAAACAACTTTTGAAAAAATTAAAGGTTTTAAAGACTCAAAAGAGATTACTGACACCTTAAAACAAAGAGAACTCGAGATATTGTACCTTGGTTTTTTGGGCAACCAGATGGATACTGCCAAAATGAAAGTGATGATTGACATGGAAAGTGAAATTGAAAAGAAGTTTAATGTTTTTAGGGCTGTAGTTGGGAAAGATACACTTACCGACAATCAGATTGAAGGCATTCTTAAAAACTCAACCAACTCTGAAGAACTTAAAGAAACTTGGCTGGCTACTAAGAAAGCTGGAAAAAATGTGGCTGCAGATGTAATCAAATTAGTAAAGAAAAGAAATGAAGCAGCCAAAGATCTTGGATATTCTAATTTTCATGAAATGAAACTGAAACTCAGCGAGCAGGATCCAAAAGAAATTGAACAGCTTTTTGATGAACTCGACAGCCTGACAAGAGATGGTTTTGCAAAATTAAAAGACGAAATGGATGATTATTTTGCAAAACGTTATAAAATTAAAAAAGAAGACCTGATGCCTTGGCACTATCAGGACAGGTTTTTTCAGGAAGCACCAAAAATCTACAAAGTGGATCTTGACAAGTATTTTAAAGATAAAGACATTATAAAAATTACTGAAGATTATTTTAACAGCATTGGACTTGATGTTTCGGATTTAATTAAAAAGAGCGACCTGAAAGAAAAGAAAGGAAAAAATCAGCATGCCTTCTGCACTGACATTGATAATGAAGGCGATGTAAGGGTATTGTGCAATGTTGTCAACAATCAATACTGGATGAACACCATGTTGCACGAATATGGCCATGCTGCATATGATAAATTTATTGACAGATCTTTGCCCTTCTTATTAAGAGACCCTGCCCACACTTTTACAACAGAGGCTATCGCTGAATTGTTCGGGCGTTTTCCATCTAATCCGCAATGGTTGCAAGATGTAATAGGTATTAATGAAAAAGAAAGAAAAGAAATTGAAGAAAATGTAAATAAGAATCTTCGTTTACAAATGTTGTTGTTCAGCCGCTGGTCGCAGGTAATGTACCGTTTTGAAAAAGCCATGTACGAAAATCCCGATCAGGATCTGAATAAATTATGGTGGGATTTGGTTGAAAAATATCAGATGCTCAAAAGACCTGCCGACCGCAATGAACCCGACTGGGCAGCTAAAATTCATATTGCAGCTTATCCCTGTTATTATCACAATTACCTTATGGGTGAGCTTTTGGCTTCGCAGTTGCATTTTTACATTACAAAGAATATCCTTAAATCGGAAGATTTTGTAAATCAAAGTTATGCCGGCAAAAAAGAAGTAGGACAATATCTTATTGATAAGGTGTTTAAACCAGGTGCCAGATATGGTTGGAATAAGATGATAGAAAAGGCCACTGGCGAAAAACTGACGGCTAAATATTATGCAAAGCAGTTTGTAAATTAAAATCACAACAAATAATCAGCGTCGTTTACGCAAATAATTTATGTAAAAAAAGGAGGCTAAGGTCTCCTTTTTTTATAAATATCATTCCTGTTGAATTATTATATTTGCAATACAAATCATATCCATGCGAGAGATCATCATAGAAAATGCCCATGAGAACAATTTAAATAATGTGTCATTGCGCATACCGCATTATCAGCTTATTGCAGTGACGGGGGTGTCGGGAAGTGGGAAGACAAGCCTGGTGTATGATGTGCTGTTTACAGAAGGGCAACGCCTGTTTTATGAAAACTTTATAGGCGGAAGGTTGTCATCAGCTAAGCTTTCACGCCCCAAAGCCTCACGCATAGAGGGTTTGTTTCCCATTATTGCAGTCAATCAGAACAATATAGTACGCCATCCCCGCTCTACAGTGGGCACACTTACAGAGCTATACGATTACCTGCGCTTGCTTTTTGCCCGACTTGGCAAGTCTGATATACCCGATTTACATCCTTACCGCAGCTTATTTTCTTTCAACCTGCCCGATGGCTATTGTCCTGCCTGTAAAGGACTCGGTGTCGAGGATTTTATTGACCCTTCACTTTTGATAGCTGATGCTTCAAAAACAATACGCGAAGGTGCTTTTATATTAACTACTCCCAACAATTACATCATTTATTCGCAGGTTACTATGCCTGTACTGGATCAGGTATGCAGGGCTGAAGGGTTTAATGTGGATATTCCCTGGCAAGATCTCGCAGAAGCTCAGAAAAATGTAGTACTTAATGGTTCGGCAAAGATAAAAGTGCTTTTTGGAAAGCACCCTCTAGAGTCGCGTCTGAAATGGACAGGCATCACTGCCAAACCCAGGGAAGAGGATTATTACAAAGGTATTCTCACAGTGATGAACGACATTTTACGGCGAGAGCGCAATCCCAATATCATGCGCTTTGTTGTGTCGCATACTTGTTCCCTTTGCCATGGGAAGCGTTTGAACGAAAAAGCACTTTCTGTAAAGCTTTGGGATAATGATATTGCTGCGTTTGCAGCTATGAACATCAAGCAGATACATGATTTTTTTAATAATTTAAAACTATCCGAAAAGGAATCATTAACAGCAACACCTGTTGTTGAAGCTATTTTAAAACGCACATCATTACTGATGAAATTGGGCACAGGACATCTATCCCTCAACAGGGAATCTCTCTCTCTGAGCGGGGGCGAGAGTCAACGCATACGTCTGGCCAATCAGGCAGCAACAGGATTACGCAATGTGCTTTATATTCTTGATGAACCCAGTGCCGGACTACACCCATCAGAACATCAGCAACTATTAGAGGTAATGCGCACTCTTGTGAATGATGGCAATACCGTATTGTTGGTTGACCACGATGAACAGAGCATTAGAGAAGCAGATTGGATCATTGATATAGGTCCCGGAGCTGGTAAAGCAGGAGGACAAATTCTTTTTAACGGGCCTGCTGAAGACTTTTTCAACAAGCAACAGCCCAAAAGTGTCACAAGAAAATATCTTGTTGATAAAAAAAAATTTATTCCTGATTTTTTTAAGCCCTCAAAGATGTCTTATTTTTCTGTAGAAAAAGCCAATAAGAACAATCTCAAACAAATTTCTCCACAGTTTCTGATTAATGCCTTTAATGTAATAACAGGCGTTTCGGGAAGCGGCAAAACAAGTCTGGTAAATTTTATAATCGAGGAAACTATTAAGACTAAAACAGACCAAGCAAATATTTTTCGCAAAGTCATACACATTGATGCCACCCCCATCGGACGTACACCTAAAAGCAATCCGGCCACATACACCGGTTTATCAGATCATGTGCGCGACCTTATGGCATCGCTTCCGGAGTCGCATAAAAAAGGTTTTAAAAAAGGACAGTTTTCATTTGTTGTAAAAGGCGGTCGATGTGAAACCTGTGGAGGGGCAGGTGTTCTTCAGATAGGCATGCACTTCTTGGGTAATGTGGAGGTAGTTTGCGATGTGTGTGAAGGCAAACGTTTTACAGAAGAAACATTAGAAATAAAATACAAAGGACTCAGTATTTCTGATATTCTGGAACTCACAGTTGATGAAGCACATACGTTTTTTAAAGATCAACCGAAAATTACAGCTATTTCGGGTGTTTTGTCAGACCTGGGCCTTGGTTATCTGAAACTCGGACAGCCCTCAACAACACTATCGGGAGGTGAAGCTCAACGTGTAAAATTAGCATCTGAGCTTTCACGTTCAGCCATCGGACAGACCTTGTATGTTCTCGACGAGCCTACTACAGGTTTGCACATATCAGATGTTGAAACCCTTATGACAGCTTTAAAAAAATTGATATATAAAGGCCATACCTTGCTTTGCATAGAACATGAACCGTTTTTTATACTTCAGTCCGACTGGATTGTTGATCTGGGACCCGGAAGTGCTGATGATGGCGGTTGTATTGTTGCAGAAGGCCCTGTGGAAGAAATTATTAAATGCCAGACATCGCTTACGGCTTCAGAACTCCAAAAATATATTTTTCGCGATGCCTCTCATACCAGAACAAAGCATAAGCCATGCAGCAACGAAACTATTGAAGCTCCTGTCAGACTGTATGGTGCAGAGACTAACAACCTTAAACACATTGATGTTTCTTTCCCTCTTGATGCTATCACAGCTGTAACAGGAATTTCGGGCAGTGGAAAGTCCTCTCTTGTATATGGGACACTTTATGCTGAAAGCCAGCGGCGTTTTCTCGAAGGCATGTCATCTTACATAAGGCAATTTTCGACTAAAGCAGGCACTCCGGTTTTAAAAAACAGCACCGGTCTAATTCCTGCTATTGCTTTGCAGAAAAAAAATCCTGTTAATAATCCACGATCAACCATAGCTACTTATACCGGTCTTTATGATTTATACAGACTAATGTTCAGCCGCTTGGCCAAATCCGAAACCACAACAGTTAAGCATCTGTCAACAGCCTTTTCATTCAATAGTGAAGAAGGCGCATGTCCTGCATGTAAAGGACTGGGGAGCCTTATTGTGTGCGATGCAGACAAGCTGGTAACACATCCCGAGAAAACGCTTACTACAGGAGCTCTTGATGGCCATAAAACAGGAAGTTTTTATGGAGATCCTTGGGGGCAATACATAGCCACTTTGCTTACTGTGGGTGAGAAGTATGGGATTGATTTTTCGATCCCCTATAATAATCTTGACCAGAAAGCCAAAGATATTGCCTTAAAAGGTTGTGGAGAAGAAGTTATTGATGTATTGTGGAAATACAAACGTGGAGCTCATGAGGGCATACATAAATTGAAAACTAGCTGGCCCGGTTTTTTAAAACTTGTAGAAACAGAATATTTTCGCAAACATGCTGATGCAAGAGGAGAGGCTATGCTTTCACTTATGAAAACAGAAGTATGCAACCATTGCTTGGGGTTCAGACTCAAAAAGGAAATGCTGCAATATAAAATAAATGGTTTTCATATTGGCGAGGTTGCTTCAATGACTGCCGAAGATGCTTTAGAATGGCTGGCTGATAATTTTACCAAAAAATTTGATAAGGAGCCGGAAAAACAAGCGGCCACTGTATTTTATAATAGTATAACTGAACGTCTTAATGCACTGTTTAAAGCTGGGCTGGGCTATATTGCTACAGACAGAATTGTGGGAACACTTTCGGGGGGCGAATTTCAACGTTTGCAATTGGCAGGTCTCGTTAGGGCTCCCCTTACAGGTGTGGCTTATATTCTTGATGAGCCTTCATTTGGTCTCCATCCTAAAGATGTTGAAAATGTCAGTAATTTGATAATGGATCTTAATGCTCTAGGAAATACCATCATTATGGTAGAGCATGCACCCTTTCTCACAAAAAAATCACATTATATCATCGAAATTGGCCCCGGAGCCGGCATTGAGGGAGGGCAAATAATTTATTCAGGAGATACTAAAAATTTTCCTGAAAAAGAATTGATAACACTTTCCCCATCTATAAAGCAAGCGAATTATAAAAAATGTTTGCAAATTACTAAAGCACATGCCAATAATCTTCAGAATATAAATGTAACAATTCCTTCAGAAGCTATGACTGTGATTACCGGCGTAAGCGGCAGTGGAAAAACAAGTTTGCTTGAAAATGTCATATATAAAAGCTATTCATCCGGCAGAGCTGTCGCCTGTGAGAATATTACAGGATTTAACCATTTTTCGGACCTTATATACATTGACCAATCGGCACAAAGCAAGGGTCATAATGCCACAATCGGAAGTTTGACAGGCATTTCGGAAATGATTGCCGGGATTTTTGCAGCTGATAATGAAAGCAAAAAACGGGCATATAAATCCTCTCACTTTATGAATGGGCACAAAGATGGAAGGTGTCCCGCATGCGAAGGTTCGGGTGTGAGTACTGTCAGTATGGATTTTTTCAACGATGTTGTGACTCCCTGCGAACGTTGCGGAGGGAGTGGTTTCAGAGACGAAATGCTTGAAATAGTAATTGACGGACATACCATCAGTGAGGCTTTGCAAATCACTTTCGACAAATTGACAGATTTTTTCAATATCCATCTGCAGGGCAAAACAAATGCAAAAGCAGCATCAATGCTTCTTTTAGTTGAAAAAACAGGTTTAGGGCATCTTACAAGTGGTCGAAATCTAAAAACACTCTCTACAGGCGAATTGCAAAGGCTAAAACTTGTCTCAGGGCTTTCAAACAAAAAAGGCAATAACACCCTGTTTTTGCTTGATGAGCCTACAGGGGGTCTGCATCAAAAAGACATTGACAGATTAATTAAACTGTTTAACGCATTGACAGAAGCAGGGAATACTATTGTTTGTGTAACCCATGAGCCGCTTTTAATGGCATCGGCTGATGAGGTCATTGAACTGGGACCCGGAGGTGGAAAATATGGTGGAAGGATTGTAAGAAGTGTTGAATGAACTTTGTAAAAAAGGCAACTAAAATGTCTATTTTATAGCTTTCAATCATTTTTTTTTATAAGTTTGTGCCATCATGAATATTGTAGTAAACACACAGTTACTTTTAAAAAACAGGCTCGAAGGCCTAGGTTGGTTTACTTATGAAACTTTAAAACGAATTACTACAAAACATCCCGAACACACTTTTTATTTTGTTTTCGACAGGGCATATGATGAAAGTTTTATTTTCTCGGATAATGTAAAACCAATAATTTTAAGACCACCATCAAGGCATCCGATATTATGGTATGTCAGATTTGAATTGCTATTTCCTATGCTATTAAAAAAACTCAAAGCCGATGTTTATCTGAGCCCCGATGGATGGAGCATGCTGCATACCAAAGTGCCCTGTGTGCAGGTTATCCATGATATAAACTTCGAACATCATCCTGAGGATTTGCCCTTTTTAATAGGCAAATATTTTAGATTATTTTTCCCCCAATACGCCCGAAAGGCAAAACGTATTGTAACAGTTTCGGAATATTCTAAAAATGATATTGTCAACACATACAAAATTCCTGATGATAAAATTGATGTTGTTTACAATGGGTGCAATGAACAGTTCAAACCCTATGATGAACAAACTAATGAGTTGACACGTGCCACATATACAAATGGCAACCCATACTTCTTGTTTGTGGGTGCATTGCTGCCGCGAAAAAACATCAGGCGCATGTTTAAAGCTTTTGACAAGTTCAAAACAAACGACAACCAAAATGTGAAACTTGTAATTGTGGGGCAAAAGAAATGGTGGACCAAAGAAATAGGTGACGCCTATGAAAATATGCATTATAAAAACGATGTTCTTTTTTTGGGTCGTTTGCAATCAGAAACTTTGGGCAAGGTATTTTCAGCCGCGATGGCCCTGACTTTTATTCCCTATTTTGAAGGCTTTGGCATCCCAATTATTGAGGCATTCAATTGTGGCACTCCTGTAATAACCTCCGATTGTACCTCTATGCCTGAGGTAGCTTCTGATGCTGCAATATTGGTTAATCCCTTTACCGTCAGCGATATTGCAGAAGCTATGTACAAAATAAGCACAGACAGTGACCTACGTCAACAACTCATTAGTAAAGGTCATAAACGCAAGCTCGACTTCTCCTGGGAAATTACTTCCGGAAAATTGTGGGAAAGCATTGAAAAAACGTTAGCTCACTAATTTTGAAGTAATTAACAATAATTAATTTGATTATTGAAATACTTATCGTAAATTTGCTTTATTAAATTTCATTTTTATAGATATTAACATTAAAAATTTAGAAATATGAAAAAAATATTCTTGCTCATTATTTTAGGAACAGGTTTTACTTTTGTAAATGCACAAGTAGTAACAAATCCACAAAAACCTCAAAATACACTTCAATCGCAGATTTACAGTCAGAAACCGATTTTAACAGAGCTCAGATTTGAAGATTTAATGAAACCTATATCCGAAAACATACTTAAAAATTATTCTGACTATGAGGTTGAAAAAATAATCAAACACGATGTGGGTGGTATTATCTCATACAGTGTTAACATTAATAAGGATATTAAAAAAAGAGAACTGATTTTCGATAAGGATGGCAAACAAATTTCAAACAGAGAAATCATCATTGATTCTGAAGAAGACATCGCCAAAAGACCACCGGTAACACTTCCCGATTCAATCAAGTCAAAACGGATTAATAAATAGGCTTATTTTTCTCTCTTGCACTAAAATGTTTTTATAAACTGCCCGATTTTATATTTCTCATCACTGCTTCGGGGGTATTTACAGGCTTTATTTTGGGGGTAAAATATTTTATTTCGGTCAATATCTTTTCTTTAATGTTGTAAGCAATGATAAAAGCTGAAGTATAAACGATGACATCGTCGGTACACTCACCATAAATGAATCTTTCATTAGCATACAAGCGGAATGCAAATATTCTGACATTTGGCACAATGGTGTCGAAAGTGAGCGGTTTCAATCTGTCAGGACAACCCACCTGATTTGAGACTATGTCGGGATAAGGGGATGGCTGTGTTTTAAACAGGTTTTCTATCATAAATTTTTTATTGTCGGCCATAACATTGGCCATACTGTCATTAATGTTGTACCAAGTTTTCACAAATAAAAAATCATTATTAGCTGCAAACTCCATTTTAATATAATTACTTTCTGAAATTCGCTTTGTAAGTTTAAAATCTCCAATAAGTTTGAGTGATATTTTTCCGTTAGCATTCAACAATGAATCAACAGTTTGACAATAAGCATTTAAATTCTTTTGAGGATAGCCTAAATCTATAATGACAAAAAACATTATTAAACACAGGGTGAACTTTGAATAATTTTTTTTCATTTTTAAACTTTTTATTTATCAGTGTATAAATATGCACCCTACAAATCGCCTTTTTCATTTACGAGCAAATGCCTATCAATGATTTTGCCAAGAGTTACCTCAGAAAGTTTTTTAATTTGATTAAAAATCAATCAAAAATAGACAAAATTTTTCAAAATTCAAAGTAAATTACGTTTTCAATAGTTTAAAAGCAGTAAAGAAGCAAGTATTAATCCTCATTAATGAGCCAATCAATCATTTCTTTTGAGTACAGTGAAGCTCTGTAAACAGGATATCGATTATCGGTAAAGTATTGCCAAACAATTTCTTTTTGCGGTGTGACCTCATAGATATAACCACTTGCATTTGATATCAATGTGTTCCCATTTGGTAATCGTTGGCAAGATCCTCTTCCACTTCGCAAAGTATCTTTTGGAAAATTTTCAGTAAAACTCCAAACAACTTTTTTCTTTACGGGATTAATTTCATCTACTAAAGAACAACCATTTTCAAGACCATTAGAATTTACGTACATCAGTATGTTCCCATTTTTCAACATAGTAGGAGTATGTAATGCACAACAATTTTTTTGAACATAATACCAAAGTATTTTATAATTGATTGGATCAACTATGGCAATAAAACTTGATAATGATTCATTTGTACTAGTAAAACCAAGTAAAATATTACCTTCCCGAAAAGCAGTATCTTTTTTCTCTGACTCATTGGCAGGTAATATTTGTATCGCGTTCATGTGAAAGAATTCTGCAGGAATACTCCCTGCCTTTTTAAGGCGGGATGCTATACTTAGAAAAACGCTATCAGGATCCGATTTTTTTTTATTTTTTTTATCTTTATAATGATAAATTTCAGGATGTTTCATCATAAAACTCATGAGGTATCTTCGCTGCTCGTAAGTACTCCATTTATATAATCTTTTTCCATTAGAATCAAAACATAAAATAATATCAAATCGTATATCATTGTTATTTACCATGATATTTTCACTTGAAAGCAGCAAAATATTATTTTCTGGTGTGATAGTAATTTCATGATGGATTGATTTATTCAAATTAACATTCCACAATTCATCAAAATTCCTATTAAAAGCTATAAGATTGCCAACGACACTCGAAACCATAACCTTTTTATTATTAAAAAATGCACAAAGATTTCCCGGAAAATTATACAACAATTTACAATTTCGATCTATCAGGTGGGCGCTTGATTCTAAGTCCTGCCATAAAATATATCCATTGCAAACCTTAGTACTGTCAAAAATCAGAAGCTCAGGTTTTTTTTGGGTAAAAGAATGAAAATAGAAAAATGTAAAAGATGAAATTATAATCAATTTAAAAATGAACAAAAATTTCATAAATTACTTTATTTTGCAATAATTTCGTCAATTATTTTACCTTCCATGTATGATGGAATATCAATACCCATAAGCCTTAAGATGGTTGGCAACTGGTCGGTATTGCAGATATTTTTTTGTAATTTATAGCCTTTTTTGACGCCGGGGCCCATTATTATGAATGGTGTCCAAAGGCTTGTTGTTGATTCGGGAAGCAATCCTTGCTTGTATCCACTGATTAAGGGCACTTCAAACAGCTTGAAATCATCTGACATGGCTTCGGACCATCCATAGCCCGGTGTGCTTGAGATGACAAGGTCGCCCACTCTGTCGGGAGGCAGTTTAAGTTTAATTTCAGCGTCCTCCCACCTGGTAACAGAATTAACAGGATGCACACCGTTGGAATCGGTGAAGTTAAGCAGAAGTTTAGTAATTTCATCTTTTATTTTTTCATATTCAGCGCCCGATGAGCGTTTCCAGTTACCATCAAGACCATTGGGGTTGATATAAATGCCGATCATTTGCAGGAATATGGCTTTGGTATTTTTCCAGTCCACAATGGTTGCACCTGTTGAGTCATTTATAGTAAATTTCAAATAGCCGTTTTTAGCAAGTAAATTATTAAGTCTGACTGATTTGTTACGGACATTAATGCCATGGTCGCTGCTAAAAACGATAAGGGTACTGTCGTCGGCATTTTTCATTATTTCACCCATTATACTGTCGAGGCGCATATACATTGACATTACTTCATTCCACAGCACATCTCTTTCAATATCGTTGACATCATTTAAACGTGTGCTGTTTTTGTCAAGAGCGTACATCCACCAACGGCTTGTCAGCATCTGATTAGGGTTGTAGCAGTCGTGTATCACCACATCGGGTTTGTATTTTTTTTGAATAAAAGGCACCAGTCTGGTGTGCCAATCGAATGACATATTCATTTCTTCGAGGAAAACTTCTTTATCTTCAGGATAATTGATAAGCTGGGGTGGGTAATTATCAACAAAAGCCATCATGGGACCGACATTTTTATTGATGTCTTCAGCCACTGAATCGGGTATGCAGATGTATTCGTTCAGGTTGTTGTAGAAAATGCGGAGGCGAAAAAAGCCATCGTTGCGAAGAATGATAACTCTTATTTTGCACCAGGATTCGAAAGCTTTACCACTTATATTAAAATTTACTTTACACCAGTCGCTCCATTCGCCTTGCTTAAGCTCAACAAGTTTGTTTTTTTTATCTTTTGAAAAAATGATGCTGTTGTAATTTGTTTTTTGGTCGTTAGAGCTGTCATAAATATAAGCATAGAGGGTGTCACCCCAGCTTGCAAGTTGTGCTTCGAGAGCGGGACTGTAGGATTTAACCGGATTTTCCCATCCAGAAGCCGGATTTGAATCAATATATTTAGTAAGTTCAGCACCTACATTGAATAATTTATTATCAGTGCCCGGTTTAACAAGTTTGTTTCCATTTTGTTTTTTTTCAAAGTTAACAGCTTGTACATCGGCTCCCCAACCACCCCAACGGCCTCTCAGAATATAACCATCTTCAATTTCGGGAGGTGTAGAGCCCGGAGTGGTAATAACCATCACTTTTTTTCCCTCTTTTTCCATAATTGACCAGAGGGCAGGAACTCTGCGTGTTAATGACCTGAAGCCGGGAGCAGAGACAGTGTTAAGGGGATATCCTTCAACATGCATAGAGCCATCTGAAATGCCATGAGTGTTAGGGAAAGTACCGGTAAGCAATGTAGCAAAGTTGACAGGAGTCTGCGATGGAAATACAGGAAGAGAATAGCCATAAGAACCCTTTTCCATCATTTTTGCAATGTTTGGCAGTTTGCCAGTTTGAGCCCATTCAAAAACTTTAAAAATATCGGGTTCTGCTCTTACGCCGTCGGGGATAAACCAGTACAGCTTAGTGTTGTTGGGCGTTGTTAACGAGTCAACTTTTTGAGCGTAACCTCTAAAAAAAAGCGAAAAGAAAAATATAAAAGTAAGAGGAACAATTTTTTCAGATAAAAAAAATCGTTGGATATTATTCTGTAGCATGTATTTATTATTAATTGTAAAATAATGATTCATACAAATATACAAAATTTCTGTCGCTTCATTGAATTAAGATCAACCAATGTATAAGCCTTCTATTCTCACTTTGTAGCCACCATCTTTAATTTTTGTAACAGCATTGATTAAACCACTATGTCGCCATTGAAGCATGCATCGGCGGGGCATAAACCAATATCTTTTACCCAAAACGATATCGTCTTTCCAGTCTATTATCAAACCTTCATAGGCCTGGGCCGTATAATAACCGATGTCGATAAAACCTTCATTGCGTGGGCGCAGCGGGCCAGTTACACACCAGTCGATAATGCCATTCCTTGGATCCACTTCTCTTACTATACCACAATGGGTCACAGGGCAGCCACAAGACATGCCCATGGGGCGGCCTAAAAGCACATCCCCTTTTTTAATGCCCAATTCTTTTACAAGTGTCGGATTAAAAGGGAGAATAGTTTCTCTGGGGCCGGGTTCATCCTCGAAACTATCGAGTATAAAATCAAATTCGCGTTGAAGGTAATCTTTCCACTGCATTTTTTCTCCAACCAATTCTTTTTTTGCGGCATGAGAATTAATGCCTGTTAAATCGATTTTAATGTCTTTTTTTTCAACAATATGAATGCACTTTTTAATATCTTCTTTGCCCTTGTCAACCAAGGTTGCAAAATCCTTACAGGTCTTGTAACCACACAGTCCACAATCTAATTTGGGGAGAAAATCTAATGATTTTTTTGTTTGATTTTTCTTCATGTTATTTTTTTTTATTCACCAATATAAAACAAATCAGTATCTAATGTTCTGAGCACACCAAAGTGGTTTTTTGCACCTATTTCTTTTTTGCCAACGCACACGGTGCATGTCCCCACGGGAGGATTGCCTCTGAGAAACATGGGTTTTTCAACATCTTTGGAGTTGAGAATATTTTTTACAATTGGGTCAATGCCTATACCATACAGGGCATTGCTTTCAAAAACTTTAATTTCTTTGGCTGATTCGAGGATTCTGTATCGGAAAACCTCTCTTTCGGCCTGAGAAATCAAGTCAATTTTAGTTACCACACATATATCAGCCAAAGTCAGCATGGGTCCTATTTTTCGGGGTAAATTCATGCCGCTTGTTGCTTCAAGGACAACAATTCCCAGAGATTTTTCAACATAAGGAGAGCAGCGCAGACAAAGACCGGCTGTTTCAACAAAAAGAAAATCAACTTTTTCTTTTTCAGCCCATTCAACCACCTGGTCGAGCACCACCACATTGCAATGGTCGGGGCATAATTCTCCCGAATATACTTTTCTGGCGGGAATGCTAAATTCATTGCGCATCATTTCATCTTCATCGGCAAACAAAACGTCGATTTTCAGATAGGCGGGTTTGATATTTTTTTTAATGATTCTTCGTATAACTTGCCTTATAACAGTTGTTTTGCCACAAGTGGGAGGTCCGGCAAATATGATTAATTTCATTTTTTAAAAGATTGGTTTATTCAATTGTTTTATTAGTTTCGTGACTCATATAGGCAGATACAAAATCTTTCATCTGTTCGTGAAAGATGGCATCGGTAATTTCTTCACCTGCTCTTATCAAGCGGCGGAATTCAAGCATCAAATCATCAATTTTTTTCAATCCAACAGCAGCCATTTTCTCATCAGTATTAGTGGTAATAATTCTTTGCATGGCGCCATTTTTCATAATAATTCTGTAGTCGGACAACAAGGCAATGCGAGGGTCGTGAGTCACAAAGACAAAAATCTTTTCGTAGCCCTTCAGCAGCTTCAGGGCTTTGGTTCTGTGGATACCTGCATTTTCAATTTCGTCGAGCAGAATGATAGGAGAATGACCTATTATAACAGCATCTGCGATGAGCAAGGAACGGGTCTGACCGCCTGAAAGTTCGGTCATAGAAGCTGTTCGAATAATTTCTTCTCCTGTTAATTGATTGGCAAAATCGAGGGTTTCTTCCACTCTTTTTTGTGCATCCTTAGCTCCTCTAATTTTGGCATGAATGTGTAAAAATTCACCAACGGGTAAATCTGATAAAAAATTAGTATGCTGTGAAATCAGGGCAATTGGGTGTTTTGAAGGGTCAAACGAGTAGCTTTCAGCTATGGGCTTATCATTTATCAGAATGATTCTTTCGGATGGTGTATTGTTGTTGGCAAATAACTCCATATCATTAATCAGAGTTGTTTTGCCACAACCAGTCGGTCCGACAACGCTGATAATGTCGCCCATTTTCAAATCTATTTTTTTTACTTTTTCGGGTTGACCATCTTTGCCCACCCCTCCTATTATTGTTAGCTTATTAAGTTTCATTTAAAATTATTTAATACGTTTTTGAAATTCTTCAGGATTATCAAGGTATGTGTTTTTATTTTCCCAGTATCTGTACGGTCTTACCTGTATGCGACCGTTAATTGAGCGATAAGCATCCCTGAGTTCTTTTTTTGTGATGTTGTGGGCCATAAAAAGAAAGCCTTTTTCATCTATATCTTCTTCAACAGATTGCTCTCTTGAAAGCCAGTCGAGGTGTTCGAGCTCATTTTTAATGTGTCCTTTTTTTAATAAGTCGTAATAAAGAGGTGTGCCCGGTAAAGCAGAAAGGTACTTAACCCTGGTTACTTCTTTAAATTCCTTGCAAAAGTTGAACATGAATTCAAGCGATTCTTTTGTTTCTTCTGGGGCTCCTATTATGAAAAGACCGCCGACTTTGATGCCTGCTTCGCGTGTAAGTTGTATGGCATTAATCATGTCGCTTCTGGTAATTCCTTTTCTGTATGCATTGAGAATATCCTGCGATATGGCTTCAAAACCATAAAGGATGATGTCGCAACCATATTTTTTCATTTTCTTCAGTACATCGAGGTTGACATTGGTTACCCTGTTAAAGCTGTTCCACGAAAATTTATAGGTAGCAAAAGCCTCATCCAGCAATCGATGCGTTCTGCTATCATCCACATTAAAGGTGAGGTCGTTGATCCAGGCATGTTTGAAATTGTATTTTTTCAGGTATTCAATTTCGCTTTTAACTTTTTCTACAGATTTTTCCCTGTATTTGGGCATAGCCCTGTAGCAGAAAGAGCAAGCATGGGGGCACCCCCGCGTAGTACTTAAATAAATTTCGGTGATGTCTTTTCCTTTGAATCTGTCCCATACTGAAAAATCCTGAAAAGGCACAGCATCGAGGTTTTTCATTTGTTCGCGAAATCTGTTTAAGTGCACATTACCATTCTTCTCTTTCCATGCCAACCCTTTAATTTCGGATATTTCGGGTGCATTTTCTGTTGATGAAAGGTGGTCGAGCAATTCTATTAAAGTCAATTCGCCTTCACCAAGTACAGCATAATCAGCTTTGGTGTTTTTCATAATCAACTCAGGGACACTTGTTACCAAAGGTCCACCGAGAATGACAACAGCGGTGGGATTAACCTCTTTGCAAATTTCAATAAGCCGCTGCTGATACGGAAAGCTGTCTTCGTAAGTGGCCAATCCGATGTATTGAAATCCATCGACTTTGGCTCTGATACTATCGGCATTGAAGTCTTCGCGTTGGTCGATAAGTTTAAATCCATAACCGAGGCCTTTTACAACCGAGGCAATAACAGAAGGGCCTTCAAAGGGGGCCGTGTGTGTCCACTCCCAACCAACGGGCACTACAAAAGGTGAAGGCGGTACTATTAAAGCAAAATTTTGCTTCATTGTTTGCCTGGCTTCATGGGGAATTGGTAATTCGGAAAGGCGCTTGTATGTTGGGTTGATGTCGTACATTTATGCATTTTTAAAAATGACCCAGTTCCAGTTTTCAAAAACCTCATTATTGAGGACTTTTACATCGCGTATTGTTTTGTATTCTTGGGGAGCATTGGCCACCAAGTCACAAATTTTAAGGCGCATTTCATCAGTTTGCTCAGGGGCAAAATTCATCCAGTGAGTTATGGACTCTCTAACTGAAAGTTGTTTCATTTCTTTGACACTGAAACCGGCAGTCAGCAGCATTTTTTCAATATCGAAGGAGGTGTAGAAATTAAGCAGTTGGGCTTGTTTCACTTCGTGAATGTGTTTTAACCATGGTTCATCGGCATAGGAAAAGGGAACGGTCTGGCTGATAATGAAAGTACCACCGGGCTTGAGAATGCGCCTGATTTCTTTTAAGCCGGCTAAAGTGTCGAACAAAAAAAGAGCTTGACGAAGGACAGCAAAATCAAATGTATTATCTTCAAAAGGAATGGCTGTAATGTCGCCCTGCACTACAGGAAAAACATTATCAACCTCATTGAGCATCTCCATTGTCAGATCAAGCCCTGTCATATTCCAGCCGGCATTTGCAAAGGCTTTACCTATAACGCCCGTACCGCAGCAAAGTTCAATGCCTTTGCCGCCTGGCTTGCCTGCCAATTGCAGGTGAGCTGCAATTAATTCGGGACTGGTAATCCAACTTGCTGACTGATTGTACGTTTTTGCTCTTGTGGCAAATTGCTTCTGAACGTTGGTGGTTTGTATCATTTATTGTGAAAATTCTTTAAGGTTGTTTTTGTGAAATGTTTTTTTACTGGCTTTTTTATACAATTATGGTTGCTTTTTCATATAAATCAGGTAAGCAATTTTGTCTCATCCTGAATTTTGTTCCATGATTATGTCCAGTCCTTGCATCAAAGTCAACGAGGATATTACCTTTTTCAAGAGATTCTAAAAAACCTTCGAAATTAAATTTTTGCAACATCATAACTTTTGTATAATGATAATATTCTTTACCGTTTTCCTTTTTAGTTTCTGCTTGGACGTAAAAACAATTCAGCAACTTGGTTCCGGCTTTATTTGCTAAGTCATCAAAACCCCAGTATGGTTGTGGATTTAATTCCTTTAAACCAATACTTTTCTCAATATTCTTTAACCAAATTACATGTTTGTCTGATACTTTTTTAGCATTAAAGGATATTAAAACTTTTTTTTCTTTTCTGTTGATTTTTACCATAAAACCTCTGTCACTTGAGGAATTACCATGTATTGTCTGACGGAATGACATTTCGGTTGTGGGATATTTTTTCCCTGCTTCTTTATGTTTCCAACCATAAAGTGGTAAAAGCATTTGAGGGACAAATCCTATTGCTCTTGGTGAAGGTTCTATATGAAATAGGGTGGTTAAGGAAGTTGTATTTATTCTTTGTGATTTTAATTCCCATTCAGCTGCGTTGGGAATTGGTAAATTATTCTCAGCAATACCTAATAAATCTTCAAGAGTGTTTCCAATTCCACCTTGATTGCCATGTCTTCTGTTCTCTATCCAACCTTGGTCAGAAATTTTCTTTAACTTTTCAATTAGTTGTGGCTTTGTATAAATTTTCATTCTGTTTCTTGAAATAATGATAAGGGTCTAATCCGTAATAATTCGCTTTGTTTTTTGTTTTTTACTATACGTTTTTCCGACATATCACAATATTCGGGAGATAACTCTATTCCAATAAAATGTCGCTTAAGTCCCATAGCAACAATAGCCGTTGTTCCACTGCCAGAAAAAGGATCTAAAATCACTTTTGCATTTGTTGAAGAAATAATTCTGTCTATTAAAGCAACAGGAAAAGGTGCGGGATGCTGATTGTTCATTTCTTGTGTAAACGTCCAAACATCACCGAAAGCATTAGCTTTTGGGGCCAATTTAAATTTTGGCTTAGGGATAAAGTAGATAACTTCATACGTAGGTAAAAAGTATCCTGGATTAAAATTTATCCCCCCTTTTCTTTTCCAAATAATTATTTGTCTTACAGGAAAACCATTTACAATATCTTGTCGGTCTTGAAGCAATCCATCTTGAACCCGCCATTTATGGTTGTAAAAAACAGCGCCATCCTCTTTAATTAAACGAAACATCTCGGTTAAACAGTCTCTTTGCCATTTTGCATACTCCTCATGTGGCATATTATCATTATGATGAGAATAACCATTTACGAGTGCGGCTCCTGCCCATTTCCCACCACGCCCATCTTTCATCCCATTTCCGGTCGAATTCTTTAAATTATATGGAGGTGATGTAACAACCAAATCCAAGCAATTGTCAGGCATTTTACGCATTACTTCCAAACAGTCGCCGCAAATTATTTTGTCAATATATGTTTCTTCAAAACTCATCTATTATATTTAATTTCTCAGACAAAATTAGTCTTTTTTCTTATAATCTGAGATTGTTCTCTGTTGTTTTCTGCAATGATTAAAACCCCTTATATAGTTTTACAAACAGTACTTTGGATCTTGTTCCCGTTCTTTGGTAATTTTCCATATTTCGTGGAAATATTTTCTGATTATTTTCTCATCAAGGTCGGTGACATTAATAAGTTCATCGTCATTATCTCTTATTTTTCGCTCCGACATGAGTTTTAGAAACTCCACAGGGTCTTTTATTTTTCCTGTTTCGAGGCAATGGTAATAAATGCTTGTACCTGGGAAAGGAACAAGCAGCTTTACCAAAGGAAGAAATTTTTCTTTTTTAATATACTCCAGCATTTTCTTTAATGCTTCTTCGGTTTCGCCATACAAGCCAACAATGAAAAGGCCTCTGATGGCCAGATCGGCATCGCCGGCAACTTTAATGGCATTTTTAATATCTTCGAGAGAGGTGTCTTTTCTGTTGAGGTCGAGGATGTCCTGCTCATAAGACTCTAATCCAAACCAAATGCCCAGGCAGCCTGTAGCTTTGAGTTTTTCCATTAAAGGCTTGTGAACATTTATGACGCGGGCAAAGACATGGTATTTAATGTCGTTTTTATAAAGAATATCACAAATCTCAATTGCACGGTCTTCATAAACATTGAAGTTAAGGTCGTTGAGCCAGGTATAGTTGAAATTTGTTGTTTTTTTGAGATAGGTGACCTCTTCCTCAAAACGCTTGATGCTTTTTAAGCGTAACATGGGTATGGTCTTAAAACAGAATGAACAATTATGAGGACAACCTCGGGTTGAGGAAATAAGAATCTGCCCATTTTTGATAATATCTTCATAATTGGGCCATATCGTATAGTCGAGCAATGGCAAATTGTCGAGATCCTTTATTTGAGGCCGGTGGGCATTATGTATTATTTGTCCGTCTTTTTTATACACAATGCCTTTAATGTCATTAAAATCCTTATTATTTTCGAGCAGGAATTTTTCGAGAAATTCAATCAGCGTAAGTTCCGCTTCTCCCAGAATGGCAAAGTCGGCTGAAGTGTTTTCCAGTAACAGGTCGGGAATGCTTGTTACCAAAGGGCCGCCAAGCATCACAAGTTTTTCGGGAAATTGTGTTTTTATTATTCTACTTATCGCTTCTACAAAGACAAAAGAATCGGCATAAGTTGATATACCCACCACAGAGGCATCACCAATACGGGCTAAAGCATATTCTACAGGATTTTCTTTCAGCCGGCAGTCAATCACATTAATAGTAAAACCCATTTTTTTTGTAAGAGTAGCAATATAAGTAAAACCTTCAAAAGGTCCGGTAATTAGGAACTCTCTGCCCGGGGTTGGCTCCTGAGGTGAAGGAGGGATTATAAAAGCAATGGTATATGGTTTTTTGGAAATGTTGTCTGAATAGGCATAATTCCTTAATTTTTCTTCATATTTATCAAGCTCTTTATTGATAAAATACTTGTGTTTTTGTAAAGCCATTCTTGAAAGAAATTAATAAAAAAAACAAAGTTAAACATTTTGCAAAAAGACAGGGTCAATTTTCTCTAAATTCTTAATTGATTAAAATAAATATTCATCGTACAAAGCCTAATGTTTTTTATATTTGTATTTTTTACAACAAAATTTAACGATAAGATGGAAAAAGCTGAAATGCATTTTACTAAAAGGGCCGAAAAATACAATCACTCATCTAATTGGGTAGAAGACCAAAACCTGATTCACAAGATATATGAATTAGCAGACACGAATAGAGATTCTATAGTTTTAGACATAGCAACAGGCACGGGTCTGATAGCCCATGAATTTTACGGAAAAGTAAAAAAAATATGCGGTTTGGATATCAGTCATGAGATGGCAAAATATGCAGAAAACTGTATGAATGAATTTATTTTCGGTGCTGTTGAGAAGATGCCTTTTGAAGACAATACCTTCGATGCATGTGTGTGCCGCCAGGGGCTACAGTTTGCTGAACTCGACAAAGCCATTCCCGAAATACACAGGGTGCTTAAGCCCGGAGGTGTTACTGTTTTGTGCCACCTCACAGCCTATAATGAAACAGATAAAGAGCTCACTTTTCAAATACAGGAGCTGCGCAATCCTGCCCGAAGAAATTACTTTATGCCCAACGATATTTCTGATGCACTGAAAAAGCAGGGATTCACTCAAGTTGAAAACACCAATTATATTACTGATGAATCTGTTGAAAAATGGATTAACAATGGTGCAATAGCATCAGAAAGGATGGATAAGATAAGAAAATTGTACAGATTGTCTGATAATAAATTCAAAGAGATACACAATGTAAGGTTTACAGAAAACGATATTTTGGATGCCATGCTTTTGGTATTATGTAAAGCAAAAAAATAAAGATAAAATATTTTGAAGGACCCTGTTTTTATTATTGGCACTGAACGCTCGGGAACAAATCTTCTCAGGCTTATACTCAATGCCCACAGTGCTATTGCTGTACCTCACCCGCCTCATATCATGAAATTTTTTCATTCATTTGTAGATGTTTATGGGGATTTAAATAAAGATAAGAACTTTAAAAAACTTATCCATGATGTATGTCAGCTAGTTGAGTTACACACGTATCCATGGGAAATTAAACCTGACAAAGAAATGGTTTTTCAGCAAGCCAAAGACAGGCGTCTTATCTCTGTTTTTTTTGAAATATATGCGCAATATCTCACCTATACGGGCAAGGCCCGGTGGGTATGCAAAAGCACTTTTATGATTGACCATGTGGCAGCCATTCTGAAATATTTTCCAAATGCGCGTTTTATATACATGGTGCGCGATGGACGTGATGTGGCAGCATCGGCAAAATCATCTATTTTTAATCATTATCATATTTATTATACCGCTCAATTATGGCGTAAAGAGCAGCAAACAGGGCTCTCGTGGTTAGAGAAACTGCCAAAGGAACAAATCATGCTAATGAAATATGAAGACCTGATAAGCGATACAGAAGAAGTCATTAAAAAAACCTGTTTGTTTCTGGCAGAAAACTTTGAAGAAAAAATGCTTCAATATCATCATTCAAAAGAAGCTAAAAAGTCGGGCAGCCTGAGTATATCGTGGAAAAATACGTCAAAGCCAGTCATCTCAAATAATAAAGAGAAATTTTTGAATGCCCTTTCAAAAGGGGAATTAGAAATTTTTGAAGCCATTACTTATAAAGAGCTTATGGCATTAGAATACACATTGATAAACACAGAAGATGCGCTCGAGAAAGCACATGAAGCATATATGAAACCAAGATTAAGTTATTGGCTAAGCGAAAAATATTTATCTTTGAAAACAGAGACAATACATTTGTTTAAAGACAAAAACAGTTTTTTGCGGTTAAAGAAGATGGGATTTTTGAAATATGTTAGAATTAAAAGAAGAATTATGTAAACTTTAAAAAATTCCAACCTTTGATGCAGGAACTTAAAAAGAAAATAGAGAGCATAAAAAAAACCAGAGAAGGTATTCTTCGTAAATATCTGAACCATTCTTTGTTTCAAAGCTCTTTGAAAGATGTCAAAAGGGTACTAATCATCAATGCCTCGTCACGTTCGGGTTCAAGTCTGCTTTATGCCCTTTTGCGCAAATTGCCCCAAATATATTCACTTACAGGAGAAGCCGCTCCATTTTATAAACTCAACACTTGTTTCGACGATTTTAATATGTTTGAGTCCGATAAAATTTCTGAAGATACTATTGCTCATGGAATAGATTACGAAGGTTTGTCGCGCGATTTTTTTTCGGATATGTACAAGCCTAACCGTCATTTTTCTTTATCCAAAGAAATTGATATTGAAGCCTATTCGGATCATTTGATTTTGCGTTTTTTTCTTCAGTGGACAGCTATTGATTTTGATGTTGCAACATTAAAAACACTCATTTACAAAGCGTTTGAAGCCTATTCTACTCAAAGTATAAAATTTTCGACCGATGATTTTTATTTGTGTTTGTTGAAAGAAATGTGCCTTGTTTATCCGGAGATAAACCCCTTTTATTACGACATCAGTACAGAAAAAGTGGCTTTACATTTTCCGGGATTAGTGGTTCCTTCAGCACCTCCGAATAAAAATTTCAACATAGAAGAACCCCCTTTCATCTTGCTGTCGCCCGGAGTAAAAGCCGATACTGACGATTTGAAAAATAAAATCCTTCTGCTGAAATCAACCGTTGACTGCTATCGGATGAATCTGATTGAAAAGATATTTCCGGAGGCTGAAATACGCATTATACATTTGGTGCGCAATCCCGCAGCCACTATCAATGGCCTTTATGATGGCTGGCTGCATCGTGGTTTTTTCTCGCACAACCTGTTTCAGAAACCTTATGATGGCCATGATTTGAAAAAGCTTTCAATAAAAGGGTACAGTGACATTTTTCTTCATGGCAGTCATTGGTGGAATTTTGATTTGCCCGAAGGATGGCAGGCTGTAGCTGACAAAGACCTGGTAGATGTATGTGCTTTTCAGTGGTTTTCGGCCAATGCTGAAATATTAAAATACTTTTCTTCGGGCAGTGCACCATTTAAAATGTTTCATTTTGAAAATATCGTCAGAAATATAAGTTCCCGTAATGAGACATTTACCGATATGCTCGATTTTACCGGAATTCCTGCAAGCGAAACAGATCATTTACACCTCAACAAGCTTCCGGTTGTTCAATCAACACTGCCTCCGCAACTGTTCAGGTGGAAAAAAAGAGAAGATATTATTTTAAGGATACTTAATAACCCTAAAATACTTGATATGTGCTCAAAACTAGGTTACAATACAGAAAACAGGGAGGAATGGCTATGAAGCATTTCGGATTAGACAGTGAATACAGCAGGCTTACTTCTGTAATGCTTTACAAGCCGGGACCAGAAATAAACAATTATCCCGATTCTGAAAAAATACAACATTTGCGACCTATTGATCATGCAAAGATTGCATTGGAGTTTGATAATATTATAAAGACATTTGAAAACTTTGGTGTAAGTGTGCTGCAAATCAATCCTGAGCCTTTGACGGACGACAGGTGGTATCTTTATAACATGATGTATTGCCGCGACCTATTATTTATGACTCCCGAGGGTGCTATAACAGGCAACATGGCCAACAGTTCGCGTAAAGATGAGGTACTTTATGCTGAGCGCACTCTCAAAGCAAATGGCATTCCTGTATTGCATCATATTTCCGGAGATGGTCGTTTTGAAGGTGCCGATGCCTTATGGCTCAACAAAAAATGTGTGGTTGTTGGGGTTGGCAACCGCACTAATAAAGAAGCCTTTGAACAGATAAAACAGGTGCTTGCCAAAATGAATGTTGATTGTCTTTCCTTGCCCTCGTACCAGACAAAGACTCAACACATTCTTGGCACAGTTCAGTTTGTTGACAGCAACCTGGTGCTTGTACGCAACGAAATTACTGATAAGAAAGTGAGCCGTTTCCTCACCCAACAAGGCTTTAAAGTAGTTAATGTGCCCGAAAACGCAGAAGTAAGAACCCAACAAGCCATGAATATTGTGGCATTATCGCCCCGTAAAATCATTATGACAGCCGATTGTCCTATGACAAAGGCGATTTTTGAAAAAGCAGGAATTTCTATAGCCGCTGAACTTGATCTTACTCAACTTATAAATGGCGCCGGTGGGTTGGCTTGTGCCACAGGAATCATTTCGAGAGAGATATAAATTATCTTTTAAATAAATTATTATGGCAACTGAAAAAGTAGTATTCAAAAGAAATTTAAGCCTTTTTGCAGGAATTACTATTGTGGCCGGTTCAATGATAGGGTCGGGGATATTTATTGTGAGTGCTGATATAGCTCGCACAGTGGGCTCTCCTGCTTATTTGCTCTTAACATGGCTCATAACAGGATTTATCACCATTATAGCTGCTTTGAGTTATGGAGAGCTCTCAGCCATGATGCCCAAAGCGGGCGGACAATATGTCTATCTAAAAGAGGCTTACAATCCAATGGTTGGCTTTTTATATGGCTGGACATTGTTTCTGGTCATCCAGACAGGTACTATAGCAGCAGTGGCTGTTGCATTTGCAAAATTTACAGGAGTGCTTGTGCCGGTGCTGAGCGAAAAGAATATATTGCTTGAAATTTATAGTTTTAAAATCTCAGCCGCACAGCTATTGGCCATTGCAAGTATTGTGGTGCTTACTTTTATCAATTACCGGGGCATAAAAAATGGAAAAATATTGCAGACAACCTTCACTATAACAAAACTCATAGCTCTTTTGGGGTTGATTGTACTTGGCCTTGTTGTGGCATTCAACAGTAAGTTTTGGTCATTGAACTTTGCAGATATGTGGTCAGCCACTACAACAATTGTGGATAAAGGTACAAATGCTGTTAATATTCACCAATTAGGAGGCTTGTCGTTGTTTGCAGCTATGGGTGTTGCCATGGTAGGCACTATTTTTTCGAGTGATGCATGGAACAATGTTACATTTATCGCAGGCGAAATTAAAAATCCACAAAGAAATATCCCGCTGAGTCTTTTCTGGGGTGTGCTGATAGTAACTATCATTTATATTTTATCGAATATAGTATATCTGGGTTTGCTTCCTGTAAAGGGAGCTCCCGATGCCGCTGATGTTGTGGGCAGGGGAATTCAGTTTGCTGCCTCAGAAAGAGTAGGTGTGGCAGCGGCTTTTCAAATATTCGGCAGTTCATCGGCTATTATCATGGCGGTGCTTATAATGGTTTCTACATTTGGATGCAACAACGGACTGATACTGGCCGGAGCCCGTGTGTATTATGCCATGGGAAATGATGGTTTATTTTTTAAACAGGTAGCCAAAATGAACAAATTTGCTGTTCCGGGCATTGCGCTTATAATCCAATGTGTGTGGGCCAGCATCCTTTGTCTGTCAGGAAAATATGGCGATCTGCTCGATTATGTGGTGTTTGCAGTGCTGCTATTCTATATTCTCACAATCATTGGTTTGTTTATTCTCCGAAAAAAAAGACCCGATGTCGAACGTCCTTACAAAGCCTTCGGATACCCCGTGCTGCCTGCCTTGTACATACTCATTGCGCTTGCTATCTGCATTGACCTGATTATTTACAAAAGCGATTATACCTGGCCCGGAATGATTATCGTTTTAATTGGTATTCCTGTGTATTTTATAATGAAGAATTTTTCAAAAAGGAATAATATATAAAACACATCTGTGTTACGTTATTTCTGAATTATCAGCTTTTGTCTTTCGGTCAATCCATCCGATTTAATGACAACCATATAAATGCCATTGGTTAAATCATCTGTGTTGATGTTTTTCTGACCTTGTTTTAAAGGAACTATTTTTTCCAATGCACCAACAATATTATAAATTTCAACCAATACATCTGTTGTTTCATTATTTTCTATAATTATATTGTCAGATGCAGGATTAGGAAATATGTTAGATCCAGCATTTATAGCAGGACCTTCATTGGCAGAAGTAATCAGGTTGTCGAAGCTTAGGTTGTCAACATACAAAACCGAATTGCCCATTGGCAAAGCTAATGGCCCTTCTGCATTATATGAAGAAATATGAATGTATCCGCTGTCGGCATCGGTGTAGGTGTCGAAAGGCAAATTGAATGGTGTCCAGTTGCTGACAGTTGCAGTATTTGTAAGTATTGCCGAGCTAACCACACTGCCGTTTTTAAACAAGCCGATAGCAATTTTCATGGTGTCGCCATTTTGAGGGGTGAACTTATAGTAGCCACAAAAACTGTTGGGGTGCCCTTGTATCGGAAACATGGGTTTGTACTGTCCTAAAGCTGTGTTGGTCATGGCTATGCCGCATCCGGCAACACTGGGTGTAATGGTGGTGTTGTTTTCAAAACGTATGGAATAGTTGCCTACGTTTGCAGGATAATGGTCTGTTGACTTAGTTACAGGATAAAAACCACCGGGCGAATAAGCATTGGCAGTAATCCATAAACCGGAAGGTATTTCATAACTTCCGACAGTAGTCCAGTCTTCAAAACCATTGTTGGGTATCTGGGTAGATGCATTTAGAGCAAGTACTGTTAATAATGGCAGTAAAAATGTAAATTTTTTCATAGTAGTAAAATTTAGTTTGTCAACGTTAAAAATTTCTTTTGCAAAATTAAAAAAAACATATTATGCAAATATTGCCATACTTAGATTTTAATAACTTTTAACAGCTTTCGATTGGTTTTGTAATTCAGGGGTTGTTTTTTTTGTATTTTTGAGTGTTTTAATTGGTTTGCCGAAGACAAAATGCGATTATTAGTATTGCGTATTTTTAATTGCTTATTTTAATGTTGATTTTTTAAATTGTATATTAGATGAATAAATACATAACATTGTTGTTTCTCTTTTCCACCTCTCTTTTATTAGGGCAAAATTCAGATACATTATCCAAAAAAAACCAAGAACATTTTATATCATTTAATCCGTTAAACACTTTACTCCTTCAGCAATATGGATTAACTTATGAGTATAAATATAAAAAATTGGGTTTAATCATTTCATCTGCTTATATGAATGATAGTGAGAAGAATTTTAACAGGGTATTTATTGCCGGAAGTACTAATCACGGCGCACTAGAATTTTACTCAGGATATAATCTTCATCCTCAAATAAACTATTATTTTAAAGACGACAATTATAAACAAAAAGCAACATTCTGTTACATTGGATTGAAAGGTGTATATAAAAATTTATCTATAGATTCAACCGATTTTCATATCTGGGATACTAATACCGGTGGTGATTATTTCTGGGTTTGGACTAAGCATAAAGATGATTTAAAAATCAAGGGTGCATTTTTAATATATGGAGTAAGTTATAGGAAACAGCATTTTTATTTAGATTTTAATTTTGGCCCCTGTATATTGAATCATCATCATGAAATTCTATTGGCAGCATCTCAAGCTAACTCTGGAACATTCGTAGAAAGTCCTCCTCTCAAAAAAACATTAATTGAAAAACACATTACTGTAACTTTAGGTATTAATATTGGCCTGGCTTTTTAATGCCAATGGAGTAATTTCATGCCGAATGTTTCTTTAAAAAAAAGCAGACATTCATCAGCTTTAGAGTTTGAGCAATAGTTTTGAAAGAAAACAGTGTATAAAAACCCTTTTTGCTCTGTACTCACACCCACTGTTTTTTTAGTCTCCCTAACGGGACTAAAATCTAACTTTTTCATAAATGATTTGAACGTTTTACATGGTTTCAGAAGCGTGTTAAGGTTATTTTTGTTGTCTTTACCGTCTTTACATGATGATTTTATTTTTGAAAGTCAGTATTTAAATTAAAACTTTAAGATTTGATGTTTTTTACTGTTAATACATACTCTCATACAGTTTTCTTGCAAGAAATGTAACGAGGGTCCATTAAAAAAACCTTAATATTAATTTTGTAAATGCATAAAATTTCTATTCTTTTACATAATAAATTTTTGAACCTATAACATTAAATATAATGCATATGAAAAATCTAAGTTTCCTTTACATTTTTATCGTTTTGTCAGTACTCCCAGTGCTCATGATGGGACAGGCACCTCAAAGTTTCAACTATCAGGCTGTATGCCGTAACAGCAACGGTACTATCATGGCTGATCAGCCCATTAATATCCGGTTCACAATCTACGATCTGAATCCCACGGGCAATATTCTTTATTCGGAAATACACAGTGATACTACCAATAGTTATGGACTTATCAATGTGGCTGTAGGCAGCGGCACACTGATATCGGGAAGCATGGTTGCTATTCCATGGCAAACAGGAGCTAAGTATTTGGGTGTAGAGCTCAACAGCGGCAGTGGGTATATATCTTATGGCACGCCACAACTGCTCAGCGTACCCTATGCTCTTTACTCCAATAACTCTGCAACAGGGGCAACAGGGGCAACCGGAGCCACAGGTGCTACCGGAGCAACCGGAGCCACAGGTGTAACAGGAGCCACAGGCTCTGCCGGTTGTACAGCACAAAATGTTTTGCTTAAAGGTTTCGATGCATCTACAGCCACCTGTACACAGGCGCCTATCTTTGAATCTTCAGTAGCACCTTACAACACGGGAATAGGGACTTTGAATCCTATATGCAAACTTGATGTAAACGGGGCTGTCAATGCCACAAACCTTCCTTTTAATGTAAAGGCTTATGGGGCGAGGGGCGATGGGTCAATGAACGCTGCCGACATTACAGCCGAAACCAATGCTGTGCATGCTGCAGTACTTGCATGGCTGGCGTCAGCGGCTTCGGGACATGGGGCTACCCTTTATTTTCCGGCAGGGATATATGTGATAGATACGTGGGCTGCAGGGCTTGTTGGCATAGAAAACAGTACGAATATCACCATCTGCGGTGATGGAATGGGAACATCAGTAATCAAAGCCAAGCAGGTGTCAGTGGTCATGGCTGTTTCTGCCACTTCAAGTCGTGTAAACCTGCGCGACCTGACCCTTGATGGCAGTGCCACAACACGCACAGCAGGGCAACATGCACTTATTTTTGACGCCTCTTACTCGACCATTCGCAATGTGGAGATCCTCAATTCGGGACAGTTCTCGATGGCCATAGGCCAGAATAACTCTCATGCTCAGGTGGTTGACATTACTGTTGAGGGTTGCCATGTGCGCAATGGTTATGCCGACGGCATTAACTTCGGCTATGTCAACCAGGGCATCATAAGCGGCAATCTTATTGACGGAGCCGACGACGATTGCATAGCTGTGGGATGCAATTATCTTGGATATAATTATTTTTCGACCAATATAGTGGTTACAGGTAATGTTTGTCATGCGCGCAATGATCTGGGCACCAGCTGGGGACGGGGTGTTCTTGTACTCGGTGCTCAAAAAGTCAGCATTACCAACAACATTATTGAAAACATCAAGCAGGATGGCATAAAGATTATCTCGGGTGAAGCGCAATACCGATCGCAAAATGTAATAGTGTCAGGCAACACATTGCATAATGTAGCCATTTATTCGGGCAATGCCATTGGCGCTTACCTTGTGAATAATGTGGATATTATTAACAACACAATCAAAGACCCCCTGAATGGAAGTCCCATAAGCATTGGTGACTGGCAAAGCCTTAATATTAGCGGTAACGCAATCATTTCTACTCAAAATACATTCTGCCGCGGCATTTGGGCTATAGAAGGCAACAGCATTGAAGGGTTGCCATTTACAAGTCCTTTCAACGACCTTAAAATAGTCAATAACAACTTTTCGCAGACTCATGATGGCAACAACACACTGTATAATGAATGCATCCGTATCAACCCCAATGGGGCTAACCGCTGGATGCAGAACAATACTTTTATAGCGGGCAATACGGCTTATATGGCTTCGGGTTCAGGAAGTTCACCTTATATTGATATAGACTTTTGTGGCACGCTGGCTAAAATTGTAAATAACACATGCCTGCCTTCCCGCATTGTCTCAACCGGGGGGAATAATACTGTAACGCCGTTTACTGCGAATAATAATTGATAGCGTGTTTATAAAGATTTTGTGCAAAAACAGAATTATAAAAAAATGAGTCACAAATATTAAAACTTTGTAAACTCTTTATTCTTTGGTCTTTCCTAACGGGACTAAAATCGAACTTTTTCATGTGTGATTTGAAGGGCTTATCCGGCTTCAGATATGAGATGATTTTAAGAAACAACACCGTCTGTATAAAAGGAATTTATTTTAAGAGGTCTAAATGTCTTGTTTAATTTTAAGTTATTTGTTTGCTCTGGCAAACAATTTAATAAAATATTATATACCATAACAAACAAATATATTGTAATTTTGTTTGTTAGAGTAAACAAATATTGTATATTTGCATTAATAAACATTTGATTATATGGAAAAGATATTTGAAAAATACAGAAAAAAAATAATTGATACAGATTTAAAATTCGTTAGAGGTATCAAGGATGAAATTAACTGGAACAGTCGTATGATTGGCATAAGAGGCGCAAGAGGTGTAGGAAAGACAACTCTAATGTTACAATACATAAAAAGGCACTTAAAAGCTAATATAGATACAACCCTCTATATAAGCTTGGATAATATTTGGTTTAGTGAGAACAAGCTTTCGGATTTGGTTGATGCTTTTGTTAAACGAGGAGGCTCTAATCTTTTTATAGACGAAGTTCATAAATATCCATTGTGGTCGCAGGAATTAAAAAATATTTACGACGATTACCCAGATTTAAAAATTGTATTTACAGGCTCTTCGATGTTGGAAATCCTAAATGCACGGGCTGATTTGAGCCGAAGAGCCATCAGTTATCGTATGCAAGGTTTATCATACAGAGAATATCTGGGTATAAAATTGGGAAAAGTATTTCCTAAATATGATCTTAATGAGATTATTAGCAGACATTCTCAAATTTCAGAAGAAATTGTGTCTCAAATCAAGCCTTTGCAATATTTTTCTTCCTATCTTAAAACAGGTTATTATCCTTTTTTTAAAGAACCTGATGAATTGTATGTTAACCGTGTAGAAGAAGTTGTTAACATGATACTTGAAATTGAACTGCCTCTTCTTCGTAATGTGGATGTGGCTTATATAACTAAAATAAAACAACTTCTTTTTATCATTTCTCAATCAGCACCTTTTATTCCTAATATTTCTAAATTGAGCGAGCGTATAGGCATTAACAGACAAACCCTATTAAGCTACTTGTTTTATCTGAATGAAGCCGGTTTAATAAATTCGGTATATAAAGATGCAATAGGTGTGAATATACTTCAAAAACCTGACAAAATTTTTCTTGAAAACACAAACTTAATGCATGCTTTTAAAGGAGAGAAAGCAGAAACAGGTAATATAAGGGAAACTTTTTTTGTAAATCAGCTCAAATATAAACATCAGCTGGAATATGCTTTAAAAGGAGATTTTATAATTGATAAGAAACAATCTTTCGAAATAGGAGGGAAAAATAAAACAAATGAACAAATTAAAAATCTAAAAAACGCCTATATCGTTGCAGATGATATAGAATTTGGATATAATTACAAAATTCCTTTATGGTTGTTCGGGTTTTTATATTGATTTTTGTGCAAGTCTTGTGCAAATAAAAAAAAGAGTCACAATTTTCAAATCATAACTCTTTGATTATCAGTCTCCCCGACAGGATTCGAACCTGTGACCCATTGATTAAGAGTCAATTGCTCTACCAGCTGAGCTACGGAGAGATTGTTCCTTTTTTCTAAAGGTTTGCAAAAGTAGTAAAAAAATATAGAATGGTGAAATTATTTGTTTTTTAAATTTTTTTTAATTTAGCGGTAAAATATTGCTAATGAGTCATTTTAAATCGAAATAACATGCTTATTATTTTTATTTTATATCTGGTTATATTGATGGTCATCACTATTTACACAGCCAGAAAATCGAAAAGTTCTTCTGATTTTATTTCAGGAGGAAGAAAAATAGGAGGTGTTTCTTTAGCTTTATCAGAGCGCGCTACAGGAGAGTCAGCATGGCTGATATTAGGACTGACAGGTGAAGCTTACCTTATTGGTGTGCAAGCCATCTGGTTTGCTTTAGGCTGTGTGGTGGGCATCTTTTTTATATGGTTTGTGATGGGTAACCGCCTGAGAAAAGAATCGGAAAGAACCGGTGCATTGACCATAACAAGTCTTATTTCCAGAAAATTTCCCGGCGCCGAAAAGGCTATTGGAATGATATCGTCGCTTATTGTTATCTTTTTCCTTTTATTCTATATTACAGCCCAGTTTTATGGTGGCGGCAAAGTTTTATTCGACACCTTTGGCATAGATCAGACATGGGGTTTGGTGATAGGTTCGCTTATAGTCGTATTTTACTGCATGATAGGCGGCTTTATAACCGTAGTTGCTACAGACGTATTTCAAGCCGTACTGATGATAATATCTCTTGTGGTCATGCCGGTCATCCTTCTCTTTATCATTGCATCGCACAATATTGATTTTGCAGCAAGCCTTCAGAAAGCAGGAGCAACATATATTTCACTTACAGGCGGAAAAACGGGTATGAGCGCTTTTCTGCTTATTGTCAGCGGCATGAGCTGGGCGCTGGGTTATACAGGGCAACCACAATTGCTGACACGCATGATGGTGCTCAAAAATCAGAAAGACTATGATAAGGCAAAGTGGGTGGCTGGGATATGGACTCTTTTTGCCTATATTGGCGCATTATTGATAGGTTTTATAGGGATTGTGTTTGTACAGGAAGGGCTGTTGGGCAATGAATCATTAATTAATCTTTCTGCCGAAAAGGGCTATGAGCTTATTTTTCCGATATTGGTCAATATGTTTATGGCTCCGGTTATTGCCGGTTTTCTCTTATCAGGTGCCATTTCGGCCATGATGTCCACAGCATCATCAGAAATTATATTGTGCTCTTCGGCCATTACTGAGGATGTGTATGGGAATTTTGCAAAGAAAAAGATGCAACCCTCCAAAGAGCTGTGGTTTAACAGAATAATTACGCTCATTGTAGGCTTGCTGGCTTTTTTACTGGCTTTGAACCCACCCGACTCCATTTTTAAAATGGTTTCTTATGCCTGGTCGGGTATAGGCTCATCGTTTGGCCCGGCCCTATTACTGGTGCTTTTCTGGAAAGGGGTTTCAAGGGCCGGTGTTATCGCATCCTTGCTGTCGGGCACTTTGGGAACCATTATCTGGAAAGAGTTTTTAGAAAAGCCAACAGCTATATCTGAGCGTTTGGGCAGTTTTATTATTGCTTTTGGGATGGCTGTTTTGTTTTCTTTAATTTTTCCTGAAAAAGAAAAGAATACCCTTTAAACGACCGATTCAAACTGCTTTAAGAAATGCAGGTCGTTTTCAAAAAACAAGCGTAAGTCTTTAATCTGATATTTCAACATGGTCATGCGCTCTATGCCCATGCCAAAGGCAAAGCCCGAATAGACCTTGCTGTCGATGCCGCAATTTTCGAGCACATTGGGGTCTACCATGCCACAACCCAATATTTCTACCCAGCCAGTATATTTACAAATATTGCAGCCTTTGCCTTTGCAGAGGTTGCACGACACATCCATTTCGGCAGAGGGCTCTGTAAAAGGGAAGAAGGAGGGGCGGAGGCGTATTTTTGTGTCTTCACCAAAAGTTTCACGGGCAAAATACAGCAGTGTTTGTTTTAAGTCGGCAAAAGAAACGTCTTTGTCAATATACAAACCTTCAATCTGATGAAATATGCAATGGGCGCGTGCAGAGATGGCTTCGTTGCGGAATACCCTGCCGGGAGATATAGTTCTGATAGGTGGTTTCATGCCTTCCATCACCCTCACCTGAACTGAAGAGGTGTGTGTACGCAGGGCTATATCGGGGTTCTGTTCAATAAAAAAAGTGTCCTGCATATCACGGGCAGGATGTTCCTGTGGAAAATTCAGCGCCGTAAAGTTGTGCCAGTCGTCCTCTATTTCAGGACCATCGGATACGGTAAATCCAATTTTAGAAAAAATTTCAATAATCTGACTTCTCACAATGGAAATAGGGTGGCGCGAGCCCAGTTCTTTAAAATTAACAGGCAAAGTAAGGTCGGTATCCGATTGGCCTTTGGTTTGGGTGCTGTTGCCTTCTATGGCTTCTTTTAAGACATTTAGTTTGTCGTTGATGTTGTTTTTAAGATTGTTTACCAATTGCCCGAATTCTTTTTTCTGTTCTACAGGCATGGTTTTAAAATGTTCAAACACCTGATTTAATATCCCTTTTTTACTGAGAAATTTTATTCTGAATTCTTCAAGAGCTTCCATTTTATCGGTTCGGAATTCTTCTACTTCCTTGAGCCAGTTGTTGATACTTTCTTGCATTATTGTGTGATTTAAGGAGTTGTAAAACCCAATGATTTATTAATAAAATAAAAAAATATTTTTTTATTTATCTTATTTTTATATATTTGCCTAAATATTCAGCAAAATTAGTAAATATTAAGCATTTTCGTAACCAAAGTAAAAAATTTACATATAAAGTAATTGCGTCATTTGTTTATACAAGAGGTTCATCAATAAACTCAAAAAGAAAATTATGAAAAAACTGTTTTTTAAAACATCATTGCTTATAGCCGTTATATCACTGATTTGTTTAATTTCTACCTGTAAAAAAGAAACAGAATGCAAAGTTGTAGTGACGGTAAAATATTATTATGACACCACCCTTGTTGTGCCCGATGCCACTGTGTCTATTAACAAAGGAGATGTCAAATCCGATGGCAAATCTGATGCAAACGGTATTTATAATGCAACTTTCAAATTGGAAGCCATACTCGATGTGTATGCCGAAAAAGACACCGCCACTCAGGTTTATACCCCACCCGCACCATTGCTGACAGGCGCTGCAGTAGTCAGGTTAAAACCGGGCGAAACAGTTTACAAGACTGTGTTTGTACAGTAGAAAGTGCGCTAAAGCGTCCTCCTCCTTCCGCCCTTTGCCCTCTGCTCTTTGCCCTTTTTCCTTTTGTCTTTTTCCTTTTCCCTCTGCCCTCTGCACTCTGCCCTTATACCTTTATTCCCTATACCTTCTTCTCCCCTTTTCTCGGGTCAGTTTAAAAAGTTGGGGAGTAAGTACGGATCAAGCGGAAAAGTTGGGGGGGGGAGAAAAATATTTTATAAATTAGCCTAAAAAAATATTTAGGTTATGGATACCCAATCTTTAATAGAAATGATACTGCCAGAAGGTATCACAAAGTACTTTGAAGTAACTCAGATTGTTAAAGAAGCATCAAGTTATAGAATTTATTTAAGCGTGAAGAATACACTTCCTTTGGAATATTCGTCAGGCAAATTAATTTCAAAAGGTTTTTTTGACGAGATAACAGTTCAGGATTTCCCTATACGAGGGAAAGCATGTTACCTGCATGTAAGGAGAAGAAGATGGCTAAATGTAACGACAGGAGATTCAGTATTCAGAGACTGGGATATGGTAGCTAATGGTACCCGAATGTCGCAAGAATTTGCGTCTTTTTTAAAAGGTATTGCTCGATACTAAGCCAGTAAGTGCTAAAAGTTTAGGCGATTACTACCATGTAGATGGAAAATTATTAGAAGAACAATACCGAAACCATTTAAGTGATTTTCATCAATGGGACCAGCTTGAACATGCCAATGATTGGATATTGTTTGAAAAAAATACAGGTCCTTATATCAGCATTGATGAAACATCTCTATCTCAGGGCGAATTATATACAGTGCTTACAAACAAAGAAGCCAAAGGGCGCAAAGGAGCTTTAATTGCCATGATAAAAGGAACAAAAAGTGATTACATAAGAAAAATATTGGAAAAGATTCCATTTAAGAAGAGAAAAAAAGTTAAAGAAATAACCTTAGATATGGCTCCTACAATGGAAAAAATAGCAAAATATACTTTTCCAAAAGCTAATCTTGTAATAGATCGTTTTCATGTTCAACAACTTGCTTATGAAGCAGTACAAGAGATACGTATTAAACATCGCTGGGAAGCCATAGAACTTGAAAACAATGAATTAGAACTTGCAAAAGAGGTAAAGCGCAAGTATATTCCATGCGTTTTGGAAAATGGGGACACTTTAAAACAACTACTGGCCAGGTGTCGCTATCTATTGTTTAAATCCGATTCTAAATGGACACCCACACAACGACAAAGAGCAGAGTTGCTTTTTGCAAGATATCCTGATATTGAACAAGCCTGTAAATTATCGATGGAATTAGGGTGGATCTATCATAAGACTAAAGATAAAGGTGTTGCTTTAACAAGGCTGGCAAAGTGGTATGATAAAGTTGAAAAAACAGAGTTTAAAACATTTAACACTATTGCCAAATCAATGTATGAACATTACCTTTTAATCTTAAACTTCTTTGACAATAGAAGTACCAATGCATCTGCTGAATCTTTCAATGCTAAAATAAAATCATTTAGAGCAACTTTTAGAGGGGTGCGAAATGTTTCGTTTTTCCTTTTTAGATTATCAAATATTTATGCTTAAAAAAAACTCTCCCCAACTTTTCCGCTTGATCCGAAAATGCTACAGAACATAAAAAGGACGAAGCAAATGCTTCGCCCTACAGTTCATCTTATTATTCGTATATTTTTTAAACATCTGTTTTTTTTAGATTAGCCCTGAAGGTGGCAACAGGAAAGACCTATAGGGTTTTTGAACATTAAGTAATTGCTGTGTGGCGAAGCATTTGCTTCGTCGTCTTTATTTCTTATAGCTTTCGCTATTTCAATATTGTTATTAGGTGTAGCAAATGCTACAGAACATAAAAGAGGCTGTCTCAAAAGGACAGCCTTTTTATTTTGTTGAAAATCAATGTGTTATTGTTAATAACTTTTCATATATATTTGATAATCAGACACATAAAATGATTATCTTTGTTACATGAAA
>Ga0172368_10000147_pt1 | contig 93772 bp, 84 predicted proteins | sample Lak11m_FD_114540 | JGI IMG/M metagenome (GOLD analysis project Ga0172368, IMG submission 114540) | Freshwater microbial communities from Kabuno Bay, South-Kivu, Congo - kab_022012_11m | ecosystem: Environmental > Aquatic > Freshwater > Lake | place: Democratic Republic of the Congo: South-Kivu...
AAGACGTTTTCGGTTCCAGATCGGGCTTCACCCGGCACATAATGCGGGTTTTGGTCTACTTTATCAGTTATTAAGGTTCGAGCGCCTTTTCGGCGTTTTGTTCAGCATTCTAAAGTCAAGTTAGTTACCACATCTATCAATCTACATCCAGGTATAATTGCCCAATGGCTGAGCAGACACCTCCCTTGATCATTGGTATTGCAGGTGGATCCGGTTCTGGGAAAACAACGGTTGCACAGAGCATACTTCAACGCGTCGGTCCCGAACGAATAGCTTACCTTCAACATGATGAGTATTATAAAGATCTGAGTGGTCTTCCCCCTATCCAACGTGCGGCTATAAATTTTGACCATCCTAATTCTTTGGAAACAAGTTTGCTTGAGCAACACATCGAACAATTAAAACAAGGGCAACCGGTTGAAGTCCCTGTCTATGATTTTGCCACCCATAGCCGAACAAACCAGACATTTACAGTTAATCCACGCCCTGTAGTACTTGTAGAAGGGATATTGATCTTTACAGAACCAGACTTGCGAAAACTATTCGATGTAAAGATCTTTGTAGATACAGATTCCGATCTCCGTTTTATCAGGCGCTTACAAAGAGATTTATCTGAACGTGGCCGAATAATGGAATCGGTTATCCAACAATATCTAACCACAGTCCGCCCTATGCACCTTGAATTTGTTGAACCATCCAAGCGTTATGCAGATGTGATAATTCCAGAAGGTGGTTTTAACACAGCAGCCCTGGATATGGTTGTTTCGCGGATTGAAAGCTTGCTCCAATAACCCCCACATTAGAAAGGATTGAATACTTATGACAGAAAGAAAGCAATGGGCAACTCCTCCTGAAATGAAAATCGATATCAAAAAGAAATATATTGCAACATTTAATACTGAAAAGGGTGACATTGTTGTAGAATTATTTGCAGACAAGACTCCAAATACAGTTAATAATTTCGTGTTTCTTTCTCGGGAAGGTTTTTATGATGGAACCATTTTCCATCGCGTGATAGCTGATTTCATGGCCCAGGGAGGTGATCCTTCCGGCACTGGAAGAGGTGGACCAGGATATCAATTTGCAGATGAATTCCATCCTTCACTTAAGCATTCAAAACCAGGTATCCTATCCATGGCAAATGCTGGTCCGGGGACAAATGGATCTCAATTTTTCATAACCCATATACCTACCCCTTGGCTGGATAACAAACATAGTGTTTTTGGACAGGTAACATCTGGCATGGATATTCTTCTCTTAATTTCTCCTCGGGATCCAATGCGACCAGAATATCCCGGAGTCATTCTTAAGACCGTTACAATCACAGAAATTTAATAAGATGACAAAAAGTGGCACCAAGAAACTGGATTTGTTCGTTCTACGTTTACTGGCGTTACTTTTTGTCATTGGTCTTACCGTTTTAATTTACATAAAAAGGGGTCAAATAAATAAATTTGAAGCCTATGGATATCCAGGCATCTTCCTGATAACACTATTGGCAAACTCAACAGTTTTTCTCCCCGCGCCTGGAATTGCTATTGTTTTTACAATGGGTAGTGTTCTTAACCCCTTCTGGGTTGCATTGTCTGCAAGTGCTGGAGGAGCCTTGGGGGAAATATCCGGTTATCTGGCAGGTTTCAGCGGTCAGGAAATTATTGAGAAGATAAATATTTATAAGAAAGTTGAACCTTTTGTACGTCGCTATGGGGGATTTGCGGTATTAATATTTGCCGCGATTCCAAATCCTTTTTTTGATTTGGCAGGGATTTCCGCAGGTGGACTTAAAATGTCCTTCCGTCGCTTTATATTTTTTTGCTGGATCGGTCAATTAATTAAAATGACCTGTTTTTCAATCGCTGGTTACTATTCAATCAATTGGATTATTGCAAAATGATCTGGAATTAGGTATTTATTAAAGGAGGATCAATGACTGCCTACCCTACCATCGATTCTTATCTGGAAGATAATCTAGACCGAAGCATATCTGAACTATCCGTGCTTGTTGCCCAGCCTAGTGTTGGTGCTCAAAACCTTGGGATGATTGAATGCGCTGATTTAACTGCTGAGTTAATGAGGAAAAGAGGATTTGAAACCCGTTTAATGGCCACGGGTGGTGCTCCGGTCATATTTTCTGAGAGAAAAGGCTCCAAGAACAAAACCTTACTTTTTTATTGCCATTATGATGTTCAACCTGCTGAGCCTTTTGAACTCTGGGATACACCTCCATTTGAGCCAAGTTTGCACGGTGGGAAATTATATGGTCGTGGCGTTGGCGATGATAAAGGTCACATCACCAGTCGCCTCTTTGCCATCGATGCCATCCTGGATCAGCTTGGTGAACTCCCATGTAATATTAAATTCATCATAGAAGGTGAGGAAGAAACTGGCAGCATTCACCTTCCAGATTTTATCCGAAATAACAAGAAGCTTCTGGCTGCAGATGCATGTATCTGGGAATTTGGTGGCGTTGATCATGAAGAAACTCCTTTGGAGTATCTGGGGCTACGCGGTATTTGTTATGTCGAATTATCCGCTACTACTGCTCAGCAGGATGTTCATTCCGGTTTGGGCGGATCCATCTTCCCAAATGCTGCCTGGAGATTGGTTTGGGCACTAAACACTCTTAAAGATAAAGATGAGCTCATTCTAATCCCGGGTCATTATGACAATGTAGTGCCCCCAACTGAACGTGATCGAAAATTAATGGAACTTCTTCCTGAGACCTCAACTGAATATAAGAATCGTTATGGGGTAGAACATTTTATCAGTGGGTTAACGGATGGAGTTGATCTTCGAATTGCCGAGGTCTTTCAACCAACCTGCACAATATGTGGATTAACATCCGGTTATCAGGGTCCTGGATCAAAAACCGTACTTCCAGCCAAAGCATCCGCTAAAGTTGATTTCCGATTGGTACCCAATCAAACCATCGATCAAGTTCTTAAAGGATTAAGAGCTCATCTGGATAACGAGGGGTTCCAAGATATTGAAATCAAATTTCTTGGTGGAGGTCCTGCTGCACGTACAGATCCAGATGATCCATTTATTAAATTAGTTTTAAATACAGCCAGGCAAGTGTATGGTGTGGATATGAAAATTATCCCCCTTTCTGGTGGATCAGGACCTAATTATCCTTTTGTCCATGATTTGGGCTTACCTGTGGCAACAGCGGGGATGGGATATCCAGATTCTCGCAGTCATGCCCCCAATGAGAATATTCGCATCGATTTATATCTAAAGCATGCCAAACACATGGCTTACTTAATAAAGGAATTTGCCGAATAAGTTTGCATTTATCCTAAATCAGGATTATGAATTATTTTTCCCGACGAATATTCCTGGTTTTTCTATTTGCACGAACCGGTTCTTTCTTCAATTCTGCAATTTCATCTGAGGTCAGGTAACGCCATTCACCAGGTTTTAAACTACCCAACAATAGGGTAGCTATGCGCACTCTGATAATAGTCACAATTGGCAATCCAGTAAGCTTACCCATCTCCCGGATCTGCCGCTTTCTTCCTTCGCGTAAGATCACGCGGAGCCAAGCGCCTTTCCCTGAAGCAGATACGAACCACACCCCAGCAGGTTTTGTACGATACCCATCTTCCAGAACAACTCCCTTTCTCCATAAATCAATTTGTGCTTCATCCGGGTGACGTGCAACTAGTACACGATACTCTTTCTCGTGTTCGAATCTTGGGTGGGTCAATCGATTAGCCATCTCGCCATCATTTGTGAGTAGGATCAATCCTTCGGAATCCACATCCAACCTGCCTACTGGATACAAAGTGCCCTCAACCCCGACCAGGTCCCGAACGGTTCTGCGTTGCTCCGGTGTGGTCACTGCAGAAATGACATTTCGAGGTTTGTATAATGCAATGTAAGTAAAGGTCTTCGGAAAATCCACCTTCCGTCCATCCACAGTAATCTCGTCAATTCCTGCTTCCGCCTTATCGCCTAAAGTGACTGCCTTTTTATTTACACGCACCCTGTCAGCAATGATCAATTGTTCGCAAGAGCGCCGTGAACCATAACCCGCTCGCGCAAGGATTTTTTGTAATCTTTCTAGTGTCATCTTATTCCTTTAGCCGGACTTCGCCTGCTTCGTAATCAGAGCTGGTTAACGGGGGCAATTCACCTAATGAACTTAAACCAAAGTACTGCAAAAAATCGGGTGTTGTTTCATACAAGATCGGTCGACCGGGACCTTCAGACCGACCAGTCTCCTGGATCAACCCTTTGTTCAGCAGACTTCTCAGAACGCCATCACTATTCACTCCGCGAATGGCATCCAAACTTGGACGAGTTACCGGTTGCTTGTAAGCAACGATCGCCAGTGCTTCCAGGGCAGCTCTACTTAACCTGCTTGTTACTTCCAACCCGAGGAATAATTCAATCATCTCTGCTTTTTCAGGTGCCGAGGTAAGCTGTATCTTGCCAGAGTGTCGCTGCAATCGAATACCTCGATCCTGGTAATTTTCCTGAAGAATCTGGAGTAACCCTTCAACATCAGAGGTAGAAATACCTAAAACTGAAGCAAGCTGGGAAGGAGAAACTGGCTCAACTGCTACAAAAAGCAGGGCTTCAATCGAAGAAATCATCTCCGATTGATTCTCCTGCAGGTTTTCAGATTCGCTCATGCTATAATTACTCCCGTTTCAGTTCTCTTTTTGATTCAGAGGTTTCATGCAAAAGAAAAAATATCCCGTATTCGTTGCATTAATTTCTTTATTCATTTCAATCGCCTGCGTGATCAACATCGGTGGACCAGATTATCCTAAATCAACGATCCCAGTATCCAACGAAGAACTCTTAAACATGCAAGAGCAGATCCAAGAAGCGCTTATAACTGGAACCCAATCCGGCCAAATCACACTTTTTTTTACAGAATCTCAGTTGACATCTTTTCTGGCATCAAAATTTGATTCCCAGGTAAATCCTTTGCTCACGGAACCACAAGTCTACTTGCAAAACAACCAGATTCAAATTTATGGGACAGTTTTTAAAGGGTACTTAAAAGCAACTGTCAGCATCTTTATGACTGCAACGATCGATCCTGATGGAAAATTATTATTAGAATTGACCTCAGCAGATTTTGGCCCATTGCCCGTGCCTGATAGTCTCAAAGAGATAATAACTTCCCTTGTAACAGAGGCTTATACAGGTCCACTGGGTACTTTGGCAACAGGTTTTTATTTGGAAAGTATCGTAATAGCAAATAGCGCTATGATGATAATCGGCCGATTAAAATAATTAATGGATTATACCATCTCAATATTTTCATTACTCCGCTTTGCTCGAAATGATATATGTAGCAATGTTTTCAATTTTATTTTCTAAAGACTTTGCGACAAGGATTTGATATTTAATAGTGAATAATGCTTTGTTGTTTAACCACTTAATTTCCAAAAAAGTCTGGATGGGAAATTCAAATAGACTCGTTTTTTTACTCTTACTGTCTATTTTCTCTTCCGGATGTAGTTCTCCAAGAGTTATCCAATCAGATACGAATGTAAGCATCACGATAGATGGATCTGTTCAACAAGCATCTCTTCCTGCTGGAAGTAATATTCAAGCTGCATTGGAATCCCTGGGAATTGAAACTGGACCATTCGACAAAGTTGAGCCACCTTTGTATACGATTCTGACCGAGGGCTTATCAATCAAGGTAATCCGCATTCGTGAGGAGTTTAAAACTGAACAGGAAATAATCCCATTCACCCATCAAGAGTTAAGGAGTGAATCCATTTCTCTTGAAGAAGCCCGTCTTATCCAACCAGGTGTAAATGGGCTCAAGGAACTTACCTACCGGATAGTGTATGAAGATGACGTGGAAATCACAAACACGATCGTTAAAGATATTATTGTACAACCTGCTATTCCAGAAATCGTTATGATCGGAGTTCAGGCGCCATTTTCTCCCCTTTCAATTCCAGGGAAATTAGTTTATTTATCAGCTGGGAATGCATGGATCATGGATGGTTCAACTGCAATTCGAACCCCTCTGGTAACGACAGGTGATCTTGATGGTAGAATATTTTCTCTTTCTCCTCAAGGTGATTGGCTGCTTTTTACAAGGAAATCTACAAAATCAGCCGATCAAGAAATTAACACTCTCTGGGTGGTAAGCACAGAAAAAGAGTCTCCGATTCCAATCAACTTGAAGATTTCCAATGTTGTTCTCTATGCTTCCTGGGTACCTGACCAATCAGAAATGATCGCTTATTCGACTGTTGAGCCACGGGATGCATCTCCCAAATGGCAGGCAAATAATGATCTTTACACTCTGGTGTTCAGTTCGAGCGGATGGACGAGTAAACCAAAATTAATTGTGGAAGCGAATTCTGGTGGAACATATGGTTGGTGGGGAACAACTTTTGCCTGGTCACCAGATGGCGTTAACTTGGCATATTCCCGACCAGACGAAATTGGACTTGTGGATTTTGATGAGGGAAGATTAATGCCACTAATAACAATCACTCCCCTACAAACACGCAGAGATTGGGCTTGGGTACCAGGAATCAGCTGGGGTGCAGATAGCAAATCCCTTTATGTAACCACTCACGCACCTTCCGAAAACCTGGTCAGTGCTGAAGAGTCACCGTTTTTTAATTTGGCTGCCATTTCGATGATCAACAGCACCAATGTAGAATTGGTACAACAAACAGGCATGTTTTCATACCCTTCAACCTCACCTAATTTAGGAGCGTCAGATGAGATTTATTTTAAAATATGTTTCCTCCAGGCAATCTATCCAAACCAAAGCGAAACTAGCCGTTACCGTTTGATCATCATGGATAGGGATGGCTCAAACCGGAAAACCATTTTTCCACCAGAAGGACTTACTGGTATTGAACCACAAGCCCCGGTTTGGGCTCCAAAAACCACTTTAATTAATGCAGAATATATCGGTTTTTTGTATCAGGGAAATATCTGGTTAATCGATACGATCAGCGAATTTTCACAACAAATTACCGGGGATGGATTGATCGAACGGATCGATTGGAAATAAATACCAATAATCAAATAGATATAGTTTTTTTTGGAGTAACTGTGAATATATTAATAACTGGGGCAGCTGGTTTTTTGGGATCACACTTATGTGACCGCTTTATAAAAGAAGGTCATACTGTTATCGGAATGGATAATTTTATCAGTGGTAATCCAGACAACATTGCTCACCTAGCAGGAAATCCTGCTTTTAAATTCTATAAACATGATGTTTCCAATTATATTTTTGTTCCACAAAAAATCGATGCTGTATTACATTTCGCATCCCCAGCCAGCCCAAACCCTAAATCGCCTCGTGGATATTTCAACCTGCCTATACAGACGATGAAAGCCGGAGCGCTTGGCACACACAATACATTGGGTTTAGCCAAAGCTCATCAAGCACACTACTTGCTAGCTTCAACAAGCGAGATATATGGTGATCCCATTGAACACCCACAAAAAGAATCTTATTGTGGAAATGTGGACAGCATTGGTACTCGAGCTGTCTATGATGAGGCAAAACGCTTTGCTGAAGCCCTGACAATGGCTTACCATCGCACCCATGATGTGGATACTCGTATAGCCCGGATCTTTAATACCTATGGTCCCAGGATGGACCTCAATGATGGGCGTGCTTTACCAAACTTCTTAAAACAAGCATTATGCGGAGAATCTCTTACCGTTTACGGTGATGGAAAACAAACCAGGTCGTTCTGCTACGTAGATGATCTGATCGAAGGTATCTATCGTCTATTACTTTCAGATGAACACTATCCTGTTAATATTGGGAATGCGGACGAGATGACCATATTAGATTTTGCTCAAACCATCCAAACCATAACAGGGAACAAGATGGATATTATTTTCCTGAATGAAGATCGAAGTGAACGGGATCCCCAAAGAAGGCAACCCGATATCACGCGTGCCAGGGAAATTCTGGGCTGGGAACCCAAAGTAAACCTTATTGAGGGAATCGAGAAAACCATTCCTTATTTTAGATCCAAATTAAAATTAGCATGAATCTGATAAAGAATAAGCTAGAACGTGGTCGTTTTCTTCGATTCATGACCGTTGGTCTTATTGGCGCTGGGGTTGATTTCAGCGTTATGAATCTATTATCCCACTCCTTCCAAATGCCATTGGTTGCTGCCGGCAGCATCTCGTTTGTTTGTGCAATTTTAAGTAATTTCATTTGGAATCGCTATTGGACATATCCAGATTCAAGGTCACGCCCAATAAGATACCAGTTGGTTATGTTTTTTTTTGTTAACCTGGCTGGTGTAGTCATTCGCTTGCCCATTCTTTATTTTCTCGAGCCAGAAGTATTAAGGTTTTTGAGCAATCCTATATTTTCACTTCCTCTTTCAACAGAATTCCTAGCTAAAAATGGCACACTGGCTCTTGCAGTCATAATAGTTCTTTTTTGGAACTTTTTCGTAAACCGTTATTGGACGTATAATGATATTATGTAAGAGAGGAATTTGACTTAATCATTATGACAATCGATAATAAAATCATCCCTCTTTACACTTCAAAAGGTGATGCTGAAGTATTCTTGGTCTTTCCTTATTTATTCAACCGCATCGGGGAATGGGTGGGATGGGTAACTTCCAACAAGGATGTTTATTCCATTCTAGGATTTTATATTGGATTCATTAGTAATGATAAGAGGATCTTATGCAAACGATTTAACGAGGAAAGAAAACCAAACCTAATTCCTCCTTTACCCCCTCAACGAGTTTTTCCTCCGGCAACCATACCTCTTGCACCGATGATGAGTGAGTTGACTTACAGCACCATTGATATCTTGCTTGAGGAACCGGAGAAATTACATACTCTTGACTCAGGCGATTTACGTGAAGATATGAATTAAATCACTGAAAACTCACCAAGCCAGGTCAATTAAAATCACGGAGCTATATTTTTGAGCACAAATATTAATTCCTTTACACCAGGCGCATCTCACGTTACCATCGCCCAATTAATGCAACCAGAGCATGCAAATAATATTGGTAATGTTCACGGTGGTTGGATAATGAAACTTGTTGACGAGGTAGGCGCACTCGCTTGCATGCGTCATTCACGTCACAGAGTTGTAACTGTCGCCATAGATCAAATGACATTTCAGCAACCGATTCGTATTGGCGACCTGGTTACTCTTGATGCAGAGGTCACATATACCGGTCATACATCCATGGAAGTGGAAGTCTTGGTGACTGCAGAAAACCCGATCACAGGAGAATGCACCCATACCAACAAAGCATATCTCGTCTATGTTGCACTGGATGATAACCACAATCCAGTGGCGGTTCCCCCATTAATAATCGAAACCACTGAACAAGAAGAGAGAATGTCAGCAGCAAAAAACCGTCAGAGGCACAGGCTAAGTAACCGGTAGAATTTGATCACGTCAAAATCCTTAAATCTGGAACAAGATTCCAAAAATCACATAACACATCCTTTTAGAAAGCTAAATGAACTGAACGATCATATCTCTGGAAAGAGAATATCCTTAATTGATGGTTAACGCATGGTTGCATCCAACCCTCTCAGAATGCGAAGCCCAAAGAATATGAAAAACTATTTTTTTTAAAAGAATGAAGAAGAAGATGATGATATGCGAAATATGTTATCCGAAAAAGAGAAAAAATGAATCCAATAAAAGTTACCCATCGTGAACGCTTGCAGATTTTTCTTTCAGGCGAATCGCCCGACAGACTGCCTATTGCTCTTTGGCGCCATTTCCCGGTTGATGATCAGGACCCATATCGTTTAGCTGCTGCCACAATTAACTTTCAAAATACCTTTGATTTTGACCTGGTGAAAGTCACTCCGGCATCTTCTTTCAGTTTGAAAGACTGGGGAGCCGAAGATCTCTGGGAAGGCAATACAGAAGGAACCCGGCGCTATACCAACCGCGTCATCCAATCTCCGCAGGACTGGGAAAAGCTGACAATTCTAAGTCCGAATTCACAGTTTCTTGCAAATCAATTGGAATGCTTAACAATATTACGGAAAAAACTTGACTCTAAAACCCCTATCATTCAAACAATATTCAACCCTCTATCCCAGGCTAAGAACCTGGCAAGTGGAGAAGTATTACTGACACACATTCGCCTGTTTCCAGAAGCTGTTCTGAAAGGATTGGAGACAATAACCAAGAGCACAAGAAAGTTCATTGATGCTGCCATCGACACAGGGATAGACGGCATATTCTACGCCGTACAACATGCCCAGGCAGGACTTCTCACAATTTCTGAGTATGAGGAATTTGCGAAAAATCATGATCTTGAATTACTTAAGGCTGTCCAGCCTTTGTGGTGCAATATGCTACACTTACATGGAACCAATGTTTATTTCGATTCGGTAACTGATTACCCGGTAAACATCATCAACTGGCATGATCGGGATACACCCCCAACTTTAAAGGAAGCCATCCATCTATACAATGGATTCTTGTGTGGAGGTTTGAAACGAGAAACTATCAGCTTAGGTTCCCCCGATGCAGTCAAACGAGAAATTAGTGATGCAGTATCTCAAGTATCTGGCAAACGATTGTTGCTGGGAACAGGGTGCGTCGTGCCATGTATTGCCCCCTATGGAAATATCTTGACCGCCAGAAGAATGGCAGATGAATATGAGTCTTAGGGTTATATCTGGAAGCGCAAAAGGACGAAAACTGAAAGACGTTCCTGGTGACAGCACCAGACCAATAACTGACCGAGTTAAAGAAGCATTGTTTAATATTCTTGCGGGAGATGTGGCTGGGTCCTCATGGTGGGATATTTTTTCAGGGACCGGGGCGGTTGGTATCGAAGCTCTCAGTCGAGGGGCAGAATTTGCACGTTTCCTCGATCTGGATCGCAAAGCCGTGGAGACGATACGGGCAAATATCGAACATGTGGGGTTTTCGTCAGTTTCTGAAATCCGACGCGGGGATGCATTCGTTTTATTGTCATCTGTTCCTGACCGGGTATTTGATTATGCTTTTATCGCGCCTCCTCAATATCTTGGCTTGTGGAACAAGGCATTATTAGCCCTGGATAACAACATTGGATGGTTGCGTGAAGATGCTTGTGTGATCGTGCAGATCCATCCCAAAGAATATTATGACATACCCCTGAACAACTTGCAGGAATACGATCAAAGAAAATATGGCAGTACGCTTTTAGTATTTTATGAAAGAACAAAGGCGGGTTAGTTTTTGTATCAAATTTGCTTGAAATTTATTTTCCAAACAAAACAGCTATTTCTAAAAATCACACACCTATCAAGATCACATCTACAAGCCCTTCCTGGCATCATTCCTGTTTAAGCATCCAAATTATTACCTATATGCAGATCCGTGCAACCTCCAATTGGACCAACTTTTAGCATTTAAAATGGCATTGAAGAGACCTTTTATCAATATACAAAACCGGGAAGATGAAGTATCGAAGATGTTTTACAATTCGGATGCAGAATAATTCTCAAGCCACGAGAAGGGGATTATTTTAGGGAGATTTACTTCAGCTACAACCAGACTTGTGAAAAAAAATTATCGAAAATTATGAAGGTTTGGTGTGAGTACACGAGAATAAAAACAATTAATCCAACCATACATGGTTTTTTGGATAACCGACAATATCCCGCTCTTTGATTGATCGTTAATCTTGGAAACTTACCACCAACTTATTTTCCAGATCGTAGGTTGAATGTGCAAAAAACGGCGGATCCCCTGCTTTCATGTTGATGATCCGATTAATAAATAATTGAACATCTTCTACCAGTGGAAATAAATCCAAGTCACGGATCTTCACCCATTCAAGATTTCCTTCCTGAGATGATTTTGACTTTCCGTGGAAGTGTTCTCCATAAAAAACAAATATCCCAATACCTTTAGATTCATCGGCATCAACGGTTACAACACCACGCAAAGAGATTTTCGTTGTTAAACCTGTCTCTTCAAGAAGTTCGCGTTCTGCGGAAAATTGAATGTTCTCTCCTCTTTCAATATGTCCACCAATGCCATTAAATTTATTTGCCCATAATCGTTTGTTGGGAGCTCCTTTTATAAGCAACATAGAATCCCCGCACCGGATGAATATCAAGGTGCGGGGAATTAGCATATAACGATCTTTTGTGGTGACTTGTTCGACCTGTGGCATAATTCTTTTTCCTGACGTTAATATTTAATCTGCCAGGTCGCCAACATCCTCTTTTTTATATTCACTTCCCAGAAAATCTTCTAATCTTGATAGTTTAACTACTGGATGAATATATCTATCCACGAAATGCCTGGTTCCTTCCAGACCTAATAACTTGAAAAGAACCACAAATTTTTCTTCCCAAGCAGATCGCATTTTCTCGTGAAATTCTTTTGGCAATTTCATTATTTCTTCTTTAAATGGCCCAATTGCGTTTTTACGGGTTTTATAATAAAACTGCTCATCAGTCATATCAGCTTTTCGATCGGATGCAAAATTCTTATCGAGATAAGCATACATTTTCTTTCGCAAATTATCAGGTGCATATTCAAAGAACATATTCATAAAATTTGTTGCCAGGTGGACCTCTATTGCTTCAGATTCTACAAATTTGCCAAAAGCATCTTCAGGGAGAGTAGAAGCTCCATGTTGAACAGTTCCCCCCAAGCCATATTCAGCACGTGAAGACCTGCTAAGGTCACACAATGTATCAAAATCAACCTTCACTTTCGCGATTGATCCATCAGGTAAAACAATTCCACCATGAGATGTGCCAGTTTGAATACTGATCTTACTTAATCCTATGGAACCAGGTCTTTGGATATTAATAGCTTCATTAAAACCATTCAAATAAGCTCTCAATTCTTCTACTGTAGAGTTTCTGCCACCGACTTCACCGATCTCACCTCCGATAGAGATTATCACACCTTCTGGTTGGTGTTCCCGGATGAAATTTGAGAAATATGCTGATAATTCTATATTCAATTTTTGCTGTTCTGTAATATCACTTTTCGAGATATCAACCAGGGTGGAAGTGTCAATATCAATATTATAAAAACCAGCGTTGATCGCTTCTAATATCAATTCTTTTATTGAGTTCAACTCGACGTCTGGATCAACAGCATAACGTTTGGCAGAAATTTGAAAATGGTCACCTTGAATAAAAACTGGACCTTTATAGTTTTCTGCAATAGCTGCTGCTAGAATATTGGTTGAAAATTCTGCGGGACGCTGGGATGTGTACCCGATCTCTGAACGGGCGATCTCAAAAATTATCGATGCTGCATTCATGGAAATTGCAGCACGAAAAGCAGCCCGGGCTGCATCAAAGGAGAGTACTCTCAAATTTATTGCGGGCACGGTAAATATATGTGAAATTTCATCGCGCCCCCGCGCCATGTATAAGTCATGTATCGAAGCTGGGTGGATTCCAAGTTCTTGCGCTACTCGTCTTACCAAAAATCGGACCCATCCCTGGCGGATGCCAGTTTCCAAAGTGGATACTTCAACCCATCGGTGGATTTTTTCCTGTAAGACTTTCTGGTCTGTAACAATTACCTTTCCTTGAGAATAATTCATGCTATTCTCAACAAGGGTGATAAGTTCATCAAGTTCTTTTGACACGATTTTCTCCTATTAATATATTCTTTCCTACAACTTAATCTTTCCACCTTCGTAAATAATAATAAATTCCATTTTCATAGACTCTAAAAAGCGATTCAACTACTTTTAGAGTGGAGATGGTTTGAAAAGGATTATTGCCTTGATTATAACTGTATTCTCAGGCTATAATAAACAAGGATATTCCTTTAAAGATTTTATTTTTGTACAGGAGGTACATAAATGGGCAATCTATTTGATAAAGTGACCGGAGATCAGGATTTTGTTAAAAAACTTGGCAGTTATATTCCCGGCTTTAAGGGATATATTGAGCGCCAAAATCGCCGCGCGGCTGACAAGCTTTTACGCGAGTCGGTTGCAGATCGATTCGAAGAACTCTGGAAGCGAACTTCTGCCTTGCAGGCAGATTTGATCAGCCAGGGAGGAATCGCTTATATCGATGATATGGAAAAAGCAGCCATTCAATTGCGAACATTTGTTGACAAAATCCGCACAGCAACTTACGGATATTCCGGATTTTTTGATGCGGTAAAAATCAACGAAGATGAGCTTGCTCAGTTATACGCATTTGATAATGCATTCTTCGAGGTGGCTGAAGAGATTGGGCGCGCACTGGATAATCTAGAAAATACTCTCAATGATGAAACTGGTTTACCTGCTGCAGTCCGCAATTTGATTACATTGGCACGCCAAGCAACCGAAACATTCAACCGACGTTATGAAGTGTTAACCAGTAGCGAAGATAAATAAATTATTTATGAAACAAGTTCCAGGATTGTTACTGGAACTTGTTTCATTAATCTCTATTCGGTAAGGGAAAAAACTAAATGTGGGATGAATACCGTTGCGCACAAGACATAGATGAAGTCATCCAACTATTATCAACCAAGGGGGAAAAGGCGCGGATCATTGCAGGTGCAACTGACTTAATCCTTGAATTTGAACATGACCTGCATCCAACTGTTGATACGGTCATAGATATATCTCGTGTTCCCAACCTCGATCAAATTTCCATCTCTAATGCGGGCATAATTCATCTCGGACCATTGGTAACACACAATCATTGTGTAGGCTCTAAATTGATTCGAGAAAAGGCATACCCGTTGGCACGCGCATGTTGGGAAGTCGGTGCTCCTCAAATTCGCAATCGAGGCACAGTAGCAGGAAATCTTATAACTGCCTCGCCTGCGAATGATACGATCACTGCTCTCATGGCTATGGATGCCCATGTTGTCTTGAAATCAGCAAAAGGCGAAAGAACTGTTAAACTGGGGGATTTTTACACCGGAGTACGTAGAACTCTAATGCAATCCGATGAGATGATGATTGATATTTGGTTTCAAGCGATTCAAATAAACCAACGCGGAACTTTTATCAAACTAGCCCTTCGTCGTGCCCAAGCCATTTCAATTGTGAATGTAGCCATTATTCTCACACTTGATAATTTGATTATTCGTTCTGCAGCAATCACTCTAGGAGCAGTAGCGCCAACGATCATTCATGCAACCAACGCAGAAGAATTCCTTCAAGGAAAGACATTGGACGAAGACGTCATGGCTCAGACAGCTGTTTTGACCATGGAAGCTGCCCGACCGATTGATGATATACGCGCTTCTGCATCATATCGGCGAGAGATGGTTCGCGTCCTTACCCTGCGAGGACTCCGCAGCCTGCTGACCAACAAAATGAAGGACGATTTTCCACAAGAGCCAATTCTATTATGGGGAAAGAGTTCTTCTGATTCCACAAATTTACCACCTACACCTTCTTATGTCCCAGGATCCTCGATCCTGACTTGGATCAATGGCAAAAAGTATATTATTTACGATGCTCATAAGAAAACATTACTGCGGCTCCTACGTGAAGACATTGGACTGATCGGTACAAAAGAAGGTTGTGCCGAAGGTGAATGTGGGGCTTGTACTGTATTCCTGGATGGAAAAGCTGTGATGGCGTGCCTGGTTCCAGCTGCCCGAGCACACGGGGCTGAGATCATTACAATCGAAGGACTTGCAAATAATGGAATGGATCAAAGATTGCATCCAATTCAGGAAGCGTTTATTCAGGAAGGTGCGGTTCAATGCGGGTATTGTTCACCTGGATTCATTATGTCGGCAGCAAAATTACTTGAAGAGCGAATGAATCCAACTCATAATGAGATCCAGCAAGCGATTACAGGAAATTTGTGTCGTTGCACAGGTTATTTCAAGATTATAAAAGCCATTGAACAAGCCAGTAAAAATTAAAGAAGTGGAGTTGAATAATGATAGTGGATAAAAAAATTGGGTAAGCTTTCGAGATATTACAGGCAACCAGATAACCTTAAACACATTACGCACCCTATTTGGAGGGGCATCGGATGCTTGATGGCAATTATCCTGCCAGTATTATCCTTTCTCTCAGCCATTGAATTTGTAAATACAGGAATTACTAAAGGATGGCCAATTCCAACAGGTCTGCTTGGTTTTGTGAAATTTCCAGCCTGGGTCTGGAAAGTCCCCATATTGGCTAATCTTCTCCAGCCAATAACTACTTATCGAAATATCTTCGCAATATTAATATTTTCCATTATTTTTCTTATTCTGATATCAGGTTTTTTATCTTTCTTGTATGCAATTCTGTATCGAATTGTTGGTCCACCGGTTCTTACACCTGTAGATGCCCCACCAATAAAGTACGATAACGTGAAAAAATCCAGGTAACTCTTGTATTGAGGCATTATGGAGAATCTATCTTTCGTTGGAAAATCCATCACGCGCATGGATGCACATGGCAAAGTCACAGGAAAAACTCCTTTTTCGGGGGATTTATCAATGCCTGGAATGCTTCATATGAAAATCCTCTTTGCAATGCACCCCCATGCCAGGGTTGTTGGAATTGATTCGCGTGAAGCTTTCTCAATTCCTGGCGTAATCGCCATCTTCACCGCCAAAGATGTTCCAGTAAACGAATACGGACTTCAAAAAAACGACCAGCCAGTATTATGTGGTCCTGGCTCAACAAGAGCTGATGGAGATCTTGTACGATTTGTAGGCGATCAGGTTGCCGCCATCGTAGCCGAGACCGAAGAGATCGCATCACTGGCTCGCAGCTTGATCAAGGTTTCCTACGAGGATTTACCAGTCCTTACTGATCCCGTTATCGCAATGCAACCGGGTGCTTTGATAATCCACCCCGAGCTGGGAGAAAGCAATATCTGTGTCCACGATAAAATCCGTAAAGGTGATATAGAAAAAGGATTTGCTAATTCTGATGTTATCGTTGAAGACGTGTATTTTGCTCCAGTCCAGGAACATGCCTATTTGCAACCAGAAGCAGGCCTGGCATACATGGATGATGAAGGTCGAATTACCATACAAGCCGGAGGGCAATGGACTCATGCAGACAGGGATCAGATATCGCATTCATTGGATCTTCCCCCTGAGAATATTCGGGTGATCTATCCAGCCATTGGCGGAGCATTTGGCGGACGAGAAGATATGTCAATTCAAATTGTCCTGGCACTGGCAGCCTGGAAATTAAGAAAGCCAGTTCGTATAATCTGGACTCGCCAGGAATCAATCATCGGTCATGGGAAAAGGCATTCCATGGTATTGAAGGCCAAATGGGGTGCAACCAAAGCAGGAAAACTTGTGGCAGCCTCAACTGAAATAATCGCTGATGCTGGCGCATATATGTATACAACCAATAAAGTTCTTGGGAACTCAACGATTACATCTACTGGTCCATATGCTATTCCAAATGTAAAAACAGATGTATACGGAGTTTACACAAACAATGTTCCTGGTGCAGCTTTTCGTGGATTCGGCGCCCCGCAAGCCCTGTTTATGGCCGAATCCCAAATGAACAAATTGGCTGAAAAACTTTCAATGGATCCAGTTGAATTCCGACGGCTGAATGCATTACGCGATGGAGACACACTTGGAGTTGGCACAGTTGTACCTGGACCAGTAAGCATATTGAAGGTAATTGATGCCGCTGCTGATAAATTTGATTGGAAGACTAAGAAAATTCCAGAACCTAACAACCTTAAAACGGATTTAATAATTCGAGGTAATGGTTTCGCCTGTGGTTTTAAAAATGTCGGTTTTAGTTTTGGTTACAAGGAAAACTGTTGGGCACGCATTGAATTAAGAGGTAAAACCGGGATAGAAGAGGCTATTCTCTGGCATGGCAGCGCTGAAGTTGGCCAGGGTACTCACACGGTCATGGTGCAAATGGTAGCCGAGGCGACCGGTGTTGACGTTGATAAAATCAGGTTAGTAGCATCTGACACTGCGACTTCGAATAATTCGGGAAGTGTCTCCGCATCCCGTATGACCTTCATGTCAGGAAATGCAATAATTGGTGCAGCCAAACTCACACTGAAAAAATGGGATCTGGGAGAGCGTCCGGCTTCTGCAGAATTTGTTTATTATGCACCAGAAACAACTCCCTTCGACAAAGAAACTGGTTTTTCCAAACCCAATTTTGCTTACGCTTATGCCGCCCAGGCTGTCGAGGTCGAGGTCGATACCGAAACAGGTATTATCCGATTACTTCGCGTGGTTTCAGCAAACGATGTTGGCCAGGCCATTAATCCTGCACAAGTGGAAGGACAAATCGAAGGAGCAGTGGTGCAGGCACAAGGATATGCCTTATTGGAGAATTATCTCACCAAGGATGGTCATGTTCTCACTGACCAGCTCAGTACTTACCTTATACCTACCGTTCTAGATATTCCAGACTCCATAGAATCCGTTATTGTTGAAGTTCCAGATCCAATTGGACCATGGGGCGCGCGTGGCCTGGGTGAATTACCTTTTCTGCCATTGGTTTCTGCGATCACGGGTGCTATTCATGATGCGACAGGTGTTTGGTTTAATGAATTTCCCCTGACTCCAGAAAGGGTATTGCGCGGTTTGGGTAAAATTTCATAAAAATTATCTATTATTCGGCATTACTTGTGATATCCTATTGATTGTTACGTATCGATCCGATAAAACGGGAAGTAAGTGAGAAAATATTAAAGGTATATCAGGCATCTTAAGGAGAGTTAGAAAACCTGTTGGAAGGAAAAAACCATCCCCCATACGTGGGGATTGTGGTTTAATAAACCTCATGGATCCAATTATTATTATTCGCGGTGGTGGAGATATTGCATCAGGAGTGGCATTACGCCTCCATCGATCTGGTTTTAGAGTTGTCATTCTTGAATTAGAACAACCATTATCCGTACGCCGTACAGTTTCCTTTTCCGAAGCAATTTATGCCGGTCAAACCTTTGTGGAGGAAGTTAAAGCCAGGAAAACCAAATCATTTGATGAAATAATCAAACTGTTCCTAATTAATGAAATACCGATTTTGGTGGATGAAAACCTCAGCATAATCAGTACGGATAAGTTATATTTTCCAGTACTCATTGATGCACGCATGAATAAGAAGCCCCCGGAAATTAATTATATAAATACCTTTCCTATGGTCATTGGTATCGGTCCTGGTTTTACAGCCGGTTATGATTGCCATGTTGTTGTTGAATCGAGTCGAGGTTATTTTCTCGGGCATGTCTATCGAAAAGGAGCAGCTCTTGCAGATACAGGTAAACCCGCCGGCGATCCGAATCGAATTTTACGAGCGCCTATTAATGGAATAATAATAACAAAGGCAGAGATCGGTGATTTCCTAAATTCAGGGCAATTGATCGCAACTATTGATGATCAGCACATCATCGCACCTTTCACAGGCTTATTACGAGGACTTATCCATTCTGGATTACATGTTCAAAAAGGGATGAAGATCGGCGATATGGATCATAATACCAATATCGATCTAGTCCATTATGCATCTGATAAAGCCATGGCAATTGGTGGAAGTGTTCTTGAAATTATTTTGAGTGACACAAATATCCTGCCAACCCAAAAGAAACTTACATAACAAATGGGAATCACATTATTAAAGGCACTGCGCCTGTCAAAGACCCCAAGAGTTGCTTTTGTGGGTGCCGGTGGAAAAACAAGCGCACTTTCCATTCTTTCACAACAGCTACCAAGACCATTGGTAGTCTCAACCACAACCCATCTGGGAACCTGGCAAACCGGGTTTGCAGACCAACATATTATGATAAGTGATGAACCTGATTGGGAAATTATTGAAGATAAATTCTCAACCGGGATCATATTAATCACAAAAGATCCCGTTGGAGATCGTCTGCAAGGTTTAAGTATTGACCAGATAAATAGGGTATATGAAATTTGTGAGGATCGCCAATTACCACTTTTATTGGAGTGCGATGGATCACGTCAACTTCCACTAAAAGCACCCGGGATGAATGAACCTCCAATTCCACAATTTGTGGACACTGTGGTTGTGGTTGCAGGTTTAACTGGTCTTGGAAAATCCTTAGATGAAGATACGGTTTACAAACCAGAAATATTTTCAAGACTGGGTAATTTACCAATCGGCGATACGATCTCAATTGGTGCCCTGGAGCAGGTCCTTGTTCACCAACAAGGTGGATTAAAAAATATCCCCAATAATGCAAAAAGAGTTTTATTATTAAATCAAGCAGATCAAGCACGCCTGCAAATCCAGGCCGGCAAACTGGCAAAAACTGTTCAATCCAGTTTCGATAGTATCATCGTTGCTGAATTAAGCAAAAATATTATCCATACGGTATTCGAACCTTCAGCTGCAATAATCCTTGCTGCAGGCTCTTCGTCACGGTATGGACAAACCAAGCAGCTTCTTGATTATCACGGAGAACCTTTCATAAAAGCTGTCACCCTCTCTGCCATTAATGCAGGGTTAAATCCGATCATTGTTGTTACCGGTGCAGATGCAAATGCTGTAAATAATGCGCTGATGGATATTTCATCGCAAATAAATATCGTCTTCAATTCCAACTGGCAAATAGGACAAAGCACATCCATTCAGGCAGGTATTGATGCTCTTGATAGTAACCAAAATCACCTGCCCCCGGGAGGTGAATTAGCCTGTTTGCATGAAAATCCGGGGAGCGTGATTTTCTTGCTTGCCGATCAGCCTCAGGTGACCCCGATGATATTAAAAAGCTTGATGGAAGAACATAGCCGCACTCTTTCGCCTGTCATCGCCCCATTAATTGATGGTCGCCGGGGGAACCCGGTTCTTTTTGATAAAGTAACTTTTCCAGATTTGAGAAACCTTGAGGGTGATGTCGGAGGTCGGGGGATCTTCTCAAAATACTCCCCCAATTATATCAAGTGGGATGATATTTCATTATTAGCTGATGTGGATAACCCTACGGATTACGAAAGGAATTTACATGGCTAAAGCAAGAGGTATTATTGCAATTGTATTAGGCGCTGGATTATCTACGCGCATGGGTCGTGCAAAATTATTGCTTCCCTGGAAAAACACAACCATTCTCGGAAAAATTGTATCCAATCTGACATCAGCAGGGATACAGGATATCATCGTTGTTATCCATTCAGAACACGATCAACTTAGAGAACATATTCGATTTCTTTCATGTGATTATCCTGTCCGATTTGTCATTAACGAGTCCTTCAATCCTGACGACATGTTAACATCAATACAATATGGTTTGAAAGCGATTAATTATTCATGCACTGCCGCCCTGATAGTACTAGGCGATCAGCCTCAAATCGAAGCAGATACTGTTCGACAGATCATTGCTGCGCACCAGCTAACAAAGGAATTAATTGTCATCCCAAGTTACGCTATGCGGCGTGGACATCCCTGGTTGATCCCATTTCACTTAATCTCCCAGTTTATTCAACTCCAATTTCCCCTCACTCCGCGTGATTTTCTGGAACAGCACAAAGAAGAAATTTCTTATGTAATTATTGAAAACGATAGTATTTTGAAAGACATTGATACTCCTGATGATTATCAAGCTCATAAACCAATTCAATGATTGATTTTAGATCAAGATCGGACAAAATTTTGAACCATCAGCGAAATCCTTGTCTTTGATGTTTATTTAACAATCAACTCTACCTCTTGCGAAATATTTGATATTATGCTATTTTTATCCCAATGAAGATCCGGTCATTCGTAGCAATAGAATTACCATCAACAACACAAGAAGAAATCATTTGGCGAACGACCCGTTTAAGAGAGCTTTATCCATATCCTTTAATTCGCTGGGTTAAACTTGGTAATATTCATCTTACGCTAAAGTTTCTTGGGGATATTACGGAAAAAGACCTGGAGAAATTAGCTAACTTAATAGCTTCTGAAGCTGCAAGGGAAGAACCATTTTCGTTTTCGTTTTCCAATCTGGGAATCTTCCCTAATATTAAAAGACCCAGGATTATTTGGATCGGCATAAAATCTCCAACCAGATTAGTTGAATTCCAAAAGAAAATCGAAGACCTGACAACCAATCTTGGGATTCCAATAGATAATAAGCCATTCTCCCCACACATCACTTTGGGGCGCTTCGGAAAAAGTAATTTAATGTTGAAATCCAGATATTTGTTTACTGAATTGGATTCAACAATTGTGAACAGCATAGATACTGTAAAGATAACTGCAATCAAGATCTACCAAAGTGACCTGAGACTTGATGGTCCTGTTTATTCAGTCATCCACAATATCCCCCTGGGGATTACAAACAACCAGAGAGGCAAAACTTAAATATGCTTGATATCGCCCATACGATCATTAATTCGCTTGAAGAAAAGAAAGGTGAGGAGATCCTCCTTCTCGACATACAAAAAATTTCAACTTTTACAAATTACTTCATCATTTGCACCGGCACGAGTAATCGCATGTTGGATGCTTTGGCTGATGCCGTAATAATTGGTGTAAACGAAAAGCATCAGATTAAAGGTCGTATTGAAGGGAATCCGGATTGTGGGTGGATGATCGTAGATTTTGGTTTAATCCTTGTACATCTTTTTTCCCCCGATCAACGTAATTATTATAAATTAGAAGATCTATGGCATGAAGGAAAAATCATCTTGCATGTTCAGTAATTTTATCAGCCAGATCTTATCCTTCAAAAATCCATGGGTCGTTCGCACGCTCCCAGGCAACTAATTCTTCCGGTCTAAACCAAAGTAAGATTTCCTTTTTCCCATTCTCAACAGAATCCGATGCATGGGTCAGGTTTCTTCCAATTTCCAGACCAAAATCGTGTCGAACCGACCCCGGAGCTGCTTCTGTAGGACGGGTTGCACCCATAGTTTGGCGAACAGCATCAACCGCTGCAGGACCTTCCCAAACCATTGCCATTACCGGAGCAGACAAAATATATGCAATCAAGCTGTCATAAAAGGGTTTTCCTTTGTGGATGGCGTAATGTGTCTCAGCTAATTCCTTGCCCACTGCTATAAATTTCGCAGCCATTAATTTTAACCCTCTACGTTCCAAACGATTAATAATCTCCCCAATCAATCCCCGTTGAACCCCATCAGGTTTAACCAGAACCAAAGTTTTTTCCACTACTACCTCCAGATTGAATTATTATGAAAAGGATTTAAGCAATATTATTGTTTGATCTTTTTCCCAAAATCAAATATACATCTTTCATGAGTTCTCAGCTTAAGAGCCAAAATAATAACCTCGGGGATAACCCGAGATTATTATTTTATCATGTCGAAAGATTAACCGCCAATTAAACTTCGTAATTCTAACGCAACATCTCTTCCGCTTTAGTATATGCATCCAGTGCATCTTGAAGACGATTTGCCCGCATGAAGGCATCACCCAGTAATTGCCAAATTCCAATCTCTGCAGGATATCGGTTAGTGGTTTCTTGCAGATCGTGGATAACTCCTTCGAGAGACTGACCTTTCTTGATCAATTTTCCATAAACTTCAATTGCCTGCTTAAGTTCCCCACTGTCAATGAATGATTGAGCTTTTTCCAGGTTGCTGGCTTCATTTTCGATATCCGTGCTCGGGATTTCAGATATCGTTCTTATTCCTTGTGGTTCACTGGACTGGCCAGATTCGTCGCCTGGACGGGTTGATTCGGGTTCTGAGATTTCTGGAATATCTAATTCAGGAGATTCTGATTCAAGATGCGCTGGTTGCCACTCGCTTGAATCAACTGGTTTAACCTCTTCGCCAAGAGGTTCTAAATCTGGCTCGGTTTCCGAATCTTCAATTGTCAATATTGAAGTTTCAGTCGGAATAATTTCTTCTTTTTCATCAATTCTTTTTTCATTGTTAACCAATTCAGATTCAGTATTTCCTTTTTGGGTCTCAGGAAATCCTTCCGACTCTGAAATCCAATCCGATGATGAAGTTTTTGTCTCTATTTCCTTCAACCAATCGGGAAGGGGTTCTGTTGGTTCACTACCGTATGAATCAGAAACTTCCGATGCCATTGGTTCTTCCTGAATGGATGCTTTATTTCCATCCAATTCTTTTAACCACTCAGAGACATCTGATTCAGGCGAATTAACAATTTCAGAGTCAGAGACTTCTGGTTGTCCGTATTCGAAGGCTTCTTCTAGTGAATTTTCATCCATCATTTTTGGAGGCTGACCATCGGGAACCGACGGAGATTCTTCAGAGAAATTCTCAGCCTCATCCATGAAAGAAGCTTCAGGATAATTATCAAAACCATCTGATGGAATTATGTTGTCATCCACTATTTCTACCTGTTCATTTGATTCAAATACCAGAGATTGTTCATCTACAACCGTAAAATCTGTTGCTTCGGTGTCACCTACAACTATCGCTATTTTTTCATCAGGATTGCCATTCTCAACCAGTCCAGGTTCTGTTGGCATGGAAATTCTTGTTTCTTCATCAATAGATCTAGTTTCATCTTCGTTTGATTTCTCCCCCCTCTCGGGTGTATCTTCCAATCGATCTTCCGGTGTGGTCAATACTTCCTCAGGTTTAACTTCTTGTTTTGCAGCAAGATTTTCCAACCACGCCAACGTTTCGCCCTGATCATCTGTTGAGGGTAATTCTTCATTCACAGATCCACTCTCTAGAATTGGGGCATCCTTGATTTGAGTCTGATTATCTTCTTCATTTACCAATTCTTCAGGTTCAGAGATCAATTCAAGGTGATGAGTATTTTCACCAATATCATCTTTAAAATGGATCTCTGATCCAGTTTCCAAAGTTGCGTCAAGCTCATCTTTAATCGCTGTCTCTTCTTGAGTTGAATTAATCTCCTTCAACCAATCTGGCAATTCCGCATCAGTATTAGTTTCTGATTTAGGAAAGTCTTGGTCCACAATTGAAATTGATTCAACAGGTTGATTGGATAATTCGGAAATAGTATTTTTTGTATCATCATCCTGGGCTTCAGGTCCAATATCTTTTAACCAATCCGGTAGGTCATCGATGTTATCGCCCGGGCTTCTCAACTCATTCTCCCCACTTTTTACCTCTTGTTGAACCTCTCCCACCGCAGAATAAAAATCATCGAAAGGTTGACCAGGGATTTTGTCGCTTTCAACATGAGATTCTCCCAAAGGAATGATACCTGAAACATCCTGGGAGGGATCCATACTATGGGATACTACTGTGGATGCTGTCGCTGCCAGGATCGATTCGGCAGTTTCAGTATCATCCTCCAAATGCAGAATTTCTTTTTCAGATATGTCATTTCCAACAATATCCTCAATAAAATCATGTCCTTGTTTGGTAACAATAAGGTTGTCATCCAGGGGAGATTTGATAAAATTCCCATCCAACATAGATTCAAACCCGTCAGGTAAATTTTCAGGTTCGATTGTTTCTTCATCAGGAGCCATATCTTTAAGCCATTCCGGGATATCTGCTTTAGCCAATGACTCGTCAATTTCGTTTTCAGTTTCTTTAATACCAGCATTTTCTATGGTTTGATCTGAAGATTCCTCCCACCCTGAAGAACGCATCCAGTCCGGAATATCTTCAATATCAGAGCTTCCTTTTGCCTCTACATCCATTGCACGAGCTTGATCTTGTACTTCTGATTCTGGTTGAATTTCATTTAGTTTTTCTGAAAGCAATTCTGGAACATCGTGCTGCTCATCACCGGGTTCCAAGTTAATTCCCTGTGAGGACGGCCATCCAGTTTGTGATCCACTTTCAAAATCGATAGGGTTATAGTCTAGATGTTCTAAATCAATGGCAACATCGGGAACATTATCAGAATTGAATATGGACCCAGTTGCAAATTCTGAGTATGGGTCAAGTGCCTTGACGCGTAAGCGGTAGGTTTCAGTAAAATCCTGTTGATCGGTGGGAGGCATTAGATCAATTAATATTCTGAGAGCGTCAAAACAATAGGGGAAATTTTTTAATAATTCAGTACATATTTCGATTGCTTGCTTTTTACGCCCGTCTCTGCTATAAGCCCTTGCGAGCATCACCTGTAAATCCGGGCGGTTTGGATCATCCGCAAGCACAGCCCGGATCTCTGCTATAGCCTGGCTATACAAAGCTCCCTGGGTATACATATTTGCAAGAGCATCACGAGTCAAACGCACCTTTGGTGGTTGAACCCCATCTCGTCTCCCATATAATTTTCGCAACTCATCTTGAATGGCTGGGTTTGAAGGTTGTACTTCAAACGCACGTTCCATGTGCCAGATCGCTTCATCAAGTTTCTTTTCATCATCCCTGATAATGCTCATGCCAACATGAGAAACAAAATCTTCTGGAACCGACATTAAAACCCGTTTAAAAATATCGGCTGCGTCACTATATCTGCGTTTTTCTAAGAATGCCTTACCTAATAATCGATAAGTTTCCAGGTGCTTTGGATATGTCTTTAAGATATTTTTACAATGAGCTATTGCCTCATCCACTTGCCCATTCTCAATCATCGCTTCAATTTCGCGGTTATAAACTCGCAGGGAAATTTTTGTCATTTGCTTACTCCTACTCGTGCTAATAGTATGCACGATTCTTCCAGTTTATGCAAGTAATTTTGTTTGAAAATAACTAAAATGTAATTAATCATAAAATAACGGTAATGGAGGTACTTTTTCGTTCTGAATAATAATTGCATCTTTAAGATATCGCTTTGTTTCTTCTGCTTTCTCTTCTCTATTCGCATAGATCGTATACAATGAGTCACCTTTTTTAACGTGATCACCAATTTTATACTGGATGACAATTCCTACAGAATGATCAATACTGTCACCCTTCCTGGACCTGCCAGCTCCCAACAATACCGAGGCTTCCCCTATCAATCTGGCATGAACCTGAGAAATATACCCATTTTCCATAGCTTTAACACTCTCAACAAACCGGGCTTTTGGAAATTTAGATGGGTTTTCAATATAGCTTTCATCCCCACCCTGGGCTGCTACAAGTTTCTTGAACATCTTTAGTGCTGATCCGTTTTCAATGGAATTTTCTGCAATTATCCGTGCATCTTCCATGTCAGATGAAATATCCCCTAAAATCAACATATTTGCGCTGAGCACCAAACAATGTTCACGGAAATCAGCCGGACCACCACCTTTCAAAGTGTCGATTGCTTCACATACTTCCAAAGAATTACCAACTGCATAACCCAAAGGTTGATTCATATCTGATAAAACCGCAACTACTTTTCTCCCAGCTAAATTACCGATTGAAACCATCAAATTCGCCAACTGCCTAGCTTCATCAATGGTTTGCATAAATGCGCCTAAACCAGTTTTTACATCCAATACAACGGCTTGTGAACCTGCCGCTATCTTCTTACTCATTATAGAGGAAGCTATCAATGCAAGGGATGGTACGGTTCCAGTGACATCTCTTAAGGCATACAATTTACCATCAGCCGGCGCTAAAGTGCTGGATTGACCAGTCAATACCAACCCTACCTTTAATAATTGGTTCTCAAATTCTGTCGGATCCAAATCTGTTCTGTAACCCGGGATTGATTCCATTTTATCCAGTGTTCCACCGCTGAATCCCAGCCCCCTTCCGGACATTTTTCCGACCGGCAGACCACAGGCCGCCACAATAGGCAAAACCACAAGGCTGGTTTTATCCCCCACACCTCCAGTAGAGTGTTTGTCTACCGAAATCTTCACCAACTTACTCAAATCGAGGGTATCTCCTGACTGAGCCATAGCCAATGTTAGATCTGTCACTTCGCGAAGTGTCATTCCGTTTAACAAAACAGCCATAGCCCATGCGGATACTTGATAATCCGCAATCTCACCGTTTGTAAAACCACTGATAAAGAATTCTATTTCTTCTTTGGAAAGTTCCTTCTTATCACGTTTTTTGATGATAATTTCAGTTGCCCGCATTCAAAACTCCATAAATAAGTTCACTCTTTTAATTGGGGTTGATCCCTTGCATGATCTTTTGAAAATATATCCTTATTCTATTAATATTTTATCCTACTATTTTGTTATTGATGATAATAAAGTTGTTAACTAAGTTTAATCATCTTGAGAAAAGCCTTCTGGATCTCTTACATATTGGAAATAATTCGGCTCCACAAGTTCTTATGACAACTCCTTCTTGACCTTCAACCATATTTGATCGAACATTTCTACAGTTAGCCTGCCAGTTTGAGTGTTTTGCCGGCTGGGATGATAACTACACACAAGTAAATGGTAGCCATCCAGGGGATAGATCGCCCCATGAATGAATTTCATCGCACGTGATCGTATTGAAAACAACAAAAGAATTCTTTCATAAGCGATTCGTCCAAGTGCAACGAAAACTGTTGGTTTTATGAGATTGATCTCCCGCTCAAAAAAACCGTGGCATGAATTCAATTCTTCGAGATTGGGTTTATTTGCAGGAGGTACACAACGACAAACTGCCGTGATAAACAAGTCATTCAATACCAAGCCATCATTTGGGTTATCAGCATTGGATTGACTCGCAAAACCCGCTTTAAACAATGCCGGATAGAGAAAATCACCAGAAGCATCCCCGGTGAACATTCTACCAGTCCGGTTTGAGCCATGTGCTCCTGGTGCCAACCCAACAGCCATCACGCGAGCATTTGGATCTCCAAAACCTGGAACAGGTTTCCCCCAATAGTCCCAAACCAGATAAGCTCTGCGTTTCTGCCTGGCTATATCTTCCCTCCAGGCTACCAAGCGTGGACAACGTCTGCAATTGATTATGTCATTTTCAAGAAAATTTAATTTTTCCAGTTTCTTCATTTATTGGTATCGGTTTTTGTAACTTTATGAACATTTTAACCAGTCAGGTAATTTTTTCGAATCAAATTTATTGTTTCATTAAAAAAACCAACTTCATTCTTGTCAGATATAATGCAGCCACCTTGCGCCAGATGTTGATCCCCTCCCCCACGGCCGTTATACCTTTCAAGGTGAAGGTCTAATATTTTCCTGGCATCCAGTTGGAGATGTTGTGAGCATCCAACAACCATGGACAATTTCTTTCCTTCCAGTCCGGCCAAGATAATTAATATCCCATTTTCTGACCGGATCATGTTCACCAGTTTGCGTAAATCATCCGGTAGTTTATCCGAATACAATTTCGTGATCACCTTCAAGTTCCCAACCTGAAATGAAGAATCAATTAATTCAGCTGCCTCAATCGTTAGCAACTTCGATTTATAACTATCTAATTCATCCCGCAAATGATCCATAACCTCTGATTGTCGTTGAACGGATATCTCCAAATCATTTATGCTTGTATCCATAACTCCTGATATTTTCTTAATTGTATGGTAAACAGTCTGGAAAACTTTCAACGCTTGAGTGCCTGCAACAAAGTGGACACGTAATTTTCGATTTTGTGTTTCTATCTTTAATATTTTTATCAAACCCACCATGCCAGTCTGTGGACAATGCGTTCCGCCACATGCTGAATAATCAAAACCATCCACTTCAATCACCCTGATCTTACCTGATACCTTTGGGGCTCTTCGAAAAGGAATTCGTGATATATCCTTGTCAGTAATATAGTAGTTTTTAACCTGCCTGTTTTCAAAGACGATCGAGTTTGAACTTGTTTCCACTTGATCGATTTCTCTTTCCAAAATACTCTCAGCGTCCAAATCAATCGTAGAGGGGTTTTCAAAATTAATATTCGCAGATAATGTTTCCAGGTTCAATTCAAGTTCAAAAGCCCGACTCAAGATATGTTGAGCGGTATGTGCTTGCATATTCTGCCAGCGACGTTCATGATCAATACTGGCGGGATGCATTCCTGGCAAAATTTCTCTATCCAAAACATGAATGATCTTGTTTCCAGTTCCCTTATAGACATCCAGAACAATGGCATCACCAATTTTACCGGTATCATGGTCCTGTCCACCACTTGTTGGATAAAAATATGTGCGCGGCAAAACCACAGAAACTTTCCTGTCTTCTCCGGGGAATATTTCAGTAACTTCAGCCTGAAATTCCAGGCACAGGACATCATCAAAATATAATTGTTGTGTCATATGATCAACATCGCATCTCCAAAGGAGAAGAACCTATAATTTTCTCTTTTTGCGATCTCATAAACATTAAAAACCTGATCTTTTCCTGCAAAAGCACTTACAAGCATGATCAAAGTGGATTTCGGCAAGTGAAAATTGGTGATCATGGCCTCAACTATTCTAAAATCATATCCCGGCAAGATAAAAAGGCCAGTATTTCCAGAAAATGGAGTTAATAATGAATCCTTTCCTGTCAATTGTGAATTTAATGCAGCTGATTCCAACGTGCGCACAGATGTTGTGCCGACTGCAACAATCCTGCCACCTTTTTCTCGAGTCTCATTAATTTTATTACAGGCTTCCAAGGAAACTTCACACCATTCTTCATGGATCAGGTGATCCACCGGATCATCTTCTGTTACAGGGGCAAATGTATCCAACCCCACATGCAATGTCACCTCGGTAATCAGGATATTACGTTCCGATAATCTCTTGATCAATTCCTCTGTAAAATGGAGTCCAGCAGTAGGTGCCGCTGCTGAACCGGGTTCCTTTGCAAATACTGTTTGATATCTTTCCGGATCTTCCAATGTCTCATGGATGTAAGGTGGCAGAGGAATTTGACCAATAATAGGTAAGAAAGGCTCGATAGGGCTATCAAACTGTATCAAACGTTGGGAACCATCCAGGACTGCAATGATTTCACATTTTGGCCCCTCATCCACTTGAAGTATCTTCCCCTGATACAAACCCTTTCCGCCAACAAGCGCTTGCCAAATATTGTTTTTTTCATGGCGTAATAATAATAATTCAACTCTTCCACCAGTTTTCTTATGAGCAAAAAGACGAGCTGGAATCACCCTGGTTTTGTTCAAGACCAGGAGATCTCCAGGATTTAGTATTTGATCAAGTTCATAAAAATGCCTGTGCGATATTTGGTTTTCCGAGCGGTTAAGTACCAATAACCGTGAATGGTCACGAGGTTCAATAGGAGTTTGGGATATATATTTTGGGGGTAGGTCATAATTAAAATCAATTGTATTCATTCAGCCGATTTACCAGTAATTTTCTTGGTTCCTATTGAAAGTAATTTGGGGGAGAGGAAGACACAAAACAAATATTAGATCAATCTTGGTTGACCACCCTCGTTATAAGGGATATCCATATGTTCATAAGCCTTTCGAGTGGCAATCCGACCTTGTGGTGTTCTGTCGAGGAAACCTAATTGGAGCAAGTAGGGTTCAACAACATCCATAATGGTATCCGGTTCTTCACTGATCGAGGCTCCAATGGTTGATAATCCCACTGGACCACCACCATATTTCGTAATAATTGTATCAAGTACGCGTCGATCAACATCATCCAGCCCCAAATTGTCAATTGCCATCAAAGTGAGCGCTTCGCCAGCCACATGTTTTGTGATAATTCCATCTGAGCGTACCTGGGCATAATCTCGTACCCGTCTTAATAATCGAAGGGCAACACGTGGGGTTCCACGGGCGCGTAATGCGATCTCATTTATTCCGTCATCCTTCGCTTCCACATCAAACAAGCGTGCTGCTCGTTTTACTATCAACTGCATGGCTTCAGGACTGTAATATTCCAGACGATATACAGCCCCAAATCGTTCTCTCAGGGGAGCAGTGATTAATGCCATCCGTGTCGTCGCACCGATTACTGTAAAACGAGGGAGTTTTAACCTGATGGAGCGAGCTGATGGACCTTTGCCAATGATTATATCCAGAGCAAAATCTTCCATGGCCGGATAGAGCACTTCTTCTACAGCTTTCCCCAAACGGTGAACTTCGTCGATAAATAAAATATCTCCAGCATGTAAGTTGGTCAAAATGGCTGCCAGATCTCCTGCACGCTCAATTGCAGGTCCCGAGGTTACCTTAATGTTAACTTCCATTTCATTGGCGAGTATAAGTGCCAAAGTGGTTTTTCCCAACCCGGGAGGACCATAAAACAGAACATGGTCCAGGGACTCAGTTCTCTGGCGCGCTGCTGTGATCAGGATGGAAAGGTTTTCCTTGACATTCTCTTGTCCAATCAGATCCTTCAAATGTTTTGGTCGGAGTGTATTGTCCTGGCGGTCTTCAGGTTTATGTTCAGGATCAACAGAGCGTTTATGAATATCGGTCATATGTTCGATTATACACGATGTCGAATTTTACCTGCGTCCATCAGATGAATTTAATTTGTTCAAAAACAATGAACACTCCCGGGGGGTTCATCAATCTTTTGTTGGTTGTATAATTATGCAACTCACACTTTGAAAGGAGATAATATGACGAATGTTTTTTCTTCCACACACCCTCTTGTTTCACATAAATTGACCAGGTTGCGCGATAAGAATACAGATCCTAAAAAATTTCGCGAACTTGTTAGAGAATTGGCAGCCTTGCTCGCTTATGAAGCCACATATGATTTATTGATATCTCCTCGACCTGTTGAGACACCTATGACTACAACGATCGGTTATGAACTTCAAGAGAAAATTGGGTTGGTTCCAATCTTGCGGGCAGGATTAGGTATGGTTGAGGGATTTTGGGATCTCATGCCATCTGCCGAGGTCTGGCATATTGGATTATTCCGGGATGAAAAAACTCTAAAACCAGTGGAATACTACAATAAATTACCGATTGAACCGACTGTGTCTGTCTGCTTGATATTGGATCCAATGCTTGCAACTGGTGGTTCTGCTTCTGCAACAGTGGATGTGCTAAAACGTTGGGGAGTAAAAAAGATTAAGTTCGTTGGATTAATTGGCGCACCGGAAGGAATTGAAGTTATGCAAAAAAAACATCCAGATGTTCCTATCTATCTTGCTTGTATCGACGATCATCTGAATCAGAATGGTTATATCCTTCCCGGTCTTGGAGATGCTGGAGATCGCCAATTTGGCACCGCTTGATCGATCCTACCTGAATAGCAATTCCTGCAATTATCTGACATCATAACCAGTGATCCTCGCCAGTAATTTATGCAATCCAAAAACGGGGATTAATAAGACAATATGCACAATTACACTTATTCCAAAAAGCATTGCCAGTGACCTGAGTAATGAGTTAATGGGCGGAGCTAACCTTTCAAACATCCATGAGCCTGCTCCAACAAGTACCGCCAATCCAATTAACAAGAAAATCACCAGCATCAAAGGCATCCATGCATGCCTATCCGAATGTGAAGGGAGCATGGTACTGCTAACGACAAATGCAAGGTAAAACCATATCCAGAAATTATGTAGATTGGGTAAAGCAATGATCCCCATCCAAAAAAGATCAAACTGGCCTTTTCGCAAAATATCCCATAATAATGGCAGATCCATTCGGTAATTGGCAACAAATGCAATAAAAAATCCCCCCGCAATTAATGGAGCTGCACCAATCAGCGAAGCTCGCACCCAATCAGTCTGTGATGTTTCAACAAAACCCAATTGAAGATACCCATCAGCTTGTGGACGTGGTATTAGTGAAAAACGCCCGGTTCGAACTCCAACCAAGCGAGCAACCACCAGGTGACTCAATTCATGCAAAAATACACCTGGAAAAAATACCAGGGCGAAAAGGGTAACAGCAACATTTGGCTTCCGGGAAATAATTATAAAAATCGACTGAAATTCGCTATGCAATGCTCTTTGCAAATAGATCAATGGCCCCAACATAAGAAATAGCCACATCAAACCATTCAGATTTGACCAGATCAATTCAAAATGCACGAAACTTAACCTGCACTTGCCTGTGCTATTTTCACAAATTCATCCACCTTCAGACTTGCTCCACCGACAAGAGCTCCATCAATATCATCGTAATCTAGAAATTCCGAAGCATTTGCACCTGTCACTGACCCACCATAAAGAACACGGGTTGAATTCTTTGCATTTTCCCCATACATATCCAGTAAAACGGGACGGATCATATCCCGGATGACATCCCTGGCATCTTTTCCAGAAGAGGCTTTACCAGTACCAATTGCCCATACAGGCTCATAAGCAAGTATTACGGATGAGAAAAACGCATCAGGTAGATCCATTAACCCTTTGCGTAGCTGCCTTTCCAGGATATCTCCAGTCTGTCCAGATTCCTTCTCATTGATAGTCTCGCCTATGCATACAATGGGTATCAAATTATTAGAGATGGCTGCAAATATTTTTTTGTTAACAGTCTCGTCGCTCTCGCCAAAATAAATTCGTCTTTCAGAATGTCCTATAAGAACATACTGGCAAAATTCAGCAATCATTTCTGCAGAAATCTCCCCAGTGAATGCTCCTTTTGCTTCCCAGTGTAAATCCTGTGCGCCTAATCCTATAGCAGTTCCTTCCAGTAAAGCAGCTGCCGGTAGAATCGATAGATACGGAGGAAATAACACTTTTTCCACTCCCTTTATATCCCTTAAGCCAAGGATTAAATCAAATATTAATCTACGAGCTTCTTCAACCGTGTTATTCATTTTCCAATTTCCGGCGATTACTGGTTTACGCATGCTGAACTCCTGGAATTTTCAAAGAAAATAAATTCAATTTCCCAATAAATTTCACATTTCGGTTTTTTTAAAGAAATGATACAAGAACTGTTATTGCGATGAGATTTTGAGCTACTTAAAAAAATAGTTTCTTGATATTGTGAAGATTTCCATCTTACAGAAATTCAGATGGAAATTGTTCGGAAAAAATGTATTTTCTGGAACTTCAGTTATCTGTGATTGGATAAACCCCTCCTGGAAAATACATTTCATTTATCCAACAAAATGGCAACACCAGGCAGAGATAAACCTTCCAACATTTCGAGAGAAGCTCCTCCGCCTGTAGAGATATGGGTTATTTTATCTGCCAACCCCGATTGTTGTATCGCAGCAACAGACTCGCCGCCACCAATGATACTGGTTGCCTGGCTATTTGCAACTGCTTGAGCAATACCAAATGTACCTTTTGCAAATTCCGGGAACTCAAAAACGCCCATTGGTCCATTCCAGACAACAGTTTTTGCTTCATCGATCACTTTGGTATAGGTCGATACAGTTTCCGGACCAATATCAAGAATACGCCAGCCATCCGGTATTGGACCACTCGGTATCAATTTCCAGGCAGCATCTTCCGCAAACTTATCCGCAATTATTACGTCAACGGGTAAACGAATCTGCGTTTTTCCTGAATTTAGAAATTCACGCGCTGAACCAAGCGCTTCTAAATCCACCAGAGAATCTCCGACCGGATAACCTTCGGCCTTGAAAAAAGTGTTCGCCATCCCCCCCCCTATAAGGATCACATCTGTTTTATTCAACAGGTTGCGAATCACACCAATTTTATCGCTGACTTTTGCACCTCCGAGTATAGCTACAAAAGGTTTTTCCGGAGAAGCGATAACTTCACCAAGATATTGGATCTCCTTCTCCATCAAAAAACCTGCCACTGCCGGCAACAACCTGGCAACTCCTTCAGTAGAGGCATGTGCCCGATGGGCAGAGCCAAAAGCATCATTTACAAAAATGTCAGCCAGGGCAGCCAATTGAGCAGACATGTCTTTATCATTTTTTGTCTCTCCAGCATGAAACCTTGTATTTTCCAATAATAAAATATCTACCGGTTTCATATACGCTACTCTTGACTCTACCTCAGGTCCGACACAATCCTCAATAAAATCAACCGGTTTTTTTAGCAAGCCAGATAAATATTCGGCCACCGGTCTGAGAGAATACTTCGGATCTGGGTTTCCGTCCGGGCGTCCCAGATGTGAGCAAAGAATTAATATGGCTCCATGCTCAAATAGATACTGCAATGTTGGTAAAGATGCTCGTATCCGGGTATCATCTCCGACTTCACCATTCTTAATGGGTACGTTGAAATCAACGCGCACCAAAACACGCTTTCCTTGCACATCTATGTCTCGAATTGTTTTTTTAAGGAACATTGTTTTTCCTTGAAGGGAATACTTTTGAATGAAAAGGAGTTAAAGGGATTTCGCTATCAATGCCGCAAGATCCGCTGTTCGTACAGAATAACCCCACTCATTATCATACCAGGTTACCACTTTGATAAAATCGCTTTCTTTCTTACCCAGAACTGTAGTAAATGGCAGATCAACTGAAGAAGAGTGAGGATCACCTTTAAAATCCATGCTCACAAGTGGCTCATCAACAGCCTGAAGGATGCCTTTTAATGGTGGTTTGGAGGCTGCATCGCGGAATGCCTGGCGCAATTCATCTGTTGTTGTTGGATTTGTAACTTGTATGGTGCAGTCAACGATGGAGACAGTTGGAGTTGGGACTCGCAAGGCATATCCATCAAATTTTCCTTCCAGTTCAGGAATTACTAATTTGATGGCTTTCGCCGCGCCGGTAGTGGTTGGAATGATATTCATAGCTGCAGCTCGAGCTCTGCGAAGATCCGAATGAGGCAGGTCAAGTATCTTTTGGTCATTTGTATATGAATGAATTGTTGTCATAAAACCTCGCTCGATGCCATAATTATCATAAATAACTTTTACCGCAGGAGCAAGGCAATTTGTAGTACAGGATGCATTTGATACGACATGATGCCTGGTCGGATCATATTTTTCTTCATTTACTCCCAACACGATGGTCAGATCTTCCCCTTCGGCTGGTGCAGAGATGATCACTTTCTTGGCTCCACCGTGAGTGATATGGTTGGCAGCTCCCTGTACTGTTTTACCTTTCTTATTGACTCCATCTTCTTTAATTGTAAATATTCCGGTACTCTCGATCACAATTTCGGCACCCAAATCTGACCAGGGAAGCTTTGAGGGGTCTGTTTCTTTGAAAACTTTAATTTTCCCGCCATTGACAATCAACTCACCTTCACCTACTTCTATCTTCCCATTAAATCGTCCATAATTTGAATCATATTTTAATAAATGAGCCATTGTCTTTAGATCACCGATATCATTAAAGGCAACAACTTCTAATTGTTCTGGATAATAATCCTGAATAGCCTTAAGTACTTGTCGTCCAATTCTTCCAAAACCATTGATTCCAACTTTTGTTTTCATCTTCTCTCCTATATAGATTTAGGGACATAAATGTATAAGAATTCTTTAGATTCTTAGATTAAATGATGACTGGTTTTACAAAATAAGCAAAAGAATGAAGAATTTCAAGATAAACTATTGATTTAGATAATAAGAGTGCTTTAAATTAACGGTCCTGTTCGTTCGTACAATAAATCGATCAGAACCTTTCCTAGTTTGACGGAATCATGTCTCCAAGGGTTTTCCACATCTAACAAATCTGCACTATAAGTCCTATTGTCAGACATTAACTTCTCGTCAACTTGAACCAATTTTACACCGTTTAATTGGGGAGTAACAGGGTAATTATTATTGCAGATAATCACATCAAATGCTGATTTTCCTAAATTTAATTCCAAGGTATCCACATGATCACTGCTGGAAAAATTATCGGTTTCACCTTTTTGAGTAGCAATATTACAAACCAGGATTTTCAATGCCCTGCTTGATTGAAATGCTGACAACAAATCTGGAACCAGGATATTAGGAAGAATGCTTGTATAGATACTGCCTGGTCCAATCACGATCATATCTGCGTTTAATATTGCCTGAATAACTGGCGGAAAAGCAGCGGCGTCATTAGGCTCAATCCAAACGCGCTGCAATTTTCCATTGGTTTGTGGGATATGGCTTTCTCCTTCCACCCTTATCTCGGTTCCGATGAAAGGCAATTGTACATCTGCAATTAATTTAACATTCTCCAGGGTAGAGGGTATCACCTTACCATGAACAGATAGTACACGACCGGATTCAATGATTGCTTCCTCAAAACTTCCGGTAATATCCACCAATGCAGAGATAAATAAATTTCCAAAAGAATGACCACTTAACCCCGATTCGCCACTGAAGCGATATTGGAATAGTTGAGTCAGCAGGTCTTCATCATTTGAAAGTGCTGCCAGGCAATTTCGAATATCCCCGGGAGGTAATATTCCCAAACTCTTCCGCAACTCACCCGATGAACCACCGTCATCAGCAACCGAAACCACAGCAGTCAAATTATGTGAATAATCCTTCAAACCTCGCAACACTGTTGAAATCCCATGCCCACCACCGATAACCACAACACGGGGACCTTTCTCCCGACGTCGATATTCTGATATCTGGTCAACCAATCTTTGTCCCGGACGTAAAAAAGGTATTACCAGAGATCTGTTTACACCCCATAATCCAATTAATATTAAACTCAAGCCTATTCCACCGAAGATTAAAAAACGCACAAATCGCGGCAAGAACCTTAGGGACATGTAAGTTATTACTGGAAGCCACCATGTTTCTGGAGCGTTGCGATAAAAATCCAGCAGTAATATCCCCAAGCCAACTCCCAGCAAAGTTATTCCAAAAAGGATCAGGGAAAACCATCTCTTTACCCCCAAGCCAGGAGTTAACCATCGAATTGCCTGGTTAAAATTGTGTTTTAATCTGGTTATCAAACGGGTTAAATTGTTAGGCATCAAATTGATGATAGCAGTTATTGAAGGAAAGTGTCAAGTAAAAACATCCTACGATCACTATGTATCAAGTTTCATTTGTAATCTGATTTTATCCTACCCTTATTGCAAAATCAGGTTGATTATTTCTTTTTTCATCCATATGGTATAATTCTCACTATGGTTGCTTTGATCACTGTTGATATTGGGGGGACTTCAATGCGCGCAGCAGCGTATCCAGAAGATGGAATCCAACCTCTCTTCCATAACAAGACTTCAACTGAAATTTCCAATAGATCAGTATTTGATAATTTGGTAGGTTTAATTCGTTCTGTCTGGCCTGACAATGCCAGGGTAGCGGCAATATCGGTTGCATGTGCCGGACCTCTTGATCCAAAAACTGGTTTCATTTTTGATGCCCCCAATATTCCAGGGTGGAAAGATTTTCCTCTTGGAGATAAATTGCGAGAATTTTTTCAAATCCCAATTTTAATTGGTAATGACGCCAATCTGGCTGCAGTAGGCGAATGGAAATACGGCTCCGGAGTTGGTCATTCTGATCTTATATATTTAACGATCAGTACTGGAATTGGGGGAGGAATCATTTGCAATAATCTCCTCCTGGAAGGTCACAATGGATTGGCTGCTGAACTTGGACACATCACGGTTCAACCAGACGGTGCGGTTTGCTCATGCGGGAAGAAAGGTCATCTTGAAGCAGTTTCTTCGGGATTGGCGATTGTTGATTATGTCAGGCAAATGGTTTTATCAGGCAAAGAAACTGTTCTTAACATGGAGAATAAAATTTCAGCATATGATGTAGCTCAGGCTGCAGGTAATGGAGATGAATTAGCGGTTAGTGCTTATAATCATGCGGGCTTTTATCTGGGACAGGCACTTGCCAGCTTCATTCATATATTTAATCCCTCGATCATCATTTTAGGAGGTGGAGTTGCTAATAGTGGATCTCTCCTTTTTGATCCCATTATGAAAAAAATTAAATCCGACATTATGGATCCCATTTATTTGAAAGATTTAGAAATCGTTCCAGCCAAACTGGGTGATGAGGCAGGTCTGGTGGGAGCACTTGTGGTTGGACGTAGAAAATTTCAACTATCTTAAACAATAATAATTTTTTACCAGGAGCCAATTTATGGAACCAATGAAACTTCCCGGACCAAAGTCCAGAGCATTAATTAAACGCGATTCATCCGTTATTTCTAATTCTTATCCGCGTGGATATCCATTTGTGATGGACCATGGAAAAGGTACAGAAGTATGGGATGTGGATGGGAATCATTTCCTGGATTTTGCAGCCGGTATTGCTGTCGCATCCACTGGTCATAGCCACCCCAAAGTCGTAAAAGCAATTCAAGAACAAGCACAAAAATTCATTCACATATCATCCGATTTTTACCACCAATCCTGGGTTGAACTTGCAGAAAAATTGGATGAGATAGCTCCTTTTAAAGAAGCTGCTATCTCATTCATGACTAATTCGGGCACCGAAGCCGTTGAAGCAGCCATCAAGCTTGCCCGATTTCATACAGGTAGACCTAATTTTATTGGATTCACGGGAGCATTCCACGGAAGAACCATGGGTGCTGTCACGCTTACAGCAAGTAAACCTGCATATCACAGGGGTTTTTACCCCCTTATGAATGGGGTCATCCATTCTCCTTTTCCCGACCCTTATCGCCCAGTACTCGAATGCCGGCAGGGTGAAGATATGGGACAAGCAGTTGTCCGATATATTGAAGAACAGATCTTTGCTCACATCCTCCCTGCTGATGAAGTTGCCGGAATTCTTCTTGAACCAATTCAAGGTGAAGGCGGTTACATCATTCCACCGGCGAGCTTTTTCCCCGCATTGCGAAAACTCTGTGATAAACATGGAATACTCCTGATAGCGGATGAAGTCCAATCAGGTATGGGTAGAACTGGAAAATGGTGGGCGATAGAGAATTTCGACGTCGAACCCGATATCATTACAACAGCAAAAGGGATCGCATCTGGCATCCCTCTGGGGGCAATGATCGCCCGAAAATCTGTCGTCACCTGGCCGAGAGGTGCGCATGGTAATACATATGGAGGAAATCCGATTGCATGTTCTGCTGCACTTGCTACTATAAAATTGATTGAAGATGATTTCATGCAAAATGCTGCAGAAGTTGGTCAATATACATTGGATGCCCTATCAGAGATCATGATTCGCCATCGATCCATCGGCGAGGTTAGAGGTATTGGCCTGATGATCGGTATTGAATTTGTGAAAGATCGAAAAAGCAAAGATCCTGCTGAAGAACTTCGCGACAGGATCGTTGATCTTTCATTTGAAAGAGGCTTATTAACACTCGGATGTGGAAAAAGTGTAATTCGTATTTCCCCACCTCTGAGTATAAGCAAGAGTGAGATTGATGAAGGGCTGCAAATCCTGGAAGAAGCTATCACCCTTGCAGAGAAAGAAACTGAATAATTTTTCCTTAACAACCTGCACTACTGATTCTAATATTAATTGATCGAACAGGATGTTACAAGTAAAGGTTTCACTTTTTTCATCCTGTTTTTTTATGTTAGATATTTTATTTATACCCTTCTAATAAAAAATATATTTCGATAACCTGTGCTAGTGATAAAATTAGATCATTATGCTCCCAGATTTTCGTGTCCGTCAACGAGATTATCTTCTTGAAATAGCGCGTGCCATCACCCAGGAATTAAACCTGGATAAATTATTAGCGCGCATTCTCAAGATCTCAATTGAAATGCTCGCCGGACAAGCAGGCATAATTGCTTTTAAAGAATCTGGCGTTTGGCGCGTGGCAGGTGCCCAAGGAATTCCACCAGCCTTTTTAAGTTACCTTGAACCTCTTCTGGCAGAGGAAAAAGTTGCTGAATTAAATGTCACTGAACTCAACCGGATGTTAAAAGATTTGGCTTACACAGCCAGTATGGGGTTGCTCAACGGAGTTGGATTACCATTAATTGCACATGGACAGGTTATCGGAGTAACTTTCATTTTTCGAAGTTACCCGGATGTTTTTTCAACAAATGATAAACTTCTTCTTCAAAGTTTCGCAGATCAGGCAGCAATTGCAATTTTCAATGCCCAATTATACACTCAAGTCAATTACGAAAAGCATCGCTTGGATGCATTATTGGATTCAGCTGCAGATGGAATTCTAATCTTAACATCATCACGCGTAATTGAAAGGTGTAATGCTGCCTTCGAGCGTATGTTTGGAATGCCGCGAGACGAGATCCAGGGAAAATTACATACTGAAATCATTCGTTGGGTGAAACTGCCCGATTATCCCACGCTTGAACAAGCAGAAAAGAGCGGTTGGCCGCTGACCCCTAATGCTTACTTGTATGTAGAAGGTGATTTGCAACGACCAGAACCTCCTTCAATCCCGGTCGGTATCACTTATGCACCGCTCTTGACCCAGGAAGGTGCTTTACGCAATATTATTGTAACGGTTCGGGATATCACCAAGTTTCGGAATGCTGAGGAAATCAAGAATACATTTGTTTCCATCATCAGCCACGAACTCAAAACACCAGTTGCTTTAATCAAAGGGTATGTCAGTACATTGCGCCGGGAAGATGCCACCTGGGATCGGGCAGTTGTACGCGATAGTTTAAAGGTTATTGAAGAAGAGGCTGATCGCTTAACAACGATGATCGAGGATTTGCTGGATGCTTCCAGGTTGCAAGCAGGTGGGCTCAAACCCAATCTATCAGATATCTCACTACCTTTGCTATGCCAGCGACTTGCTGAACGCTTCCTTACTCAAACAGATAACCATCAAATAATCACTGATTTCCCTGCTAATTTTCCAATCATCCTGGCTGATGAGGGACGTATACAACAAGTTATATCAAATCTGATTTCCAATTCGATCAAGTATGCACCATCGGGTGAGATACGAATACAAGGACAGGTCGATCCTGAAAGAGTGATAATCTGTATTTCCGATGAGGGATCTGGGATTGCACCTGAAGATATTCCTCATATCTTCGAAAGATTTTACCGCGCACCGAAAGCTGTAAATCTAACGAAAGGTGCAGGCTTAGGCTTATATCTTGCCAGGGCGATCATTGAAGCGCATGGAGGCAGGATATGGATTGATCCAAAACCTGATTCAGGTGCGCGTATTTGTTTTTCCTTACCAAGGTAAAACTTTGAATCAGTTTTTTTACAATTCAAGTTGGGTTTTGAATCACTAGTAATCAAAGGAAAATAATTGTTTCTTGTCAAAATAAGTATTCATTAGATAGTAAGTTTTTTTTCCTTAAATGATAGTTTCATATCACCACATTCAAGTAAAAAATTTTTAGAAACGGGATAATTTATGCCAAAAAATCAAATGAAATGCCCTCGCTGTCAACAGCCTACCACAGTTCAAGTCGAACAACTATTTGATGTATCTTCAGATCCTGCAGCAAAACAACGCATTCTTGGTGGAGTTTCCAATTATATTAATTGCCCGGCATGTGGGTATTCAGGCAGTCTTTCAACACCTATTGTTTACCATGACAATGACAAGGAACTTTTATTAACATTCTTTCCTCCTGAGTTGGGTATGCCTCTAAATGAGCAGGAAAAACTCATTGGCCCGTTAATTAACCAGGCAGTTAATAAGCTCTCTCCCGAGAAACGAAAAGCTTATTTATTCCGCCCTCAAAGCTTCCTGACATATCAAGGTTTGGTTGAATGTATTCTTGGTGCAGATGGAATAACACCGGAGATGATCAAAGCACAGCAAGGCAAAGCAAATCTTATCGAAAAACTTCTATCAACTCCCAGTGAAGATGTCAGAAAATCCATCATTAAGCAGGAAGCAGCTTTGGTGGATGAGGAATTTTTTGCATTATTCTCGCGCCTGATGGAATCCGCTCTTGCCAGCGGACAGGAAGAAATATCCCGGCAAATGAGCTCGATTCAGCAATTATTATTGAATGAAACTGAATTTGGAAATAAATTGAAATTTCAAGCTACCGAAATTCAGGAAGCAGTAAATACTTTAAAGGCAGTTGGAAATAAATTAACACGGGAAAAATTGATTGAGATTCTACTTGAAGCTCCCAATGATACCCGACTTGAAGCCTTGGTTTCATATACTCGCCAAGGATTGGATTATCAATTTTTCCAATTAATTACTGAACGAATTGAAAAAGGAGATTCACAAGAGAAGCAAAAGCTCGAAGCGTTGCGAAGTAAATTGTTGGATCTCACTCGGGAAATAGACCAGCGCTTGGAAGAAGAGCAAAAAAAAGCTGTTGAACTTCTTGGAGTACTATTATCTGCGGATAATTTGCAGGAATCTATCGCTAAGCACCTCCCTGAAATAAACGATGCATTTATTCAAATTCTGAATGAATCAATGAAACAAGCTAAAGAAAAACAAGATAAGAAACTTGGTGAAAAATTAGAACAAATTTTAGGAATCCTTCAACAATTTAGTACCCCTCCTCCTGAATATGGCCTGCTACAGGTATTGATCGAAGCTCCTGATGATATTTCTTTAGAGAAGCTACTGGTGGAACACGATTCCGAGATTACCCAGGAATTTTCCCAATTTTTGAGCGGCATTATTGCTCAATCAGAAAGCCAACCTGATGGTAGGTCAAGCCTTGCTGAAGATGCCGATGTACTGGATCGTTTGCAAAGAATATATCGAGCTGTCTTAAAATATTCGATGTTGAAGAACCTTAAATGATATGAGATTTCTTTGAAACAAAAAGAGGATAGGTTGTGTTATTGTGAACCTTTCCTCTTTTTGCTCTTTATTATCTAAGTTGTTTTATCGGAAAATGTTGGGGTTATCCAATCTTAACCCATGCCCTCTTATTGTAACAATATAATTATGATCGGGATCTATTTCGGCTAATCTGTCACGCAAACGCCGGATTAATGCATCCAGAGCTTGATCGGATACCCCTGCAGATTGTTCTTCCCCCCAAGCCCAAGATACCAATTCCTGCCGGCTCACTACCTGTCCTGTGTGTTCATACAAGATTTGCAATAAATGGAATTGCAATGCTGATAGAGACGGATTAACTTGTTGGTTTAAAACCCATACACGCCTGGAACGGACATCAAGACTCAAACTTAAAGCCTGTTCCTGATCTCCCGAAAGCGGCATGGTTGCGTCGGATGTAATAAAGACAAATTGTTGAATTAAGGACACTTGAATCGCATCTCCATCCTGTAACGTAATCGGATTTATTATGAGATTACCGTTGCAGTGTGTGCCATTCTTACTCCCTAAATCTTCCAAGATGATACCCCCAGAAGAAGGAGTAAAACGAACATGGAAACGTGAAACCTGTCGGTCATCAATGATAATATCGCAATTAGCATCACGGCCTACCACAATGGAACTCGATAATGACCAGCGACGTCCATCTAATGGACCTTTTTTTGCAACCAAGAGCGGATATTCCTGGGAAGGTTCCATATTTCCTCCTCCTGATTAAATAATACCATCATTTTCTTTGCCTTGGTTATAGATAATGTTTTATTTTCTCAAGGAATTGAAAAATGTGATTGGATAAAATAAACAATTAATCTCCACATACCAACAAATAGAAAATTATGATTACATATAGAGAATATAGAAACTGTTGCAATTTGTCAAGCCCAATAATGTCAAATATTAATTACTCATACATAGAAAAATTTTTTCATCAAAATGGGAAATATTTAGATACCGGGATTACTTATAATTTGGCATCATGGAATTAAATTATTATTCATGGTCAAAATCCAATAAAGACGTTTATAATATTATTGAGATTAAGGACAAAACAAGCTCGGGCTAAACATAGCCTACGCCGATCAATGAGCTTAATGTTAATAAACATCTCAAAAAATACTTACTCAAAGGATTGGAGCAGATATGCCTCTCGGGCTTAAAATTGCAGAGGTACTGCGAAATCGATATAAAATCCGTGAGCGAATTGGCCAGGGAGGTATGGGTAATATCTACCTGGCTGATGATTTGCGTCTGGAAGGACGTCAATGTGCGCTTAAGGAAGTTGAATATGATCGCAATACTCCAACAAACTTGCTGAATGAGGCTCGAGATCAATTTTTACGCGAAGCCACGGTTTTAGCGCGCCTGGATCATCCAAATCTTCCTAAAGTATCTGACTTCTTTTCCATCAACCAGAGGGATTACCTGGTTATGGATTTTATTCCAGGAAAAGATTTACGCACAATACTGCAGGAATCGCATCAACAAAATTCTTTTCTCCCTGAGAATGAAGTTTTAGATTGGGCAAACCAATTAATGGATGCGCTGATCTATTTACACAAACAAGAACCTCCCCTAATCCACAGAGATATCAAGCCAAGTAATTTAAAAATTACACCTGATGGAGTATTAAAATTGGTTGATTTTGGCTTGGTGAAAATACTGGCTCCAGATGAATTAACAGTAACCATAATACAAGGCCGCGGAACTGCTTTATATACTCCACTTGAACAATATGGTGATGATGGGAGACATACCGATGCCCGCAGTGATATTTATTCATTTGGAGCAACTCTTTACCATTTACTTACCAATACACCTCCTGCTGAGGCTCGTCAACAATTTCTCAATCCTGACAGCCTTATCCATCCTAGAAAGATCAATTCGAATATAAGTGTAAAAACTGAAAGATCTGTCCTCTGGGCAATGGCTTTACATCCTGATGAACGCCCAGCTTCAATTGAAGAATTGAAAGAAACCCTATTTTCTGGTCGGGAAATTCCTGTAAGAATACAAGGTCAAACCAAAAAAACTCATGAGTCGATCCAGAGTGTTCTGGCCAAAAAACCGGACAACTCCCTGGCATGGATTTCCGGAGTTTTATTCCTTGTCAGCTTGATCGCCTCTTTGCTTCATTGACCATAATGTCCAAAAATAGGCGCACAACCAACCAAGTCCCGCCATAATAAAAACTAATTCAACAACTGCTATAAGGCCGGAGGATTGTATCCAAATTCGTCCACTTGGTATTCCAATCACCAGATAGTTATAAGCTCCCAGGCCACTCAATAAGATACATAATACCCAGCGAGTACCCCAACGAATCGAATAATAGCGTGCTCCCAGATAAAAAGCCAACCAACTCATCCCACTAATTATCAAAACCATCAAGAACCAACCTGCAAGCCCCGGATAACCGGATTCCAATGATGTGAGCTTTACAGGTTGAGGAGTGGGGGTATCAACTGGAACAATTGTCGCTTCTTGAGAAGCTTGTGTAGGAGCTACAACTGTCACACTAATTCCATCCGAGGTAATATCCAATTGCAAAACCACTGAGGTTACCAGGGGTTCAACCATTGCTCGAATTTCTACTAATCCTGGTTGATTTATGCTAAATGCAGTTCTCGCAATTCCTTGGGAGGTGACAGTATCTATAATTTGCAGGATTTTTCCCTCAAGGTTTGAGGTTAACGTAAAGCGAACACCTGTACCATCAGGTACCTGCCGGTTATTGTGATCAAGTATGATACCCGTCTTAACAGGAATTGTTTCTCCAACTTTTAAAAATGGTGTTGCAGTTGCTTCAGATGTTTCTTCTGGTGTAATTTCCGGATCAATAGGCAAATCCAAGGATAGATCAATAACCTGATCGGGATTCGGTGCTGTTGCAGACAAAAGATCATATCCAATCCCAGAAACGGATACTGGCAAAGACCCAACAGGATTTAATTCCTGAAATAATATGCGTGCAGCTACTTCAACAAAAGGTAATGATTTACTGTACAACCCATAATAAGCAGTTAATTTTGAAATATCTGTAGCATCCAAGAAATATGGAGCATTAAATGCGAACAAGATAACTTTCTTATTGCGTAATAAATCCTGTCGCTCAAAAAAGAAACTTCGTAATGTGTCCAATGATGACTGATCTGGGGTCGAATCCAATAAACTAATGATTACCCAGTCAGCAATATTTAATTCGGATTCCAAGGCTGGGTTACCTTCTCCACCTTGAAGAATTAATTTAAGGTCGTCAAACGAGTAAGGTAATAAAACACTTCGCTTAACCAAACCGCCTGCTTGTGGACCATAAAGACGATAAATAGCATCTGGCAAGGATTCTTTACTAAAGGCAGGATTCTCAGGACATATTTCACATTGGCTTTCAATACGTGTATCTGTCAGGAATAATATCCGGTCATTTACACCGGGTGGCGTAGGAACAAGAGAATCCAATTCAATAGCGTCCGGGCTGATCAAGGTAGCTGATTGACGGGCTACCTCAAAAGTTACAGATTGTGAAATTCCAATATTGCTTGGATCAAATAATGGAAGAACTTTGCTAAATGTAAAATCCTCATAAATCCTATATTTCATGGTCAGGATACGCTTTGCTGATTCATCCACACGTTGTGCAAAAGCAGCGTCTTCGTTGTATTTTTGCGTGAAGAATTCAAGTGATTGCACAATAGATGCATAATTATCAACAGCATCACTGGAAATAATATTTCCGACATATAACAAGTCATTCCCAGCCAAAAAAGCATCACGCATCACAATACGTGCAGAAAACGACTGGTTGGCAGGGTCATAAAATCGGCGGACTGCTTCACTACCCAGGTCGTCGCTCACTAATAAACCTCCATTTTCATGCCAGGTGGAAAATTGAGTGAGTGCTAGTATTTGAGAAAGCGCTTGGGGATCAAAGCTAACTGGTCGGGTCGTTGCTCTAATATTTCCCTGGAAACCCTGATACCGAATATGGGATACCAATAAACCATCAGTTGTGTTATTCGCTCCCGGGTTATCTTCTGTAACTTCAAAAAATGGTGCTAACTCAATTTGCTTTAATTGCTCTAATGATTTTCGAACTGTGGAAACTTCTTCACTTGCAGATCTGTCAGTACTTCCTTTTCCGGGAAAGTGTTTGGCTATGATTGCCAAACGTCCATTGCTGCCTTCATGCATCCCGGAAATATACTCCTGACCCATCTTTGCAACCCAATATGGATCTCCGCCAAAAGATCTAGCGCCTAACCCTCCGCCTCCAGAGATTCCAGATGTTACCAGGACATCCAAAGAAGGTCCAAGGAATAAATTAAATCCTATCTGTGAAAGTTCTTGCCCTGCAACTTCGCCAACCTGCCTGGAAAGATCAGGTTGCCAGGTTGCACCTATTGCCATTAGATCTGGTAGTGGAGTTAAACCATTTAATATTTGATCATTGGGATATCCATCCCCCTCTTGAGATATCCCAACAAATAATGGCACATAATTTCCTTCCGATCTTGAATTGGTATTGAGATCAATAAAATTTCCCTGCGATTTTTGCCACACCAAGGACTGAAGTTCGGAAATCAGGTTATGAGCGTTTGTAATCGTATCGGGAGCAGGTGTGAAGTTATCGTTTGCATTCTGTAAAACCACTCCACCAACATTGTAATTAACAATTAGATCAAAAATTTGGGTCGTTTCATCCGCTGAAGATCCAGCAAATTGCACCAGAAATAATTGACCTACTTTCTCCTCGGGAGTCATTTTATCCAGCATAAGTTGCGCACGCATGGCTGGTATTTCCGCTTGATTATCATTGGATGCAATACCACGTAATATTGGGAAGAAGGCTGAAATTAGAAGATTAACCAGTAGCAGGATTGTCAGTATTCGTTTTGAGTTCATATTATTTCTTCATATTTCTGACAAATTTGTTCATGTATTTCTGGTTGAATATTTCCACCAGATATTATTACAATCGCAGGAGATTTGATCTTTCCTGTTAACACAGCGGCTAAAGCGGTAGCAGACGATCCTTCAATGATCTCGTGGTATCTGTGCCAGGCATAAGCAATCCCTTGGGCAATTTCTAATTCTGTTACAGTGATTATATCGTCAACCAAGTTCATTAACATGGGGAGAGTTATCGATCCAGCTTGCATCGGGCCGGAAAGCCCATCGGCCAATGTTGGCAGATCAGGTACATTGGATTGACTGCCTTTGTGATAAAGCGAATAGGTAAACGCAGAAGCTTCGGATTGGACTCCGACCAAACGATGATGCATTTTGAAATGACGAATAACTGCACCAATACCTGAGATTAACCCTCCTCCACCGACGGGTGCGATCCATGTATATTTTTGTTCATCAGTCAATTCATGGATTAGTTCCAATCCGATCGTTCCCTGACCAGCGATGATCTGCCCATCGTTATAAGGGGAGATATAGGTCGCATTATTTTGGCTGGCGTAATCCAGAGCTGCCTGCTCAACGATACCATAGCCTCCTTTTACAGTGCAAACTTCTGCCCCCAGTTTACGCATGGCATCCACCTTGCTTGATACGGCTTGATCCGATACGAATATCAATACCGGTGCGTCAATAATTCTTCCACTTAATGCTACTCCCTGGCCATGATTGCCTGCCGAAGCGGTTACCAATCCCTGCTTTTGTTCCCAGTTTTCAAGGCTTAATACTTTATTTAAAGCCCCACGAACTTTAAAAGATCCAGTTATTTGTTTATTTTCCCACTTTAAAAAGATATTTAATTCTTTATCATAAGTGACTGGCGTCCGAACTGTCTGGCCCTTTATTCGTTCCGAAGCCATAAAAACCCATTCAATTGGAATCATCTGTTCTGTTCCAAAATTCTCCGGAGCAACCCCGGATCATCCGTAAATATTCCATCCACTTTCAAATCAAGCATGTGTCTTAGGTTTTCTTCACCGTTAACAGTCCAGACATTAATACGCTTTTCTGCTGTGTGCAGAGCAGCAATAAGATCCTGGTTAACATCTGCAATGTTAGGATGCAGCGCTTGAAATTTTCTTTTCCAACCAGATTTCCGCTGGAAATAACCCATCCACCCTGAAAATGCCAGCAACCCACACGGCACTTCAGGTAGCAACTTCTGTGAAATATTAAGGTTTTTTTCCAGGAATGATGAAAATAATATTTGATCTTCTAATTTATAGAACTTCACAAGTTCAACAACTTCTTTTACCAATCCATCAAATGGTGTTGAATAGTTCGTTAATTCGACATTCATCAAGATTTTTTTGCCAAATCGTTCAAAAACATCTATCAGTGTAGGAATTTTTTCGCCTGCGAATTTATCTGAGAATTTATTCCCGGCATCTAATTCTTTTAATGCACTCAAGGGGATATTCGCAACTTTTCCTGACCCATTCGTTGTTCGATCCACAGAGGAATCATGAATAACCACTACTTGATGATCTGAGCTAAGTTTTACATCAAACTCAATGGCATCTGCCCGATGCTTGATTGCCAATTCAAATGAAGCCAGCGTATTTTCTGGTGCATGCGCAGATGCACCTCTGTGCCCGATAACGAGTGGTCTTGGCCATTCATTTAACATTTATAACTCCACAAAATATGATTGTGCAGCCTTGTCAAGTAATTCCTTATTCATAACAGGTTCGGTTGCCTGGTAATGGGCGATATCCAGAATCTGATCACACAAATCTCTTGGATGGGATGCCCTCAGTTTTCGATTCCTCTTGATATACCATTCCTGAAGCAAATAAGCTAAACCCTGTTCATCATAAACCAACCCTTTTTGCTGAGCAACTCTTTGAAATATTTCTCGATACTCTTCAAAAGATGGGTCTTTAATTTCAATTTTGTGGCGTAAACGTCTTAAGAAAGCTTCATCAACCAGGTCGCGAGGTGGTAAGTTCGTTGAGAAAACAACCAAAACATCAAATGGAATTTCCACTTTTCTACCTGTGTGCAAGGTTAGAAAATCCAACCGATTTTCCAGTGGAACGATCCAACGATTAAGTAGATCGCGAGGTCGAACTTGTTGACGACCAAAATCATCTATTAATAATATTCCTCCATTGGCTTTTACCTGAAATGGGGCTTCATAATATTTATTGGTGTCGTCAAAGACGAGATCCAGACCTTCGAGCGTTAATTCACCTCCAACGACAACAAATGGTCTTCTGATCTTGATCCAACGAGGATCGCGACGGACACTTACCCGCGCAGATCCTGTGCCATTCGTACTGGTTTCATCTTCTGGTGCACGCTGATGGTTAACTGAATCAAATAATTTAACAACCTGACCACCCAGGTACAATGCATAAGGGATATACATTGTTTGGTTTAAAGCCATGTTACCAAAAGCCCTGGCAACACTTGTTTTTCCATTTCCCGGAGGACCATAAAGAAAGATGGATGTCCCCGAATTTAAAGCAGGACCCAGTTGTTGAAAAGTTGCTTCGGATAATATTAAATGAGATAATAGTTGCCTCATCAGGTGAGAATTGACCATGATACGCTCGCGACTTTGCCGCCGAATTGATTCGTTATAGGTCTCGATGGGTACAGGTGCAGCACCAGCATATTGACTTCGGTCCAGCGCCTCTCGAGCCCGAAGCACACCTGCGCTTGTTATTGCATATTGATACGAACCATCTCCCAGTCCCATTTGGGATGACTTTACTTCAATCAATTTCTCACGCTTCAATGCTTCAAGGATCTGATCAACAACCCCGGATAATGGAAGCGCTAATTCCTCAGCAACTTTAAATCCAGTCATATACCCTTGGAAGTACATTATTTTCAACGCCAAATCCTGCAACCAGAGGGCTGAAAGTCCTGTATCTTCCAATTTATTTATGGGTGGCGGTAGAAAAGGAAGATCTTGTGAAGATGATGGCTTGTCTGATGTAGATAATGACATATTATCCTCCTCCCAGGGAGTCTCATTTCCTGAATTATAGCATGCTGTTCTATAGATTTGCTGGAAGGTGAACTTAATATCCGATGATTAAAATTTTTTTTTTTATGAATGGTGATGATGGATCTAAAATTATTGCCAGAGAAATCATATCGGGGAAGATAGAAACTGATTTATCTCCAATTGCTTTTGCTTGAAAATATCTTTGTAAATGTAATAGCATTCTCACATTGAAATTAGATATCCTGAGAGATATACCTCTTATTCAATATTCCGATCTGTTTTCTAATCTACCTAAACAAACAAGGTAAAGAAACCACAGGTAAAATATTATTGAGGCAAAGAAGAAAGTCACTACTCAAGTGTGTTTATAATTTGGGAGAAATCTATCTTTACAAAGGAGGTCATTATTCGAAGAATTTCGATTGTTTGGTAAGAAAGCAAAGACATACTGAGCTCCATAATCGCTTTTCCCAGGTGATTTTTCAAGAGAATAGAAAATTAAAATTATCGGAAGCTTTTAGCGCAATTCAGACAAATTGATAAAGCACACAATAATTATTTATTAATCGGGTCGGAAATTTAAATGGTATCAGATTGTTGAACTTCTAGTCTGATTTTTCTGATGGTCGGATATCACGCACTTTTAGTTGCAGGTTTTTTCGCCCATTAAATTCATTCTCTTCAAAAGTAAATAACAAATCTACATAAACAGGTAATGAAGGTTGAAGGTCTCCCAATCTAAAAGCAATCGCATCAAAGTGTGAGTATTCATCTGTTACACTTAGCTTGAGATGTTTTCCGTCTCTCCCGACCACCCGTGAGCCCAGAACACGTACGCCTTCACTGATAAACACAGGTTCCGGATTTCCATATCCGGTTGGTTCAAACCAGGTTAATTGTTCCAATAATTTAGTATTTAATTCTGAAAGGGAGACCTTTACATCTGCTGATAATGATGGGCACAATTCCTTTTCTTTCAGCATCTGTTCGGCAGTGGAAGTAAGTCTCTGTTTGAGTTCAGGAAGATTGGAATTTTCTACAGTAAACCCGGCTGCTGCGGCATGACCACCATGTCTTATTAGCAAGTCTTTACATTTATCCAGGGCTTCGGTTATATGAAATTCCGGGATACTCCGGCAAGAACCTCTGGTGTTGACTTCTCCTTTACTCGCCACGATGGCAGGGCGATAGTACATTTCCGAAAGTCGGGAAGCCGCCAAACCAATTACACCAGGATTAAAATCAGGGTCAACCGCAAACAGCAAAAATGCATCCGGGTTGTCATCGAGTACCATTTTTTCAGCTTGTGCCTGCATGGACCGTGTCACTAGCTGCCTGTCATTATTTTGAATTTCAAGTTTTTGCGCCAATTGACCAGCTTCAAAGACATCGGTCGTATTTAGCAAATTATATGCTGCCAATGCTGATTCCAGTCTGCCGGCAGCATTCAAACGCGGTCCAAAACCAAACCCGATATTACCTGCATTAATCTTACTCAGATCCAAACCTGCCACTGCCGCAAGTGAAAAAATACCTTGTCGTTGAGTCTGGCTAAGCTGACGGAGTCCTCGCCTCACCAAACTACGATTTTCCCCAATAAGAGGTGCCAGGTCTGCTACAGTTCCCAATGCAACCAGATCAAGCAGATCGTTCTTATTAATACCATTGTCAGGAAACCTTTCCAATAATGCCTCTGCAATCTTGAAAGCTACCCCCACTCCGGCAAGATCTTTATCTGGATAGAGATCACCTGATTGTTTAGGATTAATAATAGCAAACGCCTGAGGTAATTCCTCACCAGGATGATGATGGTCCGAAACGATCAAATCAATTCCCAGGTTCTTCCCGTATTCAATTTCATCCAGCGAACGAATTCCACAATCAACTGTGATCACAACTTTGGAACCCTCAGCTTTAATGATATCTAATGCATCAATATTAAGACCATAACCCTCATCAAAACGATTGGGAATATATTCATGGACAAGAGCCCCCATGGATTTAAGCACTTGCACCAATAACACTGTTGCTGTAACGCCATCAACATCATAATCACCATAGATAACAACAGGCTCCTGATTGAGGATTGCATTTTCCAAGCGGTTAATTACTTTCTCCATTCCTTTCAACTGCCAGGGTGATGTATCAAATGCAACGGAAGCTTTGAGATAAAAACGCGCAGCATCGTCCGATCCGTATCCCCTGTTAAATAATAATTGCCTGATAATCGGAGGAAATGCCTTAAGTGCTTCTTCGGCTTCAGGAGTAATGCGGGGTTCAATTTGCCAGCGTTTCGAATGGTTTATGGTCAAAGTGTAATCGCTCCCTGTTTTTCTAAATTGGCTTGAGTATAGTCACTGACGAAAGGCATGACAAGATAATTGCCTTATTTACATCAATCTCAGAAAAAGGATCCAATAAAAAAATGAAAAGACCTGATTTCTAAGGCTATAATGGTACCATGTTTGAATTTGATATCAAAGCAAAGAATGGAATCTCGCGTGCTGGAGAATTTCACACACCTCACGGTCTATTATTAACCCCTGTCTTTGCTCCTGTCGGTACCCAGGCTACGGTAAAAACTGTGACACCAACACAGTTACATGAACTTGGCTCCACCCTAATTCTCTCGAATACATATCATCTTTACCTGCGCCCCGGTGATGGAATTATCGCAAAACTTGGCGGATTACATGAATTCATGCAATGGCCACATCCGATCTTAACAGATTCAGGTGGGTACCAGGTCTTTTCACTTGCCAAGACACGTAAAATTGATACCGAAGGAGTTACTTTTAAAAGCCATATTGATGGATCCATGCATAGATTCACTCCGGAAATATCCATTCAGATCCAGGAGAACCTTGGAGCTGATATCATAATGGCATTCGATGAATGTGCTGATCCGCATGATCCTGTCTATATTCGTACAGCTATGCAACGAACGCATGCCTGGGCTGAACGAAGCTTAGAAGCCCATTCTCGGCAAGATCAAGCCTTATTTGGGATCATTCAGGGTGGTGTTGATCTTGAACTCAGGATTGAATCTGCAGGTTTTATCTCCTCACTTCCCTTTCCAGGAATTGCCATCGGTGGTCTTTCCGTTGGTGAAACCAAACAGGAAATGTACAATGTCCTGGATGCCATTAATCCGCATTTACCTGTGAACAAACCTCGCTACCTGATGGGTGTAGGTACTCCCGAGGATCTTATCAATGGGATCGCCCGAGGAGTAGATATTTTTGATTGTGTTCTGCCAACAAGACTTGCACGTCATCATTCTGCATTTTCTAAACAGGGGCGGATGAACATGATGAATGCATCATTTGCATCCGATCCACGCCCTATCGACAGCGATTGTCTTTGTTACACATGTCAAAGTTTCACGCGCGCTTATATCCGACATCTCGTAGTTGCGAAAGAATTATTAGCCTCAACTTTACTCTCGATCCACAATTTATATGCACTTGTTGAGCTTGTAAAAGAAATAAGAGAAATGATTATTGAAGGTGTTTTTGAAGGAAATATTCCTATGTTATTGGATAGGTGGAAAGATAACGCCAATAAAACAAAACTATAATAAATCCGGAGATTAAATAATATGAATTTAGTTCAGGCAATTATATTAGGGATAATTCAGGGATTAACCGAGTTCCTGCCCGTTTCCTCAACCGCCCACTTATTGATCGGGCAAAAACTTCTTGGCATACCCGCAAATGATGCTGTATTCTCTTTCCTTGTGATAATTCAACTGGGTACGATCCTTTCCCTGATCCTTTTCTTCAGTTCTGAGCTTTGGAAGATCTCCCTGGCTGTTTTTTCCAATTTGAAAGGTTTACAGAAGTTTCAGGCACTCCCATTGGATGCACGCATGGGTTGGTACATTATATTGGCAACCTTTCCTGCTTTAATTGTTGGAATTTTTCTTAAAGAAACGCTCGTCAAGCTCTTTGAAAACCAGTTTCTTGAAGCATCCATTCGACTTCTGATTGCTGCATTTCTAATGGTACTGGGTGAACATATTGGAAAGCAAACACGAAAATTGGATTCGATCAAATGGAAGGATGGGTTGTTCATTGGTTTAATACAAGCGATTGCTGTTTTTCCTGGTACATCCCGAAGTGGAGCCACCATCAGTGCTGGATTACTGAGAAATTTAGATCGACCTTCAGCTGCAAAATTTGCTTTCTTGATGTCTGTTCCAATAATGGTTGCTGCTGGAGCTTTTGAATCCATCAAAATTTTCCAAAATCCTGGTTTCACTCTGTACTTACCAGCCTTAATTTTCGGTTTTGTGACAGCTACTGTTGTAGGCTGGTTTGCTGTCCGCTGGTTCATGGGATTTATAAGCAAGAATTCATTAAAAGTTTTTGCACTGTATTGCTTGATAGCTGGTTTGATTTGCCTCATATTTTCTTTCTTCTAAGGATACCTGAATGATCAATTATGATGAATATCTGCCTTCAATGTTAGCCTTGTTAAAACGGTTGGTAGAAACAGAATCACCTTCCCACGTAAAATCCGCAGTGGACAATGTTGGCAAGATCATTGTAGAAGAAGCTAAATCACTGGGAGGAAAAATCAGTATTATTCAAAATGAAACTACTGGAAATCACGTCGTTGCCAGGTTCGACCCACCTGCCTCAACTAAGAAGAACATCGATGATAGAGGTTTCCTGCTTTTGTGCCATATGGATACTGTCTTCCCACTCGGAACATTAGCCCATATGCCATTCCACGAAAAGGATGGGAAAATCCTCGGACCGGGTGTTTCAGACATGAAAGCCGGAGTAGTCATTTGTCTGACTGTTTTGCGTGCATTATTGGATAATGATCAAATGCCTTCAATCCCGATTACCACATTATTCACTTCGGATGAAGAAACAGGCAGCCTTACATCCCGAAAATGGATCGAAGAATTGGCGAAAGAATCACAACTGGTTCTTGTTCTCGAACCAGGGATGCCAGATGGTTCAATTAAGACCTGGAGAAAAGGTGTTGGTGATTTCCACATCGTTGTTCATGGGCAGGCTGCTCATGCAGGAGGAAACCACGAAAATGGCAGAAATGCAATTGAAGAGCTTTCTCACCAGGTTTTGGCAATACAAGGAATGACAGATTACAGTCGCGGAACGACCCTCAATGTAGGTGTAATACAAGGCGGAACAGTGGTCAATGTTGTCCCCGAAACCGCCTGGGTTGATGTCGATCTGCGTGTGATGCAACCTGGCGAGGCAGAACGTATTATCGAGGTTCTAAATAACTTGAAGCCTGTTATAAAAGGTACCTCTCTTGAAATTACCGGGAATTTAAATCGGCCACCGATGCCATATAATGAATTAATGCAATCCACTTTTGAACATGCCAGAAAAATTGCAACCAGAAATGGCATACCCCTTACAGCAGCAGGAACAGGAGGTGCGTCAGATGCAAATTTTGTTTCTCCGCTTGGTATCCCGGTTCTGGATGGGTTGGGTGCTATCGGGGGGGATTATCACTCTGAAAAAGAATATATCATCAAAGATAGCCTGGTACCTCGTGCCAGGTTGCTGGCAACGCTGTTGCAAAATTGGTAAGATTCTTATGTTTGATGCTCCCAATGAGATATCACATTTTGGAATTAATATCCAGATTTGATATTAAATAAGGAGTCACAATAAGACGAACAGTATATGGATCACTTATCTACTCAAAATTTTAGGGGTTTTTTCATTCCAACACGTAGATCGTTCAAAAGCTCTGCCCGCCATTAAAACCTTTGCTTCCGACCATTCCGGGCCGGTGATCTGTAACCCGATTGGCAATCCCTCAGTTGAAAAACCACAATTAAGGGACATAGCTGGTAAACCAGCCAGGTTAATGGGAGCTGTAAATCGGGTTAATCTACGAGCCATTTCCACGGCATCAGATCCTTCGATCAAAGGTGCAGTACTCGGGGTTGTGGGAAGCAAAAGCAGATCGTAATCCTTAAAAAATGATCTGAATTTGTGCTTGATTTCCATTTGCACTCTTCTGACATGTGAATATTCTGAGGAAGTATAAGCTTCACCCATTTTCAAACGACGAAGAACATCATCACCAAAATCCCGGGGAGTTGAAGCCAAACGATCATGATGGTAGGTCGCAGCATCTGCCTGAGTCATGATTCCGTTGGCAAGCGCAGCCTCACGCAACCAGGGTAGGACAATTTTTTCGACCTTTGCCCCCATTTTTTCAAAAACTTTTTTGGAGGAGTTCATTGCAGATAGCACATCGGCTTGTGAATCCTCTATGTAATCTCCAACGGCAAATGCAATTTTCCAATCCTTAACACCTTCTTCAAGATGTGAGACATATTCATCAACAAGGCGATCACAGGACACAGGGTCCAATGAATCATAACCTGCCATTATTTGAAGGAGGATGGCTGCATCTCGAACATTGTTGGTAATAGGACCGACATGATCCAGGTTCCAGGAAAGCGGAATCACACCCTTGAGGCTTACTCGTCCATAGGTGGGTTTTAATCCAACAGTTCCGCACAATGATGCTGGAATTCTTATTGAACCACCAGTATCACTTCCCAATGAGGCAACACACATTCCAACCGCGACTGCAACTGCAGAACCTCCCGACGAGCCTCCAGGTATGCGATTAATATCCCAAGGATTGCAACAGTTTCCAAAGTGGCTATTGATATTGGTCACACCTAGTGCAATTTCATGCATATTGGTCTTGCCCAGGATGATCGCACCCGCCTCTTTTAATTTTGCTACAACAGCAGCATCTTCGCTGGGAAAATTTTTCCTAAGGAATTCTGCACCAGCGGTAGTGGCAATGTCTTTTGTTTCAAAAAGATCCTTTAATCCCATTGGGATACCCGAAAGAGGTTTCCCAAGAATAACTTCGTTTTCCTGTGGAGAAAGGATGGTAATAAAAGCATTTAATACCGGGTTATATTTCTCGATCTGTTTTTGATAATACTGAATTACCTCTCCAACGCTTGTTTCCCCTGATATGAGAGCATTCTTAATGTCATATATTGATAATTGTTTATTTGATCGAAACATAAGAAATAAGGAAAAGAAAAGGGGCACGAAATATCGTGCCCCTCGAATGCGAATTACTTAACTTTTAGAATAAACCAAGAACCTTGCCCGTCTCAAGGTCCAGGTCAACATCATAAAATACAGGGCGGGTTGGCAGACCCGGCATGGTACGCATTGTGCCCAGCAATGGGTACAAGAATCCCGATCCAACCGAAGCGCGGATATCCGCGATAGGTACCCGGAAACCGGTCGGGGCTCCTTTCAAGTTCGCATCATGACTGAATGACAGGTGGGTTTTTGCCATGCAAAGAGGTAACCCTGAGAAACCCAGCTTGGTATAAAGTTCAATCTTGGCTTCTGCTTCAGGCGAATAATCCACACCATCTGCACCGTAAATTTCCTTGCATATGATCTCGATCTTCTGCTTAATGGGAAGGTCGAGTGGGTATAGTTGTTTGAAATTACTCGGTTTATCAGCTGCTTTAATTACTGCTTCGGCTAATGCAATGGCGCCAGCACCACCTTCCATCCAGTGTCGGGATTCAACTGCATCCATGGCACCAGCTGCAATTGCAGCTTTTCGAACCACTTCAACTTCTGCCGGAGTATCATCTTTAAAGGAGTTGACAGCTACCACAACATTTACGCCATATTTTAGGGCATTCTTGATATGACGTTCCATGTTTGGTAGACCTTTGCGAAGCAGATCGAGATTCTCATCTGTATATTCAGATGCCAGTGGTTTACCTGCCACAACCTTGGGGCCACCACCATGCATCTTGAGTGCTCTCACGGTTACCACTAGAACGACGACCTGGGGGATCAGCCCGGAATAACGACATTTAATTCCAAAGAATTTCTCCATACCAATATCAGCACCGAAACCAGACTCAGTGATGACATAATCGGCGAGTTTCAAAGAAATCTTGTCTGCTATGATGGATGATTGACCATGAGCGATATTGGCAAATGGGCCTGCATGGACAAAAGCAGGTGTCCCTTCCAGGGTCTGCATTAGATTGGGTTTAATGGCATCTTTCATCAAGACGGTCAATGCACCAGCTGCACCAATATCTTCTGCAGTAATGGCTTCACCCTTCTTATTGGTACCGATGACGATCCGGCTAAATCGTTCACGCATATCTGCAAGACCGGTTGTCAGGGCCAGAATTGCCATGATCTCGCTGGCAACGGTGATATCAAAACCGGTTTCCCGTTCAAAACCCTTTTCATCAGGACCCATTCCTACTGTTATCGTGCGCAGAAAACGGTCATTTGTATCCACCACACGTCTCCATGTGACAGAGGCAGGGTCGATATCGAGCCGGGAAAACCGTGAACGTTCTTCGGGTGTCAAAGTTTCTGGATCAGTTTTATCGATCCCCAATTTTGCCAGTCTACGAAGCATGGAAGGAGCAAATTTTCTCTTGCCTTCTTTATCGACCGGGCATAATGCATTAAAAAGTTTGACATCATCTTGTTTGGCTTCGTGCATCATTCGAACATCAATTGCCGCTGCCAGCAGGTTGTTGGCAGCAGTAATGGCGTGGATATCGCCGGTGAGATGCAAGTTGAAATCTTCCATTGGGATGATCTGTGAATACCCGCCACCAGCAGCGCCACCCTTGATACCAAAGGTCGGTCCCTGGGAAGGCTGGCGAATGGCTGTGATCACATTTTTTCCAAGATGTGCACCCAGTGCCTGCGAAAGACCTACCGTTGTTGTTGTTTTTCCTTCGCCTAGTGGGGTTGGGGTGATGGCAGTTACATCTATATACTTTCCATCCGGGCGATCTTTCAATCGTTTCAGGATTTCCAGTTTTACTTTGGCTTTATAAGGACCATACAGTTCCAATTCTTCTTCAAGAATTCCAAGTTCATCAGCAACCTGAAGGATCGGTTTTAGAGTTGCTTCCTGGGCAATATCAATATCTGAAGGAACAGGGTCGCGCAGAATAATTGGTGTTGGTATAAATTTTCTCGCCATGCAGTCTTCTCCCTTTCTAAAATTGGTTGTTATCCCCTTTATTTTCTTAGATTTTCAATAATACCACAAGAGATTTTTATCCCCACTTCCCGTGCCAGTTGTCACAAACAGAAGGGAAATGAAGGATGACATAAATTAAGAACTAAGTTGCATGAAGCAGAAAGCTGATATATACTTGGAAGAGTTGGTAAATAGATCTATATACCTTGAATTATGTAGACAAGTTCTTTTATTATAAAAAAATACTCATTCATCTTTAAAAGAAGAGCCAATCGTATTCTCATGTTTGGATCGATATTTCAACTTAATTAATAAAACATGGAAAATACCAAACTTCAAACAGGAATCGAGGCCTTAAAAGCTGGGGACAAATCTAGGGCACAATTAATTTTTATCGAAGTACTTAAACAAGATCTGGGTAATGAGGATGCATGGTTATTGCTTGAATCTTGTTTAGAAGACCGTGAAGACAAAATCTATTGTTTTCGAAAAGTTCTAGCTATTAATCCCAATAATGTTGTCGCCAAAACAGGATTGGCTGAAAAAAAAAGACGGATAGTTACAGACTCAAATTTAATACCTGACACTGGCCCTGAAGTCCAATCATTAAAGAACGCCATTCGGTATCTGACCAGGAAGTTATTGCTGGTAGTTGTGACCATTTTTATCGGGGTTTTTATCACTGTGATGATCACAAACCAGCCATCCAGACGGGGATTGGGACCTCCAGTTTCTCCTTTTGAAACCAGTCTTGAAGCCCAGATCTATCTTGTTGTCCGCACAGCCATAAATAATGGGAGTATACAAAGAGATCCCTTAGGAGTTCCTGATCCACTTCAAATTCAAGAACTGACAGACAGATTGCGAAGCGAGATGGGTTTAAACCGTCCATACTTTTCGAAAATATTCGGATGGACAATCAGAGCACTTACTTTTAATTGGGGTGAGACAGGTACCAGGCAAGGAGGTTGGGGCGCTCAGAATACAACAGCAAGCGTGATGGACATCATACTCCATTATCTACCTAACACTTTGTTGCTGGTAACAACCACCTATCTACTTGTTTTCCTGATCGGCATGCCATTATCCCTATACTTGGCTCGTAACTATGGTAAATGGGCGGATAGATTTTTTTCGATCCTTTCGCCGATCTCTTCTGTGCCAGGTTGGGTGTTTGGCATTCTGATGATCAGTGTTTTTGCATTTCAATTGCGGTGGTTACCTTTCGGCGGTATGTATGAATTATCCAAACCTGAGAATGAATTCATGCATATTCTGGATGTGGCCAAACACATGATCCTGCCAGTTTCAGCCTTTGTTTTAAGTCTGCTTTTTCAGATCGTATATGCCTGGCGAACCTTTTTTGTGATTTATTCTGAGGAGGATTACGTTCAACTGGCAAAAGCCAAGGGATTATCTGCAAAAATATTAAATAATAAATATATACTCAGACCCGCACTTCCTTATATCATAACAAGTTTCGCCACTTCCCTGATCAGTTTCTGGCAATTGAGCATGGCACTCGAGGTAGTTTTCCGATGGCCGGGACTGGGATGGTTATACATCAAAGAGGCTCTACCCAATTTTTGGGGAGAAAGCATGGAGCCGGGTGAGTTGATTATTGCAGTGGGAATCGTTGTAATCTTTGCTTACCTGCTTGGTCTGGTTGTTTTCCTGTTGGATCTGGCGTACGTGGTAATTGACCCCCGTATCCGTTTACTTCCCGAACAAAATAAAATGAAAGTAATGTCTCAAGTTAAATCTTTTAATAAAACCTGGAAAAAGCGCTTTCAATTTTGGTTATCAGGAAGGATTAAAAAGCACCGGACCAAAACTCATGATCCCACCAAGAAACCGGGAATTTCACCATCCCTGGTGCTCGATAATTTAAGAGGCTCTCTACGTGACTTCCAGACAGGGTTAAGATTGTTCTTCCAGGAGCTTCGCAGGTATCCATCTGCTATTCTCGGGTTGGCTTTCATTATCATTTTAATGGCTGGCTCATTGTACGCTGTCATCGCATTCCCTTATGAACAGGTCGGTAAGGATTATCAGCAGAAGAGTGCCCTGGGCCGCAGTTATCTTCCGCGTACAGCTATGCCTGAATGGACAAACCTTTTCAGTGATCCGCCGCGCTTATCAACGATCCTTATGAACCCTCTAAGTGAGGGAGCAAATGTTTCCATCCAGGTATTGGATAATGGCTGGATCGAAAAAACAACCACCTTCTCCTTTGATTACCCGTATAAGGAGGCACCAAGTGATATTTTTCTTTATATCGATCCCATCTACAAAGAAAAACTTCCTTTTTTGACACTTGAATGGAAGTATCCTGATGGAAGGACCATCGATCTGAAAAGAACAACTGCAGAACCCGGCTCCAGTTATGATTTTGAATCCAGTATTCTACCCAAATCTCTCATAAAACAGAATCCTGAATGGAGTAATTGGTTCTATTTAAACGAGCAATATTCCAAACCTGTCTTTACTTTACTCTTCGCCAAGCCAAATTCCCCTGACCCTTCTCCGCAGCACGGGACCTATCAACTAACGGTTAATAGCCTGGTTTTTGAACCGGAAGATGACGTTATATTGCAATTTGTATTATTGGGTCAAGTCTATGGACCTGCAGGAACAGATTTTTCACGAAGGAATCTGCTGGTTCCCTTGTTTTGGGGTATGCCATTTGCCCTGTTCATCGGTTTACTGGGGTCTCTCGTCACTACCTTGGTCGCAATGCTGCTGCCGGCCATTGGTGTATGGTATGGGGGTTGGGTTGATAATGTTATCCAAAGAGTGGCCGAGATCAATATGATCCTTCCGGGTTTGACAATCGCAGTTCTGGTGAATGTACTATTTAATATGAATATTTGGGTCATACTGGGAATCGTGGTGATAATCAATGCCTTCGGTTCCCCCCTCAAGATCATTCGATCTGCTCTATTGCAAGCCAAGGAAGCTCCCTATATTGAAAGTGCCCGCGCATATGGTGCCAGTAATGTCAGGATCATTACACGTTACCTGTTACCTCGCATCTTGCCTTTGTTGATTCCTCAATTAGTTTCGCAGGTGCCAAGTTTTATTTTTTGGGAAGTGACATTAGGTTTCTTTAATATCAAATCTAATTATCCAACCTGGGGACGGATTATTTACGATGGATTAGCCCGGGGTGCATTATATGGTTCACCTTTTTGGGTCTTGGAACCGATCTTCCTCTTGCTCCTAACAAGCCTGGCATTTGCCATGCTTGGAACGGCTCTCGAAAAAATTCTCAATCCTCGTATGATTGAAAATGTTCCTTTACAAATAGATTAATTATTGACTGATTTCGCTCCTTGAATTATTTTAGAATATTTTTCCAAAGGAAAGCGGATCGTTCCTAACAAGAAGTTCCATTCAAAGAAACGAGAAATAACCCTTATTATGAACGTCACTATATCGATAATGTGGTGTAGAATTGATGTATATGGATGAGCAATTATTGATTTCATCAGCACAGAAAGGTGATTTGGAATCATTTAATACACTCGTACTTGCATATCAGGAAAACTTATACAATACCGCTTTTCGGATCCTGGGGGATGAAGAGCAGGCAGCCGATGCCACACAAGACGCATTCATTTCTGCTTTTCAAAAAATTTGCTCTTTTCGAGGAGGTTCTTTTCGATCCTGGTTACTGCGCACAGTCACGAATGTCTGTTATGATGAATTGAGGCGTAAAAAACGCCGCCCTACAACCCCTCTTGAACCAATCACAAGTGATCAAGAAGAGATCGAATCCCCGCGTTGGTTGGCTGACCCTGATCTTTCACCAGAACAAAAATTTGAACAAAGCGAACTCGAACATGCCATTCAGCACTGCCTGGAAGGATTGTCGCCTGACTATCGTGCAGTTGTCGTCCTGGCAGATATTCAAGGTCTTGACTATAACGAAGTGTCTTCCTCACTACGTAAACCTCTCGGTACTATTAAAAGCCGCTTGGCTCGCGCCCGATTGCGGCTTCGAGAATGTTTGCAGGATTTTTGGGAACTTTTACCGGTTGTTTACCGTCTGGATAATGAGAGCAACCCATGACACAGCAGATTTCATTCCAAGACATCAAAAAATTATCAGCATACCTGGATAACCAATTATCCAAGTCTGCACAGACACGCCTTAAAGCCAGAATTGCTCTTCAGCCCGAGTTGCAGGAAATTCTCCTGGATATGCGTCAAGTGCGTGCGCTCTTGAGGCAGACTCCCCACCTGAGGGTGCCACACAACTTTAGATTGACCCCCAAAATGGTGGGAATGCGCCCTCCTGTACCACGCAGTGTACCTGTTTTTCGAATGGCTTCATTAACAGCAGTCATTCTGTTGTTCTTATCATTTACTTTCAATTTTTTGGCACCTTTCACATCTGCTCCCAACCTGGCAGCAGCACCTCAACTTTCACAAAGTGGAGGAGGCTGTGGTTATGACGATCCCGCTGATTGTGGTGATGTCTCCATGGAAGTCCTTCCCTTTGGGGTAGGAGCAGGTTCTACGGAAACCTCCACTCCACAAGAAGAAACTGTCATGTCGATTTCTCCTGAGAGAATGGCTGACTCCACACCTGAAATTACACCTGAAACCAGCCAGGGAGTGAACCAACAACCTACCCCTGATGCTGATAACGCATCCCCTGATTTAGCGGTTCTCGATTCACCTCCCAGTGAAAAAAACCAACCTCAAACCATGCCGTTATTGAATTCATTTCAAATAGGATTAATCCTTCTTGTATTTTTTCTTGGTAGTAGCGCTTTCATCATTCGTCAAATAAACATCCAGAGATGGCGGAAACGACTATAAATTTCTGCCCCAGGTGTGGCACAGCCATCACACACCTGCAGAAATTTGGAAAACTCCGACCAGTTTGTTCGGTTTGTGGCTGGATCTATTTTCCAGACCCCAAAGTAGCCGCGGCTGTTTTGATAAAAAAGGATGATTTTGTACTCCTCGTACGGAGGGTGAACGAACCTGCACGAGGATTGTGGACTTTACCCGCAGGATTTGTAGACGCAGGTGAAGACCCGGCTCGTGCGGCTGAGAGGGAATGTTTTGAAGAGACCGGACTGACAGTCCATGTTACTGGTATTTTGGATATCATCGCTGGCATGGAGCATGTGCGTGGTGCCAATATTGTCATTGTATATCATGCCCAAATTGATGGAGGCATTCTCCATGCCCGGGATGATGCCGACCTGGCGGATTGGTTCTCCATTACAGATCTTCCTCCACTTGCATTCGAGGCTACCATGCAAGTGTTGGGCGTTTCTAATAAGAATTGATGATCCACTTACGATCCATTTCGTACCAAAAACCCCAATACGATCTGAGAAATTATCCATTTTCATTACCTGTTTTCCAGGCGTTTTATGGATTAGAGTTCAATTCACCAGTCTCTTTGTTTGTAGGGGAAAACGGATCCGGAAAATCCACCTTATTGGAGACCATCGCTTGTGCCGTCGATTCGATTGTGGTTGGCAGTGATAGTTTAAAAACTGACAAAACTCTGGGAGGAGTCCAACATTTATCTCGATTTTTGAAACTCTCCTGGAATAACCGCACACGCAAGGGTTTTTTTCTACGAGCGGAAGATTTTTTTGGATATATAAAGAACATGACTCGTATGCGCCAGGAATTGGAAGAAGACATTCGGGTTATTGACAATGACTATAAAGACCGCACTGATTATGCCGCAAACCTGGCACGCAGTCCCCATATCGGGCAATTGCATGCACTGATCCAACGTTACGGGGATGGTTTGGAGCATCATTCACACGGGGAAGCCTTTCTGACTCTCTTTCAATCCCGGTTCATACCTGGAGGTTTGTACTTGTTGGATGAACCGGAAGCACCACTTTCACCCTTGCGCCAACTGGGCTTAATCTCCATTCTTAAGGATATGATAAAACAGGATGCACAGTTCATTATTGCCACTCATTCACCTATTTTGATGGCTTTCCCAGATGCCGCCCTGTTCAATTTTGATAAAGATTCCATACAACAAGTCACCTATAATGAGTTGGAACATGTTAATTTAATGCGATCTTTTCTGAACGACCCTCAGGCTTATCTTCGCCAGTTATAGGTGAACAATGGACGAATTGATCATACGGGAAGCTCAATATGATGATTTCAAAACGATCACTGAATTATGCAATCAGCTTGGATACAAGACAGATTCAGAAGATATTCCTCTCCGTCTCAAACAGATCCACGATCTGAGCCATCATGCTGTATTCGTGGCAGAATTTGATCACCATGTTATTGGCTGGATCCATGTATTCCTTTACCCATCGTTGGTCAGTCCTCTTTCAGCACTGCTGGGGGGATTGATCGTTCATACAAACCAGCGTGGTAAAGGAGTTGGGAAAGAATTGTTGCAGAAAGCTGAAACATGGTCCCAATCCCATGCCTGCAAATATTTAACGATCTTTACCAATATTTCCCGCACCGAAACTCATAAGTTTTACTATCACCTTGGTTATCAAAATATAAAAACAGAACACGTCTTTCGTAAAGAAATCTCAGGGAATTCCGACAATAGATCGCAGGAATAAGGTCATTAAAAAGATCTTCTCCGAACTTATAAAATTTCCTTCACACTTGCCTGACGTGCTACAATAATAAAAATGATTATTTCCTATTAATTTCAGGAGGAATAGATGGCTTCGTCGAATTTTCGCCCCTCCCCAATTGCTGGCTTATGGTACGAAGGCAACCCAAGTGCGCTGGCAGCCAGCATCAATTCCTATATGGATCTTGCCCGTTTACCCAAATTGGATGGAAAAGTTGTGGCGATCATAGCCCCTCATGCCGGCCATCGCTATTCCGGATCGGTGGCTGGTTATGCCTTTGCATGCGTACGCGGTCAATCCCCTGACCTGGTTGTCATTGTTGGACCTATGCACCATCCTTTCCAGGAAGCCATTTTAGTTTCAGCTCATACAGCATACTCTACACCTCTTGGAAGTATCCCGATCGAAAGAGACATGATTGACAAGCTGGATGAGATCCTTACCAATGATCTGGGTTATGGAATATCCCCTGTTCTTGAAGATCCGGAACACTCCTTGGAAATCCTGCTTCCTTTCCTCCAACAAGCACTTATTGGGGAATTTAAATTACTCCCTTTAATGCTGCGTGAGCAAACCCCACAGGTTGCTGAGAAGCTGGGTCATGCCCTGGCACAGTTATTGCAGGGTAAGAATTGTCTTTTGGTAGCGTCAACTGATCTATCCCATTTCTATAATGAAACGAAAGCATGTTATTATGACGCTGAAATGCTGCGGCAAGTTGAATCTTTTTCTCCTCAAAGTGTTTTCCAGGCAGAGTACAACAAAGAAGGTTTTGCATGTGGTGTGGGTGCCCTGGCTACCGTACTATGGGCCGCCAAAGACCTTGGCGCAGACACTGTGAAAATCCTCAAACATGCGACTTCTGGAACTGTAACTGGAGATTTCAACAGGGTGGTCGGTTATGGTTCTGCGGTGGTTTTAAAAACAGATTTGCCAGGCGAATGAGTAATATTCTTAACCTTAATAATGTCAATTTTTGCTGAAATTGTTGTAAACATCCCTTCTGTTGATGGAGTATTCCATTACTCCATTCCTCCCAATCTTGAATCCAGCCTGCTCATGGGACATTATGTACAAGTGCCTTTTGGCAGGCAGGTTGTCCAGGGGGTGGTGTTGGCACTGTTGGAGGCTTCCCCAATTCAGGAGACGAAAAAGATCATTGATCTGATCGACCCCGATCCTGTATTAACAATTGCACAAATCGAACTCGCTAAAAATCTAAGCCAGGCAACTCACAATTCAATAGCTGCCATGGTTTCCCTTATGCTGCCACCCGGCCTGTCAAAACAATCGGATGTGCTTTATTCCCTTGCCAACCTAACGGAGACAACCGGGTGGTCGGATACTCAAAAACGTCTGCAAAATTTGCTTAGGAAGCGCGGCTCCCTGCGTGGCCGGCAGATAGACCGTGCCTTTCCAAATCGGGAATGGCGCAAATCTGCGCAATCCCTGCTGCGCAGCGGAGCACTCATCTGCCAATCCGTTCTTCCTCCTCCCGGGGTCCGACCCAAATTCATCCGGGTTGCCCAACTGGGTGTAACTCCCGAACAGGCGCAAACTGCCATGCCAAATCTGGGCAATACTGCCAACACTCAAAAAAGGCGCCAGGCCGCCCTGCAGTTCCTGCTGCGTGAACCAGAACCTGTTAATGTAACCTGGGTGTATGCTGAAAGTGGGTGTAACCTTGGAGACCTTCAGGAATTGGCTGAACGGGAATTGATCATTCTTTTTGAAACCGAGATCTGGCGGGATCCACTTTCCAATATAACTCAAGCACTCACCTCCCCGCCCGTATTGACTGTAGATCAGCAAAAAACATGGGATGTGATCGAAAAAGGATTTGAAGATCTGAGGATCGGAAAACCTGTCCTGCCATTCCTTTTGCACGGAGTCACTGGTTCAGGAAAAACGGAAATTTATCTACGCGCAGTCACAATAACTCTCCAAACCGGAAGACAGGCCATTATCATGGTTCCCGAGATCGCCCTGACACCTCAGACGGTCCGCCGTTTTTTGGCTCGCTTTCCTGGTCAGGTGGGGTTGGTACATTCCAAATTATCCGAAGGTGAGCGCTATGATACCTGGCGGCGTGCCCGTCTTGGTCAATTAAAGATCATAATCGGACCTCGATCTGCCCTTTTCAGTCCATTGCCTCAAGTCGGATTGATCGTTCTCGATGAATGCCATGATAGTTCGTATTATCAGAATGAACCTCCCTGCTATGATGCTGTTCAAGCAGCCATGGAATCAGCCGCCCTGAATAGTGCAATATGCATACTCGGTTCTGCTACACCTCCAGTGAACCTCAAGTACCAGACAATCAATTCATCTTCAGTTGAAAACAACTACAAAAGAGAGTACGGAAAACAGCAATTGCGCTTGCTCGAATTGCCATCCCGTCTAACACCCCTGGAATCAGGTGGAGTCAGCGAAGGAACTGCCCTTCCTCCTGTCCAGATCATAGACATGCGCACTGAATTAAAATCCGGTAATCGTGGGGTTTTTAGTCTTGCACTTGAGGAAGCACTCACTTCAACCCTGGCCCGCGATGAGCAAGCCATATTGTTCCTCAACCGGCGCGGCACTGCCACCTACGTTTTTTGCCGGGATTGCGGTACATCACTCAATTGCCCTCGATGTGAAACCCCGCTTACTTACCATACCCAGCTTCCTGGCGTGGAATTGCTCTGTCATCACTGCAGGTATACACGTAAGCTTCCAAAAACCTGCCCGGTGTGTAAAAGCAGCGCTATCCGCCAGTATGGACTCGGCAGTGAAAGAGTTGCTGCCGAGGTGCAAGAACGATTCCCCCAAGCACGTATCTTGCGCTGGGATTGGGAGACCACACGTCAAAAAGATTCTCACGAGATCATTCTAAGCCATTTTATCAGCCAGCGCTCGAACGTACTGGTAGGTACCCAGATGCTGGCCAAAGGACTTGACCTGCCCAAAGTCACCCTGGTTGGCATAATCCTGGCCGACGTGGGTTTGAATTTTCCAGATCCATTCGCGGTTGAAAGAGGTTTTCAGGTTCTAACCCAGGTGGCCGGTAGAGCAGGTCGATCTTCCCTCGGCGGAAAGGTCATATTGCAAACTTTCCAACCTGAGCACTATGCCATCCAGGCTGCATCTGCTCACGATTATGCCGGTTTTTACCTGCGAGAGCTTTCTGAAAGAAAAAAAATAGGCTATCCGCCTTTCGGGCGGCTGGTTCGCCTGGAATACCGCCATTTGGATTCCCGGACAGCCGAAACCATAACGAAGAGTATGGCTGATTACTTGAAGAAATGTATCAACAAATCCGGGATGGTTGAGACAGATATTGTTGGACCTGTCCCCTGCTTCTTTGCCAAAATAAACAACCTTTATCGCTGGCAGGTGATCCTGCGCGGACCAGAACCGGCTTCGATCCTGCCAACCCGTTTTCTCGAAGGCTGGCGAGTGGAAATTGATCCCCCAAATTTGCTATAATAAAAGAATGCATTAAACATTTTCTATAAAATGGGAGTTCCAGATTGAGCTATCAATTGAAATTACTGTTGATCGTGACCTTACTAATGACCACTTTAATCATTCCTGCTCAAGTACTTACAGATGTAGAACCTCCCATACAAGCCAGCGGTATTTGGTTGGATAACTGGGATTATTCGATCCAACTTATTGTCAAAGATTTAATTGGCGAATTTCACAAGATCAGATTTATGCAGGTTGACAAAGGCATTTATGCCATTGGAAACCCTTCAATTTTCTCAGGACGATTCTAATGGGAACAGACACAAACCATGTTGGAAACACCTGCCCCGATTCCAGTAGATACCCCTATATCCACAACCCAACCTTCCGCCGAACCAACCCATGATACAACATCTCCTTTTAACCACATCGGTGGTAGTACTTTTATAGTTCCTTTTGGGTTGGTGATATTATTGGTATTATCATCAAAGACCAAGAAAAGAGAGGAAATCAACCATGACAGAAAATGACAAATCAAAGGATAACGAATCAACCAAAAAGGAAGATCCCAAACCAGAACCGGTTGATCAACTGGTTGAAACACACCATACAGTCACGATAGCTGGGAAAAAAATTAACTACACAGTTACGACCGGCACCATGATCCTCAAGGAAGAGTCTGCTGACCGTGACAAGGAAGCTGAAAAATCCAAACCCAAAGCTGCTTTTTTCTTTGCAGCCTATACCATGGATGGTGTTGAAGACAGGACCCTCCGACCCATAACATTCGCATTCAACGGTGGCCCGGGATCGTCCTCAGTCTGGCTTCATTTGGGGGTCGTTGGTCCACGCCGGGTGCATATGACCGAGGAAGGTTATATGCCTCAACCACCTTTCACGCTGGTGGATAATGCGTTTTCTCTGCTGGATGTATCCGACCTGGTATTCATAGACCCGGTCAGCACTGGTTTCAGCCGCCCAGCAGAAGGCCAAAAAGCACGCGAATTCCATGGTTTCCAGAAAGATATCGAAAGTGTTGGAGATTTTATCAGGCTCTATACCACCCGCTACCAGCGCTGGCTTTCTCCAAAATTTTTGATAGGGGAGAGTTATGGCACTACAAGATCAGCCGGACTATCGGGTTATTTACAGGAACGGCATGGAATGTATCTGAATGGTATCATGCTGATTTCATCCATCCTGGACTTTCAAACCGCCCATTTTGATCCAGGAAATGATCTGCCTTACATTCTTTTCCTGCCGACCTATGCTGCCACTGCGTTCTATCACGGCCGGGTCCGCACACGAAAATCTCTTGGATCCTTGCTGAAAGAGGTTGAAAAATTTGCATCCGGAGAATATACACTGGCACTAGCCAGGGGAAGCTCCCTGTCAACCAGGGAACGTTCCAGGATCGCATCCGAGTTGGCACGCTTCACCGGGCTTTCAATAGATTTCATTCTTCGTAGTGATCTGCGGATTGAGATCTTCAGGTTCACCAAAGAATTGCTGCGTCAAAAAAACCGCACAATAGGCCGTTTGGATACACGTTTCACTGGCATTGACCGGGATTCAGCAGGTGAAAATTTCGAATTCGACCCGAGCATGGCAGCCATCACCGGTCCTTACACAGCCACACTGAATGATTATGTGCGCAGCGAGCTGGAATTCGAGAGCGATCTTCCATACGAAATCCTCAACCCCAAAGTTTGGCCCTGGAGCTACGCTCAGAATGAAAACAATTATGTGAATGTGGCCGAAACCTTGCGAAAAGCCATGAGCAGCAATCCATATCTAAGGGTCCATGTTGCCAATGGCTATTATGACCTTGCCACCCCTTACTTTGCAACCCGTTATACATTTGACCACCTGGGTTTGGATATCAGCCTGCAAGATAATATCTCGATGAGTTATTACCCGGCTGGCCACATGATGTATATTCATTTACCATCATTGGCTGTTTTAAAAAATAATCTGGTCGAATTCATCCAAAATGCATTGCCCAAGAGCTAATTTTGACAAGGTCTATCCAGAAAATGCGGAGACAGGTAAAGACAACTTAATTTAATAAATCTCGTAGATGTATGAAGATATTGTTAGGCAATATTTCGTACTCTTTCACCAAAGAAAATTAATATTAGGAGATAAATCATGCAAAATTTTTCGAGAGGTTGGGCATTTTTAAAACAAGCCTGGCAAATGGTATTGGTTGACAAAGATCTGATCAAACCATCCATCATCACGTTATTTGCAGGCTTCATCGTTTCGATCATATTCATAATTCCCATGGCTGCGGCAGGACTTTTGTTGGGAGGGGATAGCTCTGTTATTGGACGGATCATCTTATTTATCATGGGAACACTTCTGGTTTTTTCCCAGTTTTCAATCTCATACCTTTTCTCCTCCATGACCATTTATCTGATCTATGGATACCTATCTGAAGGAGATGGACGCATGGATAAGGCCTGGAATATCGTCAAACGCGATTGGCTGGATATCCTCAGCCTTTCTGCTGCCTCGACCTTTGTCAACCTCATTAAAGGTCTTGTTAAAGGCAAAGGTAAGAGTGGAGGCCGTAATCTCCTGGCTGGTTTGATCGATACTGTCTGGACGGAAGCAGCTTTCTTGATCCTTCCTGCCATGGTGATCGAGGACATTAATTTAAAAGATGGGTTGAAGCGTGCCGGAGCAATAATCAAGAACAATCTTTTACTGGTCGGAATTAGCACCGTTGGTGTAAAAGCAGTTTCCGGCTTGATCGGATTCTTGTTGGGGAGTACCGGTATTGCTCTGGGATTTGGCGTAGGATTGGGAATCGTCTCATTGACTGGGGCTACCACATTTGGATGGATCAGTGGTGTCAGCCTGGGTGTAATCCTTGCCAGTATTTTCATTATAGTGGCATCTGTCGTAACAACTTATACATCCACAGCCTATCACACTTGTTTATACCTGTGGGCACGTGATGTTGAGGCAGCCCAGGCCAGTGGGTCAACTGCCACAATCGCCGCACCTGCTCCTCTGGCAGCTGTCCTTAATCAATAATGGAAGCTCAACGTCGTGAAATTCTCACCTGGCAGGATGTTGACAGCCTGATTGATACACTCCTGCCCAAATTTCGCGGCGAATTCACGGCTATGGTGATGATCACACGCGGCGGGATCATCCCGGGAGGGATGTTGGCGGAAGCAATGGGTCTCACACACATGCTGACCGCTGCAGTGGATTTTCCCGCCCAATATCAGTCAGATCGCCCTTTAATGGCATGGCCAACCTTCATACAATTTCCTTCAGATGACCAGTTATCTGGGCGACTAACCTTGATCGTTGATGATGTTTGGGGTTCCGGTCGCACAATTTCAGCTGTCAAGAATCGCGTCTCAGCTGCCGGGGGTTTCCCGGAAACTTGTGTATTACATTTCAATCCATATCGGAACTTGTTTGGCAACACAAAACCCGATTATTTTTCAGCAGTTACGGATGTTCACATTATATATCCCTGGGAGATCAACCGTGGACCAGATTTTGCAATGAATGAAATGTAACAATACTTGTTGTTTGTCCTCCACGATACAAAGGCACCAGGAATCTTTATGAACAAGATTGGTGCCTTTTGTTTTTTGATCCCAGCTTGGTATGCTTAGGACCTTATTTGTGAGTCGAATAAATCGGACTTTAGATCACACTGACAACCGATCCATTCTCTGTTTTAGTAACATCAATGCGGGTCTGGAAGGCATCCTTAAGTTCATCAAGGTGCGTTATCACCAGAACCTTCGCAAAATCACCCCGCACTGCATTGATGGATTCGATCAAGCGTTGTCGACCGTGAGCATCCTGGGAACCAAATCCTTCATCAATTACAAGGGTTTGCAAACGTGCGCCTTTACGGTGAGACAGGACCTCGGATAAAGCCAGCCGTATGGCGAAATTCACCCGGAAAGCTTCCCCACCTGAGAACATCTCGTAATCCCGTACACCTACCCCATCGCTGATCTGGATATCCAGAGTTTCTTTCAAGTCATCTCTTTTCTTATCTTTATAGGAAGATTGGGTTACAAACCTTACCGACATGGATCCGTCACTCAAGCGATCCAACAGATCATTGGCCCGGCTTTCAATTTCCGGCAGTGCCTGTTCGATCAACAAGGCTGGCACACCATCCTTTCCAAAGGCACGTTCAAGGGTTTTAAGTCTACCGATCAACCCTGCCAGTTCCTCCCGCTCGCCATCCAGGCGTTTCCGTCGCGAGCGAAGATCTTTCAAGACACTCACTTTCTGACGTGCAGCTCCCACATCCTGATTTAAACGGTTTTCCTGCTCCTGGATATCAAATAAAGCGCGTTCAGCACCAATCATATCCGGTTTTATTTTTTCGGCGTCTGTAAGTGCATCTGTGGCTTGTTTCAATTCATCTTTCTGTTTTTCAATCTCAACTGCCAGGTCATCAATTTGCTTGTGAAGGTTGTTGATCTCATTTTCCAGGGGTTTAATGGCTGCTTTGGCTGAACTCAGGCTGTGATATTCCACCTCGGATTCACGCCCCTTGATCTCCGCACGTTTGGCTGCATCGTGAGCAACTGCATCATATCCCAGGTTGCCTAATTTCTTATCCAATTCAGCCAACTCATTACGAGTTTCTGGCAGAAAGTTTTCCTTTTCCAGCAACTGTTTTACCGTAATGAATCTCCCGGCCTTATTGCCTTTCCACTCGGACAGATTTTCCTGATATGTCCGAGTGCGATCTTCCAATTGGGTCAATTGCGTGGTTTGTAATAAACGCTCCTTTTCTGCAGGCAATAGATTGATCAACTCATTTTCCATGTTGGTAACTTGCAGGGTTATTTCATCCCATCCTGACTTGTTGGCACGGAAGCGGTCACCCAACGCTGTTCCTTGATCATTCAATTGATCGATCAAATTTACCCTGTCCTCCGGGCTTAACGGCTGTCCACACAGTGGACAAATAGCCCCTTCGGTGGCTTCCAGATTCTCGATTCTATCTTTTAATTCAGACATCTCCGATTTAAGCCTGTCATTTTCAGAACGCATTTCTATTTGTTTTTCGCGTGCCAGTTTGATGGCTTCGTTCATCTGGTCACGTTCTTTTAATTTCTTATCAACACCTAAAATTGAAGTATGCAACCTAAATTGTTCTTTTTCCAGCTCTGGAAGTGCTTCTTCCTGGGTCTTAATGTTTTCTTGCTCAGTTAGCAGGGTTTTCATCTCCTGTTCCAATCGTGCTTGTTCACTACTAAGCTGGTTTAATAGTGGCTGGCGTTCTTTCTCATGTTCGCGAAATCTTTCCGCTACTGCTTCCCAGTTCTCAAGGTCTTTTTGCACACTTTTCCAATTGGTATAAGCTTGTTCAATCTCTATCGCACGTTCCAGCAGGCTGACAAACCTTTCCTTTTCAATTATTCTTTCTGCCAACCGTGCATTGTGTGCATCCGATTTACTGATTGTGCGCATCACACCAGCGTTCAAAGTATCCACCAAAATTTGTTGCTGTTTTAATGAATTTGTGAGTTGTCGAAGTCTTTCAAGTGTGGATTCTTGCAGTTTTCGGGAGGTGATCATCCCTTCCAATTGTTCTTCCAATTCTTTTAGCCGGCTCTTGCGAACTGATTCTTCAGACAATTCAAGTTCTATCTCTTGGAGTTGCCCATCCTTTGAAGCCAGGTCGCGTTCAACTACTTTTCTGCGCTCATTAGCACGATCACGGAAAGTCTCCCACAATTCCAATCCAAGAATATTGCCTAATATTTCTTTACGTTTCCCGGAAGGTTGTTGGGCAAATTGGTCGGCTTTTCCCTGTAAAAAGAAGGCGGCATTGATGAAGGTATCGTAATCCAATCGTAATATTTGCACAATGCGAGCCTGGGTTTCCCTGATATTATGCTCGCTTAAAGAGCGCCAGATCACTTCCCCGTCCGGTTCCGGTGCAGCCCGGATCTGTAATTCCAACATAGTGCTTTTATTGCGCGGCAGGGTTCGTTGTACTCTGTAAATTTGATCTTCATATTGAAAATCAAATACCACTTCGGCTGCCTTCACATCTGGATGATTATGGATGAGCGAATCGTCCCTCTTCCGTGCCTGCCCGAATAGTACCCACGTGATGGCATCCAACAAAGAAGATTTCCCTGCACCATTTGCGCCTGAGATACAAGCCAATTCAAAGGTTGAAAAATCCACTTCAACTGCTTGTTTATAAGAAAGAAAACCTGAAATTCTTAAACTTATTGGGATCATTTAGTATTCCACTTAATGTACCTGCTGGTTTGTATTCCTTGCCCAGTGTGCAGACTGATGTTATCATATTCTTGTGTTCCAACAAGCCTCAAAGAAAATCCGCACTCGCTTGATCCTGCTCGCGGTAATCGTATCAACGATACCCTGTTATTGCCTGGGATATGTAGCTGTAAGCATGACCTCTCGTCTATCAGGCCAAACTCCCACAGCCACAATTTTACCAAGCGAAACAACCATTTTTACAGCAACCATAACACCGACATTCACATCGACCAGCACAGATACCCCTGATCCGACCAGTACTGAAACTCCAACATCAACAAACACTGAGACTCTGACTCCAACCAGTACAGAAACATCAACTCCAACCTACACACCCAGTCAAACTCCCACACTGACACCTACTCCATCCAGTACGGATACGCCAACATCTACTCCATCCAGCACAGATACACCAACATCAACACCTTCAGAAATTCCAAGCCTAACTCCCGAGCCAGCTTAACTGTAAGAAGTCCAGTTTTCAATGATTTAGATTCCTTTATTCTTGGAGATGAGAAAACACGATATGAATGACATACTTCCGTTCTTAAAAGAGCTAATAACCGCGCCAGGTCTTTCAGGAAATGAAACTCCAGTTTCCGAGATCATCCAGAAAGAATGGCAACCATTGGTTGACGAGCTCAGTATCAGTCGATTAGGTTCATTGCATGGTTTACGTCGTGGCACTCTCAACTCACCTCGTCCAGCCATCATGCTGGCAACCCATATGGATGCCATTGGTTTGATGATCACAGGCACTCAAAATGGTTTTCTGCGCTTCACAGATGTAGGCGGGGTTGATCCTCGGGTTTTACCAGGGCAACAGGTATGGATACACGCCAGTGGTCCAAAGGCTACCCCTCATTCGCCACTTCCGGGTTGGGTGGTACAACCCTCTGCCGCTCTGCTTCCAGAAGAATTGGACAATAAAGCCATCCCGATGGAATACTTTTTTATTGATACAGGACTGGCACCGGAAAAGGTCAAACAATTGATCCAGGTCGGAGATATTGCCTCCTTTGCCCAGGTACCATTGGAATTGAACGGAGAGACAATAGCGGGACATTCTCTTGATAATCGAGCTGCGGTAGCAGCCCTCACCATCTGTTTGCAGGGACTTCAATCCAGCCAGCATGGCTGGGATATTTGGGCTGTGGCAACTGTTCAGGAAGAGGAAGGTCTTATCGGAGCTTACACATCTGCATTTCAAATTCGACCATCTTTGGCCATTGTGATCGATACTACCTGGGCTAAAGGACCTGGTACAGACGACTGGAATACCTTCCCGCTGACCAAGGGTCCAACCTTGATGTGGGGACCAAATATTCATCCCAAACTTCATATGAGCTTCAAAGAACTGGCTGATAAAATAGAGATCCCTTACGCGGTTGAGATCACCGGGCGTCATTCTGGAACAGATGCTTTTGCCACGCAAGTCGTTGCTGAAGGAATCCCAACCATGGCAATCGGTATTCCCATTCGCTATATGCATACTCCAGTTGAAATGGTTGCCCTCAAAGATATTCAACGTACTGGGAGATTATTAGCCGGTTTTATCGCTTCTTTAACAGAAGACTATATTAATTCGATAGCATTGGATTCTTAAGATGGCAAATTCTACAACTTTGGATAAGAAACAAACAACACTTCTTGAAAAATTATGCCAGGCCATGGCTCTTTCTGGAGATGAAGGTGAAGTTCGCAGCATAATTTTGGAAGAGATCCGCTCTTATGTCACAGATTTCAAGGTCGACACGCTCGGCAATCTGCTGGCATTTAAAAAAGGGACCTCAAAAAAACCCCTCAAGGTCATGCTTGCAGCCCACATGGATGAGATAGGTTTCATGATCGCTGCCGATGATGGTGATGGTCTTTTTCGTTTCGAGACCAGTGGCGGTATCGATTTACGGCAATTGCCTGGAAAGGCAGTTATCGTCGGTAAAGAGCATATCCCTGGAGTGATCGGCGCCCGACCCATTCACCTGACCACATCCAGTGATCGCCGGGACAAGATCTCGCTTGAAAAACTGCGTATCGATATAGGACCCGGAAGTAATAAGATCAAACCCGGTGATCGAGCTGCTTTTGCCACTCGCTTTCAGCGTGCCGGCACTTCCATGATAGGAAAAGCATTGGATGACCGTTTAGGAGTGGCTGTCTTGATAGAAATACTACAACAAGCACCTGCCAATATCGATCTGCAGGTTGCTTTCACAGTCCAGGAAGAAACTGGATTGCGTGGCGCAAAGGTGGCAGCCTATTTTTTCAATCCGGATCTGGCTTTCGTGGTGGATTCAACTCCTGCAAATGATCTGCCCGTTTGGGATGATGAGGATAACACCTCCTACAATTGTCATCTGGGAGCTGGTCCGGCGATCTATATTGCGGATGGAGCCACATTATCTGACCCAAGATTAATAAGGTTACTGGTGGAAACTTGTAAAAAAGAGGGTATTCCTTACCAGTTCCGTCAGCCTGGCGGGGGAGGCACCGATGCGGGAGCCATCCACAAACAGAGAGCTGGAATCCCTTCTGTTTCCATATCCATACCCGGTCGTTATGCACACACAGCTGCAGGCATGGCTCGCATCAGCGATTTTAATAATACGATTTCATTGCTCAAAGCAACCTTACAATCCATCCCTCTCGATATCCTGACACAGGAGCGAAAATAATGAATGCCCTTATCCAAAAACTTACTGAAACTTTCAGCCCATCGGGTTATGAACATGATATTCGCCAGGTTATCCGTTCTGAAATTGAATCCCTGGCAGATGAAATTAAAGTGGATGCACTCGGAAATTTGATCGCAATCAAGGGTAAGTCCGGCAAGAACGGAAAACGTATCATGTTGGCTGGGCATATGGACGAGATCGGCTTGATCGCAACCCATATCGATCCTAATGGTTTTATTCGTTTTTCGGGTATTGGAGGACTTTATCCCCATACTTTGTATAGTGGCCGTGTGCGTTTTGTAAATGGCATAACAGGCGTGATCGGTGGTGAACGAATTAAAGATATCCAAAAAACCCTCTCCGTCAGCGAATTATTCATTGATGTGGGTGCAACCAGCATCAATAATTGCCCTATCAAAACCGGAGATGTTGCAGCTTTTGAACGTCCTTTTTTTAACATGGGTAAGCGTTTGATTGCCAAGGCAATGGATGACCGCATTGGCTGTGCTGTCATGATCGAAGCATTGCGAACCTTGAAAAACTCCCCCCACGAAATTTATTTCGTCTTCACCACTCAGGAAGAAGTCGGTTTGCGCGGTGCAACTACTTCAGCTTACGGTATAGATCCGGATATTGGTATATCCCTGGACGTTACCGGTACTGGTGACACTCCCAAAGCCAGAAGAATGGATGTTGGACTCGGTAAGGGTCCTGCTATCAAGATCAAAGACGGTCGTATGTTATCCGATGTGAGGGTGGTGGAATGGATGATCCATACTGCAGAAAAAGCCAAGATTCCCTTCCAACGCGAAGTCCTGGAAGGTGGCACAACCGACGCAACTGCCATACAGTTAACCCGCTCCGGAGTTCCGGCTGGATGTATTTCCATCCCCTGCCGGTATATTCATTCCCCATCTGAGATGGTGGATATCGATGATGTAAATAACGCCACCAAATTATTGGTTGCTCTTTTAAGCAACCCCATTTCCCTATAACCCTTGATCTGGGTCCTTGGTTAAACCACCAGGACCCAGATTATCCAAATTCCTATCATCAATAAACCCATAACAAATCGGATCACAATAGCCCATCCACAACCAACAGCCCAACCCGTTGTGGCTTTCATGGCTTCACGCCAGTTTTTTCTACGGATCCATTCAGCCAGAAATAAAGCTGCTAAAGCTCCTATGAATCCACCGATAATTGGCAGAATAAATGTGCCAATCACTCCAAATAACATTGCCAGTAAAACTGAAATCCATGAAGAGCCACTACTGTGTGCCTGTTGCCCCATGACCAGGTTGTCCATAACAGATCCGACAGCCATTATGATTGTGAGAATAGCGAAAAATATCCATCCTGGTGTCTGAAAACCTACACCAAGCACATAAGCGAGGCTGGCCAGCCAAATTATCACCAATCCTGGAATTCCAGGAATAAGCAATCCAAGCAGGCCAACAGTCATGATCCCCAGAATTATTAAATTTGCAACATAGACAGGTAAATTCATTTAGTATATATCCTTATTCAGGGTGAAGAACTTTTATACCGCCCATCCACGGATGCAGCACTTCAGGAACGACAACAGATCCATCTGCCTGTTGATAATTTTCCAATACAGCAATCAAGGTTCGCGGCATACCCAATCCTGATCCATTCAGAGTGTTTACAAAGCGGGTTTTGCCACCATCGCTAGGGCGAAACTTAATGTTTGCCCGGCGACCTTGAAAATCTCCCACATTGGAAACTGATGAAACCTCCAGCCATTCATCACAACCAGGCGCCCATACCTCCAGGTCATAGGTCAATCGAGCACCAAAACCCAGGTCTCCGGTACATAGTTGCTTGATGCGGTAAGTCAGACCCAATTCAGCGCAAGTTTGTTCAGCATCAGAACGCATTTTTTCCAACATTGGGTCAGCTTCTTCCGGCTTGCAATAAATATACATCTCAACTTTATCAAATTGATGACCCCTCTTAATACCCCGCACATCACGTCCTGCGCTCATCTTCTCCCGGCGAAAACAGGGAGTATATGCCGTGTAATAGAATGGCAAAGCTGCTTCGTCCACGATCTCGTCCATATGCAAACCTGTCAGGGGTACCTCGGCAGTCGGCACCATCCAGAGATCTTCTTCAATATCATGGTACAGATTATCAATGAATTTCGGAAGTTGACCTGCCCCAAAAAGGGTTTGGCTCTTTACCATGAAAGGTGTACATTTTTCTGTATAACCCTGGCGAATATGCAGGTCCAGCATCCAGGCTATCAAAGCACGCTGCAGTCGGGCACCAGCACCACTAAGTACGTAAAAACGTGATCCGGTGGTTTTAACTCCCTGTTCAAAATTTATTATTCCCAGTGCTGGTCCCAGTTCCCAATGTGCCTTGGGAGTAAAGTTAAATTCAGGAACCGAACCGATCATCCTAAGAATAACATTTTCCGACTCATCTTTCCCTAAAGGTGTTCGTTCATCTGGAATATTAGGCAGCTCGGATGTAGCCTTCAACAATTCCTCATCAACCATACGAATCTTTTCATCTAACGCAGAAATATCGTCTCCTACGGTACGCATGCTGGTTATTTTTTCCTGCCGGGCGGTTGCATCTTTCATCTGGCTGATCTCTTTTGAAACTGAATTCCGCTCAGCTTTTAATACTTCCACCTCAGCCAAAAGATCCCGCCTGTGGATATCCAATTCCAGAACAATATTTATCAGACCATCATCCATTTGCCTGTCTTGCATTGACTTCCGTACCAAGTCTGGTTTTTCACGAATAAGATTGATATCCAACATCATTTCACCTCCTAAGGAAGGAATTATTACAATATTTTGATAAATAAAATAATAGGGAATTCTGTGAGCTTTTTGTTTTCATCATCTTCGTGTGAATTCCCTGGATAGACCGTGCCATAACACTTTAAGGAAATTTCTGTTTTTTGTTATCAGTACCTTTTATAAGATAATTTCTATGACCAATATACTTTTTTAAAATCATGGGAGGATCTATCAATCCATACAGGGTCTATTGAATCAGATACCCAAGAAGGCCTACTTCGGTTTTATTAATCCTAAATCATGGAAATTATACCAAGTCTGCCAACCTTGTAACACTGGCTTATTGATAGCAAATTAGGATTAGCTCTCATTCCCCATGAATTCTTCAGCAGTTGTATGACCTGGTTGACTGATTCCCTCACGTTTGAGAACTTTCCAGAAGGTTAGATATAGGATTTTAAGATCCAATCCTATCGATACATTGTCCACATACCAGATATCCAATATAAATTTATCCTGCCATGTCAGCGCATTTCTTCCTTTGACTTGTGCCCACCCAGTCATGCCTGGCAGAACATCATGACGACGGTTCTGTTCGGGTGAGTACCTTTCCAGGTATTGCATCAACAGCGGGCGCGGACCAACCAGGCTCATCTCACCTTTAAGGACATTTATTAATTCAGGCAACTCATCCAGACTGGTGGTACGCAGAAACTTACCTAAACCTGTCAATCGCTCTGAATCCGGCAGCAGGTCTCCATTTGAATCCTTGAACTCATTCATTGATCGAAATTTATAGATATAAAAAGGATTACCTTTATAGCCTGGGCGCAATTGCCGGAATAATACAGGGCTTCCAATAAAAATCCATACACAGGCTGCAATTAACAAGATCAATGGTGCGATGAAGATCAAACCAATGCTGGTTAACATTACATCCATAACACGTTTGATCTGTAAAATATTTTTTTTATTCGACCTCATGCCAGTCATTTTACCAAATCTTTTCCTTTGTGGTATATTTTGCTAATAAAATGTCCTTTAGATTACTCGCGTTCCTACGGAGAATGCTATGAATGAGCGCATTTTGATCATTGAAGATGACCCTGCCATCCTCAAGGTTTTACAAAGAGGATTAGCCTATGAAGGTTATATGGTTGATGTTGCCACAGATGGACGCAGCGGGTTAAATATGGCCCGTGACCACCATCCCGATCTGGTCATCTTGGATTGGATGCTTCCTGCAATGGACGGCCTGGAGGTTTGCCGCAGGTTGCGCACAGGAGGCGGTCTACCGATTCTTATGCTGACAGCCAAAGACACCATCCAGGATCGCGTGCAAGGTTTGGACGCGGGTGCCGATGATTATCTGGTCAAACCTTTTAACTTGGATGAACTTCTTGCTCGTGTGCGTGCCCTGTTTCGAAGAACCCAACCAGAACGTATCCAGGTATATAAATTTGCAGACCTGACCCTTGATACGGGTTCCCGCCTTTTCACACGCGGAACACGATCGATTCAATTAACTGCAAAAGAATATGATTTGCTCGAATTATTCCTAAGACATCCTCGCCAGGTTTTAACAAGAGATGTAATTTTTGATCGTGTCTGGGGTTATGATTTTGGCGGTGAAAGTAATGTTCTCGAGGTTTATATTCGCTATTTACGCCAAAAATTAGAAACACCCGATGAGGAGCGATTACTACACACAGTACGCGGTGTGGGCTATGTGCTAAGAGAAAATCCATAAATGTCGCTGCGGGTCAGATTTACATTATTATTTTCATCGCTTGCAGGGGGTATCCTGTTGATATTCGGTACAGCAGTGTATATTCTGGTAGGTTTCCTGCTTGTAAATCAAATTGACGATACCCTCAACCAGACCACACGCGATATTGTCTCCAATACACGGATTGATTCAGTCGGCGAACTTAATGTCATCACCCTGCCCCAATTTAACTTTACTTCCAACCTGTTCGTCCAAGTATGGGATTCAAATGGTAATTTGCATTCATCATCCCAAAATATTGGGAGCTACAATCTGCCTTTGGATTCTGATGGTCTTCAATCCAAGCTGCCGGTTTTTCGTGATGTTACCATTCAACAAGCTCATTTACGGACGATAAGCGTCCCTCTTCTGGTTGGAGATCGACCGATTGGAACGTTACAGGTTGCCACCAGTACCGATTTGATCAATTCTCTTCGAATTATCCTTTTTTATATTCTGTTAGGCACTACTTTGATCTCCATGTTTCTGGCCGGGGTCTCAAGCTGGTTTGTGATCGGACAAGCCCTGGCGCCACTCAATCTTGTCACAGATACAGCATTGCAAATCTCCCATGCAAATGATCTGTCACGGCGCATCCCCTATCACGGATCTGAAAAAGATGAAATCGGGGTTCTGATCCATTCCTTTAATCAAACCCTGGAAAGATTGGAGAAATTATTCGCTTCTCAACAACGTTTCTTGGCAGATGTGAGTCATGAATTAAGAACGCCTTTGACTGTGATCAAAGCAAATGCTGACTTGATGCGCATGATGAACCAAATTGATTTCGAATCTCTTGATAGTATAAAAGAAGAAACCGATCGACTTACCCGCATGGTAGGAGATCTCCTTCTCTTGGCTCAAGCAGAGACTGGTAAACTTCCTCTGAACTTTAAGCCAGTTGAGTTGGACACACTTCTTTTTGAAGTGATCAAAGACCTCCATTTACTTGGCGGAGATCGTGTGCAATTGAAAGTAATTGAAATAGATCAGGTTCTGGTCAAAGGGGATAGTGACCGGCTGAAGCAAGTTCTGGTGAACCTGATATCCAACGCGATCAAATATACACCGGGTGAAGGTACAGTTACGTTTGAGCTTTGCAAGTTAAAGGATCAATCCAGATTATTGGTCCGTGATACTGGACCCGGGATACCGGCTGAAGATCTGCCGCATATTTTTGATAGATTCTATCGAACAGAGAAATCTCGAACACGGTCCAAAACATCCGGTTTTGGTCTTGGATTATCAATTGCATACTGGATCATTAATGTCCATGGAGGCTCAATAGAAGTTGAATCTCAAGAAGGTCAAGGCACAACCTTTATTATCTGGTTACCATTATTGAATTCAGAAATCCCATAATTTTCCGATTAAGGATTTAGACCCAGCCTGGTGGCAGCTTGTGCGCATAAACTTGCTCCTCCATTGGAAAGCCACTCCTGCAAACGGATATTGATTGCAATCCCCAGGCTTGCTTCCTCATAAATTCCACTCCCCCAATACGCATATCTTTGTGTTTCTTCTGCCCAATTATCCTCAGATTTGTGGATCACACTGATACCTCCATTGTAACCGGCAAGTGTGAGGCGTGTTTTTCCATTTGAGGCTTCGAACGATAGACTCAAATAGGCCAGACCTCTCAAGGCATTTGTATCTGGTTCATATGGATTATCTGAAGAACTGAAGTGAAATGGCATAACTTGGAATAAACCCATTGCCCCTGCTGAAGAAATTGCATGTGGATCGCCACAAGATTCGATTTGCATCACGGTTGCAATAAGATTTGGATCCAACCCTGTGTTGTTACTCCACTCCAGGATATCTTGTTTCCAATATAGAACCTCCGGTGTGAATACTCCTGCCAGTTTTTCGTGACTGTAATTTGTATTAATATTTATTGTCGAATCGAAAAATGGATCAGAAAAAGATGCTTCTTCAGGATTGGAGGCTGCAGTAGCCGATTGTGTAACAAAAACGCCGCTTGTCAATAATCCGATCAACAATCCAATGAGTATCACAACCAAAGGAGGCATCCAGAGACCTGGCAAATAACCGCCTCCCATGGAGGCGGTTTCATAATCCTCTTGAAATTCATAATTTTCATTCATCTTAGGACCTTGTGATGGTTAATTTCTTGTTTCAAGAAAAGAGCCTTCCCGACCAGAGTTGGAGCTCATTGCCAAGTTGTGATAACTCGGCTCTGGTTGGGAAAATCCATTATCAGGACGTGTGGATCTCGAAGATGCCCTGAAAGAAGACACAGCAGGTTGGGGTTGATGAGTCTGGGGTATTCTGGTTGCAGGATGAACAGTTTTTTGATTTAAGCTGGCAAGCCGGAAGCCAGCTCTCCCATCTGCCTGGCTGAAGATTTTATCACCCGCCACAGAAAAGGTGCCAATAATTAGAACTCGGATCAACCAGACCATGACAGCTACAAATACCGGGACTACCTGGGTTAATGTTGTTGAACTCACCACCTGGGAACCAGCCAAATTGCTGTTTTCAACAATTGCCACCGAGACACCCCACCAAGTTAACATAGCATTCATAGTAGCTGCCAACAACCAAGCACCAAATAAATACCAGACTTCCGCTGGTTCATCTTTACCCTGCTCAGGTGTAAATAATCTTGCTATACCAGCAAAATCAATTCCACAAAATGCCAGTGCCAGGATGGTAGACCATCGGATTCCAATAAATGTTAAATTTCCCAGAACATCATTGAGTGCAAATTCCGTTGTACTGTAATTAAAGACTTCAAATGCTATCAATGCACCCAGGATAATAAGACCCCAGGCCAGACCTCTTTTAAATCTCACCGCTCCAAATATGTTGCCAACACTTTTCGAGTTTCTATTGTTCCTGTTCATGTCAACCTCCTTGCAAAATAAGATTACAAATCAGAATATATGTTCTATATTACTATTTTAGAACATACGTTCTCGTTTGTCAAGTACCAATTTCCGAATATAATAATGTTATGAAACCCCCCCGATTTCAACTTCACATGGAAGACCTTCGCAAACTGATTCATTATCACAATTACCGCTATCATGTTTTAGATGCCCCGGTAATTAGCGATCTTGAATATGACCGATTATTGGCAGAACTTAAACAACTGGAAAGCGAACATCCAGAATTAATAACACCTGACTCCCCCACTCAAAGAACCGGCGCGGCACCATCAGAAAAATTCGAAAAAGTTAAACATCCAACCTCAATTTTAAGTCTGGCGAACGCCTTCGGTGCTGAGGATGCACTGGCCTGGTTTGAGCGTGTGAAAAAAATTGACGACCGTGTGGAAAGGGCAAAGTTTGTTGTAGAGCCCAAGATCGATGGGTTAAGTGTTGTATTGCATTATGAAGATGGTATCTTTGCCAAAGGTGCTACGCGCGGCGACGGGCAAATTGGTGAAGATATCACTTCCAACCTGCGCACAATTCGGGCAATCCCCTTACACATTCCACTTGCCCGTCAAGCAGAAATTGATGAGGCACATTCATTATTAAATGAATTTCCTTTATCATCCAGCACACCTTCACGAAATGTAGCCCCAACATCCCAACAAGTGCCAAAGAACTTGGTTGTACGTGGCGAAGTTTTTATTAATATTAAAGATTTCGAAAAGTTAAATCAAACCCTTGAAGAGTCTGGAGAAAGGACATATCTAAATCCCAGGAATACGGCTGCCGGCTCACTGAGGCAGCTTGATCCATCTCTAACCGCATCCAGACCTCTGACCCTCTTGGTTTACCAGATCGTCCATTCAGATGGACCAATTCCCTTTACTCAATGGGAAACATTGGAGTATTTACAATCCCTCGGTTTTCCCATCACCAATGATGCGAGACGATTTAATGATATTCATTCCGCCATTGCTTTCACAGAAAAATGGGAATCACGTCGAGATGAACTCCCCTATGAAGCGGATGGTATGGTAATTAAAATCGATGACCTTCGCCTTTTTGCAGATCTAGGTGTGACAGGCAAAGATCCAAGGGGAGCAATAGCATTTAAATTTCCTGCGCGGGAAGTCAGTACCACCCTATTGGAAATTATTGTCAATGTCGGAAGGACAGGTGTATTAACTCCACAAGCTATTTTGGAACCTGTTGAGATTGGCGGCGTGATTGTGGAGCGTGCAACTTTGCATAATTTTGATTTTATTAAGGATAAAGATATTCGCCCTGGTGACAGAGTACTGGTAATAAGAGCTGGAGAAGTCATTCCCTATGTGATAGGACCCATAAAAGATCTTAGAGTCAAAGATATCAAACCTTATGTTTTTCCTAAAACTTGTCCAGCCTGCCAACAACCCATAGAACATCTTGAAGGTGAAGTAGCCTGGTATTGCGTAAATGCAGCCTGCCCGGCACAGCTTGTCCGTAATGTTGAGCACTTTGTATCCAAAAGTGCGATGGATATTACAGGGATGGGTATTCGTATTGTTGAACAGCTGATCCAGGAGGGTTTGATAAAAGATGTGGCAGATCTATATACTTTGGATAAAAATTCTCTTCTCAAATTGGATGGATTTGCTGACAAAAAAGCAGATAACCTAATAAAGTCTATTGCCCAATCCAGGCTCCAACCATTGAGTAATCTGCTCACTGGTCTGGGGATTCACGGTGTGGGTGAAGTTTCCGCAATGGATCTGAGCCAGGTATTTCCATCTTTGGACTTGTTATCCAACGCATCACAATTGGAACTTCAAAATGTCCCGGGAATTGGTCCAAATATTGCAGCTGGGATCGCAGACTGGTTCAGCCGTGAACATAATCACAAGCTTCTCGAAAAGCTCAAGTCCGCAAAGGTTTGGCCCGTTGGGGTTTCCAACAAATCCAAACAAAAGTCCGCTATTCTGGAAGGTTTAACCTTTGTTATAACCGGAACTTTGGCTGATTACAGTCGCGAATCCATTAAAGAGCTAATTGAACAACATGGTGGTAAAGTGACCGATAATGTTAGTAAAAAAACCAGTTATGTTTTGGCGGGAGAAAATCCGGGATCGAAATTGGAAAAAGCCCACTTACTGGGTGTTTCGGTTATAGATGAAAATGATCTTCATAAATTGTTTGCGATATAACTTGATTTAGACGTGTATGATAATTTCTCATTTATAAGGTGTGTGGTTCGCAGGTCCTCACAGTAAAATTTCAAACAACCGATCATTTTTGTATTATTGAGAATATTCACAATTAATAAATCAAATCAGCAAAATGCTACGAGAGTGAGTCAACCCTGGTCCAGAAGCCTGGATTATTTCAGCTCTGCAGCACAAACAAATCCTTCAGTTGACAGTTCCATCAGCGTGGGCTAAACTTGGTCAGGAAACAGTAATCATTCCTTTATAAAGGAGCAACTTATGGATTTTAAGAATACGGATGATTCCGTAACCCGCAGAGTTAAGGCTATGGTCGATCGGATCAATATGTTAAAAGGGAACGACCTTTATTTTTACAATCAAGCCATCAGCGAATTGCGCGGGGGTGCCAGGGTTTTGGTAAATGGTCATGATATGGGCATGTATGCCTCATACAGTTATTTGGGGTTGGTGGGTCATCCCCGTATCAATGCTGCTGCCAAAGCTGCTATTGACAAATATGCTACCGGCACACATGGCGTCCGAACTCTGGCAGGTTCGCTCAAACTTCATGATGAACTTGAGGCAACCATTTCAGAATTCAAGAACACTGAAGCAGCGATTACTTATACATCCGGTTACGTCACCAACCTCACGGTAGTTTCCACTCTGATGGGTCGCGGCGACTGGGTCATCTCCGATAAGTTAAACCACGCCTCAATCGTGGATGGTTGTATGATGTCTGGAGCTGAATTCCGTCGCTTCCGCCATAACGATATGGAAGATCTCGAAAAACGTCTCCAGCAAGCTCCCTCAGATGTGTCGAAACTTGTCATATCTGATTCAGTCTTCAGCATGGATGGAGATATCATCGATTTTCCACGTGTTGTTGAACTCTGCAAAAAATATGATGCCTGGTTGATGATTGACGAAGCTCACTCCATTGGAGTTCTCGGAAAAACTGGACGGGGTATTGAAGAACACTTCGGTATGGAAGGTACAATTGACATTAAAATGGGTACCCTCAGCAAGACCATCCCATCCGTTGGCGGATATATCGCCGGAAAAAAAGAGATCATCACCTATCTCAGGCATGCCAGCCGGGCTTATATCTTTTCCGCAGCCCTACCCCCGGCTCAGGCAGCGGCTGCCAATGAGGCTTTCAAAGTGATCCTTGATGAACCGTGGCGCATCCAAAAATTACAGGCCAACACGGATCAATTCATAAAAGGGATCAAGAAACGTGGCTTTGATATACTTTATACTAGCACAGCCATTGTTCCCATTATCTGCGGAAGTGATGAACGCGCCTTTTTAATGACTCGGGAAGCACAACACCATGATGTTTTTGCTCTGCCAGTTGTCTCTCCGGCTGTACCGGAAGGTTTAGCTCGATTACGCGCAACTGTGACTGCTGCACATGAAACGGATGAGATCGAATACGCCATGGATGTTTTTGAGAAAGCTGGAAAAAAGATTGGCGTTATTAGCTGACATGGATCTATATAAAATAAAACACTCCTCATCTACTGGAAACAGGATAAGGAGTGTTTTATTTTAATGAACAAATATTCGGCTTCTATAGAGAAGCTTCAATTAGTTTATTATGCGGTTGAACTTTAAAAAGTTTGAAACCCCACTGGACAGCCGGACCGATAAGGATGGCAAAGATGACCGTTCCAATTCCTAATGGACCGCCCAGCAGCCATCCAGTCAAAACCACGACCAATTCGATGCAAGCCCGTGCCACTCGGATGCTGACACCTGATTTTCTTTTTACGGCCAACATCAAGCTGTCTCGAGGTCCTGCACCAGCATCCACACCTATATAAATTGCACTCGCGATCCCCATAGCCAGGATACCAATAAACAATATTCCATACTGCAAAACCGGGTTGTTTTTCACAGATGGGATCACCCATAGAAATATGTCTTCCCAAGGACCAATGAATAGAATATTTGCAAGAGTCCCCCATCCAATCTTTTCCTTCAGAGATATTGATATTACAAGCACTGCAACCCCTACAATAACACTCATGGTTCCGGGAGTAACATGCATGATATTGGAAAGAGCCACTTCCAAAACAGCCCAAGCGCTGGTACCCAGATTGGAGCGGATCATGGCTGCGATGGAAAATCCAAACAGGGCAAAACCTGCTTGAATAACAGCCATATCACGCAAAATTGTCTTGCGATGGATGGGGATAAACATGTACTTCCTTTAATATATTTTTTGCAACAGGTGATTTTACTATATATCCACATGTTATTTTGACCGACGCAAAACTGAATAAATCCCATTTTTCCTGATCGGTTTACCAGGATTGAGCACAATAACAGGTATTTCACGCTGGATACTATCCTGCTTCAATATCATGTGTAGATCTACCAATTTGTATCCTAGACTTGGGCTGATTGAGCAAATTCAAATACCAATCTGGATGTTTTGGGTTCCCACCATGGGAAGTAATTTTGATCCAATTTTCAACAACCTTCAAGTATAGCAATGCGCGGGTACGTGTTGTTCCTCCTTTCCGCCCAATTGTAGTCAACAACAGGATGTTCCAACGCGCCTGATTGTGCCCAAGTGCGCCTTTGCCAAACCTGTAAACTCTTTGGGTTAGCAAATCCGTTGTAGTAAAAAAAGACAGAAAGATCGGTGGATCAATTTCTACCAAAATCTCTTCCAAAATTGTATAAACACTTACCTTTGTGTTAAACTCATGTTATGCCTTCCCTGATCATAAAAACCGGACGCGAAAAATCGTTGCGCCGCCTTCACCCCTGGATATTCTCAGGCGCAATAGACCGGGAATTAGATGTTTCCAAATCCGGACAAACGGTGGATATAATTTCCAACCAGGGAGAATTCCTGGCACAGGCAGCTTATAGTCCCCACTCACAGATTCGAGCCCGAATATGGACTACAAGCAAGGATGAAATAGTGGATAGGGAGTTCTTCAGGAAGCGCATCTCAAGAGCCATTTCGTTACGCCAAAAAATAGGTTTATTCACACCTCACCTACCATCAGATCCACTTTCTGCATGCCGCTTGATCCATGCTGAATCAGATGAGATCCCGGGTTTGATCGTCGACCAATATGCGAATTGCCTCGTCATACAATTCCTCTCTTCAGGTGCAGAATTCTGGAAAGAAACCTTGGCAGATCTTTTGATTGAAATGACTGGAATTGACAATATCTATGAGCGTTCTGATGCCGAAGTACGTCAACTGGAAGGACTACCAGCTTTTTGCGGAGTTCTGAGCGGCAAACCCTCGGAGCAGATCATAATTACCGAAAATGGAATAAAATTCGAAATAAATATTTTTCAAGGGCATAAAACCGGCTTTTACCTCGACCAGCGTATCAACCGGTTGAAGGTGCAAAATTGTTCCGGGGGGGGTGATATTTTGGATTGTTTTTGTTATACAGGTGGATTTTCCATAAATGCGCTGAAGGGTGGAGCAAATACAGTTTTGGCACTGGATTCATCTGGAGAAGCCCTTCAACTTATGAAAGAAAATATCAATCTGAACGATCTGCCTTTGGAAAAAGTGGAATTCATGGAAGGAGATGTCTTCCAATCTCTTAGAAAATTCAGGGATGCACGCCGATCATTTGATTTGATAATTTTGGATCCTCCCAAATTTGCCCAAACAACAGCCCAGGCTGAGCGAGCTTCCCGGGGTTACAAAGATATCAATTTGCTCGCTTTCAAACTCTTACGACCAGGTGGGATGTTGTTCACATTTTCTTGCTCAGGGGGGATCAGCCCCGATCTATTTCAGAAAATTGTAGCAGGTGCTGCTTTGGATGCAGGTTTGAATGCACAAATCATTGAGGTGCTTTCTCAATCAGGTGATCATCCGGTAAGTCTCAATTTTCCTGAAGGGGCTTATCTAAAGGGGCTGGTTTGTATCCGATCTTGAACCAGTATATAATAAAAAGCTCCAGGATTTGAACTGACCCCCTAAAACCGGACACAAAAAGAAAGCACCTAATGTGATAATAAAGCACAGGAGGTGCTTTTATGTCTGGAAAGAAAGGTATGTTGCATTACAGTAAGGTGGTCAAGGA